>SKEO01000475.1_pt1 | contig 38485 bp, 47 predicted proteins | sample 4826801 | NCBI WGS metagenome assembly SKEO01 (sample SAMN11008807, study PRJNA524170) | human gut metagenome | biome: Human fecal sample; material: Feces; isolation source: fecal sample from pouch patient p3 | host: Homo sapiens | place: Israel: Tel-Aviv | collected 2016-02-25 | reverse complement strand
GTCTGGAGTAGCCACCCGAAAAATGATTCGTGATTCTGTGGACCAATATGCCATGGCTAGAGGACTTGAAATTTCCTAGGGGTTATCAGATGGGTACTCACAAAAAGAAAAAGAATCAAAGAGCTGCTAGTAAACTATTTAGAGAAAAATGGTTATAAACTCGATAAAGACACTCGTGAACATCATGCTCTAGATAGTCTTAAAGCAAGTTATATTAATGCCGGAGGAAATCCTGATACCATCAAAATTGAAATTAATTATATGCTCAGAGCCCATGTTTATGAACCAGTGATTGTAAAAACAAAAGACTATGGTTTGATTGGTGAAGTGGAAATTCGAGCTATTAATCCAATTGAGATATTTGGAAGTAAACTAGTAGCTCTTATGACACGTTCAACTCCTAGAGATCTTTATGATTTTCTATACATGATAAATTCAAATATATTTAATGAAATAGAAATAAATAAAATGAAGAAATGCGCCGTATTCTACAGAGCTATCAGCAATGAAAATGGTAATTTTGACTTCAATTTGAATAACATTGATTCCATTACACAAAATCATATTAAAAGATTTTTACTTCCTGTTATTAATTCTAAAGAATTCTTTTCATTAGCAGAAGCTAAACAAAAAATTATTGATTTCTTTAATGAACATTTTGTATTAAATGAAAATGAGTCTATGTTCTTAGATCAGTTTAAACAAAAGAGTTATATGCCTGAACTGCTTTATGATGGCGATGAGTTAAAGAGAATTAAAAATCATCCTATGGCTTTATGGAAAACAAAAACAACAAAGAAACTTTAAGCATCCCTACGGATGCTTTTTCTTTAAAGGAAAGAAAAAGACCACCCATAAAGAGTAATCTTGATATTTCTTGTACGATAAGATAATTACGTGATACGTACTGGGATCCAATCATGGAACGAATGAAAATGAAGCACACTCCACATGATACAAGACATACTTGTATATCGTTACTGACAAAAGCGGATGTGAATCCATCTACAATTAAATAGATAGTAGGCCGCAAAGGTGCTATGAGTTTGACGAAAAAGTATATACTCATATGCATTATCAAACACTGTTGGATGCGATAAATTGAATATAAAAATTTGTGGCCTACTTGTGTCCTACGCATACGATTTCATAGTATTTAGGCAAAAGAAAAAAGCCTTTATATAAAGGCTTTTGCTTTCTCTTAAGTAGTAAAATACTAACGTTTAGATAGTTCCAAGATAACTGTGTTCCTTATATTATAAGGCTTTCTGATGTGTTTGTCACTCTTTTGTTTCTATCAGGTTACTAACGCAAAAGTCTGTTTACTTCTGCTTGAACAGCAGAATAATTATATCCTGCCTGTTCTAACTTAGATTTTCGTGTTGCACCATTGCCCCATTTTCCCTGAATAACTTCCTTTGCAACTTCAGTCACAGACTTCTGTCCACAAAGTTCATTGACTTTCTGCTGAACTTCAGAATAGTTATATCCTGCATTTTCAAGTGCAGTCTTTCTTGCAGTTCCATTTCCCCATTTTCCTGCAAGAACTTCTTTTGCTACTTCAGCAACTGATTTTGTTGGTGTGGATGTTTTACCACTTACAAGTTCATTGACCTTTGCCTGAACTGTTGCATAATCATAACCTGCATTTGTCAGTCTGTTCTTTCTGTCATCACCATTACCCCACTGACCTGCTAAGACTTCCTTTGCAATGGTTGTGATGTCTTTCTTTGTTGTAGAAGGTGCAGGTGTGGATGCAGACTGTGTTGTGTATGCAGGAACACCAAATCCCCTGATATACTTTCCATTGACTGCAAGTGTTCTTCTTCCAACCTTATTTGAAGTGTTTCCTTCAATAACTGTGATTGTCTTACCATCACATTTTTCAACAATTCCAACATGGTCAGATGAACCTACATTGTCACCAATGCCTGAATCCTGCCAATCATAGAAAATGACATCACCTGCTTTTGGAACATATGCATCATTTTCAACCCAACATCCAATCTGCTGAAAACCTTTAATCATGTAATTACATGAACATTCTGTTGGGATGATTCTTGTATAACCAAGTTTCACTGCAACAGCAGATACAAAGGTTGCACACCATGCATCTGTATATGTTACTTTGTAACCCCTTGGTCTTGGATTCTGTGTGTTGTATAAATCAATAATTGCTCTGTGTGAACCATCTGCTTCATTATATCCAAGCCATGCTTTTGCCTGATTCACTACTGCTGTTCTATCATATGACATACTGTTGTTACCTTCTTTCTTGTCGTACTGTGTCAAATCATACTGATTGATTAACTTCATGTTGTTATCTACATAAGTAGAAGATGTTGCATATCCATCTGCCTTGATGGTTTCAAGATATGTCTTAGGGTCTGTGATGCCCTTCAGATTGCTATATCTTGGAAGCTGAATGAATTCAAAATACCCTTTGATTCCATCTTCCATGCTGTCATAAACCCTAAAATTGTCTTTGATGGTTGTCAGTGTTCCAACTTCATATTCTTCCTGTGTTGTCAGATTCACTGATTTTCCTGTCCATTTAGTCCCACATTTCAGACCAAAATAATTGTGATAGGTGGAAGCAAGTTTTGACTTGCCCCACCCACTTTCTAAGATTGCCTGTGCAATGATTGGACTATGAACCAAGATTCCATAAGACAGTGCTACCTTGCAGACTGTATCTGCAACTTTCTTGATGAATTCATGATTAGTCATTTATTACCCTTCTTTCTGTTCTGTTAAAACATCAATTGCTTTGTTGATTGCATCAGGTAATGGAAGACCCATAAGACCTGCATTTTCCACAATTGAAATCAATTCATTTGCCATAAATCCAATGATGACTGCATTTCTGATGTAATCCACACCAATTGCTAAATCTAATCTATATGCAATCAATACAAACAAAAGGGTCATGCATTTTCTGCAAAGTCCTTTCCATCCTGCTTTGCTTTCCAATGCACCTGATTCAGTTTTGTTGGACTTGTGAAAAACACCTGCAACCACCAATCCTGAAAAGTAATCAATTCCCATAAAAATAAGTAATGTAACCAAACCTGTGTCCCATCCACCAAATGCTGATGCAATGATGCTTCCAATGACACCAATGCCTGTGCAAATTCCTTCTTTAATATTCATCTTGTTTATCTTCCTTTCTGCATAAAATAAGCACCATGCATTTCTGCATGATGCTTTGCTGTGTGTTATTGACTTATGCCTGACCTGCTAAATCACCACAATCAAGGTCAATCAAAACCTGAACAACCTTGTCCTTGATTCTTGCAGGGACATCATCAATTGTCTTCACACCCTTGATGATAAGTGTTGCATATACTACTGCCATGTTTTCCACTTCCTTTCTAAATAAAATATTTATGATAAGATTGGTTATCAACCTTCATCACCTACTTCAGCAAGGTCAGGATGACCTTCTTTGACCAATTCCTGCTTGACTTCATCTTTGATTCTTGTTGGTACATCATCAATGGTTTTGATTCCCTTGATGATAAGATTTGCATAAATCTTCACCATGATAAATCACATCCTTTCTATGCTAACATTTCATATACATCACACAGTGCAACCTGTGTCTGTGTCATCTGTTCTTCAAGACTTGCATTCTTTTCTGCCTGAATCCTGATGTATTCATCTTTGTCATACTCTGTCAAAGTGAATTCATACATTGTGACTTCATCATCTGATTCAGGATTCTTCACTTTAATTTCAGTGATACTTTCATAAGTGAAAACCTTTGATTCAGTGATTTCCACATCTTCAGGCTTCACTGTACTTCTTTGTGTTCCGTACTGTTTCATGCTACTTTTCCACCTTTCTTGACATTCAATTCATAATATTTAGTTGCATATGGAATCAATGGTTCAACATATTTCTGTGTTAGTCTGAAACAATTTCCATAATCAGTCCAACCTTTGTAAGAATTTATTGAACACCATTCTGAATAGTTCATCATGTTCCCTGATTCAACTTTCTTCCTTATCTTCACCATTTTCTTTTTCATGTCTTTGCAGGTTTGCTTTCTTAATAACACATAGGAAACAAACACCCTATAACCAAGGTAATCAATACCCCTGACATAAGTTGGAAACACTTGATAATTCTTCTTGATTTCTAACTTCATATTGTTATGGAAGTATTCATTGATTTCTTTCAGCAACTGATGCAGTTCTTCCTTAGTTCTTGCAAGAATCACAATGTCATCCATATATCTGAAGTAATATTTGACATGCTTGACTTCTTTCATCCAATGGTCAAAATCACTGAAGTAATAATTCCCACTGTACTGTGACAGATAGTTTCCAATTGGAATCCCTGTGTTTGGGTCAATGTCTTCATCTAACAGATATATTGAAACAAGGTCTTCATCTTCTGCTGTGTTGATTGAATCAATGATTTCATCAAGAATCCAAAGAAGGTCATTATCTTTGAACATCTTTCTGTATTTCTGTTTCAGAATGTCATGATTCACTGATTGATAATAATGTCTTGCATCTATCTTCAGACAATATTGACAGTTTGGAACATCATGTTGGACTGCTTTCTTTACCCTGCTAAGTCCTTTGTGAATTCCCCTGTCAGGTATTGCTGAAAAGGTATCAGAAATAAGGTGCTTGATTAAATATGGTTCAATTACCTGCAAGATTGCCCACTGTGCAACCCTGTCAGGAAAATAAGGAAGTTTATAAATCTTTCTTGTCTTCCCATGCTCATTTTTATAGAACACTTCATATTCAGATGTATGATAGGTTTTATTTATCAGCATGTCCTGCAATTCCTTCAGGTACTTATCAGGGTCAGAATCAATCATTTGCACTTCTGCATACCATCCTTTTCCTTTCTTTGCATGTTGATGTGCTAACTTCAAATTTTCCATATCATAAATCTTTTCATATAAATGTCCATAACGCTTCATATAATTACAACCACCAATTCTTTCTGTCATTTTTGTATGCGTGTTTCTGATTCTTCAACTTCCTTTCAGGATTTACCAAAACAGATTCATTCCATGTGCTGTCATCAATGAATGACAGGCTTTTGTGTTTTGCCAAGTGGCAGGGTCAAGTAATTTCCACAATTTTTATATGAAAACAGACAGTCCTTTTGGACTGCCTGAAATCAACCACGCATTTACTAAGTGACTGCTGATATTACGATTACGATTCCCAACACTGTTATTCAAATTCCAATAGAAACTACCTGCATTAGAACCATTATTCCAATTACTGCCTAATTGAGTAATCTTGAAAATGTTTTTATTGTGTACAGATATAACAACAAGGTGGAAGATGTTGCCATCAACAATTACCTAACCCATATATTTAATTAAACAGTGACTGTTGGTACATACACCAAGCGACCGCCGACATCACGATAACGACTCCCAACACCGCTACCCAAATACCAATAGAAACCACCCGCATAAGAACCATAAGCCCAATAACCGCCCAACCGAGCAATCCTATATCCATCCCAAGTGTTGTTCTGATAGTAGTAATCACCAACAGGAAGTGAACTGTTTCCTTTGACTTCAGAAGGTAAGAACAGCCAATCATAATTTGTGGAATATCCCATTGCTGAAACATATCCATTTTCTGATGGAAGTGCAAAACCAATATTTTCATAATTATCTGTTCTCTTAGATTCAGCATAATTGAAATCTTTACACACATAACCTAAAAATGGTTTTCCAACTTCACAATAAAAGTTGATTCCATATGCGAATTTCCAAATGTTACCCCAAAAGTTTTCAACACCACGATAACAAATAGAAGTTTTTCCATCTGCTGTGTTTTTTGTAGCAACACCACCTTCATATGTGGTTGTTTCTGTTGCTCTGCCTGTGCCATTTCCAAGGGATGCTGTTGAACCTGTCACACCTGCATAAGAACTTGTTGTGTCAGAACCTGTTGTCCAAGGAAGATTGACAACACCCTGTCCAATAGCAGTCTGAAGATTCATCATTCCAAGTTCAACAATCATCAGCAACTGTTCCATAGATGCTGTTTTGATTCCAAAGGAATGCCAACCTTCACCCCTGTTCTTTGCCATCTGTTCAATGTTTGGTCTTGTCAGGTTCTGTGATACACCTGTTGCAGGTCTTGCACCTGCAATGGAACTGAACTTGTCTTTGGAAGCATCCATGACCTGTTCATTATTCAGCATATAAGCATTTGCAGATGTGTCATAGATACATCCTTCATATGCTGACATCAGGATATAATCAACTTCATTTCCATTCTTGTCATAGAATGCAGGATGAAGTTTGAATCCTGCCCTTTGTGTTTCACTAACATAGTAGTTTGCTTTTCTTAAATGATAACCATAGCCTGTTTCCTGTCTGTCATATTCAAGTGGACACACAAGATAATAGAACTTAGGTTGATATACCATGACCTGACCATTTGAACCATCTTCTGTGTAACCTTCATCACCATAGTAAGCATTGATTGTTCCACCATCAGACACATTGCATCTTTTTCTTCCACCATACATACTGAACTTGTCAAAGTCCGCACCTGCTGTCAGATTCTTTGCACCTGCTATTCTTGTGCAAGTCTTGTTCTTATAATCCATTGTGATACCAAGAACATCTTCTGTTTCAATCATTCCAAGATATGCTCTGATATCTGTGACACCTGACAGAATTTCCTGTGCATTGAAGTCTTCACTTCTTAATGCATCAAGGTTTGCTTTTGCTGAAACATTTTCAGCAGTAAGCTGATTGAATACATCGGTTGCACTGTTGGTGGCATTCTGAAGGTTTGTCTGTGCTGTTGATGCCTGTGCAATAACACCTGACAAAGATGACTGTGCAGACTGTGCTGAACTAATAACTGCATTCAGGTCACTTCTTGTCTTGGTTGCATTACTGATTGCAGTATCAAGATTGTTCTTTGCTGTGTTACCTGTTGATGTACTTGTATCAAGGTTTGATTTAGCTGTCTTTGCATTGCTGATTGCAGTATCAAGTGCAGATTTAGCACTGTTTGCTGAACTGATGGAAGAATCAAGATTCTTCTTCACATCATTTGCAGATGCTGTTGCAGTCTGTGCAGTTGATGTTGTTGACTTCAGTGTGCTTTCAGCATTGTTTGCTGAAGTAGTTGCAGAAACCAAGTTGGTTCTTGCTGTGTTTGCTGAAGTAATAGCACTGTCAAGTGCAGACTTTGCTGTGTTTCCTTTGGATGTTGCATTGATAAGTGCTGTTGTTGCATCCTGTGCTGAAGCAACCTTTGCATCAAATTCTGCAACAGCTTCATTGACATCATCTTTAGAAGCAAGAATCTGATTCTTGATGTCCTGATAACTGTTATTATCATCATTGACTTTATTCAGTGCATTGATGATTGAACTTCTGACTTCTTCACCATAGACAGCATTTGCAATTTCATCTGTATAGGGTTTAATGTTTGCCATTATTCTTCACCTTCCTTTTCATCTTCTTCACTTTTCTTTTTCTGTTCCTGTTTGATTTCTTCAATATATAAATTGAAATCATTTATCATTTCAACTTTAGCTTGTGATGTAATCTGTGAATGAATTTCTGCAATTACACCTTCCATGATGAAGTTTGGAATTCCACATTCCTGTTTTGCTTTATTTACTGCTGTCAAAACCATAGCCTTTGCAGTTTCCAATTCTAATGTCAATGGTCTTGGTTTTTCTTCTTCAAATATCGCACCCATCATTTTTCAATTTCCCCTTTCTGAACTTGTTCAAGCATTGCAAGAACTTCTTCCTGTGTATATGTTTTTTGTTTCTTTGCACATATAACTTCTGATTGCTGATTCTCTTTTTCTGTTTTTTCTGCATCAGGTATTGTTTTATAAATTGACATTTAAACACCTTCCTTATCCATTCCATGTTCCTGAAATCAGGATTCCATTTTTAAACTGCATCTTACAACCATTTGACCATGAAGCAACAGTTCCATCACTGTCCATTCTTAATATCTGTACAAAATTCAGTGTTCCATTGATTCCACCACCTTCAAATGAAGGGTTTTTCAATGTCCATCCATGCATGTCCACATTACATCCTGCATGAAGTTCACCTGCTGTGTAGTTGCCCCAACCTTTACCTTTCTGAACATATGTCCATTTCATGGTGTATACGTTTGCTGAAGATGAATCTTTTGATGCCCATGTCATATAAGCACCATTGGATTCAAGGTCAAAATTCAATCCCTTTTTAGATGAATCACTTTGTAATTCATTTGTTCCAATTTTACCAACATAATAATCATTTCTATAAAAGTGACAACCATTATAATTAAATTTTGAAACTAATTTCTGTGATGAAGTAACAGCTGAATCATAGATTCTTAATTCACCTGATTCAAACTGTACATACTTACTGATGTTATTCCATGCAATTTTGACTGCTGATGCATTCTGTTGAATCTTAGTTGATAGTTCTGAACTGTTCAGCTTCTTCTTAACTTCTGATTCAATTGAATCTGTTTTGACTTTAATCTGTGCAGATGTTGAATAAGATTTCAGTTTATCATCTGTATAAGATGTTGCAGTTTCTTTTGCAGAAATGAGAATTGCATCTTTTGTGTTTTTGATTGCAGTTTCAACTTCAACCCTTGTCCAATAGGATTTCAGCTTATCATCTGTGTAATCATTAGAATCATCAATTGCATCTGAAATCTGCTTTTCTACTGATGATTTATATGATACTGATAACTTATCAGCAGTAACTGAACCACCAATAAGTCTTTCACCGACAATCTGACCATCCATTGTTATTGCTGTGTCATAAGTGCCATTGTAACCTGTCTTAGAATATCCAAGACCATTCAAGTTCCATCTCCAAAGTTTTCTTGCTGTCTTCTTATCAGCAGTGTCCATGATAAGTTGTTCATCAGCAGTTGTGACAACATGACCATTGGTTGCTGAATGAATCAACTGTGATGCATTTTCCCTTGCTTCTTCAAGGATTTCTGACTTGTTTGGAAGACTATCAATCTTATCTTTGATTGAAGTCATATTTGATTCTGTCTTTGTTGATAAGCTATTCTTGGAATAGGATGTTCCAAGAGTCAACTTATTGTTTGATGGTTTGTCCAAATAGATTGTCATTTCTGACACAGGGAAAAATCTATCAAGACCATTAGGTGATGATGTTACCCTGATTTCATCAAGGACTTTGATTCTTTCCATATCCACATGAAGCATGTGAAGGTCAACAGCAGATACTGTCAATGTAATCTGTGCAAACTGAATATCTGTCAGATATTCATTCCCTTTCTTTAAAAGGTTATCTGCAACATGAACATCATCCCATTTGACTGTTTTGAATATCCATCCATAGCTTTTGACTGCTTCCTGTGAATACACATAATCAACACCACCATTGACATCTTTGATTGTCAAATAAGCATCAAGACCTTCAACTTCTGTGACATCTTCAAGTCTTGCACCAAGTGGAATGACTGCTGTGACAATGTCAGAAGCAACCATATCATGTGTGAAATTCAATAAGTTTGAACCAAATTCAATCACCTGTGTGTTTGTGTTTGGATAATCAGCAAGGTAATCAAGATATCTGACACCATTTTCTTTTCTGATTCTCAAATAACCACCATAGGTTTTCAATAGGTCTGTCTTGATGACTTCCAATGTGGATTCCCAATTGGTATATTTGTAAACATAATCATTTTTATCCTGAACAGTAACTGCACCAACTTTGAAGGTTTTATCAATGCCCTGATTCTTTACCTGCTGATTGTGAATGTTCACCAAGGTTTCAAGATAACCCCTGACTGTCAATCCCTGATATCTTGCAGGTCTTTGAATAGAATCGTTGAAATATGCAAGTTCACCTTCACAGATGACTTTCTTTCTGTTGTATAAATCTTTTGTAATTTCCACAACCCTTCCACAAAAGATTTCTTCATCACCATCATAAGCTGTGATGACTGAAGTCAATTCATTAACTTCTTCATAGTGTGGATGTTTTGGAAGAATACTGAATTCAAAAGACCCTGCTGTGTTTTCCCCAATCTTTACAATTGGGGAAATCAAAACAAGGTCTTCATCCCTTAAATCATACAAAGGGGAATTATTACAATATACACGATACATTTATAATGCACCCCCTTGATATTCAATTTTGACTGTTCCATTTCCTTTGAATGTCACATAATTTGTTCCATATTGAAGTCTGATTCCAAGAACCTGTGTTTTTCCTTTTGGAAGGTTATATGTAACACCATCAAATGTCACAGTCATTGCTGTTGAACAGGTGAATGTTGGTGATACAATCTTTCTTTGATTCTGCAAGTTGACCTGCAATGAACCATTGACTGTGACTGCATTCACCCTGATGAAACCATTCTGAAAACTGAATGTGTCCCACAACCATTTTTCACCATTTCCATTTATATCAAGTCTGTAAGGTTCACATTCAGCATCAATTGTGATGGTGCATAACCTTTTGGAAGTCTTAAATGAATTGATTTTGCACCTGCCTGTGTAATAATAGGCAGGGTCAAAATCCATCTGAATTCTTAACTTTTTACCATGAAGGTAATTTGCAACATCAGCAACTGTTGATGCCCAATATTTGTTCCCCTTCAGAACTGTAAAAGTAAACTGAAGTTTTCGTGTTTTGTACTTGATATCATCATTTAAGACTTCTGATAAGTCAATGACACCATCAGCACCAATCACATCAACTTCTTCCAACTTTGGTTCAGGAAATCCAATATCTTTGTCAGTCAGGATTAGACCAAAGTCATCATATGAATTTTTTGTTCCAAATGTCACTGTCTGCATTATTGTCTTTCCTTTCTTCTTATAATCTTACCAAGTTCTTCATCCATTGCAGGTGCTGTTTCTGCAACCAATGCACCTGTGTCAAGAATCAACTGACCTTTGAATTCAGGAAACCATTCTTCAAAGATTGCAAATAACTGTTCAAACCAATCATTCAAGGCTTTCACAATTAAATTGTCATGATGACCAACTGCATCCTGAATGTCATTCATTAGATTACTATGTCCATACATAATTTCATCACCTGCTTCACCTGCACCTTTTGCAGTACCTGTGACAGGATTCACATCAAACAATGTTGGTTGTGTGAACATGAAAGGATTGTCCATAGCTTTCTTATACCAACTAATTCCAAAGTGTGGAACAGATGGCGGTGTCAAGCTGAAAGAACCACTGATTGAAATATGTGGTAATTTCAAATGTGGCAATGACCAACTGAAGTTCATGATTGACTTGATTCTGTCAATAGCACCTGAAACAACAGATTTACATCCATTCCAAATGCTTGTGAATGAAGATTTGATTCCATTCAACACACCTGTCACAGTTGATTTTGCACCATTCATTCCACTTGAAATAGTGGACTTAATACCATTTATAACTGAAGACACAGTTGACTTGATTCCATTCCAAACACTGCTGAACACAGATTTGATTGAATTCAAGATACTTGTGATTGTTGATTTTATCGCATTAAAGACAGATGAAATCACTGACTTTATTGCATTGATGACTGTTGTCACAACAGATTTGATTGCATTCCAAATTGTAGAAAATACAGACTTGATTGCATTCAGTGCTGTGCTGATGAATGACTTAATCGCATTCAATACAGTTTCAATCACTGACTTCAGGTCATTCCATACTGCCTGAACAATTCCCTTAATTGCATTCCATACTGTTGTAAATACTGTTTTTACAACATTCAGACCAAGCTGAATGATAGATTTTACAAGTTCAATACCTGCTGAAATCAAATTCTTGATTGCATCCCACACTGTTGATACAATGTTTTTAATACCATCCCACACACCTGACCAATCACCTTTGATTAGTGCTGTCACTGTTTGGATGACCGCCTGAACAATCTTCAGTGCTGAATCAATAAATGTGCTGATATAATTGAATGCATTTGTTACTACATTGATAATATCCTGACCCCAAGCATCCCAAGCCTGTTTGACAAGCTGAATGAATGCTGAAATCAATTCTTTCACTGCTTCAATAACAGTGCTGATTGTTTCTTTGATGGTTGCCCATGCTGACTGAACAGTGTTCCTGAAATCTTCATTGGTGTTATACAATGCAACAAAGATTGCAATCAATGCAGTGATTGCCACAACCACCAATCCAATAGGACTTGTGATTGCACCAAGGACACCTGACAAACCACCAATAGAACCTGACAGTGATGATATGGTTGATATAGCTGTTCCAATCTTACCAACCATTGAACCAATACCACTGATAATTTTTCCACCGATAATCAAAACAGGTGAAGCAACTGCACCAATTCCCATTGCTGTTGCAATCATGGTTTTGGTGTGTTCATCAAGACTGCTGAACCATGTTGTTGCCTTTTCCACAACACCACATACTTTTTCAAGTGTTGGTGCTAAAGCACCAATGAATGCAGTACCTAATTCAATACCGCTGTTCTTAATCTGATTGATTGCTTTGTGTGCCTTGACTGATGGTGTTTCCAATTTCTCCAATGCTTCACCAACATCATCTGTATCAGATGCCATTGTTTCAACTGTCTTGTTAAATTCATCAACACCACCATTCAGGATTGCAAGACCTGCCTTTCCTGCTTCAGCAGATGACCACAATTCATTGTAGGAAATACCATTTTCATCTGCATACTGCTTTGTGATTTGAAGAACATCAGCAAGTGACATTCCTGAATTCATACATTCTTGGAATGACTTTCCTGTTTTTTCCTTGATGACACCACCAAGTGTTGTTCCTGAATCACCCAATTCATTGAACATACTGTTCATATATGTGGTTGCTTCTGCTGTTGCAATACCCTGTTTAGTAAGTGAAACATAACCTGATGTCAAGTTGTTGATATTGACACCCATTGAAGAAGCTGTTGGAATAACTTTACCCATTGCAGATGCAAGTTCATCAACAGTTGTTTTACCTAAGTTCTGTGTTCTAACAAGTTTGTTTGCTATTTGGTCAGCACTTCCTGCTGATTTACCATAAGCATTCATTGCTGTTGTCAACACATCCACCGCTGTTGTTGTACTTGTGAAACCTGCTTTTGCAAGGTTTCCTGCTGTTTCAACAAACTTTCCAACCTTGTCCACACTCTGACCTGCTGACAGTGCCTGATATCCTGCTTCAGCAAGTTCTGATGCAGACAAACCTGTTTTATTGGATAGGGTCAAGAATTCCTTGGATAAGTCACTAACTGAAGTCTTGGAAGTATCAAACAAGGTTGACATCTTTGCCATACCATTTTGAAAGTCAGAAGCTGACTTTGTTGAAGTAGTCAGTGCAGTTGCAAGAACTGCTGACACAGGTGCAATTGCTTTTCCAAGACCTGTGATTTTGTTTCCTGCTGTTTCCATAGCAGAACCAATCTTGGTTGCAAGATTCTGTGCTTTTGTATTGGTTTCATCAATCTGACTGTTTGCTTCTTTGTTATTGATGAAGATACTTCCAACAAGTTTAAACAAATCCATAATTCAATTAACCCCCTTCCTTTTCTATTTCAAAATTTTGCATGATTTTATAAGAATCTTTTATGGTTGCTTCAAGCTGTTCCTTTGTTGGTCTTTCATCCTTTGGTTTGTTACCAACTTTCAAATCATGCTTGAACTGTTCAAATGTTCTTTCATCCCAAGGTGGAAGTTTGTGAATATAGAATTCCCAAAGTTCATTGTGCTGTTGTTTTTCATCAAAGACTTCCAAGAAGTCCATCAATTGCCCTGCACCAATCACCTTATCAAGCAAAATAAATGGACTTGCGTATTCTCTGAATAGCAAGTCCATAAAAGTAAGATGGTTTACTTGAACAATTTTGAAACAACCTTGAAAAAATCCTTGAATTCCTGCTTCTGAACAACAGCAACAATCATTTCAGTGAAAGTTACCATGTCAAGGTTTCCAATTTCCTTGACTGTCATTCCTGACAGACCTGAAAGAAAAGTGTAAATTTCATTTTTGCAGGAAGGAAGATTCTTCATGATGATAGAAACAACTTCCATCACAACAGATACACCAAGCATTGTTGTAACATCTGTGTTTTCATCTTCATCATCCTTCTGACTAATCATTGACTTCATGTCTTTGATTTTATCAGGTGTGATGATTTCCTTTAAATCCTTGAAACCAATCTTTGAAAGAATCCCAAACATTGGGAATAAGTCATCAGATTTCAGTGTTCTAAGTTCAAATTCCATTAGTCTTCACCCACTTTCTTTCTTGTTCTTTTTGCAGGTTCTTTGTCTTCCTGCACTTCAATCAGGTGTTTTGAAACTTCCATGATTTCAGAAATTCTTTTGTCATCAGCTTCAAACACTTCACCAATCTTGTGAAGTTTCCCTGTGTATCTGTCATTGAATTCATTTATAACCTTTACTTTTGCCATTGTTCAAAACCATCCTTTCTAATTACGCAAGTGTTTTTGGATAATAAATGTGATAAGGAAGGGTGTCAAGGTCAGAATCAAGGTCTGCATGACATGCAAATGTATATGTTCCAACCCCTTCTTTCTTATTTTCACCATTTGATTCAAGTCCACTTGTACAAAGTGCATTGTCCATAATGACAATGATATTTTTACCGCCTAATGTCTTACCAACAAAAGCAATATTCTGAAGATAATCACCATCTTCAACATCTGCCTTTGATTCAATCAGGTCATAATTGGTATCTTTGGAAGTTCCATCAACACCAATGATTGCTGATTTGATAATATCCTTTGTGATTTCAAGGAAATTGATTTCCATTTCAGCAGTTTCACCTGTCTTGACTTTAAGACCTTTTACCGCAACCATTGCACCATCTGCTTCAATGTCTGCAAATTCAGGTGTGATTGTAATCTTAGAACCACCCTGTGTTGCACCCATAATTGAATTTTCAAAATTCCATTTGTGGGAAGTATCGTCATAAGTCACATTCTTATGAATCGTACCTGCACCAAACAAAATCTTTTTAGGTGTGTCGGATGTCACACCTGTTTTTCCAAACTTTGCCATGTTTTACACCTTCCATTCTTTTATTCTTAATGTTATTTCTAATCTATGAATACCAAATTCAACTGAAGGAACAGGATATGCTGTCACATACATGATTGCAATTCCTGAACCACTTTTCATGATATCTGTTATTCCATCACATCCAAGTGTGTCCTTCAGTAATTCCTTTACAGTTTCAAGATTCAGAAAACTTCCTTTTGTGTTACCTGTCAGAATGAAATTACATTCTTCCATTCCATCTTCATTCAATGGTTCTATTTCCTGATATTCACCAACCCAATATGTTTCAGGAATATCAGAAGTCCATTCCATGAATTCATAGGGAATGTTCAATGATTCCATCAGGTTATTCACATAATTAAGACCTTCAACTGTCATTATCAAACACCCCCAAAATATCTTTCAGCAACAGACTGAATCTTTCCTTCTGTTGCTGTGAATGCTCTGTATAAAGGTCTGTTTGCTGTTTTACCATTTGTATAATAAGCATTCAGTCCTTTCTTTCTCATAATAGCAACAACTCTTTTTGCTTCTTCCTTGGTGTATGTCTTCCCACCTTTTGGTGCTTGTGGTTTTCCACCTGTGTCAACAAAGACCCAATAACCTTTTCTGCCACCACCATTGATTGCATGTTCACCTGTTCCAAATTCTTCATAGATTGCATTCCAATAATCTGAACCAATGTGAACTGCAAGTGCATCTTCATCAACCTTGTATTGATAAGAACCTGCTGTCTGTGATGTCTTTCTTCTGCTATTTCTTTGTGCCTGTGACCTGATTTCACCACCAATTTCATGAAGAAAAGCAATTGCTTTATCTTTCAGTGCTGTTTTCACATTCACTGAATAACTATGGAATTCTACATTCTTAGACACCTAAACCACCCCCAACATACTGAAGCATGATTTCCAAGTGCTGATGCATTCCCATAGGGTCATCAATCATTAAGATGTGGTATTCAACCCCATCAATAATCATTCTTGCATTTTCAGATGTTGCATCAATCTTTGTTTCATCCTGTTGTGACTGAATAACACCTGTTTTCAGATTGAATGGATTCCAAACCCATTTCTTTGAAAGATTTCTGAAGGATTTAAAATCACAGATGAAAATATGTGTGGATGATTGCACTTTTGCACTGTATTCACTAATGTCATTTTGACCATTGGATAAGTCCAACCAACCTTTCAGTGATGTGACATCCATCCACACATGTTCCTTTTCACCAATGATGTTCTTTGTTCCTTCATCTTTCACCTGAATCAATGCAGTTGTATTTCCACCAACTGAAATCATCAGAATCTTGCTTTCATGTAAGGTTTTAAAAAACCAAGCAGGGAAACAGGATATCCCATCACTTGGTTATTTGCATCATAATCAACATAGGTCACAGAATGTCTTGACAGTGATTCAGATTTGATTCCAACCTTATCACGCATATCAACTTCATATTTTAGAAGATTGATGATTCCAACCTGAATATCTTCAGGATAGACAACTTTTGTGACCATGTTGGAATCAACAGTGAACACTTCTTTGTCAAGTCTTATGAAGTCCTTACCAACTTCAGTGACCATATACAGTCCATCATTCACTTCTGATTCTGAAATCTGAATGGTGTCACCAATTCTGATAAATGGATGACCACCAAAGATTCTGTCACCAAGACTGTTTCCTATGAATCTGATGCTTCTGTTCTGAAAATTGTTATTAGTGTACTTCCTGATAAGAAGTTCCAATGCATTCAGTTTCTTTTGAAGAATCTTTGTGTCCTGCCCTATAAAATCAGGCATGGACACAATATCATCAACTGATATAATCATCAGATTCACCGCCTTTCTTTACTTAGGCAGTAGGTGCATCACCCTTGAATTTTGCAACAACAAGTTTAGATGCATTTGTTACTGCAACACCATAATACTTAGAAGCTGTGATATCATGCTTCTGCTTTTTAGGAAACCATTCATGGTCAACCTGTGTATCTTTCTTTAAGAAGATAGTTAATGCAGGAAGTTCATCTTCTGTATACTCTGTTTCAGCAGAATCAGGTTCAAGTTTGATGATAGGATTTAACCAACAGTTGGTTGTTTCTTCCTGTTTTACTTTCTTGGATTTCTTAATCCAACAACCTGCAATCTTACCAATAGAACCATTGACTGCAACACCTGCTTCAAACTTATCAGCAGAAATGAAATCTGCATCAGTAAGTAGTGCTTTTTCCTGTTTTGGATGGATGAACATAACCTTTTCAATTCCATCTTCTTCATCTTCAAACTTAGTTACTGCATCAACAATTCCATCATAGTTGACATAATTTGCTTTTTCATCAGCAGTAATGCATTTATCCTTGGGTGCAGTCATCTTTGCATAAATAGCATCAATAAGGTCATTGTCCACTTTGTTGACAATAGATTTTGCTAACTGCAAAGTTGCCTGACCAATCGGATTTCCAAGACCACTGTTGATTGCAGTCTGTAAGATAGAAACAGCCTTCATTGCACACTTAATTGTGAAAGTGGTGCTTCCTGCTGTCAGATTTGTTGTTTCAACTTCAGTATTTGTGTCAGATGCCTTTTCAACATCAAAGTCTTCAGCATCACCAATGTAATTCCAAGATGGAACTGTGATTGTGTCACCTGCTGTTCCTTGTAAGTCTGTGTTTACATGTGCATATGGTGTAATCTTGCACTGTGCTTCAATCTTTGCTTCAATCATGTCAGACATGACTTCAGGATTGATAATATTGGATAATTTAGTTGTTGTACTTGCCATAATTTTTCACCTTTTAACCTTTCTTAATTGCTTGATAATTCTTTGTATAATTCAGGATTTTCATTGAACAGCTTGTTTCTTGCCTGATATCCCATTTTGTTGAAGTCTTCCTTTGTGACTGTGTCTTTCTGTTCAGGCTTTTCAAGTTTCTTTTCTTCAATCTTCTTTGTAGAAGTTGATTCAAACTGACTTGGGAACTGTGTTTTCAGTCCTTTCACCTTGTCATCAAGACCTTTGACCTGTCCATCTTCACCAAGTTCAGGTTTCCAATCACTGTCATGATTCATTTTATAAATCAGATAATCAATGTCAGTTGCCTTTGCACCTGCTGAAAGAAGACCAATCTTCAATGCAGATTCTGTTTTTGCTTCAGCAAGTTCTTCCTGCTGTTTCTGAATTGTTGCTTCATACTCTGTAATTTTTGTCTGCACATCTTCCTGACCTTTAGTTGCTTTCTGAAGTTCTGCAATCAGCTTCTGTGATTCTGCATCCTTTGCAATCATTGCATCATGGTCAGTCTTTAATTTTCCATATCTCACATCAAGATTTTCTTCTGATGCAGTATAGATTTTGTTCTGTTTCATAGCATCAAGAATTCCTTTGACCTGTTCATCAGTCAAGTTCTGTGCTTTCAATAATTCCTGTAATGTCATTGTTATATTCCTTCCTTTCACATTTACAATTTTTACAAGTTATGTCTTGGATGTGACTGTCAGTCACTGATGTTTTACATGGTCACCCATGAAAATGACATAAAAATAAAGCAGTTTAATGTCTTACTTAGGACATAATAAAAACACCCTGTTTCCAAGGTGTTTAAATTACTGTGTTCTATCCATGAAGAAGTTCTTCCAATATGGATTTTCTTCATCAAAGATTTTCTTTTGTTCTAATGTCAATGCATGTGGGTAATCTCTGAACATATTGAATTCAGTCTTCTTATCAAAAGAAAACACCCATTCACCTTTTACTTCAGGATTGTTCAACCACCATATCTTGTCATCAGGGTTGTTCTTATACCATTTACTTGATTGTTCCATTTTTTCCCTTCTTCTGTGCAGAATCTGATGTGTTAATGTAACCAAGTAAAGATTTGAAATCATCTGTTGAAAAATCACTTTCTTCAATATCAATCATGAAATCATAAGTTGATGATGTTCCATAATCTGATGTGGAAGTACAACCAAACCTGTCATGAAGTGTACTTTTAGGATTTCCATTGAAATCTGTCCAACCACTATTATATGCTGATTGTAATTCTAAATATTGAAGTTTTCCTTCTTCTGTTTTTCTGACAATAGAAGCATGTTTTCCAACACATAAATAGTATTCTTTACCTGTTTCCACCTGTTTCAATAACCTATTACCAACAGTTAATGAACATTTTCCATCTGCTTTCAAGGTTTTGACTCCTTCAGTTTTTGATAAACCATTAAGATTCAGACCATTTGAAAAGAATTCCTGACTTTTGTTTCCCCTAAAATCAAGAATATCCCATCCCTGTTTTTGTCCAATATAAGCAAGACCAACAGAAGCACATGAACCTGAAGTTCTGTCACCACCTGCAAGAAGATTGATGATTTCTTCTTCTGTCACCTTCTTAATTTGATTCTGAACAGGATTGTAATCAACATTCATCTGATTCAATCTTTTGAAAAATCCATCATAATGTGAATCTTTTGAACCTGTCGGTTTAGGTAATGTTTTCAATTTCATTGTATCAGCATTACTTGGTAACTTCAAATACTTCTTTTTGAAGTCTTCAAAGGACTTTGATTTGTCCAATTCAAAGAATGATGCTCTGTCCTGAAGGGTTTTCAGTTCAGCTTCATCCAATGCCCATTTTGCCCTTTGAAGAAGCTGACATCTGCAATTGCAGACATTCCTTGCAGAACCACCAATGGATGGTGCTTTCATCTTTTCACCGCCAACTTCAAAGAAGTCATCCCATTCCCTGATTTGACCATCTGCTTCCTGATGCCAAGGTCTTGTGACTGAATCAAGTGTTGCATCCCATTGTTTTACAATGTCAGCACCCTTTTTCTTTGCTTCAGTACCTGCATCAAGGAATCCTTGCTGATTTACTCTGTGACCTTCAGTTCTTGCAATTCTCATTGCCATGTTCAAGGCTTTTGACATTGGATTGTTCATACCAAGTGCAATCTTATATGCTACCTGTTGCCATGTTTCACCATTTGCAATTCCCCTTGATAACTCTGCCCTGATGGTCACTTTCAGTTTTTTGACATCTTCAGCAAGCCTTCCTTTCAAGACATCACCTGAATGATACTTGGAAGACAGTTTTGAATCAGTCTGAAGTGCAGTCAGCACCTTCTTTTGGTCAATTGGAACTGTGATTGGAATTCCCTGTTTCTGCAAAGAATACATATTTCCAATATATCCATTGTGATAAGCATCCTGAAGATATTCATTGATGGTTTGATAAGACCCTTTGTTCAGCTTATCAAGAATACCATCAATCTGTTTCTTCATTGCTTCCTGATATTTGACCTGATAGATGATAGACTGAAGATTCTGCATATCAGTTCTAAGATTCAGGTCATTGATTGATTTTTGCAGGTCTTTTGATGCCTGTGCATATACCTGTTTCAATTCACGCAAGGTCTTTTGTTCCTGCTGAAGCTGATATTTAGCAATCTGTTTTTCAGTCTTATTCATCTATGTATTCACCACCTTCTTCAGGAACAATCCCTTCCAAGGTGGATTGTGCAAGCTGATTATCCTGTTCTTCATCTTCAGGAAGTTTGTCTTTGATATCTTCATAATCAATATCAAGGATTTCACAGATGGTCTGAATGATTGTTTCATCATCAAGAACACCCTGAAGTGACAGGATTATATTGATTTGTATCTGCTGTTTCTGTGCATCAGTCAATTCAATCTGTGCATTATCCTGTGCATTGGTCATGACCTCACGTTTAAAATCAAACCACACATCTGCAACCTGATAATCAGTTCCATCAATTCTGTTGATTTCACCAATGACAACCTTCACAATCTTCTTCAGGAACTGCTTCATTCTGATTTCCAACTTGTTACACTTCAAATCAAGAAGTGCATATCTTGATTTGATAACAACATTGGTAACATTACCATCACCAAGCTGTGCAGAATTGAATCCCATTCCAAATCTGTAAATGTTCTTTTCATCTTCCTGCATCTTTGCCTGTCTTGCCTGATATGGAATATCTATTGTGTGGACTTCCACACCACCTTCAGGGTCAACACCAATCATCTTCTTGGTCTTCAGGTTCTGCTGAAGTTCATCAAGATTATCACCTTGGAATCCCTTCACAACATGTAATGGATAATCAAAATCAGCAAGGTTATTTGAAAGACCACATGACATGATGTCATAGTCATCAATCAAATCCTTGATTGGTTTCAGTCCTGACCACTGTTTCTTGTTATTATCCAATCTGAAGAATGGAATAAAACCAAAGTTTTCATAATAGATGGAATCATCACCATCTTTCTTATAAACTACATGTGGTCTTGGGTTGATTGGTTCTGATTCATCAAGAATCAGCTTTCCTTCTTCTTCCTGCACATAGAATGTTGTCTGATTTTCATCCCATACCTGAATTCTTTTGATGACCTTGTTTTCTTTGGTTAGCTTGTCCACATACCAATAAATAACATAGGCACATCCATCATCTGTGTCCTTTTCTCTGACTTCCACAACACCAAGGGAATCTGCACATTCAAATGACAGCTTTCCATCTTTGTTCATATAAGCATACATGTATTCAAATCCCTTTGCCATTGTACCTGTCAGGACATCATTCAATTCACAGATGAAGTCATCATCAAAATATTCATCCAATCTTGACTGAAGTTCAGGAATATCAGAATGAATGATTCCATTTTCACCTGACAACATATACTGCACTGCTTGGTCAACCAATTCAGTGAAGAATGGATGTGAAATCTTGACATTGCTTCTTGTTGTGTCTTCCACCAATTTTCCATCAGCATTGAAATAAAACATTCTATAATGCATGATGTCATGGTCTGCATCATAGTATTTTTGACCAATGGAAGCAAGATGTTTCTTGGTTGACACCTTGTCTTCCTGAATAAACTTCAGAATTTCATCTTCCTTTAACACATTTCTTCACCATCCTTTCTAATACAACCAAGCATTTCCAATGATGTCATCTTCCAACCCATAACGCATTGCATCCATTAAATGGTTAAAATCATCAATTGGTCTGTTCAGTTTGTTTCCAAATTTATCTTTATCCCATGTATAGTTGGATATTTCTGTCAGGAAATTGACACATCTTGGATGAACAATAATTTCAAGGTCTTGAATCCACTGTATTCCATTGTTGATGCTGTCTTTTCCTTTCTTTGCCCCCTTGATTCTTAGTCCAAGGGATTTCAATTCATCAATGGACTTTGGTTCAGCAGAATCACCTGTGAATTTCTCTTTTCCATATCCCATTGATGATAGTTCTTCATGTATCTTCTTGTTGGATAAACCTGTTTTATAAAGTTCATCCCACACATACAATTTCTTATTTTCCAAATCAAGAAACATGATTGGTGATGCTGAAGGGTCATTTGTATAACCAAAGTCAAGTCCACATCTTGTTTTGCAATTCCTTACATCATCAAGTGTGAATGCCTGTTCTTTCCAATTCTCATATACAAGACCATCAACAATTCCCCATCCACCAAGACCTGCAACTGCATATCTTCTTGGATTGTTCTTCTTCATCCTTTCAAACACCTGCAAGTCTGCTTTGTCCAACCATTCATTGCATAAATAGTTGGTAGTCAATGCAAGTGTATCAGGGTCAGGATTGTCAAAGAATCGTTTCTTCATCCAATGATGTTCATTCCAAGGATTAAAGGTCAGTGTTATCTGCTTCCATAGTCCATCAGGACATTCACCCCTGATTGATTCATCAAGCATATCAAAATCAGCTTCAGACATGATTTCATATGCTTCTTCAATCCACATCCAACACAGACAGCCTTTATCAACTGCAATAGATGTGACTTTCAAAGGGTCATCCAATCCCCTAAAATATATCTTCTGACCTGTTGGAAGATATGTTGCTTCCAAAGGTGACAATGTGAACTGCCATAAATGGTCAACACCAAATCTGTGACATGCCCATTTCAAATCAGCATAACAAGAATCTTTCAAGGTTCTGAAGGTCTTTCTGATGACCAACAGATTTGATTCAGGATATTTCATCAGGTTGTAAATGTACCAAAGTGCTGTTGTCTTGGATTTCTTGGAAGCACGACTTCCTTTTACAACTCTGTATCTTCCTTTGAAATTCCAAAATTTTTTATATCCTTTTCCAACGATATCAGGCAGATGATAATATTTCTTATTCAAATTTATCACCTTCCCTTAACCTGAAACATCCATGTTCTTTGCATTTATGTACATCCATCAATCCCTGTGTCAATACACCATGATAATGTGTACAGTAAGCAACAGGATGATTGGTGAAATTTCCATCAATGCACCAATAAGAATTCTTGGTCTTTGGGACTTGATTCTTCTGTCTTTTTCGTCTTCTTTTTAGCTGTTCTTTTCTGTTGCCCTTTCCTTTCCCATTATTCCTGTGTTTATTCTTCAAGGTCATCTTCACCCCCAAACACAGGAATGGAAACATCAACTTGAATTTTGTCATTCCACATTCCAACATGCTTCCCTAATAATTCAAGTGCTTTTATTTTGGAAGCAAGTTTGACTTCCCTTTTGGAAGATGAACCATTCACTGAATCAGAATCTTCAACCTTGTATGATTCAATACATGCAAGGTCATCATCAGAAGCATTTGTATTTATTTCACCATCAGAATCAACAACATCTGTTATCTTAACAAATGCTATTCTTGCAAGTTCCTGAATAATCCTATCCTGATTGATTCCTGTTCTTCTGCTTCTTTCTGCCATTGCATTAGAAATTGCTTCTGAAACACAAGTTTTCCCAAGTAGTTCAGGTCCAATTCTATCTGCTGTTTTTGGTGAATAACCTGCCCTGATGCAAGCCTGTGTTGCATTCAGGTCAATCAGGTATTCTTCAACAAATTTCTTCTGTTTGTCAGTCAGCTTTCTTGCCATCCTGCAACACTCCTTTCTTTGTTATTAACCAACGCAAAAAGACACCTGCCCTTTTCAGGGTGGTGTCTTTCACTTATTTTTATTTATACTTATTCATCATACATATTATAACATATTCAGTTCACTTGTCAAGCGTTATACTGAATTTATTCAGCACTCTATCCTTTTTTTTATATTACAAAGATTATTGTATGTTGTTCTCATTTCATGACAACATTGTTTCATAGAATACGCTTGAAAATAATACAATCTGATAAATTCCTGCTGTCTGATTGTATATAAAGCAAAGTTTACTTTTGAACACATATATTGATACTCTTTTATCAGATGTTCAAGATTATCCTTATCTTCAATCAATCTAATAATCATTTTTTCAAGTGAATCACCTGATGGACTTGTCTGAACACATTCCTTGTCATATCTGATTGCACCTGCTGTTGTAAATGCATCAATCTTCATCTGCAATTCATCAATGTCCTGCTTCAATTCTCTGATATCATCAAGAATCAATTTTCATCACCGCCTGTCCTTTCTGTTCTTGGTGTTCTTGCTAAAACACTACTACTATATATTTATTTTTTTTTACCTAAAATCATATAAATATATAGTAAAATACAATAAAATTACTATTTTTATTTAAAAGTGAAAAGTACCAAGAACACCAAGAACACCAAGAACAGAAGTCTTGAAACCCTTGTAAATAAAGGCTTTTCGCTGTTCTTGCTAGTGTTCTTTGTTGTTCTTGCATACCCTTCAACCACTGCTGTGTTCTGTTCTTGGTGGTGTCAAAATTATAAGCACCAAGAACAACCAAGAACAGTTTATTTTATCAATTCCTGCATGTAAGGAAGACCACCAAGAACATCAATAAGCTGATGCCATTCATCCAACTTATGATGTGACCTTTGTTCAATGATTCTTGCAATCACTTCATAGTTCATCATCACTGTTCGCTTCTGATTGTATGATGATGGAAGAAGCTGAATCATCTGCCACCAATCAATTTTGTCATGATTCTGAAGGAAATCCTGTCTTGCATTATTGATTGCATCAATGACCATGTCCACCACAATCAGGTTAGTCTTGGAAAGATGTTCAGTGCTGAAATCCTGCAAGGTTAAATCCCTGCTGTGAATCTTATGCATGGTAGAACAACTATTTGCAACAGTTCCAATCTTGTATGTGTCAAATTCCTTCCACCAATACAAAGGTGCTTCAATATCTATCCATACCTGAATCATTCTGTCATACTTCCTGTGTTCTGTTCCTGCATTGAATAATGTTTTCATCAGCTTCAGGTCATTATCACCGACAGCATAACATCTGAAGTTGTCACATCTTCCAAGTCTGTCTTCTTTATTGCAGACACCCTTTTCTTCAATTAGTCCACATTTACCACAATCAACTGCATCATAACTGTCTGACTTATCCCAACTGTTCTTTGGGTTTCTCATTCCATGGATAGCAGGGTCAAAACCCTGCACATCCAAAATTTCACATCTTAACATCAATTCACCGCCTAACTAAAAATTATTAAAAATGTCAATAAAACCATACAAAATGAAGAAGTTTCATCATTTTTCTTTTCTAAATCACCATAAATTCCCCAAATAATGAAGATAAGTGCTAATTTTAAGAACATTAAATATCACCTTCTTTTCTGTGAATTGACCTGTCAGCACTGAATCCTTCAGGATATCTTGCTTTCAGCTTGTCAATGTTTGTCTGCATTACATCATCCATATCAAGGTCAAGTGCTTCACATGCTTCAGCAATCATCCAAAGACAGTCACCAAGTTCTTTCTTGATATGCTCTTTGTCAAATTCATGTCCCTGATATACCTTCTGAAGAATTCCTGCAACTTCACCTGCTTCTGAAGTAAGTCCAAACACTGCGTGATGCAATCTTCCTTCTTTGTTGTCATATGGAATACTGCATGTTCTCATTGCTAATTTCTGATATTCTTTTCCTGTCATTTTCTTACACCTTTTACAATCATCAAATGAAGCACCAAAACATCCATCACACTTCATTACATTGATTTCCTTTCTTTAATCTCTGCCATCTTTGCACTGTTCAATCTTGTATCACCATGTACCCTGCTATAAGAAAGATATCCATTCATTCTGTCAATCTTTGTCAGGTTCGTTGAACCACACACAGGACACACATCCATTTCAAGTTCCTGATGTCCACAATCATCACAATATGCAAGTGATAAATTCACACCTTCATAGAATCCTTTATCCATTGCCCTTCTGACCAATGTCCTGATTGCATCTTTATTGTAGTCAATTGGATATCTTACATATTGGATTTTCCCACCATTGCATAAATCCCAAAATCTACCTTCCAAATCCTGCTTCTGAATTGGTGTGATGTCTTCAGTCACATGACAATGGAAGCTGTTTGACACATAAGGTCTGTCAGATACATTTTCAATCACACCATACATTTTTCTGAACTGTTCAATCTGAAGACCACAAAGTGATTCAGCAGGTGTTCCATAGATTGCATATAACCAACCATCTTCTTCCTTGAATTCATTCACCTTGTCATTGATATACTTCAGAACATCCAACGCAAACTGTCCATCTTCCACAAGGGATTTTCCATTGTATAATTCCTGAAGTTCATTCAATGCTGTGATTCCAAAGGATGCAGTCATTGGTTTCAGCAATGGTTTGATTTTGTCTGTTGGTTTTAGGTGTCCACCATAGAAACCACCTTCACAATACTGAATTGGGTTTGTTGATGCTTTCATTTCACCAAGATAGTCATATGTCCTTTGATGAATCTTTCTAATCATATTCAGATAATAATCAAGCACTTCATAGAAGTCTTTGCTTTCCTGTCTTGATTTTGCAAGAATCATTGGAAGATGAAGACTAACTGCACCAATGTTGAATCTTCCAACAAACACAGGCTTGTCTGATTTATCAGCAGGATGAATTCCACCTTTTTCATACCAAGGTGATAAGAATGCCCTGCATCCCATAGGGGAAACCACCCTTCCATATTTCTTATACATAGAAGCAACATATCCTTCACCTGTCAGTGATAACCAATCAGGATACATTGTTTTGGAACTGCATTCAATCCCTGCTTCAAAGACATCTTCATTGATGCATCCTTCACCATGCAGGTTTTCATCATATAAAAATACCAACTTAGGGAATAACACAGGCTTTTTGTTTCCTTCCTTGCCCTGCCCCTTTGCATGAACTTCAAGGAATGTGATGGATGCCATCTTTCCAAATTCATCTGTTGCAAGACCAAATGTCATTGTGATGAATGGATAGTCACCCCTGCTTGAACCAACTGTGTTCAGCTTCATTTCTATTCCTTGGAATCCCTGTTCAAAATCTCTTTTGACCTTTTGCATTGCATAGGTGTTTGCATTCTTTGATACATCATCTGAATCAAGTTCTGAATATGCTGATATCATCTGATAGTATTCATCAACATATTTCTTAAATGATTTCACCGCATAAGGTGAAAGAATCTTGTCCACTTCAGGAACAGTGAATCCACCATACTGCTGTGAAGCTGTTGAAAGAATGATGGCACCAAGTACATCAAAAGCAGTATCAAGGGTCTTTGGTTCGTTATACCAAATATTCCCCATTTCAAAACCACCTTTCATGACTGAACCAACATCACACAGACAACAGTTCATTGTGTCCAACCTTGCTGATTGGTCATGTACATATATGTAACCATCCTTACATGCTTGAAGTTCTTCCTGTGTCATAAAGAATTTTCTGTACAGTCTTTTATTCAGGTCATTGAATATCAAGCATCTTTTAGTTGCTACCAATGTGCTGTCAGTGTTTGCATTCTCTTTGTCACCAATGAATCTGATGGATTGTGATTTCTGATATACCTTATCCATCATGTGAACAAAGTCTTTTTTATAGTTGCGATAGTCTTTATATGACTTTGCAATTCTTGGGTCAAACTGTTCCAATGATTCTTCCACAACATTGTGCATGTCTGCAATTGGAATCAGTTCTGTATTTAGCAATGACAGTCTTAATTCAACAATATCCTTCAGTCTGTCAAATGCTTCATCATCAAGGTCAATCATGACCCTTTTTGCAGATTTTGTGACTGCATTCTTTATCTTCATGAAGTCATAACCTTCAAGTGTTCCATCTTTCTTAATTACTTTCATGCAAAATCACCTTTCCTTCCTTCAGTGATTTCTGAACATCAATCACCCTTTGATTGGTAGAACCTGCCCAAGGATAATTAACATCTTTCAATTCTTCAATGAATTCACCATCCACAAGAACATCAACATATTTCATCACTGCTTTCATATATTTGTTATTCATGATGGTTTCCCAATCATAGCCTGTATAAATCCAAATAGTCTTAGTTGGAAACTTCTTTTTGATTTCCTGACACAGACAGAAAACTGTTCCTTTGTTGGTTGAAAATAAAGGGTCACCACCGCTGAATGTAATTCCTGCAATGTGCTTCTTTTTCAGTTCCTTGAAGATTTCCTTCTTTGCTCTGATATCAAATTCAATACCATCATCAGGATTCCATGTCACAGGATTCTGACAACCCTTGCAATGATGACTGCATCCTGCCACCCAAAGAACTACACGCAAACCATCACCATTGTTCATGTCATCTTTTGTAATGTTATGATAATTCATCAGCAGTTCACCGCCTTTCCACCAAGTTCCACATACTTCTTCATGTACCAATCAGCTTTCTTCATATCTTCAGCACCATTCTTGAACACTGCCCTTTTTCTGTACTTCCATACATTCAACAGGCAAAAGTGCTTGACTGCTGTTTTCCCAAAGATTGCTATCATTTCATCAATACATTCCATTCCACCATCCTGACAATAGTGGGATGGATGATTGACAACATCTTCTGCAAATGATAACTGACCATCTGTTTCTTCATGTAATTCCATCATCCATCATCCTTTCTACTTAATAAAAATTATTGCTTTCTTACCATTCAACCTGACATCCTTCCTGTCACATCCAAGGTGTTTCTTAATTTCCTTGGTGAAAGTCTGCATTGCAATTCTTGTGAATCCATTTTCATTGCAGAATGTGTCATATCTTGCAAACACTTCTTTGGTTTCATGGTTCAGAATTTCATCTTCTTCCACTTCTTCCAAGAATAGAAGAATTGGATTGTTGTCTTTTTCAAAGTTGTCAACTTCATCCTTGACCTTCTGTGATTCTGTGAATCCCTGATTTGTCAGAACTCTTTTCAATCCTTCAATACCAAGTTTTATCAGGTATTCTGCAACATCCTGTTTCTTCAGCTTCCAAGTGATTCCTGCATCAAAGTCATCATCATTCTTGCTAAATTTAGCATTGAATGGAATGATGACAAGTCTTCTTTTGATTGCTTCAAATCCTTTGTTTCTCATTCTTGGAATCTCATTTGCACTGAATAACAGCTTGACTGTTGGTTTGAAGAAATATGCATCCTGACCTTTGTTTTCTGCCTTGATATCATTTCCACTGACAATCTTCTTGAACTGTGCAATCACCTTTCCTTGCAGGAATTCATCACTGATATCATCACCAATGTTTGCAAGTTTTCCAAACATGGTTGTTGTGCTGAATCGTTCACCAAGTTCATCCATATCAAGTGATACATAGTTTGGTCTTCCAAGCACATTCTTCACCATATCCAAAAATGTTGATTTACCATTTGACCCTGAACCTGTCAGGAAGAATGATTTTGATAATTCATTTTGTCTGAAGAAGCAATATCCAATACATTCTTCAAGTAACGCTCTGATTTCATCATCCTGACAGGATATTTTGTTCAATGTCTTATCACACAATTCACTGTATGCTTCAGGGTTATAATCCCAAGGAATCATGTTTGTAATAACATGGTCAGGACTGAATGGAAGAAGTTCATCTGTTGCTAAGTCATAAAGACCATTCCTGAATGCAATCAGATTTGCATCTGCAACCTGTGTTTCTTCAGGTGTGATTATTTCCAAATACTTCAGGGTTTCCACTCTGTGATTTGCTTTCAGTGTTGGAATCAATTCAACCATCTTGGATTCAATGAATCTGTAACCTGATTTATAAATCCCACCATCATACACATGAAGCTGTCCCTGAATCCTTTTAATGTGATATTCATTCTTCATGTACTGACCAAAAGCATTGTGTAAGAACGTTTTCCCTTTATAGAAGATTGGTTTTGCAAATGCATCATCCCTTGTGATGACATCCATTTCTTCTTCTGACAACGCATCCTGAAAGATAAAGTGATTGATATTATTCAACACCCTTCTTATTGGTTCTCTGTCCAACATAAGCTGTGACTGAAGAATCAGGATGTATTTGAACAATTCATCATTCCTTCCATCCCCTTCCTGCAAGTCTGCAAGATTGATGGTTGTATTCACAGGAATCAATTCATCAGGAACTTCATCAATGTCATCAGGTTCAAAGGATGGTGGAAATCTATCAACACCATTGACCCTTAGTGGTATGTATGTTGAACCTGAATGAATATCTGCAATCAATCCAACTGCAAGTTTTTTATCCTTTCCACCCTTTTCAATCCTGTGTTCTGTGTCCTTCCAATAGCTGTGAATGTGTCCATTTTCAGGATTTTCAAGAATCAAACAATCCCAATTGTTCTTTTCTGCCATATCCCAAAACTTCTGTGACAGTTCATCAGTATCAAATGAAATATCAACAAAGTCCTGATTCAGGATTGCACCAAATGACTGATTTCCTTGAACATCATCCCATTGAAGAAGCTGTGCATCCTTGACCTTCATGGTTGCTTTCTTCCCTGTGCCTGTCGCATAGCCTTTGAAGACCATGCTGTTTCCTTTCCAATCCAATCAATTTCACCTTCTTCCTTCACAAATTCCAAATCCTGATAATCTGTCATAAGCTGTGTCTATATACCACTGCTTATTTAGTTGTCTTGGAACTTTGACACCATTCACTTCATCATTGAAGATAAAGCAGTGTTCAGGTGTTCCTTCAACCTTTGCTTTACTACCATCTTTTTTAATTTTCCAAAGTCCACCATCAGATTCATTTACTGATGCAAAGACCCTGACGCATTTTTCATTCAGTTTCTTGGTGTTACCAACAAACCTTGTAAATGTTTTCAATCTGCCTGTTGCAGGATTGATTGCTTTGTGTTTTTCCCAACGTCCACCATGCATGATGCAGTCATACTTTGATGATATCTTCTTGACCATCTGAAATTCCTTCAGGTCTTGACATCCATTGATAGTTGCTTCAATTGGGATTCCCTTGACCAACCTATCAACCAATGCTTTGTTTATGATTGGGAGGTCATAGTCAAGTGGTGATAGTTCTTTCACATAAGCACCTTTTCTTTCCACCTTGCCATTGCTAAAGATGAACACATAATTGTTGACATCTTTTTCCCAAATAGAACTGATTTCATCAAATTCCAATTCCATGTTGCAACGTTTTTCCCACTCATAACAAATATCATCCATCTGATTGAATGCTTCATCTGTATCAGGAAGACTGATAATCAAACCATCTGTGTTTGACTGAATCAATTCAAATCCATCAATTGCTTCCAAATGTTCTATCAGGTCAATCAGCATCAACTGACCATTCAGACAGATAAGATTTGCATTTCTTGGGTCATATGCTAAAGAATTTCTTGCTTTGCTGATTCCATAAGTTCCATTGATGACAATCTTCAATGGTGCTTGTTCTTTCTTTTTACCTGCATGTTTCAGTTCAATTCTTCTGTCATATATCATCTTGAACTTTTCAGGTTTCCTGCTGTTTCGTGTAAGCAGGTTATGGAATATCATCAATCTTGGATAGAAGGAAGCAACATCAACATGCCATATCTGCCTACCATGTCCAAGGTTCTGATATTTTTCTTTTCCTGCATGGATTCCACCCCAACTGATGTTGTGTTCAATCCCTGCTATAATCATGTTCAATGATTCTGAATAAACTTCTTTTTGATTGGTTTTCCCTTTCATTGACATATAGAAGTCTATTGCTTTTCTGTATTTCTTAATTTGTATGCAAGGAAGCACAAACAGGTCAAATTCATCATCCCTTGTGACCTTTTCACATTCCAAAATCTTTGCACTAATCTGTGCCTTAGTTAGTCCAATGTCCCTGATTGATAGAACTTCAGGGAACATCTTTATTAGTGACATGATTGCATCAAAGTCTGCTTTCCTTTGCATAAATACTTCAACAGTCTGTTCCACATCATGTCTACAATATTTAACAGTTTCCTGAAGTTCTTCTTCAGTCAGCTTCCTTGGAATGTCAAATGGAATAGATGATTCCTTCACCATATTTCCAAGTGACCCTTCAAAGAACTTCAGTCCCCTGTCAATCTTTGCTTGGAACACATCATATGATAGTAATGGAATTGACCTGAACAGATTTGAAAATGTCCAACCTGCTTTTTCTTTGATAATAATGTGGTCATTGATTTCCTTTGGATTCATGTCACAAAGGATTCCTTTCAGGATGTAATCATCATAATGATGATTGTTGAATCCAACCCATATATCTGTTTTGTGTTCCTTATAGAATTGTTTAAGGTCAGAAGGTGAATTGATGATGACATGTTCTTTTCTATTGTCCATATCAAGGATGACCACAAGCCAATCCTTGATAAATACTTCAAAGTCAAAGAACAGCATCAGATTCACCTACCTTTCTTTATACTTCATACACATCTTTGATTTTGAATGTGTTATAGCCTTTCTTGTTCTTGCCATATTCAAGAAGGAATTCAAGACTTCCATCAATGGATTCCATCATGTCCATAATCATGTCATTGTACTGACCATATGTTTTGAATTCCACTGTGTCATTGACATCAAGACTTCTAAGGAACTTGTTGACCTGTCCAATCTGCCATCCTTCTGTGATAAGCTGATTCATGAATAAGCAACTGTTTTCAAAGTCACCTTCAAGGATTCTGAACTGAACTGTGAACATTGGTTCACCTGCATGTTTTTCTGAACCACATTCCTTGATTTCCATCTTGTCAATCTTAACTTCATATGTACCAACAGGTACTTCACGATAGTCACCCTGACCACCATTTGCTTCTGCTTCAGCAATATCTTTCTGAAGTCCTTCTGTGTCCACATTCTTATCCCATTTATCAAAAATACTCATTTCATTCACCTTTTTAACCTTTCTTAATCATTTAACATATTTGCAATTCCATTAAGGAAATCAATAAAACAACCAACAACGGCATCTTCAAGTGCTTCTTCATTGGATTTCTTCAATCCACTGTCACCATGTTCTGTTGCTTTCTTGAACAGTTCATCAGGATTGACATCTTTCATTGCATCAACCTTTTCAATATCCACAACTGATTTCATGATTTCTGCACCAACTGTCTTGAAACCTAAGTCTTCAATATCATCCATGAAGACATCAAGCAACTTAGGATTTCTAATCATTTCTGTTTTCAGAATCATTGTGATTCCTTTGGTTGCATCCTTTGCACCATATCTGTTTCTAACATCCACGATTGTTTCAACAATGTGGTCATAAATTCCTGCTTCCTTTAATACTTCAATAAATTTCTTCATGATTATCTTTCCTTTCTTGTTCTTCTTTTTCTTGCAGGTTTTTCTTCCCCTGCACCTGACAACTTCTTAATACCTTCACCAAATTCTTCTTTGGTGATGACCTTCATGACTTCCACACCATCAACAATCATGTCAACAGAATCACCTGCATGTTTCATCACATAATTGTCATTTTTGATGTCGTAGAAGTATGTGTCTGCATCCAAGACAACTGTTTCTGAATCAGTGTTGGTTGTTCCATTCTGAACAGGTTCATCAGAAGATTCTTCAACAGGTTCTGACTGTGTGCGTGATTTTCTTCCCCTTCTTGATGGTGTTTCTTCAGCGGTTTCTTTTGCATCTTTCTGAATTTCTTCAGCATGTTTGGCAAAAAAATTTGCTTCATCATACACTTTCAAAAGTTCATCCCAATCCAAAGGAATTGATGTGGTCTTGATGTTCTTTAATCTTCCACCGCCAAAGATTACTTCATTGGATTTGAAATTCAATGTTCTTGTTTCATCATCTTCCACAACTACCCTTGCCACAATGTCAACCATACCTGCAATCTTGTTTGCAACCTTGTCTGCAATGTTTGGTTTGATTGCTGTGATTTTATCACCTGACTTCTTTGTGATGTCCTTTGAAGTATCTTCATGAGAAATCAACACAATATTTTCATAGTCAAGATTCATCAATCTTCTGATGGTTGATAAGAATTCTGTTCTTACCTTGTCCCATGCCCTGAAGCTGTCATCTGATTCATGTGTGATACCTAATCTGTCATACATGAATAATCTGCATGATTCATAAGTATCTTCAAGAAGGTCAACAATAATGGTCTTAAATCCATTCTGACCTGCTGTCTTTTCAAGTTCATCAATAGCTTTCTTGAAGACATCCCATGCAAGAATTTTCTGTCTTCCTTCCATTGTGTCCTTGATAGGTAAATACTGCATAGTAACAAACTGAATGTTTCCATCAGTGTTCAGATTCAATGGTGAAGGTGCTGAATCCATAAATGTTGTCTTTCCTGAAAATGCACCACCATAAATCCATAATTTTCTTTTGGTTGTCTTTCCAACCTGTCTTCTTTCTGCACTTGGTAAAATCATATAGTCCAATCCTTTCTGACAATAGTCTTTATATTCACACCAATCACACAAATAAGATTCATTCTTTTCACACTTATCTGTTAGACCAATGTTCATACACGTTTCATAAAAATCTGCAACCTTGGAAGGGGCATAAACCACTTCTTTGATTTGAATTTCCTTTGCTTCAAGTTCTTCATAGATTCTGTTCCTGAAGTCCTGAAGCGTTTCTGTTTTCTTCTGTCTAATCTGAACCTTTGGAACAAACACAAAATACATTTTTCTGATGTGCTTTCCTGTGATTCTTTCAAAGAAATATTTATATACATGCAACTGTCTTGATTCCATGTAATGGTCAATGTTGTTTGAATACTTAAAATCATATAAATCAAACTGACCATTTGGAAGACCTGCATCATGCTTGGTACATGGAACAATCAAGTCTGCTGTTCCTTCATAAACATCATTCTTGAAATTGACTTCATGAAATCCTTCAGGAAGAAGTTCTTTCATTCTTGGAATCCAATATTCAAGTTTGATGATTTCATTGATGTGTGCATCTGTGATGATAGGATATGAATCTTTGTATTCCTGAATAGCTGTTTCCATATCCTTTTCCATGCCCCTGTGAATTGCTGTTCCAAGAATCAATGGATTTGCAGGGTCATCTGTTGGAAGCACTTCAATGTTTTGTCTGTATCTGAAACCAAATCTTGCAGGACAATTTTCAAAACATTCTGCTGTTGAAAAATGAAAATTATCCATCTAACCACCTTCTTTTCAATAAGTCATAATTGTATGCAGTGTTTGCATCATTCACCTTCAAGCAGTCAATGAAGTTCTTGAACAATTCAAAATGGTCAGGATAAAGAAGAATTCCATATCCACCTGCTTCATCAATCTTCTTCAGGTTGTGAATCTGAAGTGGTGAAGGTTTTCCATTCTTTGCCTTGACTTCAATCCCAAGGAATCTTCCATTGCAACATGCAAGGATATCAGGAACACCTGCTTTGGTGAATTCACCACCACCCCAATATTTAATGAAATAGCAGTTATTCGATTTCAGGAAAGACTTGATTCTGTTTTCAAAATTCTTTTCTGATGCCATATTAACCACCTAACTTTGGACAAATACAATCCCATTGATAATCTTTGAAATGCAATTCTTCATCCTTCACAATCTTTCCATCTATGATTTCAATAACCTGATTGAATTCCATTCCCATTTCAAAAGCATGTATTTTCATATCAACATGATATTTGATACAGGTTTCAAGAAGTTCAGAAGCATTGATTCCCCATGCAAATTTAGAATCAAATACTACAACTAAAATTTCATCATCTTCATGGTCTGAAAGATATACTTCAACACCTTCAACAAATCCCCTTCTTGTATTTTCAATCCAACATGTTTCTTCTGAATAAATATCACCATATTCATTCAATGATAACTTTTCACGTTCTTCACCAAGGAATCCAACAGGATGTAAACCTTCAAGGATGAATGTTTTCAGGCTTGCTTTTGTTCCACGAACCTTCAAACTACCTTCACACCAATTTGGCATATCATTCACCTTCTTTCTATTTCACTGTAATTCTTACTGATGCACTGATATTGGAAGTCTTTGAATATGATTCAGCAATATCAGGATGGTCTGCTTTCAGCTTCTTGGAATCAATGGTTGTTCTTGTTGTAGGTGCTACATACAAGAATTTGACTTCAGGTGTTTCAAATGACTTCACACCATAAGTTTCCATTGCTTCCTGCAACTTCTTCTTCATAACCTTTTCCTGTTCATCCAATTTCTTTTTCTGAACTGTAATGTCTGTGATTGCTTTTAATACATCAGGAACTGCTGACTGAATCACCTGAAGGTCAGTTTCTTCAATCTGTTCTTCACATTTTTCTTCCATTTCACCACAAACATCTTCACAAGTATCTTTCTTATCACAGAAGAAACAGCAATTTTGACATTCTCTGTTTTCTTCCATTGTGATTTTACATTTCATCATAATATTCACCTTCCTTTTCTAATCTTTCATAATATGGTTCTGTGTCAGTCACCCAACCATTTGCATACAATACAAGACATATCCATGTGAAATTAACCAACATGATGACATATGGTTGCCAACTAATAATGCAGTCAAGGCTTTGATTACAAAATTATGAATTTTTCTTTTCATCTTCTTTGAACAATTCATCTGTGAAATCCTTCCTTTCTTCTAATGTGTGCAAGATTTGTTCATCAACTGTCCCCCTGCAAATCATCAGATAATAGAAACATGTCTTTTCCTGACCAATCCTGTGAATCCTTTTCTTGGACTGTTCAAAATCTTCTGATGACAATGGAAGTGAAAAATAAATAATTCTGTTGCACTTCTGAAGATTCAGTCCTTTGGATGCTGATTGATACTGACATAAGGTCACACTGTTTGATTCCTGTTCATAGGCTGTCAGGTCTTTGGTGTGTCCATTGATTTCTGAAATTGGTCTGTCAAGTTCCTGACATATCTTCTTCATGTTCCATAGTTCATCATTGAATGAATAGAATACAATCAATCTTTCCTGTGTGGATTCAACCAAGTCCCTGAATGCATCCAACTTATTCTGATTGAATTGACTGCATATCTGTCTGCTATAAAGCAGTTTTGTCAATGATGTATCACCAACTAATTCCTGACCTTCTATTGTTACAATGCAATCCTTCTGAAACTTCCAATACTCTTTAGGTGCTTTCAATCTGATGTGTGTGAATACCTGTTCAGGTAATTCATAACATTCTTCAGTCTTTTTGAATATTGCACCATGTTCACGCATTTTGGATTTTAACCTATCAATGTTTTTATATGGGTCTTCTTTGTCCACAATCTTGTGTTGAAAACCACCTGAATCAATTGTTGTCCAATTCACATACTGCCTGTTATACAAGTCTTCTGAAATCTTCCAACCTAGCAGGTGGACTTGTGTCCATAGATTTTCATATTTACCACCAACAGGTGTTCCTGAAAGAAGAATCACATGTGCAGGTTTCATCTTCAGGATGAATTTTGTCTGCTTTGCTTTCTGATTCTGTATCAAAGATGATTCATCAAGCATCAATGTGAAATCATATAAGTCAAGCAATTCTTTTCTTCTCCAAGCCAATTCATAATTGATAACACCAACTATGGAGAATCTTTGTCCTTGTGACAGTCCATGATATTCACCAAGCTGTTTCTTATTGGTAAGGTCAAACACCTGCATCTGATAGTTATCTGTGAAGTGTTCCACCCAATCCTGAACCTTTGATTTCTGACACACAATTAAGTTCACTTTGCATCCAAATCTTTTCATCATTTCTGACCCTGTGAATGTCTTACCAAGACCCATGTCATGATAAACTGCAATGTTGTCAAAATCCTTTGTTTCCTGCAATGCTTCTTGCTGATGTGGAAACAGGGAAATCATATCTTGATGCCTGTCACATCTTCAAAGATTTCTTTGTCAAAGTTTGGCATTGCTTTGATGATGTTTTTGTATCTTTCAGAAAGTGAATCCCACCATAACTGTCCACACTCTGATTCATCAAGAATCTTTAAGTAACCACCAACAACTTCATATTCAGGATGCTGTTCTTTTTCTTCATCAGTCATGTCATCTGACCAAATCCAATCAACAACATTTCTTGGAATCTGATTCAACAGATATCTTGCATCTGAATTTAACCAATCACGATAAGTCCAATCTGAAGGTTTGTTGAATAAGAAGATTTTTGGTTCTTCTGTGTTGAAGCATCCATTGGAAAAGTTAGTCTTGTTCCAATCACCGCTGTTGCAATCACCGCTGTTGCAATTACCGCTGTTGCAATTACCGCTGTTGCGATTACCGCTGTTGCGATTACCGCTGTTCCAATCACCGC
>SKEO01000461.1_pt1 | contig 39166 bp, 25 predicted proteins | sample 4826801 | NCBI WGS metagenome assembly SKEO01 (sample SAMN11008807, study PRJNA524170) | human gut metagenome | biome: Human fecal sample; material: Feces; isolation source: fecal sample from pouch patient p3 | host: Homo sapiens | place: Israel: Tel-Aviv | collected 2016-02-25 | reverse complement strand
GCCGCACGCCGACCTGCGCCATTGTGTAGGCCGCCCATGCGTTGGCGCGCCCCCACTTGATGCCCGACATATGGTCGCCTGTAATATTATTGTAGCCGTGGTAGTACAGCCCGCTCTCGGGGTCCTGCAGGTACTTGATGTGCCAGTAATACTGGTTCAGCGCATCGTCGATCAGGGCCTCGTCCTTCAAAAGCACGCCCATCCGCAGCAGGAAGAAGCCCGCCATAAAGAGCGTATCTGCCCACGCCTGCTCGGGGAAGTCGTTGTTGACCGAGACGGTGTGCTGCAGAACATGATTGCCGAAGCGCAGTGCCTCCTTTTCCAGATACTCGACCTTGCTTTTGGCGATGTCCAGATACTTTTCATCGCCGGTATGCTCATACAGGGTGATCAGGCAGTGTCCCATCGAGCAGGTGTTGACCGTCCAGCTCGGCAGGCCCAGCTCAATATACTCGTCCACGCGGTCCTTGACAAGCTGCAGGTAGCGCTCGTTTTTGGTGACCTCATACGCCTCGCAGATACCGTAGTAGGCCACGCCGCAGGGCCAGTCCCATGTCATGTCCATCCGCATCGTGCGGTCCACGATCTTGTCGATCGCGGTCTCGATTTGGGCCTTGTCAAAAATCAGGTTTGCCATTGCTCTCTCCTTTTTAAATTGCGAATCCGCTTATACCAGCGCCACTGTCTTTCCGGCGGGGATCTCATAGTGGCGGCCGTCCGCCTCGACCCAGATGGACTGGGCGTTGGGGTTGCAGACCTTATCGCCCGCGGCGGTGTACTGCAGGCGGGCGGCATCGGCCATGTAGTCCACGATCTCGATGTTGGTGGCGTACCAGGTGTCCTCGCGCCCGCCGGCCAGCTGGCAGAACTGCTCCATCAGGGCCCAGTCCTCCTCGGTGCGGAACTCAAAGCTGTGGCCCCAGACATACATCATGTAGAGATACTGCGTCTTGTACAGCTCTACAAAGCGCTTGCTGTCCTCCAGCAGGTTGTGGGTGTGGTGGCAGGTGGCTTTCCATGTCATAAAATCGTGGGGCATCGCAAAGTCATGGGTGTCGCCCACCACGCGGGCGTAGCGGATGCCCAGCGCGGGCAGCAGGGCGGCGATCTCCGGTGTCCAGCTGCCGTTGGGGTAGGCAAGGCCGCGCACGGGGTAGCCCATGACGCCCTCAAGCTGCATACGGTCGGCCAGCACCTGCCGGGCGGTCTGGTCCAGCGGGCTGCGGGAGATGGTGGGGTGGTGGTAGGTGTGACAGGCGACCTCATGGCCCTTGTACAGCTCGACCCACTCGCTCTCCGGGATGCGCTCGGGGCGGGGCAGGCCGCCGTTCAGATTGAAGGTGCCCCGGATGCCGTAGCGGTTGAACAGCTCGACAAGGCGGCGGTCCTCCAAACGGCCGTCATCATAGCTCATCGTCAGCACCTTATGCTTGCCGCCGGGGAAGCAGGTGTAAATGACCTTCGGTTCGGTGTAGTTCATAAACAAAACCTTCTTTTTTGTCAAAATTTATTTGAAATTCGCCCGCAGCACATCCAGTGCCGGGGTGGTATCCTGCAAAAGCTGCTGCACAAAGGCCTGTGCCGTGCGGCAGGCGCCGGCGTTTTGCTGGTGGGCGTTGTCCTGCTTTGCGCCCACCCACATATAGCGGGCCTTGCAGCGCTCAGCGCCAAAGGCGGTGTTGGCGGCGGCGGTAGCGGCGCCAAGGTCGATAAACGGTGCACCGACCTCGGCGGCAAAGGCGCGCATCGCCTCGCGGTAGGCGGCAAACGAGGGGTGGCAGACACCGGCCTCGTCAAACTCGCGCATCGCCACGGGGGAGGCAAAGATGCACACTGCGCCGTGGCTGCGGGCAGCGTCCCAGAAGGGGCGCAGGCTCTCACCGAAGGCATCCGCCGGGACATAGCGCTCGGCCTTTGCGCGGTTGGCGTCGTTGTGGCCGAAGCTGACCACCAGCAGATCACCGGGGCGGATATGCGCGGCAATGTCGTCCAGCCGCCCCTCCTCGCGGAAGGTCTTGCTGCTGCGGCCCGCCATGGCGCAGTTGTCAATGACAAGGCCCGGCAGCTCGTAGCGCATCTCCTGCGGGAAGGGGCAGTCCGCGCGGTGGGCAGTTTGACATACAGCGTCACCGTGCGCCAGCGTGTGGAGCACCTCGCCCCAGCCTGTCATCGGCTTATCGCCGGGGGCGTAGCTCTGCATGATGGAATCGCCCGCCATCCAGAGGGTAGGCTTGGCGTTCAGCTGCGGCAGCACATTGGCAAAATCCATGTCGCCTGCATAGTAGAAGGACGGGTAGCACGGTTGGTTGTAGCAGTTGTTCTGCCATGCCACGCCGCAGCGGTACTGCGCATCGTGCATCAGGGTAAACAGCTTGTGGGGGGTCAGGTCGGTGGTGGTGTAGATGCGGATAGCGGTGTCATCCGCCGTACGCACCAGCAGCTCCTCGCGGAAATCACCCAGCACATCGGCCACCAGACAGGGGTTGCCCTTGGTACCGTTGTTGGTGGCGGTGCCCGCGGGCTGCAGCATGACGCCGTGGGTCAGATCGTTAATGACGCCGTATTGGCTGCCGTGCAGATAGTCCGCACCGTCGGTGATCTGGGTCGAAAGATCGCCCGCCCAGTAGATTTTCATGTTGGTGCCGGGGGTAGGCAACTCCAGCGTGCGCCCGTTTACATCGTACACATCCTTGACCCAGACCTGCAGGCCGCGGGTGTTCGGGTCGATCTTGCCGATCATGCAGCGGCCCAGATCCTCCTCGGCGTATTCGCCAAAGCGGACATCGCCAGTCTCGGCGTCGCGCAGTGCCCAGCCGTAGGGGGCGCGCTCGCCCTCCTCGTAAACATTGAAGATCTCCAGACCGGGGCTGTCAGGGTCGATGTCGGCCACATGCATCGCATCGCCGTGGCCGAACTTGGCGCGGGTTCTGCCGTCCGGCAGGGTGCCGTATTTGGAGTAGAGCAGGCTTCCGTCATGGTCGATGGCTGCTGCGCCGTACACAATTTCCATGCAGCCGTCCCCATCAATGTCAGCAGTCGAAATACTGTGGTTGCCCTGCCCGGCCAGAATACCGTACACAGGGTCGGTGCCGACAGCGAGATGGCAGCCGTTGTCGTTAAAGGGGTTCGCCATCGGCACAAAGCCGGAGTCGATACCCCATACCTTGTGAAAGCGGTTCTCAAAAAAGTCGTAGGCCGCCAGCGTGGCGCGGGTGTAGTAACCGCGGCAGGCGATCAGATAGGGGCGCTCACCGTCCAGATAGGCCACCCCGGCGTTAAAGCGGTCCACGCGGTTGCACGGCTCGATGCGGGGCATTGCATAATCGCCCCACAAAAGGCCGTCATCCACGCGGGGGTAGGGGTAGTCGATCGTGTCCAGCTCGGCGCCGTCCCCGCCGAACATCGTCAGGTACTCGGGGCCGTCATAGACAAAGCCCTCGAACCTGCGCAGCTCGTTTTTGGGGCTGCGGCTCGGCGCGTACACATCAAGGAAATAGTCGGCCAGCGCAAGGGCATCAGCCTCGCACAGGGGGTAGGCGTACTGCGGCGCAAGGCCGAAGCACTGCTCCACCGTGGCGGGCCAGCGGCCGTTTACGACCTCGGGGTGGGTGTGCCAGCGGCGGAACACCTCGGCCATATGCAGGCGGTAGCCCTGCGCCGTGCAGACATAGTTGTCCGCGTGGCTGTACCCGGCGTCCAGATCCTTCTGCGGCATCGTGATATACCGGCGGGACAGCACGGTGCCGTCCGGCGCAAAGCGGGTCATCACGGTGCCGGGCGCGGTCTTGACAGCCATCTCGGCCCTGCCGTCCCCGTTGAAGTCGTACACCATAAACTGGGTGTAGTGCGCTCCGGCGCGGATGTTCTGCCCCATGTCCAGCCGCCAGACCAGCGTGCCGTCCAGCTTATAGCAGTCGATAAAGCACCGCCCGGTGTAGCCCTTGATCGACACATCGTGGGAATTGTCAGGGTCCCACTTTACAAAATACTCGTACTCGCCGTCATTGTCAATATCACCCACACTCATATCGTTGGCATGGTAGGCAAAGGGCTCCCCGGCCGGGGTCACGCCGTCCGCCGGCTTTTGCAGCGGAAGCTCATAGTACCCCTTCTGCCACGGCTTTACGCCCCTGCAGGCGGGCCCTTCTACGCCGTTTACCAGCGGGGCCACGGCGTAGGTATCCCCGCTTGTGCCCTGCGCGTCAAGATAGTTTGTGCTGTCGGTCACGGTGGCCAGCCTGACCCCGTTTTTATAGAGCACAAAGTCGGTGCCGGTCAGGCCGGTGGCGTTGTGGCCGGTGACCTCGCTTTTAAAGAGCCGCCAGCTGATAAACACACCGGTGTTTGCCGTGACAGCCACCAGTCCGCGGGACAGCGCCTCCAGCTGCTGCCGCAGCACGCGGCCCACGGGGGTCTGCACGGGTGTGCTTTCCTCCAGCAGGGCCCCGTTTTCTGCCAGCGCCTGCACCTTGATGTAATAGGGGATATGCGTTGAGCGGCAGAAGGTGAAAAGGCTTTCCCCGCTCTCGCCTGCCGTTTTGAACCGCACGGTCTCGCCAGAGCGGTCGCTCCACAAAATGCGGTAGCGGGCGGCCCCGGCCACCGGCTGCCAGCTAAGGGTGGTTTGGGCAGCCGTCTGGCTGCGCACAGAAATTTGCATGGACTTTCCCTCCATCATAAAAGAGCGCCGCAACATCCGCTGCGGCGCTCACATTCAATTAGGCTTTATCTGCTGCGTACAGGGCGTTGACTTCCTCAATGACCTGCGTGCCGCCGCGGGCATTCCACTGGTCGAAGGCAGCCTGCAGACCGGCCTCGTCGATCTGGCCGCAGATATACTGGGTGCGGGCATCGTCCAGAATCTGGACAAGGTCGCTGCCGCACTCGGCGTAGGTGTCGGACTGGGTCAGGTAGCCCAGCGCGGGGTTGAACACGGCATACTGCACATTGTTGGCAATGCTCTCCTCGTAAGCCAGCTGATAGTCAGCCTTTTCCAGCTGGTAATCGGGGTTCTGCTCAGTCAGGTAGGGGACATAGGGCACAGCCTGATTCAGACCTGCGTGCGGGCAGTTGGTGGTGTCGTACTTGCCGTTGGGAACAATCTTGCCGTCGGCGTTGATGTCATAGCAGATGTCTTTCAGACCGTAGTCGGCCAGCGCCATCATCTCAGGGTCACACATCTTGTCAAGGAAGTGCAGGCAGGCCTTGACATCCTCCTCGGTCTTGGCGCCGGACTTGGTGATGAGGTAGAAGCCGTTGTAGCCGGTGGTGGCAAGGGTGTGGCCGTTGATGGGGCCGACAGAGGTCATGGTGGCAATCTTGGAGGCGTCGTTTACATCGGCAATGGCGTTGTCTTCAAAGTATTTCCAGATGCGCTTGGTGCCGTCCATCGTGTCCACAAAGACACCGGTGACGCCCTTCTGGCTATCGACCTGGAAGTTGGCAGTGTCTACAGTCGCCCAGTCGGGGCGGACCAGACCGTCGGCGTAAATTTTGCGCATCCAGTCAAGGGCTTCCTTATACTCAGCGGTCTGGTGTACGGGAACCAGCTTGCCGTCCTGCTCGACCCAGCCGTTGCCGCAGCCGAACCATGTCTGGATAATATCCCACGGGCCGGTGTATTTGCACATTTCCAGACCGTAGGTGTCGTTGGCACCGTTGCCGTCCGGATCGTCATAGGTGAACTTATAGAGCATGTCATAGACATCCTCGACCGTCTTGGGGGCCTCGGTGATGCCCACGGCCTCGGCCCAGTCGGTGCGGTAGCCCAGACCGTTGCGGCCGATAGCGCGGGAGCGGGGGATGCCGATGATCTGGCCGTCCACGGTCAAGCCCTTCAGAACATCGGGGCTGATCTGGGACAGGTTGGGGTAGGCCTCGCTGTCCTGCAGGTACTCGGTCAGATCCCAGAAGGCGCCGCGCTTGGCAGCATCGGCTGCGTTGGCGTTCTGGTCCAGCGTCTTGGTTGCGGTCAGGATCATCGGCATGTTGTCCTTGTCCATCAGGGTCAGGCCGAACTTCTCGCTGTAGGTGTCGTTGGCCTCGGTGCGCCACTCGACATGGGTGCCGGTGTAGGCCTCGTACTTGGCGATGACCTCATCGGAATGTTCATTGCTCAGCACATGGCCGGTGAAGTCGGGGATCATAAAGCTGACGGTGGGGGTGCCGGAGGCAGCGCTATCCGCAGAGGAAGCAGCGCCGGAAGCGGAGGTGCTGTCGGAGGCGGAGCCGCCGCAGCCTGCGAGCATGGTGGCGGACATCGCCAGCGCCATAGAGAGGGCAAGTGCCTTTTTCATTTTCGTTTTTCTCCTTTTTGTATAAAAGTGGTTGTATTGCTTGGTATCAGCCCTTGACCGAGCCGACCATGACACCTTGGGTAAAGAACTTCTGCACAAACGGATAGATGCAGAGGATCGGCAGGGTAGACAGCACCGTGGTTGCCATCTTGACAGCCTTGATGGGCGGCATACCGGCTGCGCCCCAGTCAAAGGTGGAATCCTCGGCTACCTGTGTGGTCAGGAACACCAGACGCCGCAGCACGATGGTGATGACCTCCATGTCGGAGTTGTTGATGTACAGCATCGCATTGAAGTAGCTGTTCCAGTGGCTGACCGCGTAGAACAGGCTGACCGAGGCCAGCACCGGCGCGGACAGCGGCAGGATGATGCGCACGAAGGTGATCAGATCGTTGGAGCCGTCAATGATGGCGGCCTCCTCCAGCTCCATGGGGATCCCCTGGAAGTAGTTCTTGATGATGATCATGTTGAAGGCGCTCATCGCCGTGGGCAGCCAGAGTGCCCAGTAGGTGTTGCCCAGATGCAGCACATTGACCACCATAATGTAGGCGGGGACCATGCCGCCGGTGAACAGCATCGTGACGATGACCATATTGATAAAGCCGTTGCGGCCCTTGAGGTAGGGGCGGGACAGCGGGTAGGCGATCGTGCAGGAGACGAACATATTGATCAGCGTGCCGATCACGGTGACGATCACCGAATTTTTCAGTCCGCGGAACACATCGCCCTGCTTGAGGATGTACTGGTAGGCGTTCAGCGATACATCCTGCGGGATCAGGAAGAAGGGACGCTCGGTCAGCTCGCGCTCGGTCGCAAAGGAGCCGGCCACCACATAGATGAAGGGCAGCACGCAGGCCAGCGCCACCAGCGCAATGATGACATACAAAAGAACCTGTACAACCTGATCGCCGGGGGTGCGGGCTTCCAGCGTGCCGGTGGCGCGCACCTCGTCTTTCTTATGGGTAAAGGGCATTGTCATTGTAGCACAGCTCCCTTCTTTAGTACAGGCCGGACTCGCCGAACAGCTTGGCGATCTTATTGGCGGTAACGACCATCAGCATACTGATGGTGGACTTGAACAGGCCTGTGGCGGTCGCCAGCGAGTACTGGCCGCCCGTGATGCCTTTGGTGTAGACATAGGTGTCAAACACATCGGAGGCTGCGCGGTTCATCGAGTTCTGCATCAGGAAGATCTGCTCGTAGCTGGTGTTCAGAAGCTGGCCGACCTTCATGATCAGCATCAGGACGATGGTGCCGCGGATGGCGGGCAGCGTGACATGCCACATCAGCTGCCAGCGGCCTGCGCCGTCGATCTTGGCAGCCTCATACAGCTGCACATCCACGCTGGACAGCGCCGCCAGATAGATGATGGTGCCGTAGCCGGTCTCTTTCCAGATATTCTGGCCAACGATCAGCGCGGGAAAGAGCTTGGGGTCGCTGAGCAGGTCGGGCGCATTCGCGCCGAAGATCTGGGTCAGCACATGGTAGATGGCGCCGTCCGTGGTGGAGAACATCTGGAAAGTCAGCGCCGCCACAATGACGATGGAGACAAAGTGGGGGATGTAGACCAGCGTCTGCGCTGTGCGCTTGAACCATTTGCAGCGCAGCTCATTTAAGATCAGCGCCAGAATGATGGGGGCCGGGAAGGCGAAGAAAAGGTTGGCCAGCGAGATGGACAGCGTGTTGCGGAACAGCGTCCAGAAGTCCGGGCCGGTGAAGAGCTTTTTAAAGTACTTCAGCCCGACAAAGGGGCTGCCGAACACAGATTCCAGAATCGTGTCACCGTTGAAAGGGCTGAAATCGGTAAATGCCATATACAGGCCCGTCATCGGCAGGTAATTGAAGATGATCATGTAGAGCAGCGCCGGCAGCATCATGATATATAACCAGTAATGCTGCATGAACGCCTTGCGCCATGTGTTGTGGCCCAGCTGTTTCTGGGCGCGGGCATTGACCTTGCTCTGCTTGACCGCAGCGGTTTGTGCCATAAGCGTTTCCTCCTTGCTTTGTGTTCTCATCAGCCGGCGGCCGCGGTGCTTTGGTCGGGATCGCGGGCCCTCGTCATCCGGCGGCGGCTGTTTCGTTGCTTCCATTGTATCCCCTGCTCTGCGGATTTGGCTACAATCAAAAGCACGCGAAAATTTTCATTATATTTCACGATGCAGCGCAATTATCCATGCAGATGACACACAAAACAATCCTTATATCTACCGGCACTATCGTTTGCTGTTTCGGGTTGAAATTGTGAATATTTTATACATGGTGCCTGCCTGTTTTGTGCATTTTGACAAAGGGCGTTTTTAGGGCTGCTGCAGCCTCACGGACTGCGGAGGCTTTACCGCACGGCCTTGCCCCAACGGCCCCGCTTTCCCGGCGGGGTTGGGTCACTCCGCCCTGCTGCCAGCAAACATATCCTGTTTCCATATCTTGATATTTATCGCTGCACCGCGCTTTCAAAGCCTTCTGCCCATCAAATGACACTTGTTTTTCGCCGCGGCAGCGCGTATGATAAAGATAAGATCGCGGGCCTGCAACTGTATACAGCACATCTGACAGGGAGAAAACGCTATGTCTACACTGCAAGGCGAAAGCTTTTATTTCCACCACGGCTGGCACTTTTTGCGGGCAGATGCCTTCCCCATGGCAAAGGCCGTTGACGCCCACCGGGACGCCGAGGGGCACGCCTTTTACGAGGCCGGCTACCGGGAAACCGGCTGGCAGCCCGTCACGCTGCCCCACACCTTCAATGATGAGGATCTGTTCCGTGACCGCATTCAGGACGGCGGCAGCGGCCAGCGCCGCACGGCGGCCTTCTACCGCAACATCCTCACCATTCCGGCGCGGCACAAAAACCACAAGGTGCTGCTTGCGTTTGAGGGGCTGCGCCAGACCTGCTACCTCTATGTAAACGGCACGCTGGCCGGCTACTATGAGGCCGGCGTTGCGCCGTTCGGCTTTGACATCACCCCCTATGTACGGTACGATGCGCCGAACCTCATCGCCATTGCGACCGACAACACCGCCACCCGCAATGCGCCGTTCTGCATTGCCGAGACCCCCAACAAGCCCGATGCTGTCCCCGGCAGCTATCTCTTTCCGCAGGAGCAGGCCGTCCCCGCCGACCGCGTGGGCGTCCCCTTTTTCTGGAACTGCAACGACTTCAATCCCTCGGTGGGCGGCATCACCCGCCCCGTGCAGGTGTTTTTCAAGCCCGATGTCTATCTGACGTTGCCGCTCTACTCCAATTTGCAGACCAAGGGCCTCTATGTCTACGGCCGGAATTTTGATTTGGACAACGCCACGGCGGATATTCGGGTCGAGGCCGAGGTCCGCAACGAGGGCAAGGTCCCCGTTTCCGCCCAGCTGCGCATCACGCTGCGCCGTCCGGACGGCAGCGTTGCCGCCATCTTTGACGGTGCCCCGGCCACCGCAGCCCCCACGGGCCGCGCCGTCCCACCACTGAGCATCACCCCGGCGGACGCCTATATCCCCGATGAGGCTGTGCCCGGGCATTACCGCCCTGTGGAGGACGAAAGCCTGCCCGCACCGACCGCCACGGATTCCATGGCGGTCACTGTGCTGCACGCCGGGGCCGACACCCTGCCGCTGCGCTTCTGGAGCATCGATGACCCCTACCTCTACACCGTGGAGGCCGAGCTGTTTGTAAACGGCGAAAAGGCCGATGCCCAGCAGCTGACGACCGGCTTCCGCGCCGTAAGCTACGACAAAGACCGGGGCCTGCGCATCAACGGCGCGGTGCAGTGGCTGCGCGGCTACGCCCAGCGCGCCGCCAACGAGTGGGCAGCCATCGGCATTGCGCCCGAGTGGCTGCACGATGAGGACGCCGCCCTCATCCGCGAGAGCAACGCCAACCACATCCGCTTTATGCATGTGGCGGGCAGCCCCGCCGATGTCCGTGCGTTTGACCGCCGCGGCATCGTCTGCACCCAGCCTGCCGGTGACAAGGAGAAGGAGAGCTTCGGCCGCCAGTGGGACCAGCGCGTAGAGCTGATGCGCGATGTCATCATTGCCTTCCGCAACCATCCGTCCATTCTGTTCTGGGAGGCCGGCAACAACTCGATCTCCCGCGGGCACATGCGGGAGATGCGGCTGCTCAAGCAGCGGCTTGACCCCCACGGCGGGCGTTTTATGGGCTGCCGCACCCTGAACACCGAGGAGGTCGTCAACGAGAGCGAGTATGTCGGCACGATGCTGAACCGCCACGCCGCCCGCTTTTTGTCGCAGCACGGCCCCGTCACCGAGACCGAGTACAGCCGCGAGGAGGCCCCCCGCCGCATCTGGGACGACTTCACCCCGCCGGATTTCGACTACCGCAACCGCTGGGTCGGCAAGGGCGGCAAAAAAGCTGTTGGGTACGACTTCTACGATCTGACCAGTGAAGAGCTCGCGCTTGAAAACGCGCGCGGCTACGCCGAGTTTTTCAACGATCGGATGGGCGGTGCCTCCGGCAAGAACTACTACAGCGCCTGTGCGGCGCTCTGCTGGACGGACTCTGCCCAGCATGGCCGCCAGTCCTACAGCGAAAATGCCCGCATGAGCGGCCGCGTCGATCCCTGCCGAACCAAAAAGCAGAGCTTTGACTGCTTCCGCGTTATGCAGAGCGAGGCCCCCACCGTCAAGATCATCGGCCACTGGAACTACCCCGCCCCCACCGCTGCCAACTATCGCTATGAAGAAAAGCGCTTTAACGGCACCTATTGGGAGGGCACCGGCGTCTGGCACACCCGCGACCCGCACCATAAGACGGTGTATGTGGTGGCAAGCTACCCTGTTGCCGCGGTCGAGCTGCTCGTCAACGGGCGCCGTGTCGGTCGGTGCGACAAGCCGCAGAACACCTTTGTGTTCGCCTTCCCCGGTGTGGATGTGACCCAATCCGGCTGGGTCGAGGCCGTGGGCTACGGCTATGACGGCACACCCGCCGCGTCCGACCGGCTGGAAACCGCCGACAGCCCCGCCGCCCTGCGGCTGACGCTGCATACCGCACCGGGCGGCCTTGCCGCCGACGGGGCCGACATCGCCTATGTCGATATTGCCGTGCAGGACAGCGCCGGGCGGGTCTGCCCGCTCTGCGATGCGCGCATCGACTTCACCTTGGACGGCCCCGCGCAGTTTTTGGGCGGCTACAACAGCGGCCGCTTTGCAGGCTATGGCCATGACGACAGCGTCATCCACCAAAACCATGTCTATGCTGAGTGCGGCACCAACCGCGTATTTCTGCGTGCGGGCACAGCGCCCGGCACCATCCGCCTGACCGCCGTGATGGGCAGCATCCGCAATGTCATCACGCTGCAGAGCAAGCCTGCCGACCTCGCACCGCTGACAGCCGCACCGCTGCCCTGCCGCCTGCCGGACTATGCCGCCTGTGCGCCGCAGCACCGCGATGCGTTCGTCCCCATCCCGCAGGCCGATGCAGCAAAATACCAGCCGGAGGACAAGTGCTACACCAAGATCCTCGTCAACGGGCAGGAGCCGGACACCCGCGGCGTGCGCAGCGTCAACGAGAACGGCCGCGTCTGGGGCGCGGTGCTCTGCATTTTGGAGCGGCTGCAGACGGTCATCCCCGATGCCTTCCGCTATGATTGGAACGCCGCCGGGGGCTGCCTGACGCTGCACAGCGGCGGGCACACCGTAACAGCGCAGGTCGGCGTCACCCACCTGCTGGTTGACGGCAAGGAAAACCTGATGGACGGCCAGCCCTATCTGACCGCCGAGGGCGCGCTGGTCATGGAGGTCAACGCCCTGATCCCCCACATCACCGGCACCCGCACCCAGTACGATGACAAGGTCAATGTACTGCGCATAGAAACCGAATAACAGCAAAGACCGCACCCGAAACGCATCGGGTGCGGTCTTTGCTGTCGGTGAGGGAAATTTCCCTCACTTCTTCTCGTTCTGGTAATCCTTGCGGTATTTGCCGGGGGTCATGCCGACCTTTTTGCTGAAAAACCGGATGAAATTCTGCACATTGGAATAGTTCAGCGTCTCGGCGATCTGCACGACCGTCATGTCGCTGGTCAGCAGCAGTTCCTTGGCCATCTCCAGCTTTTCATTGTTGGCCAGATCGCTGAAGCTGGTATCCTTCTCGGTGCGCAGCACCTTCCAGATATAACTCGGGTTATAGTTCAGCCGGTCGGCGCACTCGTTCAGCGTAATGTCGCCGCGCGTCTGCTTGATCAGCGCCAGCACATTCTTGACCAGCTCGCTGGAGCTGCTCTGGCGGAACTCAGTCAGCAGGTCCATAACAGGCACGGCCACCTCGTCCATCAGGAAATTCTGCATCTGGTCGGCGGTGTAGATCTTGCCGATCGTCTCAAACAGATTGGCCTGCCGGTCGGCCAGCACCTGGTTGACCGAAAGCCCGGCGTTTTCCGCCACGGCCAGCATGGCCGCCACCAGCCGCTGGATGTAAAACTGCCGCTCATACCCGCGGATGTTCTTTTCCAGCATTTTGGCGGTAAAGCGCTCCAGCAGGTGGCGCACCTCCTTGGCCTTGCAGGCGGTTACGGCTGCCGTGATCTCATGCTCCAGCAGTGTATCATAGCCGTTGCGGGCGCACTGCTCATCGGGCGGCTGGTAGTACAGCATCTGCCCGCTTGCCTCGGGGGCATCGGCCTCCGGCAGGCGCAGGGCCTCCCATGCCTCCTGCGCGGCCAGCTGCATGTGGTGCAGCTTGTGGAAGGGACGGCTGACGCCCGCGCGGCAGCTGACCCCCAGCGCGGTGCGGATGCTGCGCGCCGCCGCCGTATATACCACGCAGCAGGCCTCGTTCAGATCAGCCTCCTCGCCGCCCACGACCAGCAGCAGGGTAAAGTTCAGCATTACGGGCTGGAACGCGCAGCGGCGCAGCAGCTCGGTGGGCATCGTCTGTATGGCGGTCAGCAGCATCGTCTCCCGCACCGGGCCGGAGGTGCCCGCCGGGGTATCCAGCGCCAGCGCGATCAGCCGATACGCGGGGCAGACTGCCAGCCCCAGCTCCTGCATCGTGTGGCCGGCGGCCTCATCGGTGACCTCGCTGCGGATCAGATTTTCCACAAAGCTCTGCTGCAGGCGGCGGTTTTGCTGCTGCATCAGGCTTTGCATCGCCTGCTTGTCCCGGGCCACCTGCTTGACGCCGGCGGCCAGATAGGCAAACTCCTCCTCATCGCTGCCGGGCTGGCCGAACACACCGCTGGCCGCGTGCATCAGATCATCCACAGGGGCGTACAGCACACTGGTCGAGCGGCGGCAGATCAGCAGCACCGCCACCAGTCCCCCGGCCAGCACAAAAGCGATCAGAATCACCATGCCGGCGGTAGCCGCCAGCGTGCGTTGCGGCAGCGCCGCATAGTAGGTCAGCCCGTTCACGCCCATCTTGCCGCTGTTCAGCCGCCAGCCACCCAGCACGCAGCCGCCCTCGGCGGGGGTGTCGGCGTCCAGCAGGGCGGTCAGCGCAGCAGAGGTGCTCAGCACGGTCTTGCCGGTGAAATCCCGCGCGGCAATGCTGTAGCCGCCGGTCTGCCAGCTCTCGGTCATCTCATACAGCGGCGAAAGATCCAGCTTGACGATCAGCACCGCATAGCTGCCCGTGCGGTAGGAGCTGCTGCGCAGCACGAGCAGCTCGCCGGTCAGATCCACCGTGTTCAGCGGTGTGTCTGCCAGCGCGGGGGTGGGCTGGTCGGTGCGGTTGACCCACATCATGGCGGCATGCTGCTCCGCCCATTCGCTCAGCAGGTGGGCGACCTCATCCCGGTTGGCGGCATCAGCCAGCCGGTACATGCCGTTGTTGCTTAAAATCCACCCGCTGCGCAGGTTGATGTAGGTATACCCCTCGACATATTTATCCACCAGATTGCCGCCGCGCATGGCGGTCTGCATATCGCGCACAAGGGTGTACTCGCTGTACGGCGGCACAGTTTTTTGGCACAGGGTCTGGTAATTGTCCGCGCTGACGACCGCGCTGTAGTAGGCGCGCAGGTTGCTCAGCGCAATTTCCATCTGCGTCTCGACATTCTCCCGCGCCGAGGCCAGCAGGGTATCGCTGCGCGTGACGGTCTGCCGGTAGTACACCACGCTGGACAGCACGCCCAACAGCAGCAGCGGGGCGGTGACAAGGGTCACGAGATAGAAAAAAATACGGTTCTGATAAGCAGAGTATCTGCGCTTGTCGCGCGTGCTGTTCTGTCTTGTCAGAGGCTTCCGCATACAAATTTTACTCCCTTTTTACTGAATTTGATTTTAACGATAGCACATTTTGCGCCGCAGTGGCAAGCCCTTTTGCGGCAAATCTTGCTGTCAATGTTACCGATTTTGTCCATCTTTGTTTGTGGAACCTGCACAAAACGGTAAAAAAGCACGCCCTCCCGCCGCCGCAAAGGGCGTGATTGTTTTTTACACTGCACTGCCGGAATTGTTCGTCGCATCGTTTATATTCATTCAAAAATCAAAGGATAATGATTGTTGCAGCCGGCACGGTTTCCTCGTACAATGTAGATAAGAAAATCTGTCATACCGGGGGGGATAGGGCTATGCCGTCTTACCGAAAATCCGCACAAGTTGATATGACCCACGGCTCCGTGCTGGGGCGCGCGGCGCTGTTTGCGCTGCCCATCTGCGCCGGCAATATCCTGCAGCTGCTGTACAGCACAGTGGACACGCTCGTCATCGGCAATTTCTGCGACACTACGGCGCTGGCATCGGTGGCGACCAGCTCCCAGCCGCTCGAAATTCTGCTCTGTGTCTTTGTGGGCATCGGCTCGGGCATCTCCATCCTCGTATCGCAGGCGGTCGGCCGCGCCGACCATGACCAGCTGCAAAAGCTCGTGCGCACCTCGGTCTGGCTGCTGTTTGCAGCGTCGCTGCCGCTGACCGTCATCGGGTTCCTGCTGGGTCCGTGGATGCTGCGGCTGATGCAGGTCCCGGCGGACGCCATGCCGGGGGCGGTGCTGTATCTGCGCATCACGATGCTGGGTATTCTGGGCAACATGGGCTATAACTTCAACGCCGGTCTTTTGCGCGGCATAGGCAACAGCTCGTCCTCGCTGCTGCTGCTGTTTATCAGCTGCGCCGCCAACATCGTACTGGATCTTGTGCTTACCGGCGCGCTCGGCCTTGGCATCGGCGGCGTGGCGGCAGCCACGGCGATTGCACTGTTTTTGTCGTGGATATGCAGCATTTTTTACATTCGCCGCCACTGCACAGAGCTTGCGCTGCCTGTTTTGCCCTGCGGCTTTGATGCCGGAGCCCTTCGCCAGATCGTGCGCATCGGTCTGCCGCTGGGGCTGAACTCGGCGCTCTACTCCATCGGTCACATCTTTTTGCAGGTGCTGTACAACCTGCAGGGGTCGGTTTTTGTGGCGGGCTGCTCGGTGGCGGGCAAGGTCGGCGGGCTGGCCAACATCACGGTCACCTCGCTTTCGCAGGCGACCTCGGTGTTTGCGGGGCAAAACCTCGGCGCACAGAGCTACAGCCGTCTGCGCTGGGGCGGCTGGCTGCTCCCGGCGGCCTCGGGGCTGCTCTCCCTCGCAGGCGGGCTGCTGATGGCGGCCTGCTGCCGTCCTCTGCTGCTGCTTTTTACGCAGGACGAGGCCGTACTTGCCTTTGCCGTACGCTATATCCGCGTTGTGCTGCCGTTCCAGTGGTGCTATGCAGCCTTCAACGCTATTATGAGCTTTGCCAACGGCATGGGCGAGATCCGCTATTCTACCATCGTCAACATCATTCTGCTGTGGGGTGTGCGCATCCCGGCGTCCTACCTGCTGGCGTGGCTGGGCTACGGCGGCTACGCCATGGCGGGTGTTTCGCTCAGCTTTGTTGTCGGGCTGCTGGCGATGCTGTTCTACTATAAATCCCACGCATGGGCGGACATCTGCGCCCGCGCCGAGGCACAGGAGGCCGCAAAATGAAATTTCTTGACCAACTGCAAAACCCGCCCAGAGAATTTACCGCCATCCCGTTTTGGTTTTTGAACGGCGATCTGACCGCTGAGGAGCTGCGCCGTCAGCTGGCGGACTTTGCCGCCCACGGTATTTACGGCGTGGTGCTGCACCCGCGTATGGGGCTTAGCCCCGACATCACCTATCTGGGTGAACGCTACTTTGCCCATATCCGCACGGCTGTCGAAGCCGCCGCCGCGCTGGATATGAAAATCGTTTTGTACGATGAAGGGATGTACCCCTCTGGCTCGGCCTGCGGCCTTGTGGTGAAAGACCACCCCGAACTGGCCAGCGAGGGCATCACGCTGACCCAAACCGTTTTGCCGGAGGACGAGCTGCTGGCACAGGCGGAAAGCGGCACGCTGGTCGTGCGCAAAAGCGGCGGCACGATGCGCGGGCTGCACTGGGGCGAGGATGACGGCGAGAAAAACGCCCCCAAAACCGCTGATATTCTGAACCCTGCGGCCGTCAGCCGCTTTATTGAACTGACCCACGAAGCCTACTATCGGGAACTGAAAGAGTATTTCGGAACTACGATCATCGGCTTTTTTACCGATGAGCCGAGTATTTTGGGGCGCAATGTCAGCGGTATGTTCCCGTGGACGCACGGCTTTGCCGAGATTTTCCGCCGTGCGGGCGGCAACGCCGCCAACCTCACCGCCCTGTTTGACGGCAGGGAAAACGACGATACACGGCTGTATCACAAGCTGCTTTTGCAGCGCGAGGGCGAGGTCTACTACGGCACACTCTCCCGCTGGTGCGAGGCGCACGGCATCGGCCTGATGGGGCACCCCCACCAGAGCGATGATATAGAAGTAGAAAAATACTTTGCCGTACCGGGGCAGGACTTGGTGCTGCGCTGGCTCGCCCCCGAAAAGGACGGCTTGGCGGGCATCGACTCCACGATGGCCAAGTGCAGCGCCGACGCCGCGCGGCTGATGCACCGCCGCCGCAACGCCAACGAGTGCTTTGGCGCCTGCAACAAGGACGACAACCCGTGGCAGCTTTCGGGCGGGGACATCAAGTGGTACACCGACTGGCTGGCGGTGCGCGGGGTCAATCTGTTTATCCCGCACGCCTTTTATTACAGCATCCGCGGCAAGCGCAAGGACGAGCGCCCGCCCGATGTCGGTCCCCACAGCATCTGGTGGGCGCATTACGAGGCGTGGAGCACCTACTGGCGGCGGCTGTCCTGGCTGATGACCGACATCGACCTGCATGCGGAGACTGCCGTGCTTTGCCGCAACCGCGACCTCTGCCCCGACACCGTGCGCCCGCTGTTTGAGCGGCAGATCGGCTTTCAGTATATTCCCGAAAGCTATTTCCCTGCCTGCACGGTCGAGGACGGCGCGCTTTGGTTACACGGGCACCGCTACACCGCCGTGCTGGGGGACAAGGCGCTGTTCCCGGACGCTGCGCATCCGGAGGTCTCAGCGCTCGAGCCGGACTGCCGCTGCGACCCGCCGCAGCCCATGCTGCGCTGCGCCTCTTTTAATAAGGAAGGGCGCGCCTGCTGGCTGCTGGTCAACGAGGGCAACACCCCCATCAAGACCCGGCTGACCCTGCCGGTGGATGCTCCGCTTTGCCGGTACGATCTGTGGAACGGCCAGCCCTGCGCCTGCCCGGCCGAGCGCACCGCCAAGGGGGCCTGCCTGCCGCTGGAGCTGCCCGCGCGCGGCAGCCTGCTGCTGTTCACCTGCACTGCGCGGGAAGGCGAGGCCCTTCCCCTGCCGCCCACCTATCTGTCGCTGGCCGCACCAGCCTTTGCCCTTGCGGACGAGGACGCGGCCCATCTCACCAAGACCTACCGCGCCACACTGCAGATCACAGCAACGGAGCTGCAGACCGCCACGCCGCTGCTGATCCTGCCCGGGCAGGAGATGGCCGAGCTGACTGTAAACGGCCAGCCGGCGGGCGTCTCCTTCTGGCCGCCGCACAAATTCCCGCTGGCGGGGCTTTTGACCCCCGGCGAAAATACCCTGACGCTGACCCTGACCGGCAGCCCCGCCAACCGCTACGGCAAGCACCCGGTGCCCTACGGGCTGGATACATAGTCAGCCGCCGGTTCAAGGCCTTTGCCGCCAAGGGGCTGATGAAGGACCGGTTCCACTACCTGCAGCCCGCCTACAATGCCGTTGGCGCCGAGGCCGGGCAGCAGGTAGGCAGCCTCTGGGGCCGTTGATACACTGCGCCCGCACCTGTGTTCTCCCCCGCCAGCTCTGCAAAAGTTATCCACCAAAAAACGCCCGGGCAGTTGAAAGATGATGGTGTCAAAACCGTAGTCAAACAGTCTGGCGGGCTGCGGCATAAAGCCGAGCTTGCCCTTGTACCAGCCGTTCGCCAGCGTCAGCGCCACACGGTTTTTGCCGCTGTGCAGCGTTACGGCGCAGGTCTGGTACTGCAGGCGCTTGCGATAGTTCGTCCAGCCAAAGAGGGGCTGCGCCTCGTCCAAACCCAGCGGTTCGCGTTTGTATTCTGTTGTTAAATCGTATAATTTCAGCATTAAAGCCCGTTTTTCTTACTCCACCGTCAAATCCACATATTGCGGCTCGTACCCTTCTGCCGTGACCGTGACGCGCGCTTTGCCCGGCTCGGTTCCGGCACGAATGACAGCCAAAGCGCGTCCGAGCCATGTGGTGTGGCTGCTGCCGAGGTAGGTTTCATCCGTCTGTGTTGCAGCACTGCCGAGGGCCTGTAAGACAGCCGGACCTTCGATTTCCAGATGAACCTTTGCGTTGGCGCACGGTTTCCAGATGCCTGCCGCATCGGTCAGCGTGATGGAAATAAAACAGAGTGACTGACCGTCTGCACGCAAGGTCGTTTTCTCCGGGGAAAGATGCAGCCGGGTTTTCTGTCCCGCTGTTTGCAGTGTGGTTTCTCCAAGGGCGATTCCGCTTTTATCCAGTGCCACGGCTTTCAGTGTGCCGGGTCGGTAGGGCAGCTTGAAAATCGCGCGGAATTTCTTTGTGCGCTTTTTGCCAACCGGCTTATCATTGCAGTACAGCGCCACAAATTCTGCATCGCTGTACACTTCCACCGTGGCTTTCTGCCCCTCACATCCGGGCCACGTCCAGCTTTCCACGGCGTTCGTCATACGCCACGCGCTGCCCGTCATTTTTCTGCCGTTCCAGTTGACCGGGCGCACACCCAAGTAAGGTGCTTTGCGCAGGCTCCACACCGCCTGCTGGAAATAACTTTCCGCTGTAATGTTTCCCGTTAAATCAATCGCACCGCTGCCCGCCGCAATCGGCAGACCCGGCGTATCCTGCGGGATCATCTGACCGATGCCCGCTTCGCCCAGATAATCAATGGCCGCCCATGCAAAATCGCCAATCAGCGCTGTATGCTTTTGCACCTGCGCCCAGTTGTACGGCAGCTCGCCAATAATCGTCTCGCTGCCCACCATCAAGCGATTCGGATAGTTTTTGCAGTCGTCCTCATAGCGGGAAGCCGCATAATTCAAGCCGAGAACATCCAGCTTTTCCGCCACATCGCGGCAGGCAACGTCGCCTTTTTTGCCCTTGCTCATGTAAAACATCAGCGGACCGAGATTCTGCGTGACCATATTAAAGAACGCAGAACCCGACTCTTTCTTTTTCTCCTCCGGCTGCTTGGGCGGCAGCGGCTCCGGCTTGTAGGGGCCGCTTTCTTTATACACGCCAATGCCTTTCTGTGCGTAGACGTTCAGCAGCACATTGATGCCCGCTGTCACGGGGCGGGTATCATCCAGCGCGTGGACAAATCGGGTCAGCTTGTCGGCGGTCTCCACGCCCTGCGGGAAGGCCGTTTCCGACACCTCGTTGCCGATGGAATACAGAATCACGCTGGGATGGCTGTAATCCCTGGCAATCATAGTGGTCAAATCATCCTGCCAGTTTTCGGCAAAAACGCGGGAATAGTCATGGTAGGTCTTGGGTGTGTACCAGCCGTCGAAGGCTTCGTCCATCACATACATACCAAGGCGGTCACAGGCATCCAGCAGGGCGCGGCTTGCCGGGTTATGGGCGCAGCGCACGGCGTTGTAACCCGCCTTTTTCATAATGCGGATGCGGCGTTCCTCGGCATCGGCAAAGCCGCAGGCACCCAAAATGCCATTGTCGTGGTGGATACAACCGCCGCGCAGCTTGACCGCCTTGCCGTTGACGCACAGACCGGTTTTTGCGCTCCATGTCAGTGTGCGGATGCCGAACGGGACGGATTCCTCGTCATCTTCGGTCTTGACCACGCAGGTGTACAGGTTCGGGTGTTCGGCATCCCACAGCTTAGCCTGCGGGATCTCGATGACCCCCGGCGCGCCCTTTGCCACGCACTGCGCGCCATCCCAAATTTCCACCACCGCGTGTTCGGTTTCGGTCTGCACCTCAACTACGGCGGGAGCAATCGACACCGTGCGGATCTTTACCGGGCGCACGCCGTCTTTTGGCTTTACCATCAGATGCACAGGGCGATAGATACCGCTGCCCGTGTACCAGCGGCAGTTGGGTTCCAGACTGTTATCCACCGTGACGCGCAGGGTGTTTTCCCCGGCACGCACTTTTCCGGTGGCATCGGCGGTAAATTCCGTATAGCCGTAACGGTGTTCGGCAATTTTTTCGCCGTTCAGATAAACGACCGCATTCTGATACACGCCCTCAAACAAAAATGTCAGTGCCTCATTCAGGTGCTCCCCCGGCAGAGAGAACGTCTTTTCATAGGCATATTTCCCGCCCGGAAAATAGCCGCAGTCCTTGCCGTTTTGGCAGTTTTCCTGCCGGGGTTCCTCCAGCATGGCATCATGGGGCAGATGCACGGTGCGGCAGCTGCCATCTGCCTTGTAAAAGCGCCAATCGACGTTAAAATCCAATATCATAATAACTCCCTCTTACGCAAAACGGGGTGCATCGATCGGATGCACCCCGCAGTTTTATTTTACGATGCGGATAAAAGCCAAGTCGTTGGTGACAAGCTCTGTCTTTACGGTGAGTTTGCCGTCCGCATATTCATACGGAGCCGGGGCGTAGTCCACTGCACTTTCATCAATGACCTGCTGTACCTGCGCCGGGGTCATGTCCTCCGGCTCACCCATTGCCTGCCAGCACTTCAGCGGGTTGCCGTGTTCCTCGTCGATGCGGCAAAGCTGCACGCTCTGCGGCTTTGCGTCCAGTTCGACCTCGATCTCTACCGGGGTAGCCGGGGTGCTTTGCCCTGCAAAGTGGTGCAGGTTCTGTTTGGTAGCCAGCACGGTAAGCTGTGTGTCGGCAGCATCGCGGAACGCTGCCACACTCACCTCGCCGTCCAGTGCGCCGGGTAGCTCCAGCCGTTTATCCCCGGCCTGCCCCAGCAGGCGCAGTGCGTGGAAAAGCGGTTTTGCGATACCGTGCTGGGTCACAAGACCATACCCGCCGTGGAATTCCTCCGGGAAGGGGTGAATTTCCTCAAAAATATCGCTGAAGCACCAGATGCTGGACCCTTCGATGAAACCCTCAGCACTGAGAGCCGCGCGCACATCGTAGGCGGCTACCTTACGGGTATCGTTACCGGGCGCGCCAAAGGTTGCGCAGCCGTTCCATTCGGTATAGTATACCGGCAAACCGTCAGCCTGCTTCTGTACCTGCTTGGCGGCATCGCGCAGCAGATCACGATTCAGGTCATCCGTCTCGGTGTTGTCGGGCATCGTGCGGCGGAACATTGGCAGCAAGCCATCCTCCGGCTTTAAACCGGCAAACAGCTGGGCAAAATCGACCTTGTATTCCGCTTGGATCTCCGCAGTGTCCTTCATGTGATCCGCGTCTTTCTGGTCACACACCTCGCTGATGGGATCTCCTGCATACTGATGGGTCGTGATGAAGTCCACCGGCGCATCATGGGCCTTGCAGTAGTCCACGAACGCCGCGACCCACTTGCTGTTGCTGGTGGCGGGACCGCCGACCTTCAGCTTATCATCCACTGCTTTGACAGCCTTGGCGGTGATTTCATACAGACGGAAATAGTCCTCTTGCGTGCCGTCAAAGAACGGAGTTTTCAAGTCCGGCTCGTTCCAGACCTCAAAGAACCATGTTTCCACTTCCTCTTTGCCGTAGCGGTTCAGCAGAAAACGGACAAATTTCTGAATATACGCCTGCCACTGTGCCTCATCCTTCGGCGGGGCAATGCATGGTTTCCAGTAAAAGGTGCCGCGTGTCGGGCGCTTGGCCATCGGGCTGGGCATGAAGCTCAACTCCACAAAGGGCTTCATGCCGGCTTTCAGCACATTGTCATAGACCAGTCCCGGCAGGCGGAAGCTATTCTCATAGAACGGCACCTGCTCGGAGCCGGGCATCGGCATGACCGTGGACATGGTGTCATAGGTATGCATATCATCGCTGAAAATACCGTGGAAACGCACCCGTTCAATACCCAGTTCGTCATGGATCTGCTTGAGCTGCTCACAGTAATCGGTGCGCATTGCCATGGCTGCATGACCGCTGCCAACGCAGAACTGCCAGTGCTTATGGAACGGCTTTGCAGGTGCATTTGCGGGAATCGTGAATTTCATGGTCTTATTCCTCCGGTTTTTGTGTATGCCGCTTGGCAACTTCCGCACGCATGGCGGGAAGCTTTTCTTCCAGATCGAAGCCGCGGAAAATCAAGAACATGCCCACATTCAGTACGATGGGCAGATAGTTGGAAAATGCGTAGATCGCATAGCGCATCGAGGTGGTGGCTACGCTCAGGGTGGAATCGTAGGAGCCAATCATCAGGAACAGTGCCAGAACCAACGCACCCAGACCGCCGCCGACCTTGTTGCCGAAGCCAATCGCACCGGAAGAGACGGCCACCAGCTTTTTATCATATTTGTACTCATTGTAATCGACCGCCATTGCCAACAGAACGCCGTACAGGCACATCAAAGGGATCTGTAAAAAGCTTCCTACCAGACCGGAGCCGATGCACGCTGCAAGATTGGTCGGCACAAAGCAGCGCACTGCGCAGGAAGCTGCGTACCCCAGCAGACCCAGATTGATGGTACCCTTGATGCCCAGCTTTTTGATGATGGGGCTGGACAGCGCAAAGCCCAGAATCGTGGAGAGCAACCCGACCGAACCGGCAATGGCTACAAGGTTATCATTGCCGAAAATCCATTTGCAGTAGTATGCACCCGATGCCGAAGCAATAGCAGTGGAAACCGCCGTGATAAGGTTGAACAGCAGTACGATGACCCAGTATTTGTTGCCGAACAGGCACTTGACTGCCGTGAGGAATTCAACAGGTTCTTCCTCCGGCTCTGCTGCTGCGGTGTCATCCTCGACTGCTTTACGCATAGCCTTGCTGCCGTTGGCGTAGCAAATCAGCAGGCTCAGCAGCACAACCAGCGCGATAACAGCGCCGTATTTGATCCACGCCTCCTGCGTGCCGCCCAGCATATTGGTGACGGGAATCGTGGCGATTGCAATGACCATGCCGGAAGCATAATTGCCGACCGCACGCAGGATGCCCATGTTGCCGCGCTCCTGCTGGCTCTTGGTGCGCACGATCATGGTTGCCGCAAAGGGCGTAGCAATCATCGTGTAAATGACCGCCGTAATCAGCAGGTTCGTTACCAAGGCGTAAGCAATGGCCGGAATCTGCCCGGCACTGATGGGAACCGTGAACATCATTACCGTGATAACCGCGGCCGGGACCGCCATACGAAGCATCCACTTGTAATACTTCATATTGCCGCCCTTGGAGTGGTCAATGATATTGCCGAACCAGATGTCCGTCAGCGCATCCACGACCTTGGCGATGGCCATGACCACACCCACGGAGCCGACTGCAATCCCGACTTTATCGGTGTAGAAGTATTGCAGCTGACCTACAAGGTTTGCCATAAGGCCCAGACCCAACTGGCCGGAGAAGTCCGCGAGATAGTCGCGCTTACGCATTACGAGCGCTGCGCCGTCCTTATCCACAGTGGGGCGCACTTTTTTACCAAATGCCATATTGTCTTCCTCCTGTTTTTCGGGAACTCTTCCCGTGTTTCTGAATTTAGTATAGCATCTGCCGTTCCGTGCATATTGCATTATTTGACTTGATATTGTAAAATCAAATTATCAATCTGTGGGAGGTCTGCCCCGTGGATACCGCACGCTATATCCGCATCACCAATCTCTGTATGTTGTTTTTCCGGGCCGAGGGGATCGCATTTTCCCTATACGACAAACGAGATACCTGTCACCTGCAGTACCCGGAGGAGCCGCAGCGCAACACAGCTGCACTGTTTGCTGCCCGTGACCCTGCACGGACGCTGGACATCTGCACCACCCCCAGCCATGCAGGCTATGCTTCCATCCGGATCAAGGGCGGCTGGCGGATCGTTATCGGCCCTGTCTATAACGCAAGGCTCAATGAAAGCCTTGTGGATGCCTTTATGGCAGAAAATCAGATCCCGGTTGCGCAGCGCCACGCAGCCGATACAATTCTGGAGGCCGCACCAAATCTGAGTCTGCTGGAATTTTTCGACAAGGCCGCGTATCTCTACTACTGCATGGACGGTGAAATCCTTGACCCGTTCGTCTACTTTGATTTGACGAACGACCGCGACAGCTTTACTGTTGGCCGCGATACCGTCGAGAACCTGCTGGAGCGCAAGGAAAATGAGAAATTCCACAACAGCTACCAGTGGGAATTGATGTTTTACGATTTGATTCGGCAGGGCGACCCGGAGAGGTTAATGGCTTTTCTGATGCAGGATAGTTCAGCCCGGGTGGGCCACGGCACAATGGCTGATACCCCGCTGCGGCAGGCAAAAAACATTTTCATCGGTTGCATCACTAAAATCGGTATGATGTCCGCCATCCCTGCCGGAATGGACGTCGAACTAACCTACCAGCTGATAGACAGCTATGTGCTGGACTGTGAGCGCGCCGCGACAGTGCCGGAAATTGATCGTTTACAATTAAATGCTGCCTTGGATTTCTGCCGCCGCATCGGAGAACTGCGCCTGCCTGCGGGTATCAGTCGCGAGGTATACACCTGTATGTCCTACATCCGCAATCATGTGAACACCCCTTTGAGCCTTGACGATGTGGCTGCCTCTATCGGGCGCAGTGTGTCCTACACCGGGAATCTCTTTAAGAAAGAAACCGGTCAGACATTGGGCAATTATATTGCGGAATGTCGGCTGGAAGAAGCCAAAAGCCTTTTGTATTATACCGATATGACGTTGGCCGAAATCAGCAGCTACCTCTGCTTTTCGAGCCAGAGCTATTTTCAGAATGTATTCAAAAAAGAATATGGTGTTACCCCGATGCAATATCGCAGGCAACACCATACCGAATCATGATATTCTGTTGTTTTTGATTACATCCGCATACCAGTAGAACGAATCCTTCGGGATGCGCTGTTGGGTCTGATAGTCCACATACACAAGGCCAAAGCGCTTATCGTAGCCCTCCGCCCACTCAAAGTTGTCCATGATGGACCAGTAGAGATACCCGGTCACCGGGATGTTCTCGTCCACGGCACGCTGTAAACCTGCCAAATAGCGCTTGACAAAGTCAATGCGCTGGGGGTCATGCACTGCGCCATCGCTCATGACGAAGTCTATGTTTGCCATACCGTTTTCCGTGACGATAATGGGCAGATGGTAGCGCTCCGTCAAGAAACGTGCCGCCCAGTACAGAGCATCCGGCGTAATGGGCCAGTCCATTGCCGTGCGGGGCATACCCGGCACAACGGCGGGGTTGGGACCCATGTACTCCTCATAGTTGGAGGCATTGTAGCAGTTAAAGCCGAAGAAGTCCAGCGGCTGGCAGATGACCTTCAGTTCCTCCGCCGTGAAGAATGGCTGCAGACCCGCCGGGACACAGCCGAGAACGGCCGGGTCTGCCCACCAGTTGAAATGCGAGAAGAATGCCTGCTCCGGGAACATCTGGGTGCGGGCTTTTTCTATGGCATCCGGCGATTCGCTCTCCGGCAGGTAGACACTGCCGTTCAGCGCCATACCGATTTTCGGGGCCAGCTTGGCGCGGCTGCGCAGCACGCGAACCGCCTTGCCGTGGGCCAGCAGCACATTTTTTGTCAGCGTCGCCAGCTTGTTCATCATCACGGCGGGTTGCTCCTGCATCAGGCTTTCAAACGGCGCGTGCGCCCCCGTAAAGTAGCCGTTGCCGATGAAGGTCGTCGGCTCATTGACGGTGAACCAGAACCGCACCCGGTCGGACAAAGCATCCGCCACTACACGGGCGTAGTTGGCGAAATCATCACTGATTTCCGCATTGTACCAGCCGCCTTTTTCGTGCGCCCACATGGGCAGATTCCAGTGGAAAATCGTCACCATCGGCTCAATGCCCGCTGCTTTCAGTTCGTCCACCAAGTCGCTGTAAAAGGCAAGACCCTTGGGGTTGACCGTGTCGGGACCGGACATCACGCGCGGCCAGCTGACGGAAAAGCGATACGCCTTGACGCCCAGCTTTTTCAGCAGCGCTACATCCTCCTTGTAGCGGTGGTAGTGATCACAGGCGATATTACCGTTCTCGCCGTGCTTGACGTGCCCCTCGCTCAAAGCATCCCAGATACCGGGAACCTTGCCGTCCTCATTGTAGGCACCCTCGATCTGGTAAGCAGCACTGGCCGCACCCCAGAGAAAATTCTTCGGAAAGCTCATCTTGTTTCCTCCTTTATAGTTCTGCAAGCCGGTCATACAGCCCCTGCAGAATTGCACTCAGTTTTACTGTGTCGGGGATGACTTGAATCATGCCCACCGACAGAATATCATTCAGCTTGCGGTACACCATGAAGTCCAGTGTTTCTTTCGGTATCATATCGAACATACCGTTCGTGAATTGATTTACGATTTCCTTCGCGCGCGGATTTTCAAGAATTTCCCCAATTGTGCTTTCACCGTTCAAGGGATAGGGGTTCTTACCCTCTATCATCAGCGGGGCTTGTGCCAAAATGTTCTCCGCCGACAATGCCAGATACAGCGTGTGCGCCCCGATAGGCTGCACCCACTTATCCATTCGTGCGTCATAGCAGCGCAATGCCTTTTTGCTGACCGATACATTCACAACTGTTTCCTCACCGGGGGCAAGGCGCACCTTGGCATACCCTACCAGTGTGCGGTCGGGGCGCAGCATACGGGGCTTTTCCTCGCGGGTATAAAGCTGTACGACCTCGCTGCCGGGGCGGCTGCCGACGTTTTTTACCCGCACAGGCACATTCAGTGTTTCCTGTGTGCGCATATCCCAGCGGAAGTCATTTTCACACAATTCCACAGAAAAATCCGTGTAGCTCAAGCCGCATCCGAACGGATACTGCACAGCTAACTTGCGCTTTGTGTAGCTGCGGTAGCCCACAAACACGCCCTCACCGTAGTAGGCATCGTTGCCCTCACCGGGGAAGTTTGGGTAGACGGGCGTGTCCTCGTAACGAATCGGGAACGTCACCGGCAGGCGGCCTCCCGGCTCGGCCAGCCCCGTCAGCAGTCGTGCCGCTGCCACGCCGCCCATGCAGCCGGGAATGAAGATGCAAAGCACTGCATCCGCGTAAGGCAGCCAGTCCGCCATCTCTACCGGTCCGGAAATATTCAACAGCACGACGGTTTTCATGCCTTTCTGCTTTGCCTGCTTCAGCACCTCGGTCATGCGGGTTCGGTCTTGTTCCTCTACCGCCATGCTTTCGCGGTCCACATTTTCCCCAGCCGGGGCAGCCGCCGTGTACACCAGCGTGTCGGCATCGGTCCATTCCTCAAAGGCCGCCGCGCCGCGCAGTTTGCGGTATTCGTCCAGCACATTGCTGTGCAGGGCCGTCTCCACCGCCGTGGAGCCGCTGCCACACTCCAGTGTGTCGCGGCTGCGCGCCCCCCAGAACACAACACGCCGGGTCTCGGCCAGCGGTAGGACGGCATTCTCGTTTTTCAATAGCACCGCGCCGTCTTCAATGGTCCTGCAGGCGGTTTGCAGCAGTGCATCGGCGTCATACTGCGCGGGGATGCGGCGTTGATTTTGTTTGATCTCCACGATAAGCTGCAGGATATGGGTCACGCGGTCGTTCAGAACTTCCTCAGAAAGCCGCCCCTCCTGCACCGCCTGTTTGCAGGCGGTCATATCGTTTGGACCGGGCTGAATCAAATCCATACCCGCCGCCAGCGTACCTTCCTTGTTCTGTCCGGCTGCGCCCCAGTCGCTGACAATGGCGCCGTCGAAGTGCAGTTCCCCGCGCAGCAAATCTGTCAGCAGCTTTTTGCTATACGAGGTGAACTCTCCGTTCACGGCGTTGTAGGCGCTCATGATACACAGGACGTGACCATCCTCGATGGCTGCCTCAAACCCACGGGCATACAGTTCCATCATAACCCGTTTTGAAAGGTTAGAGCTTGTTGTGTTGCGGTTCGTTTCCTGATTGTTTGCGAGGAAATGCTTGGCACAGGCCGCAATGCCGGCGCTCTGCATACCGCGTACAAAGGCTGCCGCGGTCTGAGCCACCAACTCCGGGTCCTCGCCGTACATTTCATAGTTACGGCCGCCCAGCGGGTCGCGGGCAATATCCACGTTGGGACCAAAGCAGACATCCACCCCGACGTCACGCAATTCCTGTCCGACCGCGTGGCCGATGGTCTCGGCTGTGATCGGGTCAAACGACGCGCCGATGTTGATGCCAGACGGGAAGCTGATATGCTGCCGACCGCCCGGACGGTATTTTGCCGCCTGCTCCACAAGGTCGGTCATCAGTGCATCGCCCTTGTACTTTGCCGCGGCCTCGTTGAGATCAACGCGGTTCAGTGCCACCATTTCCGGCGTGGCATACGCTGTACGCGGGTCATCGGCACGGCAGGGGTCTGTTAAGTAGTCCAGCACCACATGGGTGCCATTCAGCCCGGTCGCGCCGTCCATCAGATAGATGGCGGGCACATCCATATCCGGGATAGGTCGTGTGTGGCAGGCGCGGTAGCACCCCACCATATCCAATTTTTCATCCAGCGTCATCTCCGCAACCACCTGCGGGATGCTTTGTAAGTTGCTCAATTTTGCACGCATACAGTTTTCCTCCCTTTCGTAAATGAATTCTGTATCCAGTATAGCGTGCCGTGGAATCTGCGTATTGTAATTTTCGTGATGCAATTGTAATTTTTGGCTGGCTACCGCAGGGAATGAATCAGAAGTGATTCACTCTTGAGAGCATATACGAATTTGTGCGGGTATCGGGTTTGTTTGTCATCGTTTTGGGGTAGACGTGTTTTGCAAGCATAGCATGTGGTCATCCACATTCACATTTCTGGGGCGTACCCCAGACCCCCGCGCTGTTCTTGCGTGACGATAGTGACGCTGATGACGCTGTTTTGGGGATATACCTATACCATATCCCGGATTCAGCGTCATTAGCGTCATCTGCGTCATTCTGATTTTGTGTTTCTCGTAGTATCATTGCTTTTGTTTCGAGCAGTAGTAAACTGCAAGCGTCATTTCACTATAAGCGTGACGGTGGTGACGGTCTTTCTTGCATACCCCTACCCATATCCCATAAACATCGTCACTACCGTCACCATCGTCACTTAAAACAGGCAAGCCGTTTTAATCTGCGGCTTGCCTGTTTTATTTTGAGTAATGTGGCAGGGTTTTTGCCCTATTGCCTGTTAAAATGGATTTAGATATTTTGTAAAAGTGCAAGGATTTTTAGCACAATGGGTGATATGCTGGTTTTGAAGTGCATTCGGGCATTTAGTCAGATGCGAAATAGTATCCAATTAGCACGAACATCACCATTACGGAAAGATAGTCAATCAGGAAGAGGAGCACAGGCTCGGAATAATCGTAGAATACGAAGTGGCTTCTGAGCAGCAGATACAAACTAACGCCTCTGCGTCGGAAGGCGAACGCGCCATACGCTGCCCAGAGCCAGCCGATCAGTCGCAGGCTCCATGTCCGCGGGGGCGAAGATGGCAAGTGCTTACGCGCCATCGCCAGCATCATGCTCCAGTGAAATCCCAGATGCAGGCTCATACAGACGAAGCCCCAGTAGGCGCAGAGGATATGCACCTGCTGTGCAAGCTCATAGCCGCCGTGCTTTGGAAAAAACGCAAATACATAACGGGACAGCACAGCGCCGCTAATCATTGAACCGAACATAGAAAGAAAGATGATCCCGACCAACGCCGTCTGAAGCACGCGGATGGGTGTGTATTTGCCCTTTCCGACTGCCAACAACCACTTTCGGTTGAGTATATGGTGTGCCACGAACAGAGCGAACATTCCCATACCGATCCACTCGTGGGCTGCCTCGCCCACAAGACCGTAGGCCATCAGAAGCAGCATGGACACCGACATGGCCGCATCTACGGCGATCTTTATTTTGAGAATTGGTTTCATGTTCTCATCCTTTGCTGTGAGAGAGCACCCAGTTCAAATTGTCCGGGTCATCAAAGACCACATTGGCTCCGCCGTGGTAGTTATAAATGCCCTTTTCGTTGAAGAAGGCGTTGTCGGGTGTTTCGATACGCAGAACTTTGTCGATGTCGGTATCGCTCCAACCGGCGTTTTCATAGGCTTCGTGGAGATTTTCGTAGGCCGAGCGGGCCTTGGCGCTGCCGTAATACTCGTCGCCGTCGGCCATGTAGATATAGATTGCCACACTATTTTCCGCAATGGGTGCATAGCTGCCATCCCACTGAGAAGCGCCGTGGAGATAGGCGGCGTACAGGTCGGGGCGCATGGCCACCGCACGGGACATGATCTCGCCGCCTGCGGAATACCCGGCGGCATAGACCCGGCTGGTATCCACGGCAAAACTATTGATAAAGTATTCCGTTAGTTCAATGGCCTGCCGGGCGGATTTTTCACCCCAGTCAGTGAGCTGTGCAGAAACCACGACCATCTCGGTGTCCAGCCTTGTCCATGCGGTAAAGCCACTCCAATTCAGATTGCTGCCGGAAGAATCTTCACCGAACCACATCATGTTATAGCCTGGCATAACGACCATCATCGGAAACTTGCGGCTACCATCGTAACTGTCTGGCAAATAATAGCTGTAATGGATGTCACCGTCCGCGCCGGAGAAGATTTGCTCTGCAAACAGGCCAGTCTGAACCGGCTCCGATGTGACAGCCGATGCTGTGCTTTCCAACGGTTCTTCCGTCAGTTCGGCACTCGGTGCAGGCGTTATCTCCGGCTGGGTCGGCGCTGCCGTACCGGCTCCGCACCCTGCGAGAGTCAATATCAACACAAGAGTCACGGCAAGCGAAAGAAATCGATTCACTTCTGCTCGTCCACCGGCGGAACCATTTCCGCATACTTTTTGAGCATTTCCGGGGTGCTGGTGTAGTAGCGCACATTCTTGTTAAGGGCGGTGATCTGCGCCATTTCGTCATCGGTCAAGGCAAAATCAAAGAGGTCAAAGTTAGACTTGATATGGTCGGGGTTCTTGGAGCCGGGGATGACAATGTTGCCGCTCTGAATGTGCCAGCGGAGAATGATTTGGGGCGCGGACTTGCCGTATTTCTTGCCAAGTTCTGCGAACAGCGGCTCCTCCAGCAGCGCCTTGTCACCGTGGCCCAACGGATACCACGCCTGCGGCACGATACCGTTCTCCTTCAGGAAGGCTTTCAGTTCAGGCTCCTGATGATAGGGGTGCAGCTCGGTCTGTAATACCGTGGGGCGCACCTCGCAGATGGAGAGAATCTCCTTGATCTGCGCTTTGTTGAAGTTGGACAGACCGATGGCACGCACCTTGCCCTCCTTGTACGCCTTCTCCATCTGACGGTAACCCGCCACATAATTGCCCGCGGGTTGGTGGATCAGCAGCAGGTCGATGTAGGGGGTGTCCAGACGGGCAAGTGTCTTGCCCACTGCGCCGGGCTGCTCATAGAAGCTGGGCCACAGCTTGGTTTCCAAGAAAATCTCCTCCCGCTGCAAGCCGGACTTCTTCATAGCGCGGCCAACGGCCTTTTCGTTCACATAGGCGTTGGCTGTGTCAATCAGGCGATAGCCGTCCTGCAAGGCACTGACGCAGGAGGCCTCTGCCTCGTCCGGGGTCAAAAGAAATGTGCCAATACCGGCCATGGGCATTTTCACGCCGTTATTGAGAGTTGCGTATTCCATAAAAGATTCCTCCTTAAATGTTCTTTCCAAGTTTCGTGGCTTCGTTTTTATTGGCTGCCATGCCGCCGTAGGTCATACCGTAGAGACCGGCGAAGCGCTTCATGGTGTACTCGCCCGCATCCAGCATCCATTTCTCCGGTGCTGCGCCCTGAAACACAAAATACAGTTTGCGTCCGGACAGTTCGCCGTCCTCCACCTTGCCGTAGAAACGATCCAGCACGTTGCTCACGCTGCCGCAGATGTTGTGCCAGTACAGGGGTGAGCCGATGACGACGATGTCCGCCTGCTTCATGGCACCAATGACAGCATCCAGCCCGTCGCCGGGGAGGTTCTGGCCGTATGCACCGATGGTGTAGTCCGTAAGGTTCAAAGTCTCATATTCGTGACCTTTCAGCAGCTCTGCCGCCAGTGCGGCGGTGTTCCCGTTTTTGTTGGGACTGCCGTTGATAAATAAAATGCTCATAGTGATGCTCCTTATTTCAGCTTTTGATAATCTTCTTCACTCACCGGTTCACACCACTGACTGCGGCAGTTTTCTCCGGGCACTTCCACCGCTAGATGGGAAAACCAGCCGTCCGGCGCAGCGCCGTGCCAGTGCTTGACGCCGGGCATAATGTTGATCACATCGCCGGGGTGCAGCTCCTGCGGCTCTTTGCCCCATTCCTGATAGTAACCGCGCCCGGCCACGCAGATAAGGATCTGTCCGCCGCCTTTGTCCGCCTCGTGGATGTGCCAGTTGTTACGGCAGCCGGGTTCAAAGGTCACATTGAAGATTTTGACCTGCTCCGTGGAGACCGGCGCAAGATAGCTCTGCCCGCTGAAATACTGTGCGAAACCGTCATTGGGCGCTCCGATGGGAAATATCATACTGTTTTGATGACGCTGCTTTTCATCGGCGCTTTCCTCGTCTGCCCAGATGTCCTTTGCCATGCGGAATGCTGCCCAAGCCTTGGGCCAACCCGCATAAAATGCGGCGTGTGTCAGGATCTCCGCAATTTCGCTGCGGGTGATCCCATTTTCCTTTGCCATTGCCAGATGATGACCGAAGGAAGTATCCGTCAGCCCCTGCGCCATCAGCGCTGTCACGGTGATGAGGGAACGGTCGCGTGCGGAAAGCTCGCTTTCCCGGCTCCAAACCTCACCGAAAAGAACATCATCATTGAGCTGTGCGAACTTCGGCGCAAATTCACCAAGCACATCTCTGCCTGCTGTAATTTTTCTCATACGCATTACAGACCCAGTCCATTGACCCAGGACTGCACATCATCACTGGAAACGCCGGAGGAGAACCGCTGGCCTTCCTGCCACTCGCCGGTACCGGCCATGTCGGCCAGCAAACTGCCGCTCTGACCCATGCCGGAGGAGGAAGAAGTGGCAAAGGGGATGACGGTCTTGCCGGTGAAATCATTGTTTTTTACAAAGGTGTCCACGGGCCACGCTGCGATACCCCACCAGATGGGATAACCGATGAACACGGTGTCATAGGAATCCCAATCGGGAACTTCAGTGGTGGTCAGGGGCACATCCCGCAGGGACTCGTCATCATGTTCACGACTGACGCGGCTGTCGGAGTTCGTCCAATCCAGATCATCGCTGGTGTAGACTTCAGTGGGAACAATCTCAAAGAGGTCGGTACCGGCGGCTTCTGCAATATCCTTGGCCACCCGCTCGGTGTTACCGGAAGCGGAGTAGTAGACCACCAGCGTCTTGCCGGTTTCGGGCTGGGTCTCCGGCTCGGATTCTGCGGGAGCGGTCGAGGAGCTTTCAGACGGTTCCGTGGCGGGCTGTTCGGTCGGCGCAGAGGTTTCGGGCTGCGTGGTGGAAGATGCAGGCTTGTTGGCAGAGCCGCAGGCGGCAAGGCTAAGTACGAGCACGACGCTCAGCAGTAGTGCGGCCAGTTTTTTCATGATAAAATCATCCTTTCAATTCAATTTTAGTTTTATTTACATTCGCAGAGAATGTCATATATTTCATCGTGGGTCAACTTTTTGCAGCAGCCGGGGGTGAAAACGATAGAATCCGCGATGGCGCGAAAATCGGTGTCGGCGGGAATGCCCAGCTCTGCAAAGGTGGTGGGCAGTCCAATTTCCTTGATGAACGCAGCCAGTGCTTCCACACCGGCAGAAGCAGTTTCATCGTCACTGCCCTTGGATGCGATGCCCCAGACATTCTGCGCCCAGCGGGCGAAGCGGGCTGTACCGGATTTGCAGATATGGCGGTACAGAACGGGGTGGATCACCGCCAGCCCCGCACCGTGGTTGCAGTTGGTGTAGGCACCCAGCTGATGCTCGATCATGTGGCACTGGAAGTCCGTGATCTTGCCAATTTTCAAAACACCGTTTTCCGCCATGGCAGACGCCCAGGCCAGCTCGCTTCTTGCGTCGTAATTCTCCGGGTCGGTCAGCAGCACGCGGGTGTTGCGGATGACGCTGCGCATGACGGCTTCGCCCAAGTCATCGGAAAGATTGTTTTCATCCGGCTTGCCGAAGTAGGTTTCCATCGCGTGGCTTAGCGTGTCGAACGCGCCGGAAATAACCTGCTTCATGGGAACAGTCAGCGTGTAGCTGGGGTCGAGGAAGGCAAAATCCGCCTGCGCGCCCCAAAGGGCGCCCTTGATTTTCTTTTCCTCGTGGGTGATGACGGCACCGTTATTCATCTCGCTGCCGGTACCGAACACCGTGACGATGGTGCCGAGGGGGATAAACTTCGTTGGGAATGTGTGCTTGGTGTTCTCCAGTTCCCAAATGTCCTCGTCCAGTTTGGCCTGCGCGGAGATGACCTTGCAGCAATCTGACACGCTGCCGCCGCCCACGGCGAGGATAAGGTCCACATGATTCTCCCGCGCCAGCTTTGCGCCCTCCTGCGCCTTGGCATAGGTGGGGTTGGACATGATGCGGTCGAACTCCACGACGCGCTTGCCGGCGGCGTTCAGAATGCCCATGATCTCATCATACACACCATTGCGCTTGATGGAGCCGCCGCCATACGCCAGCATGACGGTTTTCCCGTAGTTCACCAGCAGACTGCCGAGGTACTCTTTCACGCCGCCCTTGCCGAAATACACCTTGGTCTTGTTTTCAAAAATAAAGTTGTTCATGTTCCGTTACCTCCTGTTAGTTTTCAAACTTTGCCGCCAATTCTTTCACTTGCTGCTCCGAACCGGCTACGCTGCTGCCACGGATGGAAAGTGCCTCATCGGTCAGCACGGTTGCCTCCGGTGCCAGCTCTGCAATACGGTTTAAATGCTGCTGTTTGGGATGGAGTGTTTTCCACTGGTTCCTGTGGTTCACGAGCGCCGCAACCGCTCAGCAGAAGCGCCGTACAAAACAGTGGCGCAGAGAAACACCCAAGCTTCATATCCTCATCTGCCTTTTCCTGAACTTCTGCCTATAGTATAAAAAAAGCGAGACTTCAAGAGAAGTCTCGCTTCGTTCATCAGTATATACCTTTAGGTTATAATCAGCTGTACAGCTCTTTGCTGATGATTTTGGCTGCATCCAAAAAGCGCTGTACCGTCGGTGTCGGCTCCGGGGAATGGAGAATGCCATAGGGAATGCCATAATTCCATTCCACTGGGATTATCTTCAGAAGCGGATGGACAGTTGCCCAACCGGGAATAGCCAGCAAAACGTCATTGGTGTTCTCACAGCGGTTGAACACATCCATGTTGTAAAAGTCGAAATCTACGATATGGATCTGCGGATGGTGCTGCCAGAGGTCATCCCGGAGTTGATCGACATAGTGGCTCCAGCCGCGGTGCATCAGCATGAGATTTTCGCCATAAAGATCTGTGATCTGTAATTTATCCTTTGCTGCCAGTCGATGGTGAATGGAAACAGCACAGTGGAACGGGCCTCTGACCAATTCCAACCCAGCACAACCACGCAGGTGCAGCATGGTCTCATCAAAAATACCGCCTACTACATCAATGTTCTTTCCGAGATTTGCAAGGATCTCTCTCGCATTTTCCGGGGTGTTCTCAAAGGGGACGATCTGAAATTTGATGTCCGGGTGCAGCGTTTGAACTCTGGACCAGAGCTCCATCAGGAGCTGTGCCGGAGTCATGGGCGAGGAACCGATACGGATGATGTTCTCATCCTCCTGCATGGCGTTTTTTGCCCGTGTCACGGAGTCCCGGCAATATCGAATGATATATTTGGCGTCCTGATACATGGAGCGTCCAGCTTTTGTCAATGTCAGCCCACGGTGACTGCGGTCGAATAGCTTCACGCCGAGGGATTCTTCTAAAAGATTGATTTGCTTGATGACAGCCGTGGGCGTGATGTAACTTTCTTCGGCGGCTTTGTTGAAGCTGCCTGCATCCGCCACACGGAGAAAAGTCTCAAGTTGTGGGTTATACATGGATCATCACACCTCCTCATTTAATCTGTTTGAATTATTATATACGAAATGCGTTTTCTCCGCAAGCCGTTGGTTATGAGCTACCTTTTCAAATATTCTGGTATATATTATTTCTCCAATCGCAATTTCCCGCAGCTCTTTTTTCATACTATGGGCTAGTCGGATTGCTTTTTCAAAAATTTTGAGGACGGTTGCAAAAATTGCAACTTCTTATCTGTATGATATGATTTGATATCTTTCTAAAAATTTGAACTTTTTCTAAACAGTTTAAGAAACCTCGTAATTTTCGCCGTTCTCAGCGGCTATATAGTAAAGACCTTTTTATAAATTATTTACATAGGAGGAACCCATGAACACGGAATTTCAAAATTTACCCAATGTTGTAAGTCCCAAGGAAGTGCAAACTTACTTCGGCATTTCGCGCACGACCACCTATCGGATATTTCATGACGCGACTTTTCCGGCGTTCCACATTGGAAACCGACTGCTGGTGCGGCGGGATGAACTGCTGGGCTGGCTGGAGCAGCAAAAGGTCAATAAAGCCCAAAACGAGAACCCGAAGATTGTCGGGTCTGATGAATAGCTTTGTAGTCGTACCTGTGGTAGTCTTTGTGTCACGAAAGGAGACGATGCAGCGTGAAAGATACATCCAAAAAACCCCTGCGCCGCGGGCATAACGAGGGCAACATCCGTCAGCGTACAGACGGGCGGTGGGAGGTGCGGCTATCTGCCGGAATCGACTACAAGACAGGCAAGCCCAAGCGCACATCCACCTGCTGCAACACCCGGCAAGAGGCAATCGCAATCCTGCAGCAGCAAGCCCACGAAGTCCGCACACAGGGCTGGCGCGATCCTATGTCGGTGACACTGGGAGAGTGGTATGAATACTGGCTGGACACCTATATGAAGGACACCGTCAAGCAATCTACTTACGCCAGCTACCGCAGCTACTTGAACAAGCATTTTTGTGTGTTGGGGAAAATCCTGCTGAAAAAGTTAAAACCGCACACCTTGCAGGAGTTTTACAACTACAAATTCCGCGAGGAAGGGCTGTCTCCCAAGACGCTTCGCAACTACCACATGGCATTACACAAGTGCTTACAACAGGCCGTAAAGGAGCGCTTATTAGTGTACAATCCCTGCGATGCCGTGACCCTGCCCGGCGGAGAAAAACCCGAAGTCGTAGTCTTTACCAACGACCAGCAGCGGGCGTTGGTGCAAGCCAGCTACCGCCACCGCTATGGCGTGTTTATTCGCTTAGACCTGTGTACCGGATTACGCATGGGGGAATTGCTGGCGCTGAAGTGGAAGGACATCGACTTTTCCACTGCACAGCTTCATGTCCGCCGTACCATCAACCGTCTTGCCAAGTACGAAGCCCACGACGGCGAGAGCAAAACCGAGATCGTATTCGGCACACCCAAAACGAAAAACTCCCGCCGTACCATTCCGCTGACCCGCACAATGGCAGACGAGCTTGCCCGTTGGAAACAGCAGCAGGCGCAGGATAAGATTCGGGCAGGGGATAAGTACACCGACGATGGCTTCATCGTCACCAACGAGTTTGGACACTACTTTGAGCAGAAAACCTTCAAGGATTACTATGACCGCCTATTGAAGGACGCCGACATCGGGCACTTTACCTTCCACGCCCTGCGACACACCTTCGCTACTCGCGCGCTGGAGCGCGGCATGGACTACAAGACCCTGTCAGCCATCCTCGGTCACTACTCGGTAGCGTTCACAATGGACACATACGTCCACAGCATGGACGAGCACAAACGGCGCGAAATGGACAAGATGGATGATATGTTCGGGATGCAGTACAGTATCTCGGTTGAGAACCAGCCTTACCCTGTACTCTGCACCTTATCCCCGGACGGCTGCACAATCCATGTTCCCGACTTTCCAAAAATTGAAGTGCAGACCCCTACATTGGATGCCGCCCTGCTGGAAGTCAAGCAGCAAATCCAAAAAGCCCTGTGCCAGTACAAGAACCCGCCAATTCCTACCAAACAGGAACAGATCGTCGTGCCAAACAACAGCGTGTTGGTACTCGTCAAAGCGAGCTGACCACACTGACCGCTCCTATTTTTACCTGCCAACTCCGCAAAATTTATCCACAAAAAGCGCCCGGGCGGTTGAAAATCTCAACCGTCCGGGCGCAGTCATTTTTCCGTTTTGGGGTCATTTTGGGGTCAAAGTTACCAGATTGTTACCCCTTTTGCCATAAAGCAGAAAAAAGCTCGTTGAAACTTGTCGTTTCAACGAGCTTTTGTTGTCTGAGTGTGACAAAAAAGATACCCTGTTTTGAAAGCGAAAAATCAACGGTGCTGAGAATTTTTATTGTTTTCTTTCTCTGTGGGTCAATGCAGCATCCATTCCAGATACTTTGCTCTTGTAATTGTCCTCGCCCTTAATTTTTCCTTTTGGCTATACCACTCTTTCAATAATTTTTCCACTTCCTCAAAATTATCAAAAAGCAGAATCGTGTCAATCGGAACGCTCCCGCCGCAGCCATGTTCCCAGTCATACCAAATCA
>SKEO01000454.1_pt1 | contig 39601 bp, 29 predicted proteins | sample 4826801 | NCBI WGS metagenome assembly SKEO01 (sample SAMN11008807, study PRJNA524170) | human gut metagenome | biome: Human fecal sample; material: Feces; isolation source: fecal sample from pouch patient p3 | host: Homo sapiens | place: Israel: Tel-Aviv | collected 2016-02-25 | reverse complement strand
CCTATTATATGATGGTGACGAAGCCGGTATAAAAGCAAGCATCCGAGGTATCGATATGTTACTTGCAGAAGGCATGAATATCAAAGTGCTGCTTCTGCCTGACGGAGATGATCCCGATAGTTTTTCCAGAAAACACAATGCCACGGAATTCAGAAAATACATTGATGATCACGAAGAGAACTTTATCCGTTTCAAGACCAACCTTTTACTAAAAGATGCACAAAGGGACCCCATCAAACGGGCCGGATTGATATCGGACATGGCACGAAGTATCGGACTGATTCCGGATAAAGTAATTCGATATACCTGCTTGACAGAATGTGCTACCCTCTTGAACGTAAACGAGCAAATTATTTTAGACGAGATCAAAAAGCATCTGCTTCAACGGGATGATAACTATCTGGAACAAATCAAGAAAGAAAAAGACGCATCCGCCACTATCGGCTCTCTGCCTTCTGCCGATGCACCTTTTCCTGCCGGCAGCATACCTCCTGCCGATATGCCCCCCATAGAAGTAGATGATGATGTTCCCCCTCCGTTTCCTCCTGCAGAAGCAGAAGCGGGGTATCAATCGTATATTCCCCAAGAAGGACGGGAAAAGTACGTTTTTTATGTAAAAGAACAGTTACTGCTTCAAACTTTGATACGCCACGGAGAGAAAGTCATGTGCTATGTAGAAACGGAAGAAAATACGGAAACTCCGCTCACTGTGATAGAATATATTTCCATGGATTTGAAACAGGATGAATTACAGTTCCATAATCCGTTGCACCGGAAAATACTAGCAGAGGCAGAAGCTCATCTGCATGACTCCAACTTCACGGCAGAGCGTTATTTTCTGGCTCATCCCGACCCTACAATCAGCAAGCTGGCAGCAGATATGATAAATGATCGTTACCAATTGAGTAAAAGCAATTCACAAGCGATGGTCAAAGATGAAGAACGCTTACACGAACTAGTACCACACCAACTTATCGACTTCAAACTTGCCATTTTAGAAGAAGATATGAAATATACGCTGCAAGCATTGAACAAGCCTGAAGTAGCAGCCAATGCCGATAAATGCCTTGAAGTCATGGCCCACTTTAAAGAATTAAGTGAATTACAAAAAATTATGGCCAAGCGTGCCGGAGACCGGGTAGTATTAAAATAAAGGAGGCATAACTCCTTACCGGTTATGCCGTATCAAATCCATAAATTCCTCACGTGTTTTGGCTTGATTAAACGCACCTGTGAAATCAGAAGTAGTAGTAATGGCATTTTGTTTCTCTACCCCGCGCATCTGCATGCACATGTGCTTGGCTTCGACCACTACCATCACTCCCAGCGGATTCAAAGTTTCCTGAATACATTCTTTTATTTGCAATGTCATACGTTCCTGTACCTGCAACCGATGAGAAAACACATCAACTACCCGGGCAATCTTACTCAAACCGGTGATATAACCATTGGGAATATAAGCAACATGTGCCTTTCCATAGAACGGAAGCATATGGTGTTCGCACAAAGAGAAGAAATCAATATCTTTCACGATAACCATCTGACTATATTCTTCTTTGAATTTTGCTCCCAATAAAATGGCATGCGGATCTTGTTCATAACCGCGTGTCAATGTCAGCATAGCTTTGGCTACGCGCTCAGGAGTTTTCAGCAATCCTTCTCTTTCTACATCTTCACCCAATAGCGATAAAATACTCTGATAATGGCCTTTCAACTGTTCAATTTTCTCTGCTGACCATTCGGGATGCAATAGTTCTTCCATGTTATTAGTCCAGGGGAATATTAATTTGTTCACGAACAATAGATACTTCTTTAAAAACACCGGTAGCCTTCAGACGGCGCATAGCGGCATCCGCTTCCTCAATACTGCGGAAATCACCTACACGACACAGCCAACGAGGCGGCTGGAAATAGGCATAGACAGGCATATCGGGAAACTCTTCTTTCACCTTAGTAGCCACGTTATTAGCTTCATTACGAGCCACACGCGAATTATTTCCTGCATAGACCTGAACCCGATACCCTCTGGCTTTCAACATTTTCTGCTCACCTCCCGTAACATTCCCTGTATAGATACTACCAATCAAGCCTGTTATTTTAGGATCTTGATGGATGGTTACAGTACCTTCTCCGGCACGGTTACGCTGCAAGCTTTCTACTATGTTCTGCTGTGCCAAGGCGGAAAGTCCGAGACTTAAAAAGAGTAGGATAAAAATGTATCTCATGTCGTTTTATGAATTTAGGTAAATCATCACAGATTACTCAGATTCCCACAGACGATTTTATGATTCTTTATCTGTGTAAGCTTGAGTAATCTGTGATAAAATTAATTATTTGAATGCATCGATAATGCCTTTGAAATCAACAACTTTCAAAGCAGCACCACCAATCAAACCACCGTCTACATCAGGGTTAGCAAACAATTCTTTAGCATTAGAAGGCTTGCAGCTGCCACCATAAAGGATTGAAGTATTATCAGCAACTTCTTTACCATACTTGTCAGCAATCAAAGAACGGATAAACGCGTGGATTTCCTGAGCCTGTTCAGCAGTAGCAGTCTTACCTGTACCAATAGCCCAAACCGGTTCGTAAGCCAGGATAATCTTACTAAAATCTTCAGCAGACAAAGAGAATACCGATGCCAACTGAGCAGCAACCACTTCATTTTGTTTGTTAGCTTCACGCTCTTCCAATACCTCACCGATGCAGAAGATCGGCTTCAAATTATTAGCCAAAGCTAATTTAACTTTTTCTTCCAGAATTTCTACTGTTTCGTGATAGTAAGCACGACGTTCTGAGTGACCCAGGATTACATATTCAGCACCTGTAGAAGCAACCATTTCAGCAGAAACCTCACCGGTATATGCACCTGATACTTTATCTGCACAGTTTTCTGCACCTACACCAATTACAGCTTTGTCAACAATAGGAGTAACAGAAGCCAAGTGAATAAACGGAGTACAGATTACTACATCACAATTAGGTTTGTCAACAGCCAAAGCTTCATTCAATTCTTTTGCCAGAGCAATACCTTCCTGAAGGTTCTTGTTCATTTTCCAGTTTCCTGCAACAATGTTTTTTCTCATTTTGTTTATTTTATTAAAGGGTTAATGAAATTATTTTGTTCGATTCTCTTTCAATTTCTTTTTCCTATGAAAATGCTCCCAAATGACATCCACCATGCTGAAAAACAACAACGGGAAGACAAACCATGCCAATACCAGCACCACTTTATGACTGAAAGTCTTTTCATTGATTTGTGCCAAGGGCAATTTTTCCAGCCTGTCGGTCAGCACATATTCATCAGGCAGACTATTCACACTCCACTTGTTTATAACTACTCCGTTCTTCAGCAACATCAGTCCAGGATTAGAGCGTATCATGGTTTTCAGTGTAATGTCATCCATCAGGCAAAAAGGATACTCGGCTCCCGTACGCTCCTGCCAGTCTTCAATGTCACTATCGGGTGATGAAGTAAGACAATAGAATTGATATCCATGCTCCACACTATAATCATACAGTTCATTTATCAGGTCAATGGTACTATCATCCGCCTGGCTCAGCTGATGCGCCACCAACAGAAAAGTATAATTATCATCATCCAGTACTTCATCGGTTATATCTTCCCCATCTTCTTGACGAATAATAGAAAAGTCATGAATAGGCGGTTCGTATCCTTGTTCCTTCACCATCGTTTGGGAATCTACAAAAGTCCATGTGCTATCGGGATAATTTTCTAATGTAAATTCTTTCTCCACTCCATTTTTTTGAAGAATAAAACGAGTTTCATAAACAGTAGGCTTCGCTCCTTCCGGAATTTCCATCCCTTTACGTATATCTGCCCCGATATGATAAGGGCGGAAATCAAAGACAGGCAATTCATGGTAACAATACAAAGTCATCCCCGAAATATAGAGAAACGCATACATAGCCACCAACCAATCGAAACGTTTGGTCACCAAAGGAGTTATACGGTTTCCCCATTTAAAAACGGAAGCCGCAGCTATCAACAAAAATACATTCTTCCCAAAAGTTTCCCAATTAGTCAAAGTCACAGCATCGCCGAAACATCCACAATCCGATATCGGATTGGAAAGAGCCAACCATAAAGTGAGCGGAGTCATCACCCCCATGATAAGCACAACAAACAAGGTTGTCATTCTTCTGCGGATACCAAACAAAAGATATACTCCTAAACAAAACTCAACCATTGCCTGCAATATAGACGCCAAAAACGGAAGAAAGGCAGGCACCGAAGCAGCCCAACCGAAAGCCTCCAAATAATCCTGAATTTTATATTGGGTACCCAGCGGATCTACCGCTTTGACAAAACCGGAAAATATAAATACTACCGCCAGCAAAAAGCGGCAGGCATTTGTCCAGATTCCAATGATACTATGTAACTGTTTACTCTCCAAATTCCAACTTGATCAATCCGAATACAGAATAATTAATCATATCCATATAGTTGGCATCAATGCCCTCTGATACCAATGTGGCTCCATCGTGACCTTCAATCTGCTTGGTACGATAGATTTTCATCAAAATCAAATCAGTATACGAACTGACACGCATGCTGCGCCATGCTTCGTCATAATCATGATTCTTGGCCAGCATCAGTTCCAATGCCTGTTTGGCATACCGGTCATACAATTCCAAAGCACGTTCTTCAGTCATATCATCCGTATCAGCATATCCCAGCTCCAATTGGATCAGGCCGATTATTCCATAATTCACAATAGCGATAAACTCCGAACGGATACCTTCATCTACCATCGTCACCCCTTTGATTTCAATACTACGGATGCGGTTTGCCTTGATAAATATCTGATCGGTAACAGATGAAGGGCGCATGATACGCCATGCTGCGCCGTAATCGTGCAGTTTTTTCGCAAACAAATCACGGCAGACAGCTATTACATGTTCAAATTGTTGTTTCGTATCTTTCATCACACTCTATGATTAGACGGCAAAGTTACGCATTTTTCTGCTTAAGCGTAAACAAAAAGGCGGAAAAGAATACTCTTTCCCGCCCTATTTTGTATTTCTTAATTAACTAAAGCTTAAGAACATCTTAACACTTGTCCCGGACGAAGAATAGTTCTACGGGTAATATGGTTCAACTTGCATAAAGCATCAATAGATGTACCTGTTTTCTGTGCAATGCGGCTCAATGTATCTCCACTTCTTACCTTATGGTAACGGATAGTACCATCTGATGAAGCCAACAAATTCACGTTCTTACTATTCGTGTTACGCTGGTATCTGTTATTACCTTTTCTAAACAAATAAGAATCGGCTACAATATCCTGTTTTTCAAAATCAAATAAAAGTGCCGGATTAATGGCCTGTCCCAAGAAACGGGTTTCAAAATGAAGATGTGATCCAGTAGAACGCCCGGTATTTCCACCCAATCCGATAGGTTCTCCTGCTTCTACATACTGATTCTCATCCACAATCTGCTTTGACAAGTGACCATAGACAGTCTCCAACCCATTCTCGTGACGAATCACTACATATTTTCCATATCCGCGACGTTCATACTTCACCATACGCACCTTTCCACTGAAAGCTGCACGGATCGTATCACCTATATATACTTTTATATCCAATCCATTGTGCATACGACGACGACGGGGACCAAATTTAGAAGTTATTTTTGTGTGTTCTGTCGGCATACGGAAACCGGTCATATCAATACGGAATGTATCAGGAATAGTAACAGTATTACCATAAGCGTGTACACGCTCGTTACTCCAATTAGGATAGAGACTATATGCAGGATAAGCTGACTTTTCCGCCTTTATCTGACGAATCAATGCAACAGAATCTACTGCTTTCAATTTTCGGTCGATAGGTGCCTGGCGTGCCAACAGATCCTGTCCTGACACATTCAGGCTGACTAGGGCGAAGGCTGCCGCTGCGACTACTTTAACACATTTCAAAATCATCCGTTTTTTTGGTTTTTCTTTTAATATTCGTCATTAGCATAAAGGGAGCCGAACACAGCTTGTTTATACTCGAATATCTCATCTGGTTTAAAAAATCGTTTAAGTTCCACTTCAGCGGTTTCCGGCGAATCGGAAGCATGAACTATATTCTCCTGAAAGCTCATGCTGTAATCTCCACGGATAGTTCCAGGAGCCGCCAGACGTCCGTTAGTAGGACCGGTTAATGTTCTCACTACTTGAACTGCGTCCACACCTTCAAAGCAACATACAATAACAGGACAAACCATCATTGCATCTTTCACGCGCTGAAAGAACGGCTTTGAACTTAAATGAGCGTAATGTTCGCTAAGCACTTCATCCGTTAACTGAACCATTTTCATTCCGGCTAAACGCAGACCTTTCCTTTCAAATCTATTAGTAATCTCACCTACCAACCCCCTCTGCAGAGTACAAGGTTTCAAAATAACCAGCGTTTTTTCCATCATAATATTCGGTTCATTTAAGGTTAATACTGTGCTTCTTTTCAAAAATTCTCCCAAAGATAGAGATTTTCCTTGAGAAACAAGGTACTTCTTTAACTCTTTTTTTATATAAGTTATATACAAAATCCCGGTAAAATACCCTGTAACCTCTATAAACAGGGAGAAAACATCGCAAATATGTTATGCAACATATATCTTTATTTTTAACAATGTAGTAACATAAACTAAGAAATAGCCGCCCAATTTATATTTGTTTTACGCAATGCTTGCAATTGTCGCCAAAGAATAGCATTTTCCGGACGAGTCCCTGTGGGGTCCTCATCTACAATACGATTTGCCACATCACGGACATATTGCAATAATTGACCGTCACGGGCAATATCGGCTATCTTCAAGTCAAAAGCGACACCACTCTGCTGGGTTCCCTCTAAGTCACCGGGACCGCGCAACTTCAAATCGGCTTCCGCTATCTCGAAACCATCATTGGTCTGTACCATTATTTCAAGCCGCTTGCGAGTTTCTTCGGTCAGTTTGTAAGTGGTGACCAGAATACAATAAGACTGGTCGGCGCCACGCCCCACACGGCCACGTAACTGATGCAATTGTGAAAGTCCGAAACGTTCGGCGTTTTCAATGACCATTACCGAGGCGTTAGGGACATTCACCCCGACCTCAATCACTGTAGTGGCTACCATAATCTGAGTATCACCACTGACAAAACGCTGCATCTCGGCATCTTTCTCCGCCGGTTTCATCTTACCATGCACCTTGCTGACCTGGCAATCGGGAAATTCCGCACAAATCAGTTCATACCCCTCTTCCAGATTCTTGATATCCATTTTCTCACTCTCTTTTATCAAAGGATAAACAATATAGATTTGCCGCCCTTCTTCTATCTGTTTGCGAATGGAGGCATAAAGACTGGCGCGACGATTGTCAAACTGATGGATAGTCTGGATGGGTTTACGGCCCGGCGGCAATTCGTCAATAACTGATACATCAAGATCACCATACAGTGTCATAGCCAAGGTACGGGGAATAGGGGTAGCCGTCATGACCAGCACATGAGGTGGACAAACATTCTTACTCCATAACTTGGCACGCTGAGCCACCCCGAAACGATGTTGTTCGTCTATAACCACCATTCCCAAAGAAGAAAAGCCCACAGTATCTTCCAAAACGGCATGCGTGCCTATAAGAATCTGAACATCCCCCGTCAGTAAATCCCTCAATATCTTCTCACGCTTCTTTCCTTTGACAGATCCCATTAAAAGTTCCACGCGCACATCCATGCCAAACAGGAATTTCCGAATAGTTTCATAATGTTGGGCAGCAAGAATCTCTGTAGGAGCCATCATACATGCCTGATAGCCATTATCCAGTGCGATGAGCATGGACATCAAGGCCACCAATGTTTTCCCACTTCCCACGTCACCTTGCAGCAAACGGTTCATCTGCCGTCCGCTTCCCATATCTTTTCTTATCTCCTTTATCACCCGTTTTTGCGCTCCGGTCAGTTCAAAAGGAAGATTCTGTGAATAAAAAGTATTAAAGATCTCACCCACCCGTTCAAAACGCAGGCCCCGATATTTACGCTGCCTGTCTTTACTGTAACGTAGAATATTGAGCTGCACATAGAACAGCTCTTCAAACTTCAAACGATATTGGGCCTTCCGCAGCAATTCGGGATTCTTGGGGAAATGAATATTACGGATGGCCTCATCCAAAGACATTAAATGATGCTCCTCTACTAACTGAGGAGGCAATGTTTCAGCAAGAGGTTCCTGTAGCAGGGCAAGCGCATTCTTCATTAACCTCTCCAGCCCATGAGAGTTCAAGAAACCGCGCTTCATCCTTTCCGTTGTGTTATAATAAGGCTGCAACCCCATCGTAGATAAGGTAAGTTCGCCTGAAGGATCCATATCGGGATGAGCCACATTGATACGACCATTGAATACGGTTGGTTTACCAAAGACAATATACTCTGTCTTGGTTTTATAGTGCTCTAACAGATATTTAATTCCTTGAAACCAGACTAAATCAATGATGCCCGTACCATCAGAAAAATGACCGACAAGTCTGCGCTGTCTTCCCTCACCAAAAGTCTCAAAACTGAGGATTTCGCCTTTCAACTGGATATAAGGCATATTGCCGTCTATTTCATGAATATAATAAAGGCGGCTGCGGTCTACATATTTATATGGAAAATAGTACAACAAATCATGCAAGGAAAACAGATTTAATTCCTTGTTCAAGACGGTTGCACGCTGCGGGCCTACTCCTTGCAAATATTTTATGTCACGCGTAGTGATATCGAACATTTCAAATTAAGACTTCCGCTATTTTCAAATCAAAAGGGGTGGTTAATTTAATATTTTCTCTATTTCCCTGTACCAGACAGACCTCCCTGCCCATCGCCTCCACTACAGAAGCATCATCAGTAAAGGCATCCGTATATTCCTGTTGATATGCCTCTTTCAACAACTGCACTTCAAAGACCTGAGGAGTCTGAACCAGTTTATAGTCATTACGCGGAACCGTTTCACTTCCCAGCTTCGTAAGATGACGCACGGTTTCCACCACATCAATTACAGGAATGACCGCTTGCTTAGTCTGCGCCGCCTCATAACATCCGGCTATCACTTCCCGGGAAACAAAAGGACGCACGCCATCATGAACACCTACCAAGCCTTCTCCCCTCACGTATGCCAATCCATTCTTTACAGAATGGAAACGGGTCTCGCCCCCATCGGCAATATCATGACGCAAAGCAAAATGATGCGTTTCACAAAGATCTTTCCAGTAAGCCCGCTGGCTCACCGGAAGAACTAATATAATATGTATAGAAGAATCAAAAGCGTAAAAAGCCTCTATGGTACGCATCAACACAGGCTTGCCTCCCACAGGCAAAAACTGTTTGGGAATATCTCCCCCCATACGCAACCCTTTGCCTCCCGCAACTATAATGACATGCCTGTTCATTCTGCAATCATCATCCCTTGCTTCAATTCTGCCACCTTTTCCGCACCGACATATTTCCCAGCAATAGCAAATGAGAATGCCATAGCGGCACCGGGACCTTTACCAGTAATAAAATTACCGTCTTTCTCTACCAAAGCGGCAGTATACTCAGCACCTTCCAGATACTTCTCAAATCCCGGATAGCAAGTTACTTTCTTACCTTTCAACAAACCACGCTTTCCATATACCAACGGAGCGGCACAGATGGCAGACAACGGACGTCCCGCTTCAGCAAATGTCATAATTAACTTGCCCAAACCTTCGTGAGCATCCAGATTTGTCGCTCCAGGCAGACCGCCGGGCAATACAATCATTTCCGCATCCTCTTCTTTTACTTCTTCAAACACCATATCGGCTACTACCGGAACACCATGCGCACCGTTTACGGTCAGCACACCTGTTATAGAAACGGTCTTTACAGGCAAACCTGCACGTCTCAACACATCTACCGGGGTCAGTGCCTCCACTTCCTCGAAGCCTTCTGCCAAAAATACATAAATTGTTTTCATAAGCTACTTCAGTTTAAAGTAATATGTAATAGTACCTGTCTGGTTATTCACTCCGTCCACTTGGTTAAAGCGTGCCTTACGGGCAGCCTCTTCCGCCGCCTTCCGCAACGAAGCGTTTACTGTATTGGTACGTTTGTTGATACTAGTACTTATCACCTGTCCTGCGGGATTTACGGTAATAGTCACTACCACCCGTCCCTCATCCTGCACATTATAGACAGGCATCGGCAAACCGCCACTACCCAAAGAACGTCCATTGAGGTCAAATGTTCCGTAACCGCCCACTCCGCTGGATTTCCCTTCCGAAGAGTTTCCCGTCGGACTACCCTCCAAACCGAAGCCTGTGGTACCGGTTCCTTTATTTCCCATTTGAGTTCCTTTTCCGAAAGCACCGGCTATCTTCTTCGCCGCCGCTTCCGCTGCCGCTCTTTCGGCTGCCGCTTTCTTCTCAGCCGCTGCTTTTTCTGCTTCAGCACGCTTCTCGGCCTCAGTCTTCTCTTTCGGCTTTACCGTCTCCTTTTTCGGTACATCCTTTTTAGGAGTCTCCTTCTTGGGCTTTTCTTTTTTAGGAATTTCTCTTTTAGGTTCCTTTTTGGGGACTGTCACCGTTTCCTCTTCTGTTTGCGTGATGATTTCCTCTTTTGTTTCGACGGGAGAAACCATTTCGGGTTCGGATACATCGGGAGCCGGAACCTCGGGCTCATTCATTATATCCACATCCGTCAGCGTATAAGGATCGGCATTTCCTTGAGAAAGTTCCGTATTTCCCAGCATAACAGGGACACCCCCTTCTTCCTGAGCCTGAGGGCGACGGATAGCAATCACCAACAGCAGGATTAGGAGAAGAATATGCAGTACAGCCGTACCAATCAGTCCTGTTATCTTATTTTTCTTCATGCTTACAGCTTAACGTTTCTTCTCAGGCGGACGTGTAGCCAACACCATCTTGAAATGATTTTCATTAGCAATGTTCAGTACCCTTACTATTTCACGGTAAGGCACAACCTCATCCGCATAAAGGGCCACATACATATCGGGTTCTTTCTCGGCACACCTTTGCAGGAATGCGGGCAGTTCTTCCAAGTCTATCGGCATTTCATCTTCATTACCGAAAGCGGTATAGAAGTTCAGATTCTTGTCTATAATTACCCGTGTAAGTGGTTTCGCCGAAGTCTGCTGCCTGCCTTGCGGAAGCAATACCTTAATGGCATTGGGTGACACCATAGTAGAGGTAATCATGAAAAATATCAGCAACAGGAATATGAGGTCTGTCATAGACGCCATACTGAAATTGGGTGATATTTTTTGTCTTCTTTTTAACGCCATATATTTTTATTTTTGAACCGGTTCATTCAGCAGATCCATAAAATCCATGGTACGGGCTTCCATCTGGCCAACTACCTTATCCACACGTACCACCAGATAATTATAAGCAAACATGGCTGCAATACCTACTATAAGACCACCTACAGTAGTAATCATCGCCTCGTAGATACCTCCTGACAGCAATGTAATATCAATATTATTTCCGGCATTGGCCATCTCCCAAAAAGCGCGCACCATACCAGTCACTGTTCCTAAAAAGCCAAGCATGGGAGCACCACCCGAAACCGTAGCGATGACGGGGAAGCCATTTTCCAATTTTGCCACTTCAATGTTTCCGGCATTCTCTATGGCAGCCTGCACATCGGCGACGGGACGTCCCATACGCGAAATCCCTTTTTCAATCATCCGGGCAGAAGGCGTATTAGTAATACGGCAATAATTGATGGCCGATTTCACCTCTCCGGTACGAATATAATCCCGGATACGTTCCATAAACAAAGGGTCTTCCTTACCAGCCTTGCGAATGTAAGCAAGACGTTCAAAAAAGATATAAAAACACGCAACGGACAGCAGAGCCAGCACAAGCATGATCCATCCGCCTTTTACCGCCATATCCCAAAGGTTCATCTGAGCCTCCCCCGAAACGGGTGTCAATGTGGGGTTACCCCCGGCAAGGGTATCCGCCAAAGCCGCCTGTGCAGCCAATAAAGTGATATTCATCATGAACGAAGACAATTTTTATATTCTTCAATAGTTTGTTTTAATCCCATATAAAGCGCATCGCTTATCAATGCATGACCGATAGACACCTCGTCCAGCCAAGGAATATGCGTATGCATATATTTCAGATTTACCAGACTAAGGTCATGACCTGCATTCAGTCCCATCCCCAGGCTACGTGTCACCTTCGCCGCTTCTATAAAAGGAGCAATGGCCGCTTCGGGATTCTGAGGGTACATCGTAGCGTATGGTTCCGTATAAAGTTCCACCCGGTCGGCTCCCGCCTTGGCGGCATATTCTATCATCTCCTTGTCCGTACCGACAAAGATAGAGGTACGAATGCCTGCCTGTCCGAACGTATCCATCAGTTCGGTAAGGAAAGAAAGATTGGCCTTGGTATCCCATCCGGCATTAGACGTAATTTGATCGGGCGCATCGGGCACCAGCGTTACTTGATGAGGTTTCACTTTCAGTACCAGGTCAACGAACTCCGGTGCGGGATACCCTTCAATATTAAACTCTGTGGTAAGTAACGGACGAAGTTCGTACACATCGCTGCGGCGGATATGCCGTTCATCGGGACGAGGATGTACAGTGATACCTTCCGCACCAAACGCCTCACAGTCCAAGGCTACTTTCACCACGTCCGGATTGTTGCCTCCCCGGGCATTACGCAAGGTGGCTACCTTGTTTATATTTACACTTAACTTTGTCATCTTGGCAATATATTATTATCTTTGCAGTTCTGATGTGCAAAGTTAGCAGGTTTTATTAAAACCTGGTCCATTTTGACAAACAAAAGATTTATAAAATTAACTAATGAATATACGCCCAATGAAATTCGCCCTTTTCGGAAACACTTATCAAGCCAAGAAATCGGCTCATGTGGAACGTTTGCTATCCATTCTGTCACAACATAACGCCGAAGTCCATATCTGCCGCGAGTTCTACCAGTTTCTGACGAACGACCTCAAGATAAGCATCCGTCACGCCGGTGTTTTCGATGGAAATAATTTTGAAGCCGACATGATACTAAGTATCGGAGGCGACGGCACTTTCCTGAAAGCTGCCAGCCGTGTGGGTTCACGCAACATTCCCATACTAGGTATCAATACCGGACGATTAGGTTTTCTGGCCGATGTCTCCCCTGAAGAGATGGAGGACACATTTAATGATATCTACAATGGAAACTATCGGATAGAAGACCGCAGCGTATTGCAAGTATCCTGCAAAGAACAAGAACTGAAAGGTTACCCTTTCGGTCTGAATGAGATAGCGGTACTGAAGCGTGACAGTTCTTCTATGATTTCCATCCACACAGCCATCAATGGGGCCTATCTCACCACTTATCAGGCGGACGGATTGGTAATTGCCACTCCTACCGGTTCTACAGCCTATTCGCTGAGCATCGGGGGACCTGTCATCGTGCCACACAGTAATACCATCGCCATCACTCCGGTTGCACCACATAGCCTGAATGTACGCCCCATTGTCATCAACGACGACTGGGAAATCACATTGGATATAGAGAGCCGCAGCCACAATTTCCTGATTGCCATCGACGGACGTAGCGAAACTTGCCGTGAAGGAAGCCGGCTCACTATCCGCAAAGCCGACTATAAAATAAATGTAGTAAAACGAAACAGCCATATCTTTTTCAACACACTCCGCAACAAAATGATGTGGGGAGCCGATGGTAGAGGATGATATTACAATTCATCCTCAAAATAGTTTAAATAGTGGTTATCAAGGTTATACAAAACCTTTTTATATCTAACAAATTTCTTTTTTCAAATACTATGATTATATTTGTGCCACAAATAAAAAATTCAGACCATACAATAGATCAGTAAAAAACACAAAAACATTACACGGCATATGAAAGGCACAATACAAAAATGGAAATTCATGATACTTCTGGGTACATTACTGTTCTTAAGTAACATGACCTTTGCTGAAGACAAAATCAATCATTATACAGAGGGAATCCCTATAGACACAACAGAAGTTTCCATTTCAGACAAAACCAACATCCCCGACCGGCTTTATGTAGATTCTCTGTCATTGAAACGTCACTTTATCCACCGTATCGGCATTGAGGCACGTCCCGGATATATTTTCCCCACCAGTTCCTTTTTCAGAGGAGAAAATCTGAATTGGAAACCCATAGAGAATTCCCTGTCGCTTCACTTGAAATACTCATTCCAATTTCATCCGAACACCTATACCGACCGTATTTACAGAGGAGCCTATCAAGGTATCGGTGTGGCCTACTACAATATGTATGAGAAGCCGCAGTTGGGCAACCCGCTTACTGTTTATTTATTTCAAGGAGCGCGTATCGCCCGTTTCAACCAACGATTGTCGTTAAACTATGAATGGAACTTCGGCGCTTCATTTGGCTGGAAACCATATCACAGTGATTTGAACCCATATAATAAGGTGATAGGTTCAAAAGTAAACGCCTATCTGAATACAAACTTCTATTTCAACTGGATGCTCTCTCCCAAATTTGATTTCACAACAGGTGTGGCAGTGACGCATTTCTCTAACGGTAATACAAAATTCCCGAATGCGGGACTCAATTCCATCGGACTAAAAGTAGGATTGGTCTACAATATTAACAGAAAAGAAGAATGTTTTGCAAAACCTCTATATCAATCACCCGTACCTAAATTCCCCCGTCATATCAGTTATGACTTGGTATTGTTCGGTTCATGGCGCAGAAAAGGAGTAACTATTGGCGAAGGACAAATGGTTGCTTCTCCTGAAGCTTATCCGGTACTTGGATTTAATTTCGCGCCGATGTATAATTTCGGATATAAGTTCCGTGCAGGTATTTCATTGGACGGTGTTTATGACGGCAGTGCGAATGTATATAGTCCGGACGGATACGGTGACGAATTCCTCAAGCCGTCTGCCGGCAAACAATTAGCCCTAGGAGTTTCGGGACGTGCCGAGTACGTAATGCCTTACTTCACAGTTGGAATAGGATTAGGTACAAATGTGATTCATGCAGGCGGAGATTTAAAATCTTTCTACCAGATATTGGCACTAAAGATAGAAGTTACGCGCAGCTCATTCCTTCATATCGGATATAATTTACAGGATTTCCATGATCCTAACTATCTGATGCTGGGATTCGGATTCAGGTTCAATAATAAGTATCCAACTTTTCACAGACGATAGATGCTACGTCTAGTTTGCACAGACACATTCTACAAAATATACTGAAATTATCGGAATATATATATCAAATAAGTTACATGTTTATTTGATAAATCCTTGATTTTTCACCTCACGGACGATAACAATCACCTGAATATATTATCTCTCACATACTCCTAGTATGACCAGTATATAGGTTCAACACCTTAATTCTGAACAAAGTTGTAAAGATATTATTTTTCCATACAACTATTGATCGGCGTAAAGCAATTACCCCTTTTTATATTAAAATTTTGCCCGTTGGCAGGAAATTACTACCTTTGTATCAGATACAATCATATTTGTTTACCATTAAAACCGAATCTGTTTATCGCAAGCCTAGACCGTTTTTGGGAAACTTCGGCATTTTTACCAGACAACAATAAAATCAAACAAGATATTCCTATACCAAGAATCTGCAAATCCTGCTACAAGATTCCGAAAAACTTGCGGCAAGTATGCAAAGGCTTCTTACGTTCTTTTTGATATGCGTATCCATCTTTTGAAAAGAAATCCCCCTCTCCCGGAGAATCCCCCCCAAAACCTTCAGAAGTTTCAGCCTCTCCGCAAACGTCCTGTTCATCGGCATTCCGGCTGACAGATTGATGCACTGAGATCCTTCAACTGCGTAGTTCTTTCTTTCAGCCGTGGTCAATAAATGTATAAAGGTGAATCCGAACACCGATAGAAAACCAAACAATACGACATCGCTTACCCTGTCACGCTGAAAGATCTTTTTCGGCTGAAGGATTTTATCGTGCATATCCTTCAGCCGAAAAGCCGATGAACAGGACGTTTGCGGAGAGACTGAAACTTCTGAAAGAAAAACAAGGTGTTTTGCCATGTTATACAATACGAGTGGAAAAACATCAAAACATCCTGTTGTTTTTGAAAAAGCTCCTGTTCTTTTTTTAAAAGCTCTTGATCTTTTTAAAAAACATCCTTGTCTTTGATGTGGAATTTCTGAATACAAAATCCCATCAAAAACACCGGTCCGATTCTCATAAGTAAAAACAGTGATTCAATATGGAGACAAAAATCATATTTTTCCCTCACTTATGCCTGTAACGCCTCTGTTCCTAAAAACACATCAAACATAGCGCATCAGTCATTCCCCAACGGAACAGCCGAGAAACTCTTATATTCCCTGGTCTGCCCCATCACAATCACAGGATTGTCAGAGGTTTCATATATGCTCAATACTGAAGAACTGATCCTGTCAATCTGCCAGTAGCAGTAATCCAGAAGAAGATATCTGTTATTGGGAGTGATAAAATCATACCGGAAATAATGTACATGCTCTTCCACTTCCTCGCCATCACATGTCGTCCGTGATTTACAGGAAGCCTTACCATTCAGCCCGAACTCATAATGTTCACAGACTTCCGCATCCCTGCCATCCTCAGTACGTATCTGAAATGTTCTCTCCCATGCATAGCCGGTCAGATTGGTAACAATGGTATTGCTATCCTCCCCGTAATGTTCATCAATACAACCTGCAAGAAACAGTACGCATATAACTGTCGAGCCCAATAATCCAATTAATGTTTTTTTCATAGTCCGTCACTTTTTTATTTTATTGAATACTATACCGATATATAAAATAATCTGTTCAAGTCCCTCCTTGTTGTCTTTTTCATCAATCAGGACACGCTTTCATTCTTATATTATAATAAAAGCGAGGCATAAAAGGTCTGCGCCAGCAATCATACCATTAATACTGGAATCTTTTATAATTTAGCAAGTTGTCAAAATATCTCTCATCAAGAGAGGCCGGTCTGATTTTTCGTCCTTCCAGTCTGGCCTTTCTCATCATCCAGTTCAGGGATTCCATATCTCTAAGACGGAATTCAAACACTTCCTCAGAAATATTCAGTTCACTGCCACTTCCAGCATGACAAGTCATGATTCCATCTTCATCTATTGTACAATGCCTGTAAAAACGGTAAGGGGCAGCTTTCATCTGATTGTCCAGCATTTATGCCGAACCGTTCTTATTCATTGCAACATATCTTTCAATTTAACCGAAACAGAAATTATAGGTATTTTCACTACAGATTTCAATCTGTCCGTTTTTACTTCCTATGAAAACTTTATTTTCACATACCAGCCAACCGACAGCCAATGCAGTACTTTCAATACTCAGGTTAAGTATCCTTGCAAGTTCGGATATTGAAACAGACTTCACCTCATTCAGTGTATACCATATTTTTTCAGCATTGATTTTTACAGATTTCTTATCCATGATCTTATTTATAAGTAGTTCCGAATTGAATTTATATATGAAGTAATATCGGTTTCCAGGAAAAAACCAGATACTTATGACATATAGACCAGACACATGAATCTATATATCAGCCTTGTATTGGAAATTTCTTTTCAGTGGAGTTCCAATGTTTGATAATACTTTTCAGGTAAGAGCGAGATTTGCACGTGTTTATTTTTGTCATAATATAATCTCCAGGCTTGTGCCCTATGTGCAAACCCATCTAAATTAAAAGCGGAAGGGCATTAACCTCGTCTATAAGTGCGGGAGTCGAAGCCTTTGGTACAAACAGGAAACGCCCCCCGCTAAATATTGCAGGCTGAACGTATGGCTGTTCTTGGTACTTTCCGGGAAATTTCGACTTTTCACTTATACAGAACCAGCTAAACGCTTTTGTTTATAATTCCTTGTCCATTTTGATGAACATTCCAAACATACATGTATTTTACCAAAAAAACAACAATGTCAAGAACTTTTTTTGAGTTTTTTGTTTGAAAACATTTTTTTAAACAATTCATAACCAAATCATACAAAGCATTTTCACATACACGAAATATGACAGATATTTCCACATAGAATATCATTTGCTACATTCTATCCTTATAACTTGCCTTTATAACTCATCATCTGTAATGGAGCCCAATCCTTATATTTGTCCCATCACCTGCACCTTGCTTCTTCCGCTTCCGGTCTTCACCACCTGCACCTGCGCGGGGATACGTTCCGTCATCTCCGCCACATGGGAAATCACCCCTATCTTACGCCCTTGCATCTGCAACCGTTCCAAAGCATCCATCGCAATGCGCAGGGTGTCCATATCCAATGATCCGAAACCTTCGTCAATAAACAGCGACTCCACATTCATCCGGTTGGAGGATAAGGAAGACAAGCCCAATGCCAAAGCGAGAGATACCAAGAAAGACTCCCCACCCGAAAGGGAATGGACACTACGTACCTCACCCATCATATCAAGATCCACAATCTGCAAGGCCAGCGTGTCCGGAATACGCTGCAATTCATAACGGGGGGCAAGATCCTGCAAATGCCTGTTGGCATAAAGTAAAAGAACATCGAGCGTATAGCCTTGAGCTATTTCCTTAAACTTAGTCCCCGTTTGGGAACCGAACAACTCATTCAGTTTCGCCCAATTCTCATAGATGGAAGTTTTCTCCTCCAATTCCTTCTTAATGCCGGCTATGCGTTCTTTACCTTTTATATGATTCTGTATCGTCACTTCTATTTGGGCCAAGCGCCCGGTTTCCGCTTCTTTGGCGGCGGTGCAGGCTGTCAATGTTTCAGCCAGCGACTCCCTGCTCTCCGTGATATCCGGTTTCAAGGGAGCTTGCTGATGTTCCTCCTTTTTCTGTCTTCGCTCTGAAAGGACTGCCTGAAAAACGGTTTCCTTCTCTTTCAATGCATTCAATGCTTGTTTTTCAGCCAGTATCCAGTTTTTGTCTTTGGAAAGCAATTGTTCCAACTCGGCATACGTTTCCTTTTGAAGAGTGAGCCACTCGTTTATTTTCAACTCGTCTTGTTGCAAAACAGCAATCAGACGGACTAATTCCTTTTCCAACTGCGCGATCTGCCCTTTGTAAGATTCTGCTTGTACGGTTAGAGAATGATGCAAGTTCATTGCTTTTTCCTGTTGTTGTTCCAATTCCTTTTGTCGTTTAACATTGTTTGCAACGACCTTTTCGGTAAGTTCACCATTCAACAGAGAGGCGCGCAGACAAGTGCGTTCTTCCAGTTCAGTCTGTTGCTTTTCTTCTTTCTGTTTTTTCTCTTCGTACAAACGAATAGCATTCGCCTCTTCATTTTTCAAACTATCCCTTTGGGCAGATTTTGAGGTAAGAGCCTCTTTTATTTCGGTCTGCTCCTGCAGACGGATATTCCATTGCCTGCCGAATTGCTGGACATAACGTTTCAACGTTCCCTGCTCCAATAAATCCTTCCAAGTAGGAATAATGGAAACGCAGGTTTCAACTTTTTTCAAGATATCTTCACTTTGTACTGTATAATTCTCAATCAAGGTGGACAGACGGGCCATCTCCAGTTGACGGGCATTCAACGTATTCTTCAGTTGTTCCATTTCCTTAGCAACCTGTTCTTTGGCACGGTTCAGTTCTTCTTCCTGCAAGGATTGGACATTGATCTGTTCCCTCATCGGATGATGAAGACTGCCGCAAACAGGGCAAGGTTTTCCCTCCTCCAACTGCGCACGGAGCAACAGAACTTCTGCCGGCAACAGACGGTTCAGGCGCTCGGCCTCTTGTTGTACGGATTTCAAACGTTGTTCCTCCATTTCATTTGCATTCCTTACTTTCTCCAGCAACTGCTGATTCGACAGAGTCTGCGTCTTTGCTATTTCCAAATTACTAAGCAAACTGGTTATCAATTCAACAGCCGGAATAAGTTGGGAATAAGCAGTATATCGCTCAAACCAAGTTTGCAAAATGTTTTGCTTCTCTGCCAACAGACTTATTTCCTTTTCAGTCCTACAGATAGATTGATGCAAATTATCCTTAGCTTGTAATGCCAAAGCCACTTCCTTCCGGCTTTCCACCAGTTGTTTTCTATTTTCTGCCAATTGCACATCCAATGCTCTAGCCTTATCCAATTGTGGTTCTTGTTGTAACAGATAAGCCTTGAATTCCGTTTGCGCCTTCTGAGCAGCTTCCCACTGTGCGGTCGCGGAAGTTTGCAAAGCAGCATTTTTCTGTATGGCAACCTGTATTTCGTTCAATCGGGAACGTCCGGCAGTAGTCTGTTGCCGGGCATTACGCTGTTCCATATACACATCGCGGATATCCTGCGCTTGCTCTATACGGGACAACAGTTCATAACGCGGACGGGCTGCTTCTATTTCTTTTCTGACAACCGAAAGTGTTTCTTCCGCCTGTATGCAACCTGTATTCAAGCGTCCTTCTTCTTCCAGCCATTTCAACTTGCCGGACAGGGTTTCCTCTTTTTTCTTCGAAACGGACAAGCGAACTTGTAATTCTTCCTTTTCAGCTGAAAGTTGCTGTAATTGCTCTTCTGTCAACAACTCAATGCCTTTGATACGTTCTTGCAATAATTTATATTCACCTTCCGCCCGCTTGGTGCGTTCATAGATGGAAGCAGAGATACGTGAGTAAATTTCGGTTCCGGTCAACTTTTCCAAGATTTCGGCTTTGTCAGTCTGACGAGCCTTCAGGAAGGTGGCAAAGTCACCTTGAGCCAGCAATACAGAACGGTTAAACTGTTCAAAAGAAAGCCCGATTAATTTACTGATGTGAGATAATAATTCTGTCTTTGTTCCTTGCTGTTCTACTCCTGAAGTGAGGTTAGTCAATGTCATTTCCACTTTTTGCAAGGAACCATCCACTTTGCCACGCGAACGTCGCACCATCCAACGTGAGCGGAAAACCTCCCCTGTCAAAGCTACAAAGTCCACTTCCGAATAACCTTCGGCCGTACCCCGACGAAGGATGGAACGGCTGTCGTTTTGAGCAATTCCCCTGTCGGCGACATCCATAACAGAAACGTTATTCTCTTTCGCCTTGTTCATACGCGGCGTACAATCAAACAAGGCCAAGCATAAGGCATCCAACAAGGTTGACTTTCCGGCTCCGGTACTGCCTGTAATGGCGAATATACCTGCCGAACATAAAGGCTCAACGGTAAAGTCAATAACAAATTCGCCTTCCAATGAGGCTAGATTCTTCCCTCTTATCGCTACTATTTTCATATTCCGGCCTCCTTGATCACACTTTCCAACAATTGTTTCATGGTATCGGGCATCTCCGTCCCTCCATATTTTCGTTTAAAAACATCTAGTGCCATATCCAGCGGACGGATGGTCTGCAATCCCTCATAGGAAGTGGCGGCAATGCCACTTGCCTTTTTCTGTGGAAGCATGGCGGCGATGCGTGCCAAACGGACTGCTTTCCCTTTCAAGGCCTCCTCAATCTTATATTTATAAGAAGGCTCGGGTTCAGTCATTAAGATCTTGATTTCCAGATAAGGTGAACGCAACGTGACATCACCGTCAGGCAATTCACCAATGACTTGCAACACTTCTTCCAACGGACGAGCTTCGGGGGGGATACTTACTAAACCGGCCAACGGCTGGAATTCCAATTTTTCAATATTTGTACCCTCCGTATCTATCGTTATCATGACTACACCGGATGCATTATTCTTCTCAGCAAAAGACATAGGCATAGGAGTTCCGGAATAACGCACATTCTCCCGATGGGATACACGTTGGGAGCGATGCAGATGCCCCAATGCGGTATAAGTAATGGCTTCATTAAAGGTATCGGGGGATACACATTCCAAGCCGCCGATAACAGTACGTTCCGACCGGTCGTCTTCCGAGATTTCCGAGCCTGTGGCTTGCAGATGCCCCATGGCGACAACGGGAATTCCCTTCTCTTTCACTTTGTTGAAAAGCTGTTCATAAAGCTGCTGGACTCCCTTTGAGTAATTTTCTGCCGAAGGGTAATCACCCTGACGCAGATAGGGAACGGCAAGACAATAAGCGGTCACTTTTCCTTCTGTATAAAGGGGAACAATGAGGTGTTGCAGATCTATGTCGCCTTCCGCATTGCGCCGCACCGTGCCACGAACAATGATATTCATATCCTCCAATAAAGGATTGGGGGCCTCCAGACGAGCTGCCGAGTCATGATTTCCGGCAATGATGACAATTTGTAAAGAAGGGTTCTCAGATGTGACTTCTCTTAAAAAACGATAATACACTCGTTGAGATTCTGCTGAAGGATTTGGGCTGTCGAATACATCGCCTGCTATCAGCAATACATCTATTTCATGCTGTTTTATCTGCTGTTTCAGCCATTCTAGAAAATGGAAATGCTCTTCCCGGCGGTCGTATTCATAAAAAGTCTGGCCCAGATGCCAGTCTGCTGTATGGAGAATTTTCATTAGCTGTTCGGTTTGTTTCCTGCAAAAATAGAGAATCTTTTCGGAAAGACAGATAGCAAACAGGTACTTCATTTATAAAAAGAAATAAAAAACGATCATACCCATAAGACATGATCGTTTTTATTACTTTAAAGCATGTATTTATTCAGTCACCAACCGCACCTCATAAATATGCGGAGTCACTTTCTCATTTCCTCTACCAATCTTTATTTCCAACTGATCATCAGATTGCATAGATACAGGCACGTCAACTATGCCAACCGACAAATCCGAAGCTGGTTTGTCAGCTAATTTACCTACTTCCTGCCCGTTTATCCATACTTTTGCATCCTTACGAATCTCAGGACGGAACAGGATACGGACCTTATGGACAGGTTTTCCATTCGTCTTCATACGATAACTGAACCAACCGGTTGTCTCGCGCCAATGAACACCTTCATCATCCCCCGTACGAGAGTTCTCCATCCGGATGAAATGGTCGCTTTCCGGTTGCTGTTCCCCACAAATCACCTTGTCGGTAGTAATACCATCCAATGCAGCACGTTCCTTCTCTTCTTTCGCTAACTGTTCCTGCCTTGCCTGCAACTCCTGTTTGGACAGGACGGGCCAATAAACCATATACCGGCACTCGTATAAACGGAAAAACGGTTCCACAATCATGCCCTCATAACGTTCGGGATAGACTCCGGTCAACGTAAATGTCAACGGTTTGCCTTCCACTTTCTTCAGATGAGAAAGAATATCATTCTTATCCCCCACCATGACAGGCATCGTTTGTAAAGGCAGACGGGGCCCGGCGGCTATGTGTCCGCCACGACTGTCATCGGCGAACATACCATCCTGATTTTGCTTGCCCAATTGGGCGGCCAGCACAATCGGTCCGTATAAGATGGAATAGTTGGCAGAACCATCCGGCAATGCAATGGCACGCAGATGCATCGGCAGTTCCAATCTCACTTTGTCACCTTTTGACCAAGTACGGTTCAAACTAACATATCCCTCTTTGACCGTTACTTTCTGTTGTTCACCGTTGACAGACAAGCGTAATGCTTCCGGATTCGTCCATTCGGGAACACGGAAAAGAAGTGTGAATTCCTTCTCTCCCTTTTCCGGAGAAACGGCAAGAGTTGTCCCTTCCTCATCGGGGAAAGCCGTTTGTTGCTCAATATGGATATCTCCCCAACGCAAGGTAGAGGGAATGAAAAGATTGACATACAGATTATTATCCTTGTGTCCATAAATCATTTCACCATAGCGAGCATGATTTTCCATCCCCGATCCCACACAACACCAGAAACTGGTCTGAGGTTGCGAGTAGACTCTATAATGACCGGCACGCATCGGGGTGAAATAAACAAAACCACCTTGTACAGGATCTTGTGTGGAAAGTATATGGTTATAAAGCGCCCGTTCGTAATAATCCATCAAATGAGCGTCCGCACTCGTTTCATACAACATTTTTGTAAGGCGGAGCATATTATAAGTGTTACAAGTTTCAGGCCCCTGTTCACTGGTGAGCATACTGCTGAAATCATCAGCCGGATGAAAATGCTCACGCACACTGTTACCTCCGATGGTGATACTGCGATGGTCTACTACTGTTTCCCAAAAATAACGGGCAGCCTCACTCCAGTCCCGATTACCTTCCAAATCGGCAATACGTTTGAAACCTATCACTTTCGGTATTTGGGTATTGGCGTGCATGCCGGTCAATTTATCCTCTTGTTTCAATAAAGGCTGCAACACAGTCTGATGAGAGAACTGATGAGCTAGTTTCAAGTAACGTTTGTCGCCGGTGATAGCGGCTACATCGGCGAATGTTTCATTCAGTCCTCCATGTTCGCTGCGCAACATATCCTGTATCTGTTCATCGCTCAGTTTAGATACCAGACGAATCATCCAGTCAGTGAGTTTCACCAACATTTCTTTTGCTTCCTTACTACCTGTCTGAAGAGTTGCATCACGAAGGCCGGCATACATTTTATGAATATTGTAAAGAGGAACCCAACGATCGTTCAGTCCGAAACCGGAGGCACGAATGTTCCCTTCTTCTATTTCTTTCCACATTTTGCGCCCGTTTGGAACTCCGCACAGATAACCGTCACCGGCGGCATCCTGACAACGTTTCAGTTCACTTATCATATAATCTAAACGAACCTTGATCTCCTGATTGCCTGTAGCGGCATACATATAGGAAAGGGCCGACAAATAATGTCCGCCAATATGTCCGTCCAGTCCTGTATTTTCCCAATTAGTATAATTTTCTGCTTTAGGGAACAGGCCAGCCTCCTTCAAATAAGGAGCTAACAGACGATCGGGGTCTATTCCCAGCAGATAACGGATATCCATATCCTCTGCATGTTTGAAAGGGCTGGCGGTGAGCCGCACATCCCTAACCGGAAAACTTTCTACTTTTGTGGGCAACTGAGCATGCAAAGCTACTGAAGCTATGGCAAAAGCGGAAGTGGACAAAATGATTTTAAGTAAATTCATAATTAGGGGTTTATTTCAAAGTCTTATTTCCTTGCAAAATTAATGGAATAAATGAAAACAATCTTTTACTCCTTTAAAAAATCCTATTGAACAACCTATGATTAAACAAAGAGCATCCGATGGAACTATTTTGTGAAAATCCAAAGTAAATTCCACCGGATGAAATAACCTGATTATTTAGAATATCCCGGATTCTGTTTCAGATTGCTATTGGTCAACAATACTTTATTTGGAATAGGATACAAATTTTTGGTTTCATCACTCTTATCATGAGAGAACCAAGCTTTCGTGGTGAAGATTCCAAAACGAATCATATCCTGACGGCGGCGTCCTTCCTGACAAAACTCCCAACCTAACTCATCAAGGAAACGACCATATTTAATATCCGCTCCACCATCATGTTCTGCCTTATAACTATCTCTTCGGCCATAATCATATATACTTCCTCCCATCAATTCTGCATCTGTAACTTGCGCTTTTTCAGGCTCATTCTTAAAGGCACGTTCACGTACCTGAGTCACCAAAGCACCTGCTCCCGATTTGCCCAAACGCATCAATGACTCCGCTTTCATCATCAATACATCTGCATAACGTAACAACGGCCAGTCATTACTCAAGCGGTTTGTTATACCGGTGGCATATTCAAACTTACCCCAACGGAAACCATCATCCACATCCGACTGGTCAATAGAAGGGACATCTACCGTATAAATCAATGGCTTTCCATCAATACTACGCTTCAAGATTTCACCGGAATAGGTATATTGCTGGCCTTGAATATAGTTAGCCTCCAAACGTGCGTCATCCTTATCAAAAGAATTAATAAACTGAGGCACTGCACACACACCACCCCAAGGACGTGCAGTCAACTGATAAGTTTCCTGGTTTTCAGGTGCTAAAGTGTACATGTGGAAATCAAAATCATTCCATCCCGTCACATAAATTTCATCAAACGGCAATGCAAAGATTATTTCTTTGGAATTCTCATTATGCGTTACAAAAACATCCTTCTGATTATTTTCCAATGCATATTCTCCGGACTTCTCGGCATAATTAATCACGATATCACACTCGTCGATACATTTCTGCCACTGAGCAGTACCCGACCAGACTTCAGCATTCAAATATATTTTAGCCAGCAATGCATGGGCCGCCCACTTATTGAAACGTCCATAATAATAACCTCTCGGCGTTTCGGACAACAAATCCATATTCTCTGTTATTTCTTTCACAATAAAGTCAAAGACCTCTTTGCGAGTAGACTGTTGCGGTAATGAAGTATCTTTAAAGTCTGTCACAATGGGCACATTACCATACAAATCAATCAAAATATAATAATAGGAAGCCCTCAGTACTTTCAATTCGGCAATCAACTTTTCTTTCGTTTCTCCATCCACACTGATCACACCTTCTTCTATCTGAGATAAAATACGGTTACAGGTATTCACACCATTGTACGTGCGTTCCCATCCTTGAAGTACACCGTCATCCTCGGTAGTCCAAGTATGCTGATGCCATCTTTTATAGATATAACCGTCTACCCATCCAATACCATCGCGAGCGGGAAGAACATCCTGATCCGCACATAATTCCTGTGCACGAACCACTCCGTTCCATTGCAATAACGTTTCGCGCCAAGGTATATAAGCGGCATTTACCAGATAACTGACATCTTCCTCCGTTTTCGGCACGTAATCCTCAGACACTACCTGCCCATAACTCTCATGCAGTAAATCAGTACAAGCTGTATTTCCCAACAATGCGGCTGTCATCAGTCCCATTGTCCATAATTTTATATTTGTTTTCATCTTCAATTCCTTTTTAGTTCATTAAAATTTCACATTAACGCCGAAAGTAAATGAGCGCACACTCGGATATCTGTCACGTGTATCATATCCCGGAGTCAAGCCGTCTGTTGATACTTCCGGATCAATACCTTTATATCCGGTTATAGTCAAAGCATTCAATACCGAACCATAGATACGGAGTGACTTTATATATTTACCTACCTGACCGAAACTATATCCCAAGGTTATATTGTCAATCTTCCAGTAGTCACCATCTTCTACATAATAGCTGTTGAATTCCGGTTCCACTTCCGGGCTCAACGTATGCTTGCCAAACACCAAGTCATTCACAGATTTCAAACGATTTTCAAAACGGCTGTTCTTTACATTCTCGTAATTCATACGTCCACCATTGATTATCTGGAAGCCAAACGCGCCACGCATAGTCACATTCAAGTCGAAGTTTTTATAACGAAGAGTATTGTTCCATCCTGCATACCATTTAGGAAGACCGTTACCAATCACATGTTTATCTTCAGGAGCATGGGTAAAGTCCTTATAGTTCACCAGCTCACCATTCCTGTCTTCATAGATCCAACGCCCTTCACTGTCTACATCCACTACTTTAAAGCCATAGAAATTACCGATACTTTCACCCACCTGTACTCTGTGAGAATCGGCTACCTGACCGGAGTATTCCACTGTACCCGTATTAAAATAGTCGTAATCCGACTTAAAGATACTGCCAGACAAACTGATTAGCTTATTAGAGTTCAAAGAGAATGTTCCGGTAGTGCTCCATTCAAAATCTTTATTCTGAACAGGAACCACAGTCACCAACACTTCCACACCACGATTTCTCATTGTACCCCCATTGGCCATTGTCTTATTATACAAGTTCGGAGGAGTCGGTACTCCATATTCGTATATCAAGCCATCCACATCACGGTTATAATAATCAATAGAACCGGACAAACGGCCACCCCATGAAACGAAGTCCAAACCAATATTAGTTTCTTTCTTTTCCTCCCATTTCAAATCAGGATTCGGGTTGGATGCCGGAACGATGGTCTGTATCCAATTTCCATTTACAAAAGCATACGATCCGTATTTCAACATAGCCACACCCAGGAAAGGATCTTTAGGCTGTGAACCTGTCACACCATATCCCACACGAAGTTTCAAGTCATCAAAAATCTTCTGATTCTTCATAAATGCTTCTTCGGTAATTCTCCATCCTACAGATACGGACGGAAAAAGTCCCCATGCATTATCAGTACCCCATAACTGACTGGCTCCTTCATAACGAAGGGCTCCCATCAACAAATAACGATTCTTGAATGAATAGGTGGCACGACCGAAAAAGCCGATCAAATTTGTAGGAGTTTTCTTTGAGCCGATGTTCGCTTTACCGTCTTTCAAAGCAGAACCGATGCCAATATTATGCCATCCGCCAAAATAATCATCCTGAAAACCATAGTTATCAATCCAAAGTTCTTCAAAATCTGTTTCATTGTAACTATAACCACCCAAGACACTGAATTTATGTGCACCGATTTCTTTGTTATATTGTGCAGTAAGTTCCATCAACTTCTCCATCTTGGTATAAGCACCTACCGAAGACCAACCTGCCAATCCATCACGCAAAGCAGAAATATGGCTCAAAGTCTCGCCGTAGCCACGGTTCATATTGTCACGAATATAAGAGAATACGGCAGAAAGAGTCAAATCTTTGATAGGATTATAAACAATATTTCCATTGTAACGCAACTGAGTCTTTTTTACATTTCCTTCAGCCTCATACAACAAAGCCAACGGATTCTCATATTCGAATTTGCTCACATTCTCATTCCATGTACCATCCTCATTTCTTACCGGATCAGTCGGGTTTCTACGAGTTGCCTGACCATATACCCAACCTCTGAAGCTACCCCCACTAGTTGTAGATTCCATTTGATTTTTCTTACCAAACAAACCGAATTTCAATTTCAACTTATCATCAAACATACGGTGAGTCACCTCAATACGTCCTTGAAAACTTTCGAAATCTGATTTTTTCATGATCCCTTGACGAGAAGCATAGTTCAAATTGGCAATATAATTAGTCTTTGAGTTACCACCCATCAATGACAAGTTGTGAACGTGGCTGATCGGCGTACGGCTAATCTCATCAATCCAGTCCGTATCAGCCCCATGATCCTGGTCGGGATAAAGGGTACGGAACTCATCCGCATTCAACATATCCAATTTCTTGGCAATAAGAGAAGTACTGACGTAACCATTATACTCCACCTGGTTGATATCCACTCCTTTAGCCTGTTTGGTAGTAATCAAAATCACACCATTCGTACCGCGCGTACCATAGATAGCGGCAGCAGAACCGTCCTTCAGCACATCCACACTCTCCACATCTTCCGGAGCCACAGTACCGAGTTCGCCCGGAATTCCATCAATCAACACCAAGGGGGCTGTATTGGCTCCACCAATGGTATTTGTACCACGAAGACGTATCTGAGTACTTCCCGTCGGGTCACCATTAGGATTTGTGATAGCCAGACCGGCTACTTTTCCTTGAATCAGCTGTCCCACATCCTTCACGGCTCCTTTTACAAAGTTATCGGCTTTCACACTAGCTACAGAACTGGTTACATCCCCTTTACGCTGTGTACCGTAACCAATCACCACCACTTCGTCCAAGGTCTTGGTATCCTCTTTTAAAATAATCTCTAATGATTTTTTTCCTGCTGTCGAAACTTCCTGAGTGACATAACCAATATAAGAAATAACCAATACACTCTTTGTAGGAACATCCAACATAAAGTTTCCATCAAAATCCGTAATCGTTCCCATGGTATTATTGCCTTTTACGACAACACTGGCTCCTATGACAGGCTCGCCGGAAGAATCCTTCACCTTACCCGTCACTTTTTGCTGGGCTAAGGCTGTTAATGAAAAGCTTAACAGAGTAAGCAACAAAAACAAATGTTTCATTCTATATTAAATTTAAAGTTATACATACCTTTACTGCGGGAATGAATGAAGAAGATGTGTTTTTCTCCCCGTAAAAGGTTGTGGCAAAAGAATGAAATAGGAAATAGAAATACAGGTGAAGAACCATGCTAACAGGGGATACAAATGGCTCTAGCTATAACTTGACGCATTTGTACCCCCTATTTGCAACAATTAAAGGACGGGAAGATGTTTATTCTTCGTGTTGTGATTTCTGGAACTCACTGGGAGTCATTCCAAATTCCTCTTTAAAGCAAGTGGTGAAATACTTCCGATTAAAATACCCCAACGTAGCGGCAACCTCTGTTACACTTTTGTCTTTATCTTCCAACATGTGTCTGGCATGCTTCATCTTGATGTTCCGGATAAAATCCAATGGAGTTCGACCTGTTATGGCTTTCAATTTACGGGTCAAAGTAGAACGGGACATATTCATGGCATCAGCTAGAGCTGTCACATCAAAATCAGGCTCAGTAAGGTTATCTTCCACGGCTTTTACCGCTTTCTCCAATAGAAGTTTGTCCAGTTGTACAAACTCAGGTTCAGGCAAATTCACCTTACTATCCAAATAAATACGCATTTTAATCATCTCCTTGCTGTCCGCCCACATTTCATTATTCTTACGGTCCACGCGCTTCAGATAAAGATACAGACTATAACCGGATACACCCATCACTATCAATACATAGAACAAATACGCCCACCAAGTTTCATAAAAAGCAGGAAGGCGTCGGATAGTCAGTTCAGTTACCTCTTTACTCCAAAGACCATTTTCATCCGTCGCTTTCACCTGAAAAGTATAAGTGCCCTTACTCAGATGATTATAAAAAGCCGAGTTTTTTCCACCTTCCACATATACCCACGCTTTGTCCACTCCTATCAACCGATAAGCATAGCGTATCTTTGAAGCATAACGGTGGTTAAGAGAAGAAAAACTAATTTCCAAATTCTGATCATCGGGATGCAATTCTATCCGGTTAATGGAATTGCTACTCTTTCTATCTCCGAATATCAATGATTCTCCTTGCAACTTTATATCAGTTATCTTGGTCTTCACTGCACTAGCCTTTCTTTCCAACCCGTTTGATGGAGTAACCATGCAAATACCCGGAATGCCGCCCCAATAAATATTGCCATCTTTTGCTTGACAAACAGCAGTGGGAAGAAAGCGATGCAACAAGATAGAACCATCCGTGGTAAGATAGGTGCGGAACGAACCGTTACGAGGATTAAATTCTATCAGTTTCTGGTTCGTATCAATCCAAATATGATTATATGCATCAGCCACTATCTGGTTCACCTGATTACCATTCATGCCGCAGGCCCCATTATAACAAAGCAACTTATTCTCTGAAGGGTCATAAGAGTAGACCCCTCCGTCACAAGTTCCCAACCACAAAATCCCATCAGGAGCGATAGACAGACAGGAGAAGTTCTTTTCTAATTTAAAAGAACGCAGTTTTTCATCTGCCGTTGTCTGAAACAAACCGTTGTCCTGAGTACAAATCCATATCAGTCCTTCCTTATTTTCGACTATCCCCATCACATGACCCACATCCGGATAAACCCGTTTGACTCTTTTCTGACGAACATCATAGCTACAAAGTCCTTTGCTCAAGCCTATCCACAAGATTCCATGCGAGTCTTCATATAATTTTGTCACTGTAGCATTCTGTTCCACCTGTCCGTTCAAGTCGATAACATCTTTCAGATGCATCTCCATTCCCTGACGAGCCATGCCATAGACCCATCTATTCAAATCCTTCGCCACCCAGACCCCGTTATTGATGCGTGCTCTCGTCATCTCTCGTCCATTATTCAAAGGCAAAGAAGCAAGTGCGGGAAAATCCGAATAGATTTTCACTTTATCCTGTTTCAAGTCATACAGTGCAAGACCAGTTCGTTCCTGCATCATCCACATCATGCCATCTCCATCATCACACAAAGCCATTATGGCCGGACTGCGGTTTACCCTGTCCGCCAAAGCGGGCAAAGCATAATCTTTGGTTATATTATCCATCAGATGTAGGATGAAACTAGGACGGTCAAAAGCTGATACCCACAAACATTCCTTTCCTTTCAAGACCTCTACCAGCATGTGGTTGACAGGCAAAAGTCCTGCCGGAAATTTCAACTGCTTCAACGTCCGGTCCGGTTGAATTTGCAAAGCCATGAAATCGTGGCCGGTAGTCAACCAGATATATCCCAGTTTATCATCCTGTGCCAGACTGAGGATGAGTCCGTCCTCCTCACCGGCCGCATTGACCGGTATTTCAGAGTATACAAACATGGAATCCCCTGGGGCCGAAGGATCGAAACGTACCACGCCATCCCCCCAGGTAGCCAACCAAAAATAATCCTGTTCATTATCCTGAACCATCACCGTAGGATTTCGACTTCTCATCTTATCGGGATAAGGGATAAACTCATCTTTTTCTTTGTCCAGATGATATACCCGACCATTCCACACAGAAATAATAATTTCATGGTTGCGACTCTCACAAAATCCGGAGATGGAGGCTCCTCCGTGTTCATTCCGGATAGGATATTCTTTAACCAACTGCCCGTTGGTATCATATTTAGCCAATACAGAGCGATACCCCAGCCACATAGAGCCGTCACTGGTAGCATAAAGATACATCACTGGAATATTCTTCAGACGCTTCGGATCTATAGGATGTACACTGTAATCCGATTTATTAAGAATATATGCCCCTTTGTCTGTACCGAACCATATATTTCCTTTCTTATCCTCAGCGATACATTCTACCAAGTTGTCCTCTAATAGCCCCGGAGTATCAATGTCCGAACGAAACACCTTTACATGATAGCCGTCGTCACGACATAATCCGTTCACCGTGCCATACCACATATATCCTTCACTGTCTCTGAAAACACGATGAATAGCATTTACCGGCAACTGGTCAATGGTAGGAATATCTGTAATAGTTATGTTCTGAGAACACACCAAGAAAGAGAGAAAAGATAGTATAAAGGTCAATATATATTTCATTGTGCTTTCTATTAGAATCATAGACCGCCACAAAATTATAAAAAAGAAATCGGATACTCTAGTAATTTTTAAAATTTGCTAAAGTATCCGATAACTGTTCTATCTGCAAGTTTCCTACTTTTGGAATCTTCTCCTTACATCTGTGTTTTATTTTTCTTCTGTAGCACCTTCATTTTAATAACCGAAATCGGTTGTTTTTACATATACCTTATAATCTTTAATCATGCCTGGAGCTCCTTGTTCCGCACGCGGCAGGATACGAAAACCAGTCACGTTATATTCCTTGCCGAGATCTATCACCACCTGATGGGGATAAGCTGTATTGTCCACCGTCTGCCAGAAAGTACTTTCCTGCAGGTCATAGATCTTATCGGCTGTGCGGTTGCCGCTACGGGTCTCCTCGCTGTCGGCATAAACAATCTTCCAGTTTTCACGAGAGATTTTCTGTCCTTTCTCATCCAACACGTCAAACTCCGCAATAGCAGCAATATTGGTATTATCAAAGGAAGCCAAGCCTTCCAGACAGAAGTAACGTCCTTTCGTAGCAGGTACTTTCACTTCCTGCCAACCGTTACCTGGTTTGAAAGTACCGGCAGCTACCGGTGTTTCCTTCTCCAGTTTAATGGTTTGCCCCTGTTTACGATGCGTTTCTGGAACAGCTACGCGAAGCATATCCAAGATAGGTTTGTCCAATCCGACGATGGTCGCCTCTTTCGGACCTTTCAAGTCAAGAACAATGATTTCGTTCACTCCTTTTTTCAGCCAGCACCCCGGCATGAACAGAGTCTGCTGAGGACCGATTTCCCAGAAACGTCCCATGGCACGGCCATTCACCCATACCATACCTTTTCCCCATGACTCCATATTCAGGAATGTATCAGCCACCTTATCCAAGGTAAAAGTGGCGCGATAGTAGGCCGGAACACTTTCATCATTTTTTTCTATGCCACAGGCGGCAGACGAGTTCATATCCTGAAAATTCCGGGAAGATACAAATTCATAATCTACGGGAAGATTATAAACAGTCCAGCCTTTCAACGTTTCGGCATTCTTACCGTTCACCAGTTCCACTTTTTCGGTGATTCCCTTACGGTCGTGAATGGATTTGTCAAAGTTCACACGTCCCATGGCTTCCACCAATAAATCAAGCTGAGTTCCGGCTTTCAATGCAGGCAATGTCAACTCCTGCTCTCCGCCACGGCGGTCCAGACGCCCCAACAGTTTCCCGTCGGCAAAGATCTGTGTCCAGTCATGTTGTTCGGTAATTTTCAAAATGGTTCCTGCTTTCACATCTTCCGGCAGACGGGTACGATACAGAATACTTCCCCAACCCTGGTCAAATTTCTCCATCGGCCGGATCTCCTCTGTCTGCTTCGGTTCGGGAAGGTTGTTGATCAGCGGAGCCACTTGAGTGAATTTGATAGCCGGAACTTCCATTACCGGTAAGGCTTCGGGAACTTCGGGCAATGTCTGGCCTTCGTCCATGTAATCCTTCAACATATTGCGCAAGGCGAAATATTTGTCGGTGGTCCAGCCCGCTTCGCTGATAGGAGCATCATAGTCATAACTGCTGCACATAGCCGAATAAGCCGGATTATTAGCACCGCCCCACCAGCCAAAGGTCGTTCCTCCGTGAGTCATGTACAGACTGAAGGAAATGCCTTTGTCCATCATCTCTTTCAGACCATCCACCATGATTTGTCCGTCACGGGTTTCGTGCTTACGTCCCCAGTGGTCAAACCATCCACTCCAGAATTCACTGCACATCAGTGGAGCGTCAGGACGTACTTCTTTCAGTTTGGCAAACTGCTTGTCGATATCGGCTCCCGTACCGAAGTTTACAGTCCAAAGCAAATCATCCAAACCGTTATTCAGGAAATTAGAACTCCAGTCACATTGGAACAAAGGCACTTCGGTGAAGCCTGCGGCGCGTACCGTGTCACGGATGGCAGACACATAGGGCTTGTCCGTGCCATACGAACCATATTCGTTTTCCACCTGCACCATGATGATGTTACCGCCACGGGTAATCTGCAAATCCTGCAATTGCTTGCCCACTTCATGCATAAAGGCTCCCACGTGCTGCATATAGAAAGGATCGAGAGTGCGAAGCTGCACGCTGTCGTTCTTCAGCAGCCACCAAGGCAGACCGCCCATTTCCCATTCCGCACATACATACGGGCCGGGACGCACAATGACGTACATGCCATGCTTCTGAGCCAATTTACAGAAAGCCGCAATATCCTTGTTGCCTGTAAAGTCATAATTGCCGGGAGTTTCCTCATGCAAATTCCAAAAGACATATAGACAGAGCGTATTCATGCCCAAGGCTTTACACATTTCGATACGATGTTCCCAGTATTCACGGGGAATGCGTGGATAATGCACCTCTGCCGCTTTGACCACGAACGGTTTCCCATTCAGCAGAAAGGTATTCTTGCCCGCTTCGAATGTTCCGGACTTATTGCCGGCACATCCCGCCAGCAGCAGGACTGCCAGCAACAAAGTCAGTAATTTCTTCATGTTTATTTATCTATTGTTATTTTTCATTCTTGTTTATCCGGATTACTGTAAATGAATAAGCCGGCAATTCATATCCGAATTTCTCGCTTACTTCCATTGTACCGGCTACAGGACGAGCCTGCTTGTCGGTCGGCTTGCCTGCCAGAACCGTCTTTACGGCAGTGGTGTTCATTCCTTCCAAAGATGGGAGCTCCACCTTCGCATTCACCGCTACCGGCAGCAGATTCACCAGTTTCACGATCATATCTCCTGTCTTTCCGTCGCGGACTACCGACACACCTACCCGTTTCTTCACCGCATCTTGTGCATTATCCAAAGTCACGGAAGAAGCGATGTATTCACTGCCCGCATTTTGTCCGTACATCTGCTGCGCATAGTAACCTACGGTGGGTTTCACCTCCGTATTATTGAAATAAATCAAATCCGGATTCCACTGGGTATGTCCCTCCTTGGCCAACAGAGGAGCGTATGAAGTCATGGTCACTACATCAGCATTACGTTCCACGGAAGTCAGGTACAAGGCCTCAGCCAATGCTGTTTCCATGTTGTTGGGGCGTCCCGGCAGGTGAGCCGCATACTCTCCCAGATACACTTTTGCCTTGTTGCGGTCATAACGATCATAGAAATCCTGGTTGTTGATAAACCATCCCGGAGTATTGTAATAATGCTCGTCCACCATCGGAATACCCATTTTGGTAGCAAATTTCCATCCTTCCTCATAATCACTGCCCTCATAGAACGGACCTACGGTTCCGATAACGGTCACTTCGGGATATTTCTCCTTCACCGCATTGAAAATCATAGTGAAACGTTCTTCAAAGATATCGGTAATCAGGTCCTCGTTACCAATGCCGATGTATTTCAGGTTAAAGGGCTTGGGGTGTCCGGCTTGCGCACGCTTCTTTCCCCATACGGTCTTCTTCGCATCTCCATTCGCATATTCTATCAAGTCCAATACATCCTGCACGTACTGCGGCATTTCCTCCATCGGGATTCCGCCTTGCTGACCGCCACAACCCAGTTCGCCTACCGAGTGATGGCTGCAAGTTCCCGAGTTCTGACAAGGCACTCCGGCTGCCACCACGGGAACAGGTTCAGCACCCATGTCCTCGCAGAACAAGAAATATTCATGATATCCCAAACCACGTGTCTGATGATAGCCCCACAAATTGCGCAGAGGCTTACGTTCCTCCAACGCTCCTATAGAGCCTTTCCAATCATAAATATTGTCCACACCATCTCCGTGAGCCACACATCCGCCGGGGAAACGGACAAAACGGGGATGAAGGTCGGCCAAGGTCTGTGCCAAATCGGCGCGCAGCCCGTTCTTTCTGCCTTTAAATGTATTCTGTGGGAAAAGAGAAACCATATCCAAGGCATACTTCCCAGCCATCTGCGGACAAACGGACAACACGGCATCCGCAGCATCCGCCGTTGCTGTCAGTACAGCCTTTTGTTTTTTCCACTCTGTAGATGAAACCCGAATAGCAGCCTGCGCAATCTCCTTGCCGTCTTTGGTAGTCAGTCTCACAAGCACTTTTCCACCTTTCGTATCATCCAGCACTTTGGAAAACACAGAGAAGTCATACTTCTCACCTTTTTTCACGGCAATACCGTCAAAACCGTTATTCACCAGGGCAGCACCCGGGCGGTGTACCTCCAACACTGCATAGTGGGCATTGTTAGCATGAATGGGACTGTCCTCACTGACAGACAGTTCCGCATTAGTTCCCTGTATGCTCCACGCATACGTGCTGTTCCAGTTCTTATCTCTTGCGCCGTCTTTAGCAGAATATTCAAAATCACGGTTCTGAACCAGCTCCGCATACAACCCGCCATCGGCCCCATAATTGATATCCTCAAAGAAAATACCTATTAAATGCTCGCTGATGGGCTTTACCCGTCCGGCATCCACCCGGATGGTGGCAGTGACCGGTTTCAGTCCGGCAAAACGAACGGCGTCCTGTTCGGTACGCTCATTATTCTGTATATCGCGGAATTTCTTATGCTCAGCAAAACGAATCAACTGTTCTATATCCACATAAGGTACTTTCTGCATATAGCCGTTCAAAGTATCTTTATCAAGGACAATCTGCCGGGCAGTGACCAGTCGGGGCGCAGCAGGCTTCTCCGCATTGACATATTGTTGGGGAGCCCACTTCAACAAGTCGGAAGAATGGGAAGTACCCCATACTTTTCCGCTGGGGGTGAGCTGCCACCGGCAATACCAACGTCCGTCTTCCGCTTTTTCCAGAAGAGGTTTAATCATTCTCTTTTCCGACCCCCAACGTCCGAAGTCACATTTCAGATAGGCAAAGCCATCGGATACACTCAGCCACTTGTCGCCATCGGGGCTCCATGCGAATTTCAGTCCGCTGCGTCCCTCGTCTTCCGGATGGGCGTAAGAGAAGATGTAGACCGAATCGGGCTCATTATATACTTTTTCCACGGCAGCACAGACGGATTGGCCTGCTGCCAATGAGGCGATTGCCAGAGATAATAAGGTCTTTTTCATGGTATATACTTTATTGTTATGTTTCTTTTATAACGTGGGAACAACCTTCCTGATGGTTCCGTCCGGATTAAATTCCATACGGTCTATACATACTTCACGATGCACGCCAGGACCCTTCTCACGGTCTATAAAGTTCTTATTAATACGATGATATACAATGTACCACTCATCCGTACCCGGAATTTGCAGCACCGCATTGTGGGCAGGCCCATAGATTTCCTTTGCAGGGTCCTGAATCAGCACCACCGGCTTCTTGGCCACCTTTATGGGACCCAACGGAGATTTTGACGTACCGTATGCCACATGATAGTTAGGCGAACCGGTATCGTCCACAGACCACATAAAATAGTAAAGTCCGTTACGATAGAACACATACGCCGCTTCACGGAAAGCATAATCCTTCAGGCTTCCCCCTTTCGGAGTCAATACGGTCAGGGTATTCTCCTTGATGGAAAGCATATCCTCATTCAGCTCGGCGCCTGCCATATAGCCATTACCCCAATACAGATAGGATTTTCCCGAAACCGGATCGGTAAACACATCCACATCAATCTGCTGTCCGTGGCCCACAGGAGATTCGGTGAGGATGGGATGTCCCAAGTCTTTGAACGGACCGGTGGGAGAATCGGCTACCGCCACCCCGATCTGCTTGCCGCCTCCGGCTGTAGGGTTACCACTGAAATAGAAAAAATATTTATACTTTCCGTCCACTATTTTTTCTTCAATACATGGAGCCCACGCGTTTCCATCCGCCCATATCACCTGGTCGGACTTCAGGTCAAGCATCACGCCTTCGTCCTTCCAGTCTTTCAAATTATCTGAGGAAAAGACCGTAAAGTACCACCCTCCCCATCCGGACTGTCCGTCGGTGGTAGAATAGATATAATATTTTTTAGTCTGATGAGAATACAATATTTCAGGGTCGGCGTGAAACCCTTGCAGCACCGGATTGTTGGGGATAGTCATATTACCCATTTCCTTTGAAGGCCACTTGTCAGTGATACGCTTCAGCTCGGCACGGGTAATGGGGATGATGGTTCCGTGACGCGGATGAAAGTTCATCTTTACCTCACTGTCTATCACTTTAAAGTTCTTCAGATCGGTGGTTTCGGTAAACTGGTACTTCCCCTTCATATACACATCATACATCAGGATGTATTTGTCCTGACCTATCAGTTTGAAAGTTCCCGCACCTTCCACCGCTTCCGTGGTCTGCTGCTTATAGTCGGGCTGTTCCTCCCATTGACCGGAAGTAAGAGAACGAGTGGTCGCTACCTTGATCCCGTTTCCGTGCCCTTCGGTTTTATAAAACAGATGGAAGATTCCGTCTTTAAAGACGATATCACCGTCTATGCAAGATTTCTTGTTTTCAGGGATGAAAAGCGGTTTCGGTTCACCTTCCAGGTCGGTAAATTCTTTATTGGCATAAGCATAATAAATCACATCTGCCTCATCACCATATTTCATTGACCAATAGACCAAGTATTTTCCGGCTTCCGCATCGAAGATAGTCTGAGGCGCCCATACCCGTTTCAGTTTTTCCTGTCCGGCATAACGTTTCTGCATATTGATGACAGAATGGTTCCAGTTCACCAAGTCTGTAGATTTCAGCAACACCATGGCACGATTGGAATCCCATCCATTGTCAGAAACCATATCGGTAACCACCATATAGAATGTCTTTCCGTCTTTGCAACGCAGGATATGCGGGTCGCGCACACCACCGGTAGAACTGATGATTTTGGAATCAATGACAGGTTTGTTGTCATTCAATGCCCAATAGGTATATCCGTCCGTACTTACCGCATAGCATACGGCTTCCTCGCTGATGTGGTTACCTGTAAAATAGT
>SKEO01000446.1_pt1 | contig 39814 bp, 29 predicted proteins | sample 4826801 | NCBI WGS metagenome assembly SKEO01 (sample SAMN11008807, study PRJNA524170) | human gut metagenome | biome: Human fecal sample; material: Feces; isolation source: fecal sample from pouch patient p3 | host: Homo sapiens | place: Israel: Tel-Aviv | collected 2016-02-25 | reverse complement strand
GCAGCACCCGGATGGTCAGCTCGCCGCCGCGCAGCTGGACATGCACATCCTCACCGGCGGGGCAGATGCCCAGCTCGGTCATGGCTGCCACCGTGGCGCAGGTGCCGGTGCCGCAGGCCCAGGTCTCGCCGCTGCCGCGCTCCCACACCCGCATCTTCAGGTGGGTGGCATCCACCACCTGCACGAACTCGGTGTTGATGCGCTCCGGGAAGTTGGCATGATGCTCAAAGGCCGGGCCGATCTCCTCCAGCCTCAGGGCATCCACATCCGGCACAACGGTCACACAGTGGGGGTTGCCCACATTGATGCAGGTGACCCGCCAGAGGTTATCGTCCACTTCCAGTGGGACATCCACCAGAGGTGCACCTCCCATGTTCACAGCGGGCAGGTCGGCGGGCAGAGTGCTGTAGGCCCCCATCTCCACCTGCCACAGTCCCTCGCCCCTACGGGTGATGGTCTTGAGGCCGCTGAGGGTATCAATGGCCAGCTGCTCCTTCTGCACACCGTGGGTGTACAGCCACTCGGCCACGCAGCGGATGCCGTTGCCGCACATCCTGCCCTCGCTGCCGTCGGCGTTGAAGATGCGCATCATGGCATCCGCCCCGGCGGTGCGCGGTGCGCAGATGCAGATGATGCCGTCTGCCCCGATGGAAAAATGCCGCCGGGACAGCTTTTCCGAAAGGGCCGCGATGTTCTCCGGCACACCGGCTGTGCGGCAGTCCAGATAGATATAATCGTTGGCGCAGCCCTGCATTTTGGTAAATGAAAGCTCCATGCTCAAAACTCCTTTCAAGGGGCTGGCAGTCAGTCCCCGAAAACTGTTCTCTTATAATGATAAGAACCCGGGGCGCATCTGTCAAGCAGAAAAGCCGGTTTCGGGGCAATTTTTCGCAAAGAGTTGTCCCCGAACCGGAAAACAGGGCTTGACAATATGCATGGCATGGGATATAAAAAAAGAGAGCGCTTTTGTACAGCGGGCCGTGCCGCGCGGCACCGCAGAGAGACCCCGCTGTGCGCGTATGCAAAACAACTGCAAAAAGGAGACCACAGGAATGGATACTTTTGAAAAAATCCGCGCATTGCTGGCGGAGCAGCTGGACATTGACCCGGAAAAGATCACCCCGGACAGCGACATCATGAGCGATTTTGAGGCCGACAGCCTGGACATCGTGGACATGGTGATGACGCTGGAGGACGAGTTTGGCATCGAGGTGCCGGACGACGCCATTGAGTCTCTGCGTACCGTGGGCGATGTGGTAAAGTTTGTGGACAGCCACACGCAGAACAACTGATTTTGGTAAAAAGCCCCGCCCCTTGCAGCGCGGCACCCGGCTGCTGCTGCAGACGGGGCTTTATTTTGGTTCGTGCGGAACGCGCAGCGTTTGGCGCACGGCCTTGGGAGGATAAAACAAAATGGCAAAAGACAACAAGAAGCTCGTGCAGGCGATCACCAGCCAGGAAGAAAACTTTGCACAGTGGTACACCGACATCTGCGTGAAGGCAGAACTGGTGGAGTACTCCAGCGTGAAGGGTTTCATCATCCTGCGCCCCTACGGCCAGGCCATCTGGGAGCTGATCCAGAAGGATCTGGACGCCCGGTTCAAGGCCACCGGCCATGAAAATGTGGCCATGCCTGTGCTGATACCGGAAAGCCTGCTGAAGAAAGAGGGCGAACTGGTCAATGGCTTCGCGCCGGAGGTGGCGTGGGTCACGATGGGCGGTTCCGAAAAGCTGGAAGAGCGTCTGGCAGTCCGCCCCACCAGCGAGACCCTGTTCTGCGATCACTGGTCCCGTGTGCTGCACAGCTACCGCGAGCTTCCCATGAAGTACAACCAGTGGTGCAGCGTCATCCGCTGGGAAAAGACCACCCGCCCCTTCCTGCGCAGCCGTGAGTTCTGGTGGCAGGAAGGCCACACCATCCACGAGACCGCCGCCGAGGCGGAGGCTGAGACCCAGCAGCAGCTGACCTGCTACGCCGATGTGTGCGAGCAGGATCTGGCCATCCCCGTGGTGAAGGGCCGCAAGACCGACAAGGAAAAGTTTGCCGGTGCTGAGGCCACCTACACCATCGAGGCCATGATGAAGGACGGCAAGGCCCTGCAGAGCGGCACCAGCCATTACTTCGGCGACAAGTTCAGCAAGGCTTATGACGTGACCTTCACCGGCCGCGACAACCAGCTGCATCACCCCTACCAGACCAGCTGGGGCGTTTCCACCCGTCTGGTGGGTGCCATCATCATGACCCACGGCGACGACGACGGCCTGATCCTGCCCCCGGCCATCGCCCCCATCCAGGTGGTTGTGGTGCCCATCGCCGCCCACAAGCCCGGCGTCTCCGAGAAGGCTGCCGAGCTGGCCGAGAAGATCAGCAAGTACGCCCGCGTGAAGCTGGACGACAGCGACAACGCCCCCGGCTGGAAGTTCTCCCAGTGGGAAATGAAGGGCGTGCCTCTGCGCCTGGAGATCGGCCCCAAGGATCTGGAGAAGAACCAGTGCGTGCTGGTGCGCCGCGACACCCGCGAGAAGGTGTTCGTGAGCCTGGACGAGCTGGAGACCGCCATTCCCGCCCAGCTGGAGGCCCTGCGCAAGGACCTGTACCAGCGTGCCCTCGAGAACCGCGAGAAGCGCACCTGGGCTGCCACCACCATGGATGAGGTCAAGGAGCTGGCCAAGGCCAACACCGGCTACATCAAGACCATGTGGTGCGGTGACCTGGACTGCGAGCTGAAGATGAAGGAAGAAGCTGGCCTGTCCAGCCGCTGCATGCCCTTCGAGCAGGAGCACCTGAGCGACGTGTGCCCCTGCTGCGGCAAGCCCGCCAAGACCATGGTCTACTGGGGCATCGCCTACTAAAAACAGGTTGATTTAACCGCAAAAATCCCGGAGTGCTGATGCGCTCCGGGATTTTTCTTGTATTCTGTCAAATTTTATGATATTATGTGTATGTCGCTTTTTAGCGGCAAGGCACTGCATACAACGGCAGGCGGTTCGGCCCCACTTCCGGAAGGAGGTGAGACTCATGCCGATTACTTTGACGTTCCATATCTTCGGATTGGTATTTACCATCAAGGTAAAAAGCGAGAACCGCCACCCTGGCCGGTGACGGTTCTTAGATCCTTAGGTTCTTAGAATAGATCATCAAAAAGGGCTGACCGCTTGTCGCAGTGCCTTTTCTTATTTACAGTATACTCGTTTTCAAATAATCTGTCAAGGGCACGCAGTCTCGTTTCTGCGTGCTTTTTTGTTACCGTTCAAAGGTGGTGCTCAAGGTCGTGGACCACGCCTCGCCGGGGGCAAGGCAGGCCGCAGCAGCACGCTGGTTCCAGTCCTGCGGGTCGTCCTCAGCACCGGGCAGGCTCTGCCACGGCTCGATGCACACAAAGCGCACGGGCTTTGCCGGGGCCGACCAGATCAGCGAGTAGGGATAGCCTTCCACGTTGCACACAATGTGGCGGCCGGTGTCCTTTTCGTAGATGCCGACCGTTTTGGTGCGCAGGCCCGCCATGCAGAAGCTGTCGTTGGCAAACAGGTCATCCGTCAGCGGGATGGCCTGCTGGTTCTTCCACTGGTAATAGTTTTTGCCGTTCAGCAGGCCGTTGGGGTAAGCGTCCAGAATGACCGGGCTTTCCGGCTGGTCAAAGCGGAACTCATAATCCGTAGTGGTGTGCGCGGCATCAAAGGGGATGTTGAAGGCCGGGTGGTAGCCGATGCCAAAGCGCAGTTCCTCGGTACCGGGGTTGCGCACGCTCAGGGTGTGGTGCACGGTCTTGCCGTCCAGCCGGAAGGTGCTGGTGAGCACAAAGTCAAAGGGGAAGCGCTCGGCTTTTATGGCTTCATCCGCGCGCAGCTCCAGCTGGATGGTATCGCCCTCGGCCTTGAGCAGGGTATGCTCCACATCGCGGGCAAAGCCATGCTGGCCGCCCTTGTAGGTCTTGCCCTTTGCCTCAAAAGTGCCGCCGGGCAGCTTGCCCGTCCAGGGGAACAGGATGGGGGCGTGGCGCTTCCACACCGCCGGGTCGGCCTGCCAGAGCAGCTCTTCGCCTGCTGTGTTTTTCAGGCTGACAGCCTCTGCACCGTGGGTGTCCACGGTCAGGGTCAGAAATTCGTTGTGAATGGTTGCCTGCATTGCTATGTCTCCTTTTTATGAAATTTCCTGATACCAGTATACTCCCCCGTGTGCCAAAAATAAAGTCCCAGTCCGCCCAGTTTCAGCAGGGCTGTGCCAGCGGCAGGGTGACTGCAAAGGTGGTGCCGTTTTCGCTGCTGCTCTCCACGGTCACGCTGCCGCCGTGCAGCACGGCGATCTCCCGCACAAGGGCAAGGCCAAGCCCCACGCCGCCCATCTCCCGGCTGCGGGATTTATCCACCCGGAAAAAGGGCTGGAAGATGCTGTCCCGACAGTCTGCGGGGATGCCCGGGCCGGTATCCGTAATGCGCAGTACAGCGGTCTGCTTTTCCTGTTGCAGGGTGACGCGCACCGCACCGCCGGGGCGGTTATACTTGATGCCGTTTTCCACCAGATTGAACACCAGCCGGTAGATCAGCGCATCGCTGCCCACCATGCCAAGTTCCTCGCAGTCCTGCTGCAAAGAGATATTGTTTTTCTGGGCAAGGGGGGTCAGGTCGGTCAGGATCTCCTCCACCAGCGGCGCAAGGGCGATCTGGTCGGTGCGGGAGACTGATTGCAGATTGCTCATCTCTAATAAAGTGCGCACAAGAGCGGTCAGGCGGTCCAGCTGCTCCCGCAGGGAACTGACCAGCCCGGCAGTTTCGGCGTCCATGGCCGGGTGCTCCTCTGCAAACAGTTCCAGCTTCGTCTGCAAAATAGCCAGCGGGGTGCGCAGCTCGTGGGCGGCATTGCCCGCAAACTGCCGCTGCAACTCAAAGGACTGCGCCAGACCATCCAGCATCCGGTTCACCGACCGGCTCAACTGCCCGAATTCCTGCACAGTGTTTTCGTCCAGACGGGTGGTGGCAATGCTGTCCTGATCGACCTGCTGCGCCTGCTGCGCAAGCTGCTGTAACGGTTTCAGCGCTCTGCCGCTGACAAAATAAGCGATGGCAGCGCTGACGATGGTGACCACGACGGTGATGCACCAGCCCTTGCGGCCAAAGACCACCTTTGCATCGTAGACTTCCTGCGAAAAATGCGCCAGCAGACTGGACATTTCCTCCTGCGGGATCTCGATGGTCAACGAATCTGCGCTGCCGGGCTGGTACTGCATCATAAAGCCGTTGAGGGCATCCATGCCGGTAACGCCGGTGCGGTATAAAAGCAGGTTCATGCACACGCAGGCGCAGGCGATGAGCAGCGCGGTCAGCAGGGTGATGCGCCATTGCAGGGACAACTGTTTCATTGTACCTCGCCTCCGATCTCGTAGCCTTCCCCGATGCGGTTGCGGATGGGGTCGTACCCCAGCGCCGCCCGCAGTTTTTTGCGCAGGGCAGAGATATGCACCCGGATGGAGTTGCTGAAGCTGTCTACACTGCCGTCCCAGACGTGCTCGATGAGCTCTTCCTGACTGACCGGGCGTCCCTGATGCAGCAGCAGATATTCCAGTACGCCGCTCTCCTTCCGCGTCAGGGCAAGGGTCTGACCGTCCACAGCAGCAACGCGGCTGCGGGTGTTGAAGCTGAGCCGTCCGCAGCACAGGCAGACATCTTGCTGAATAAATTTGCGCCGGGTCAGGCTGCGCACCCGGGCTTCCAGCTCTGCAAGGTGAAAGGGCTTGGAAAGGTAATCGTTCGCCCCGGCATCCAGCCCCTCCACTTTATCTGCGATTTCACTGCGTGCCGATAAGATCAGCACACAGGTCTCAAGGTCGTGCCGGCGCAGGGTGCGCAGCACCTGCATTCCGTCCACCTTGGGCAGGTTGAGGTCCAGCAGTACAAGGTCGTACCGCTCTGCTGCCAGTGCCTCCAGCGCGGCCTCGCCGTCTGCACAGGCATCCACCTCGTACCCGGACAGCCGCAGCTTTCGGGCAATATCCTCCCGCAGGGAGTGCTCGTCCTCTACCACCAAAAGGCGCATCTTTGTTTTCCACCTTTCCCATAAAAATTGCGTTTTTTCTTCATTATAACAGATTATAGCAGACGGTGTTAAGATTCGTGTTAAGATTTTCTTAGCAGAGATTTTATCCCGCATGGTGTATACTGATGCCATCAAACAACAGGAGGCTATGATGTTCATGACAAAAAAACAGGCGCAGCTGCTTTTGCTGGCCGCCGGGGTTCTGATGCTGCTGTTCGGCTTATGGCGGGGCGAGGCCGACACCGTATTTTCAAAAGCCATCCGGCTGTGTATGGAGTGTGTGGGCATTGGATAAGAAAAAGAAAAAGCTCTCTCCCCTTGCCCGCTTCCGGGGCTTTATACAAGCCGGGGCTACCCTGCTGACCAACATTCACCTGCCCAATTTTGCAAAAGGAGCGCTGTATCAGGGCGGCGGAAAATACGTCTGCGTCCCGGGGCTGAACTGCTATTCCTGCCCGGGCGCGGCCGGTGCCTGTCCGGTGGGAGCATTCCAGGCGGTGGTGGGCTCTTCCAAGTTCCGCTTTTCCTACTACATTACCGGCATCCTCATCCTCTTTGGGGTGCTGCTGGGGCGGTTCATCTGCGGTTTCCTCTGCCCGTTCGGGTGGTTTCAGGAGCTTTTGCACAAGATCCCATCCCCCAAGCTCTCCACCAAAAAGCTGAAGCCGCTGCGCTATTTAAAGTATGCGGTGCTGCTGGTCATGGTGGTGCTGCTGCCTTTGCTGGCGGTCAATGAGCTGGGCATGGGCGACCCCTTCTTCTGCAAGTATCTCTGCCCGCAGGGCGTGCTGGAGGGTGCCATTCCCCTCTCCCTGACCAATGCGGGCATCCGCGCTGCGCTGGGCAAGCTGTTCACATGGAAGGCCTGCATCCTGCTGGCGGTCATCGTGGGCAGCGTGGTGTTCTACCGCCCCTTCTGCAAGTGGCTGTGCCCGCTGGGCGCGTTCTATGCGCTGCTGAACAAGGTCTCGCTGTTCCAGATGCGCGTAGACACCCACAAATGCGTCTCCTGCGGAGCCTGTGCAAAGGCTTGCAAGATGGACGTAGACATTACCAAGACCCCCAACCACGCCGAATGCATCCGCTGCGGGATGTGCATGAAAGCCTGCCCCACGGACGCCATTCAGTACAAGTTCGGGCTGGGGGACCAATCAAATACCGAAACAACAAAGGAGTAAAGCCATGAAGATCCATCGTATCGACGCACTTTTTCTCAGCCTTGTGCTGGCTTTCAGCCTTGCCGCCTGCGGGCAGGGCGCATCTTCTGCATCTTCTGTATCCTCTTCTGCCGCTTCCTCTGCGGCAGCAGAAAGCAAAACCGAGGAGCAGCTGCTGGCCGAGGAAAACGAGATCCTTTCTGCAAACGATGCTCTGTGGGAGAAAGTGTTCTCATCCATGGACAAAAACGTGACCGAAACCACGATCAGCGCCAACTACGGCGATTTTCTGCTCAGCGCTGTGGAAAAGGCCAAAGATCAGTTCTCGGACGAGGAGTACAAGACCCTGACCGCAGATGCCGAAAAGATTCGTGCCATCGAGGAGCAGATCGCCGCTCTTGCCCCCGCAGAGGATGCCGCTTCCAGTGCCGCCGCACAGGGCACCGCCTTCCCCAAGTTTGAGGGCAGCGATTTAGAGGGCAACCCGGTGGACAACAGCCTGTTTGCGGGCAACGCCTTTACGGTGGTGAATTTCTGGTTCAACGGCTGCAAGCCCTGCGTGGAGGAGTTGGACGACCTGAACGCCCTGAACGAGAAGGTCAAGGCACAGGGCGGCGAGGTGGTCGGCATCAACACCGAGACGCTGGACGGCAACCAGCAGGGCATTGATGCCGCCAAAAAACTGCTGGAGACAACGGGCGCAAGCTACCGCAACATCTACTTTGCCTCCGGCAGTGAGGCCGGCAAGTTTGCACTGAACATCATGGCCTTCCCCACCACTTACGTTTTTGACCGGGACGGCAACGTTGTGGGGCAGCCCCTGCTTGGCGGCATCGACAAGGAAGAAAACCTTGCCGCTCTGCAAAAAAATATCGACGCCGCCCTTGCCAAGGACAGCGCCAAATAAACCTTTCTCCCCTGCCGCCTTCGGGCGGCTTTTTTATTTGCGGTGTGCATTGCCATGCACGCCCGGGTGCCGGACGGAATACGCTGGGGCAGAAGCATACTTTTACCAGCAAAGGAGCGTATCTCCATGAAAAACACCGGAACTCTCCGCATCCAGACCTTTGCGGCCCGCCAGTCTGCCCCCATGGAGGGGGTGACCGTTGCGGTGCAGGGGGACGGCTTTACCCTGCACTGCATCACCGATGCGACCGGCAGCGCCGCCGATATCCCCGTTGAAGCCCCCGCCTGCACCCTCTCGCTGGACGAGGACAACACCATCCGCCCTTACGCCGTTGTCAGCCTGACCGCCGCAAAATCCGGCTACCGCACCGTGCGCATTGAGGGCATCCAGATCTTTGCCGGGCAGATAACGCTGGCACAGCCTGCGATGATTCCGGTCACGGAGGAAGGCAAAGACATCCCGGACGCGCCCATCGTCATCCCGCCGCACCCTTTGTTTGCGGGCAGCGGCGGCAGCGGTGCACAGCCGGTGGAAAACTGCACGCCCCGGGTGCTGGACAAGGTGATCATCCCCAAAAACATCACGGTGCATCTGGGCAAACCGGCCGCTTCTGCCCGCAACGTGACCGTGTCCTTCCGGGATTATATCGCCAATGTCGCCTCCAGCGAGGTATACCCCACCTGGGCGGACGAAAATAACCCAACGGGTCATCCAGAGCTTTTTCTCACTCAAAAATTCCATTCAATCGTTATTTTTTGTTCACCCGTCCGTGCATCCTTCGGCTCGACCACTACACGGTCCACCAGCAGCACTGCAAGCTCCCGGGTCAGGTGCGAAACCTGTGCCAATTCCCTCACACGCTGCATCCGGGTCTGGATCGTAGCACTTTCTTCCTTCTGCTGTTCCAGCTCGGATTCCAGCTTTTCGATTCTGGCTTCTGCACTGCTTACTTCATCGAGGAAAGACTTGTTCATCTCAAAGAACTGCGCCGAAGCGATCAGGCCGGACACCTTATCCAGATAAAGCTCCTGCATCGCCTTCCGCCGACGTTCAACATCGCCACGCAGCTTGCACAGTTCCTCCCGCATTGCCTGATTTCTCTGCCGGACAGGGTCGTCCTGCTCCGGCAGCTTTACTTTTTCCGGGTCGAACCAATCCGACACATATGCACGGATCCGCTGGAGCACCACATTTTGCAGATCTGTCAGGTTCGTGCAGGTCTTGTTGCCGCACACTTCCGGTGCGCGCTGGTGCATCCGGCAGCGAACATAACGTATCCGGGTGCCGTCTGCCCGGGGAGGACGGCCAGTCTGCTCCATGATACAGCCGCAGCAGCTGCACACTACTTTCCGTGCCAAAGGATGGATTCTGCCGCTGACAGAGCTTCGGGTGCGCCCCTGCATCATCCTCTGAACCGTTTCAAACGTTTCTCGCTCAATGATCGCTTCATGGGTATTTTCTACAACGATCCACTGCGATTTTGGAATCCAAATCGTCTTTTCAGACTTGTAACTTACCTTTTTATGCTTTCCCTGCACCATATTTCCGATATAAAGCTGATCATGCAATATTTGGGATACGGTGGGACTGCTCCAAAGAGCTGCGTTTGTATTCTTGAATGCAATGCGGTAATGGATGCCATGCAGCTGCTTATAGGCCGTTGGGCTTGGAATTTCTTCCTCATTCAGAATCCGTGCGATCTTGTGTGTGCCGATTCCGTTAAGAGCCATGGAGAAGATCCGCCTTACCACTTCGGCTGCTTCTGGGTCGATGATGAGTTTTCCTTTTGCATTTGGGTCTTTGCAGTATCCATACCGTGCAAAAGAACCGATGAACAGTCCCTCTTTCCGCTTGTGGTCCAGCACCGAGCGGACATTGGTGGACAGATCTTCCAGATACCATTCGTTGATCAAGCCGTTGATCTGGCGAGATTTTTTGTTCGCGGTATCGTTGGTATCCACATGGTCTACCACCGCAATGAAGCGGATGCCCCACTCCACGAACTTTCCGTGCAGATACTTTTCCACCAGCTCCATATCGCGGGTAAAACGGGATTGCGTTTTGGCCAGTACCACATCAAACTGATGTTCGCTTGCGGCTTGCAGCATCGAATTGAATGCCGGACGGTTCCGGTCGATGCCGGAATAGTCCTCATCCGAATAGATCTGGTAAAGTTCAAATCCTTTCTCCATGGCGTACTGGATCAGCATCGACTTTTGATTCTGAATGCTTTCCGATTCGCCAATTTTATCTTCATCTTCTTTGCTCAGGCGGCAATAAATTGCCGCTTTCATGATTTGCACCTTTCTTTTTGTGCACGATCGTCCCTGTGCAACATAACGCATCTCTCCTTCAAATTTAAGGATGCCAAATCAGGCGCAGGATTTTGAAGGAACGGTATTGGACAGCTCATCGACGATATATTGTTCAAATCTCTTTTGAAACTGTTCTTTGCGCTGTTCGTTGTTGTCCGAACGAAATTTTTCGTGCAGAATAAAAGGAGTTTTTTTCATCGAATCCCCCTTTTCGGTTCACTTGATTGTGAGATGTGTCACTTCAGTCTATTTCCAGTCGGTGAAATTCAGAACCTTCCAGATTTTTCATGTAAAATATTGCAAGACGTTCAAAATCAGCTTGAAACGCTTTTGTTACAATGATACAATAATACTGTCATTTTATGGGAAAATCGGCGTATGCCCCGTGCGGACAGGCCGCGGGCGTGGGGGTTCCTGTGGGGTGTATAAGAATCGCTAAGGCAGCACTGCGCTCCGATACTGTGAGAAAGGTATATTTGCATGATGAAAAAGATCTCCCGCCGCTCCTTTTTGCAGGCTTGCGGCGTTGCAGCTGCCACGGCAGCGCTGACCGCCTGCGGCGGCGGTAAGGCTGAAAGCAAAACAGCAGATGCGCACGAAGCCGTCACCTTTATGGCACCTTATAAGGAGATAGAAGCCTTTATTGAGCAGGTACACAGCGTTTACCCGGAAGTGAACATCGAGGTCGTGCCGTACAGCGGCGATAACACCACCACCTGTTTGCAGAATATGTTTGCGGCAGGCGACCTGCCGGACGTCTGCACCTTGACCTACTACGACCCCCAGATCGATCTGGTCTCCGACAAACTGCTGGACCTTTCCGGCTACGATTTTACGGATAACTATGTGGAGTCCCGTCTGCAGGACGTGTTCGACAACGGTGCCATCTACCTGCTGCCCTCGGCCTACAACTGCTACGGCATCACCTACAACAAGACCCTGCTGCGGGAACACGGCTGGGAACTGCCCAATTCTTTCGCTGAGCTGGAAGTGCTGGCTGCAAAAGCCAAGGAAGCCGGGGTCGATCTCTGCCTGTCGCAGATCCAGTATCCGGGCTACGGTTTCCAGTATCTGTGCAACATTGCAGATGCCGATTTCCTCGGCACGCTGGACGGCAGACTGTGGCAGAAGGATTATCTTTCCGGCAAGGCAAACGTCAGCAACACCCCCGGCATGATGCAGGCAATGGCGTATGTCAAAAAGTGGAAGGACATCGGGATGCTGAACGACTCCGGCGATGCTCTTGACGACAATGTGACCCTGCAGAGGATGGCCGAGGGGAACACCCTGTTTTTGATCGGAAACACCAACGGCATTGTGGAGGCAGACGGCAACGCCGATAAATTCGGGCTGATGCCGTTTCTCTCGGAGGACGGCACCCAGAACGTTTTTGTGCTGAATGTGAACCGCTTCTACGGTCTGAATAAAAAGCTGAAGCAGAACCCCCAGAAGCTGGAAGATGCGCTCAAGGTGATGCGCGTGCTTTCCACCGTTGCGGGCACCAGCGCTCTGCAGCCCGCAACGGCGCTGAAAAGCAGCCTGTTGCCCTTCAAGGGTGCAAAGGCAGATGACACCTACTACGCCGATGTTGCCGATGCCCTGAATGCAGGCAACACCGCGCCCTTTATCTATTCCGGCTGGGAAAACACCATCGTGACCACCGGCCTTAAAATGCTGGACTTCATCAAGGGCAATGCTACCATGGAGGATGTCATCCGTCAGCTGGACGAGGATCAGGACAGTGTGGTGAACAACACCCCGGATGTCATCACTACCGTTACGGAGGAGCTTTCGCAGCAGGACTGCGCCATGCTGGTAGGCCGCTGCTTTGCACAGGCTACCGGCAGCGACCTTGCGCTGGTCTCGCTGAGCACATGGATCCCCGGCAACCCCACCGAGCAGAACCACTACGGCGTAGCCGCCAAGCTGTACGCCAAGGGCATTACGGATTACGACCTTTCGGTCATCCTGCCCACCGGCTGGAACCGCACTATCCAGACCGTTACCCTGACCGGGCAGCAGATCAGCGACCTGCTGGCTTCTGGTTACGATGCCTACGGCAACGGCAAGGGCTACCCCTATGTGCTGGTAAGCCCGGTGCAGCCGGAGGCGGGAAAGACCTATCAGGTTGCCATCTGCGGTGTGAGCGACCAGCTGGCTGCCGAAGCAACGGTGACAGACAGCGGCGTGGTGGGTATGGACGCCGCAAAGGCTTTCTTTGGTGCTTACACCACCATCAGCCGGGCAGACACCGCATGGAATTAAACAGAACAGACAGGAGATACTGGATGTGAACAAGAAAAAATACCAAAAACTGCTTTGGGGCACCGGCTTTGTCATCATCGTGTTGATCCTGACCCTTTTTGTCATGAGCCAGACCTACATCCAAAACCTTGTCTACCACGAGCGGCTGAGCCAGATGGAAGAAGTCACCCACCAGATGTTCCATAGTCTGGAGGATGTGATCGACAACCACTGGGACGAGGTGAATGTGCAGTGTAATTATTTGTACAACACCCCGCTGGAAACCGATACCGATCTCTACCGCTATCTGAAAAAGCTGTCGGAACTTTCCAATTACCATGAAAAACAGGTCGAATTGATCGCCGTGGACTCTGCCGGACATTATTATACCGTGCATGGCCGCACGGGTCTGCTGCGGGAAATGAACTATCTGGAAAGCGCGCCGCAGCGGGTCAGCTACGTTTCCAACTCGCTGACCGTGGACGACTCCCGGATGGTGTTTCTGGAACAGCTCTCCACCCCCATCACACTGCAAAGCGAGACCGGCGAGATCACCCTGCGCTACTTCGGCATCTCCCAGTGCATGACCCAGCTGAACGATTATTTCCGCTGCGACGCCTACGGAAATAACAACAGCGTCTATGTGCTGGATCATAACGGCTTCAAGCTGTTCAACGCCAATGATACCGAGCTGTTGAAGGGGCATAACGTATACACCGTGCTCTCCCAGATGTCCTATCTGCACGGTTCTTCCTTTGCAGCAGCAAAGGAGCGGCTTGCCCGCACAGGCTCCTGTTATTCCAACGCCGTGCTGGACGGGACTGAGTATTACTACGCCCTGAAGCAGATGGAAAACGCCCAGTGGACGCTGGCGTTCCTTGTTCCGGCAAAATATGTGGCCGTGAATACGCAGAAGCTGGTCAATATCGTTACGGTCGTTATTGTAGGCTTTGCGACGGCGTTTTCGATCATGGCAGTCATTTCTGGCTGGTTCCTTTTGCGGGAAAAGCAGCAGCGGGAACTACAGGCTGAAAAAGAGACGAGCCTCCGTCTGGAGCAGTATAACATCCAGCTGACGCAGGCAAACGACGAGATGCGGCGGGCGCAGGATGCTGCCGCAGAGGCGTTACAGTCCGCCGAGCGCGCCAGCAAAGCCAAGACGGACTTCCTCTCCAACATGAGCCACGATATCCGCACCCCCATGAACGCCATTATCGGCATCACCACTCTGATGAAAAACGAGCTGCACGAGCCGGAAAAGCTTGCCGAGCATCTGGGCAAGCTGGAAACCTCCGGTCAGCTGCTGCTGGGCATCATCAACAATATTCTGGATATGAGCCGCATCGAGAGCGGCAAGACCACCCTGAATGTGGAAAAAATGAATCTGCCCCAGCAGATCAGTCAGCTGGACAGCATCATCCGGCAGCAGGCAGGTCAGCGCAGTCAGAGCTTTACGGTAAGCACCAATCTGCAGCACGAAAACGTGCTGGCCGACCCCAACCGTTTGAATCAGGTGCTGATGAACATCCTCTCCAACGCGGTCAAGTATACGCCCACCGGCGGGCACATCCGGTTGGAGGTGGAAGAGCTGCCCCGGAACGAGCACTACGCCCGGTACCGCTTTGTGGTGCAGGATAACGGCATCGGCATGAGCGAGGAGTTCCAGAAGCACATTTTTGAACCCTTTGAGCGGGAATGCACTTCCACCGTCAGCAAGGTGCAGGGCACCGGCCTTGGCATGGCTATCACCAAGAGCATCGTAGACCTGATGGGCGGCACCATCAGCGTGGAGAGTGCCACCGGTAAGGGCACCCGCTTTGAGGTGGTGCTGGAATTCCCCATTGATACCAAAGCGGACACGGTGCAAAAGGCGCAGGCGCTCCCGGAGGAAGAAGAGACTACTTCTCCCCTGTCCGGCATGAAGTTCCTCTGTGCCGAAGATAACGCCATCAACGCTGAAATTCTGCAGATGCTGCTGGAGACCAGGGGAGCCAGCTGCACTATCTGCTACAACGGTCAGGAGATCGTGGATGCCTTTGCCAGCGTAAAGCCCGGCGATTATGACATGATTTTGATGGACGTGCAGATGCCGGTGATGGACGGTTTGGAAGCCACCCGCCGCATCCGCAGCGGCGAAAACCCGCTGGGCAGAACGATTCCCATTCTTGCCATGACCGCCAATGCCTTCCTTGAGGATATGCAGAAGAGCAGGGAAGCCGGTATGGACGAGCATCTGTCCAAGCCTGTGGACATCAGCGCTCTGGAGCAGACGGTGAAGCGCTTCCGTGTTACTCCCCCGAAAATAAATAGCGGCACATCACGCTTTCGCAGACAATTAACACACCCATGATGTGGAAGAAGGTCAGAACGTGAATACACTTTCCGAGATCGAAGAATATTACAAAACGCGTGAGCAGCAGCTGTTGAAAAAAATTCATCAACAGGAAGCCGCTCTTACTGCAGCGGAGCAAACGCTGAAACAGTTGATCAAGAGTCAGAAAGCCCAGCTGGACGAAACAAACCAGCTGCATGCCACACAGGAGCGAGCATTCAAAGAAGAACTTTATCGGGATTCTCTGACAGGTGCGTACAACCGCCGCTATTACGAAGAAGTTGTCCGTAAGTCCATCGGCCCGGCAGGAATCGCATTGCTGGATGTGGATGATTTCAAGATATGCAACGATGCATACGGGCATTACGCCGGAGATATGGCACTGAAAACGGCGACAAAAGCCATTCAATCCTGTATCCGGAAGTCGGATCTGCTCATCCGTTACGGAGGAGACGAGTTTCTGCTGGTCTTACCCGGCATTCCGGGAGATTTTTTGCAGACCAAGCTGGAACAGATCCACACGGCCGCACAGATGGCATCTGTACCCGGCTATTCGCATTTCCGCATCTCGCTGAGCATCGGCGGAACGATACAGACCATTGCCGACCCCATGGAAAACATTGTTCGCCGTGCAGATTGGCTGATGTATCAGGCAAAGTGCCGCAAGAATGCCGTCATGGTGGAGATTCCGGGGCGCAGCCTGGCCGCACCGGAAACGCTTTTGCAGGAAAAATCCCGGGTCCTGCTTGTGGACGACTCTAAAATGAACCGCATGATGCTGGCAGAGATTTTAGGAGATAGTTACCACGTTCTGGAAGCAGAAAACGGAAAAGAATGCATTGAAAAATTGCAGGAGGAAGCCGGAAACATTGCACTGGTTCTGCTGGACATCAATATGCCCGTTATGGACGGATTTGAAGTGCTGAAAGCCATGAATGCCAACCACACCATCGAGGATACCCCGGTCATTATGATTTCCAGCGAGGACTCTGATGCGGCGATCCGGCGTTCCTACGAACTGGGTGCAAGTGATTATGTCAATCGCCCCTTTGATGCGCGCATCGTGTACCGCCGCGTGACCAATACCATCAAGCTGTACGCCAAGCAGCGGCGGCTGGTGCAGATGGTTTCGGACCAGATCCGTGCCCGTGAAAACAATACGGATATGCTGGTGGGTGTTCTGAGTCATATCGTAGAATTCCGCAACGGTGAAAGTGGTCTCCATGTGCGGCACATCCGTATCATCACAGAAACGCTGCTCCACTGTCTATTGGAGGTCAGTGACAAGTACTCGATCTCTGCCGAACAGCAGGATTTGATCCCGCTGGCCTCTGCCCTGCACGACATCGGCAAGATCGGCATTGACGACAAGATCCTCAACAAGCCCAGCAAACTGACCCCGGAGGAATTTGAAGTCATCAAGACCCACAGCATGCTGGGAGCCGAGATGCTGCAAAATCTGGATAATTTTGGCAAGCAGCCTTTGCTGCAAACCGCCTATGGGATCGCCCGCTGGCACCACGAACGCTGGGATGGGCGCGGCTACCCGGATGGATTGAAGGGCGATGAGATCCCCATCAGTGCACAACTGGTCTCGCTGGCCGACGTATACGATGCATTGACCAGCGAGCGCTGCTATAAAAAAGCCTTCTCCCACGAAAAAGCCGTGCAGATGATCCTGAACGGTGAGTGTGGAGCGTTTAACCCGCTGCTGCTGCAATGCCTGACGGATATCCAGGCCGACCTGAAAGAAGAATTACAGCAGCATAACTGAGCAGCGGAAGCAATAGAGACAGGAGAACGAAAAGCCCGAATGAAACACAGAATCTCACGCCGTGCATTTCTGCACGGCTGCACGCTGCTGGCGGCATCTGCGGCCGTTGGCAGTCTGACTTCCTGCGGCGGAACGGACGCTATGGACAGCAATCTTCCGCAGATCCTTGTGGGAAGCGATACCTATCCGCCCTATATTTATCTGAACAATGACGGCATTCCCGCCGGGATCGACGTGGAGATCGCCACCGAAGCATTCCGCCGCATGGGGTACGCTGCCCGGTTTGAACCGATCGATTGGGAGCAAAAAACAAATCTGGTGGAAAGCGGTACCATCGACTGCATCTGGGGCTGCTTTTCCATGGATGGGCGCGAGGAGATATACCGCTGGGCGGGGCCCTACATGGTGAGCCGTCAGGTGGTTGCAGTGGATGCCGACAGCAGCATCCGGACACTCGGCGACCTTGCCGGAAAGACCGTCGCCGTGCAGAGCACCGGCAAGCCGGAGGAGATCTTCCTCAGCGGCTCTGATCCGCGCATCCCGCAAGCGGTCGATGTGTTCAGCATCGAAGACCGCAGCGTGCAGTATGCGATGCTGGCCTGCGGCTACGTGGATGCCATCGCTGCCCATGAAACGGCCATCCTGCAATACATGAAGGACAATTTTGTGGAGTTCCGCATCCTCGAAGAACCGCTGCTGGTCACCGGCCTGGGCATCGCCTTTGCAAAAAATGACAGCCGTGGGCTGGACAGCCAGCTAAACGCGGTTCTTGCGCAGATGCGCACAGACGGCACACTGGAGCAGATCCTTGGCCGATATCTTGAGCATGCTTCGCAGTATCTGGAGGTAGACACCATTGGCACATAAAAATAGAAATCTTCCGGATACATGGAGATGGGGAATCCATCTGATCATCGGCGTGCTTTTTATGGTCGGCATCGTTTTTCTCTCCGGTTGGCGGGCACTGCGCGCAACGGAGGAACATTTCTGCCAGACCCTTGATTTTGTCAAATCGCAGTCCACCAGCTTTGAAAAGTACAATGATACCGTTGTTGCCAAAGCGCTCCGCCGCGCAGCGGTAGCGGTGCATCAGCTGGCACAGGACCCTGCGCTCGATTTTTCCGATCCGCAGTGCCTGAACAAGCAGGTGGAGACGCTTTGGCTCACAGGGATCTCGGTTCTGGCCCCGGACGGTACGCTCCTGTGCGAATCCACAACGAACGGCATCGGCTATGCCCGGTTTGGAGAACAGCTCAAAAATGATACCGTTCTGGACGTTTTCTCTTACCTGCAAAAGACCTACCTGAAGCGGGTCCTGCTGGAAGATGGGTCTGCCGTGGATGTTGCGGCATATCGGGCAGAAGACAAAGATGTGATCCTGCTTGCCTACCGTTATACCCCGGCAGAATTCGTAGAGGGAACAGCTCTGTCCATCCAGAGCGTACTGGACGGCTACTCAGCTGAGACCAACGGCACATTGTTCATCGTGCAGAACGATCAGGTCATTGCTTCTAACCGCCCGGAGCTGATCGGGCAGGGTGCTGCGGACAGTCCGCTGGTGCAGGGAATCCGCAAAATCGGGACCGCCGAAACGCTGACCCATACCCACGATTGGAACGGCTCCGGCTGCTATTTTGGAATGTACTGCCATGGAAGATCGTTTGATCTCTATGCGTATACAGACGAAAGATCGGTCTTCCGGGAATCCCTTCCATTGATTCTGATGGCACTGGTCAGTTATATCCTGCTCGTAATGATCCTTCAGGTGCTGCGCAGACGCTCCGTGCAGGAGATGGAGCAGCAGAAAAAAGAACAGGAGAAGAAGTACCAGGCTCAGCTGGAGGAACAAAATCGCAAACTGGAGATCGCACTCCAGCACGAAGGGGCGGCAAACCGGGCCAAGCGGGAGTTCCTGTTCAATATGAGCCACGATATCCGTACCCCCATGAACGCCATCATTGGCTTCACCTCGCTGGCTGCGACCCATATTGATAATAAAGAACAGGTACTGGACTACCTGAAAAAGATCTCGACCTCCAGCCAGCATCTGCTTTCCCTCATCAATGATGTTCTGGATATGAGCCGCATCGAGAGCGGAAAAGTAAAGATCGATGAAAAAGCGGTGCATCTGCCGGACCTCGTCCACGATGTGCGCTCCATCATTCAACCCAATGTTTCGGCAAAGCGGCTGTCGCTTTTCATTGATACCATGGATGTGGAGAATGAGGACATCATCACCGACCCGCTGCGGCTGAACCAGATCTTGCTGAACATTTTGTCCAACGCCATCAAGTTCACTCCCACAGGCGGCATGATCAGCATCCGCATTGCCCAGAAGAACGGTGCGCCCAAGGGCCGTGGCTGCTATGAGTTCCGCATCAAGGACAATGGCATTGGCATGAGCAAAGAGTTCCAGAAACACATCTTTGAGGCGTTCAGCCGAGAGAAAAGCTCCACAGTCAGCGGCATTCAGGGCACCGGCCTGGGCATGTCCATCACCAAGAACATTGTGGACTTGATGGGCGGCACCATTGCCATTGAGAGCGAGCCGGGCAAGGGCAGCGAATTCATCGTAGATCTCTGTTTCGCACTCAGCGGACAAAGGGTGGAGCCCAAGCAGATCCCGCAGCTGGAAGGGCTGCGCGCATTGGTAGCGGATGACGATACCGACACCTGCCTGAGTGTCAGCACCATGCTGTCTAAGATCGGGATGCGGCCGGAGTGGACGATCTCCGGCCGGGAAGCGGTGATCCGCACCCGGTACGCCATGGAACAGGGCGATGAATTCAGCGTCTACATTATCGACTGGCTGATTCCCGATATGAACGGCATCGAGGTCGTGCGGCAGATCCGCAAAGTGATTGGGAAAAGCTGCCCCATCATCATTCTGACGGCCTACGACTGGGCAGATATCGAAGAGGAAGCCCGCGCTGCCGGCGTAACCGCTTTCTGCGAAAAGCCGCTATTCCTTTCCCAATTGCGCAGAGTGCTGGCAGAACCGTTTGGTGCAGAGCCTATCCACGAACCATCGCAGCCAAATGCCTCCGGTTTCAAGGGAAAGAAACTTTTGCTGGTGGAGGACAATGCCTTGAACCGTGAGCTTGCGCAGGAGATCCTGAAGGAAGCGGGCTTTGCGGTGGACACTGCTGAGGATGGCGAGATCGCCGTCCGGAAGATGAAGCAGGCGGCCCCCTGGCAGTACGACCTGATTTTAATGGATATCCAGATGCCCAGGATGGACGGCTACGAGGCGACACGGCAGATCCGTGCCCTGCCGGATGCTGCAAAGGCAGGCATTCCCATTTTTGCAATGACAGCAAATGCCTTTGAAGAAGACCGCCAGAGTGCATTGAAGGCCGGGATGGACGGCCACATTGCAAAGCCGTTGGATATTCCGCACCTGCTGCAGGTTCTTGCAGATGTACTGAAATCATAACACCATCCGACAAAAGCAAAAGCACCCGCAGCAGGCTTCGCAGAGGCTCTTGACCTCAGGAAGCGAATGCTGCGGGTGCTTTATTTGTTTTGCATGACAGGCGTCTGGTTCACAGGATCTTGTGCAGCTCCTGCACCAGGTCGCTGATCACGATGGGTTTGGACAAAAAGCCATTCATGCCGCTTTCCAGCGCGTTGCAGCGATCCTCGTCGAATGCGTTGGCGGTCATGGCAAGGATCGGGATCTTTGCCCGAGCCGGGTCGTCCAGTGCACGGATCTTCCGGGTGGCAGTATAGCCATCCATCACCGGCATCTGCACATCCATCAGCACCAGATCATAGCTGCCCGGCGCTGCCGTGCAGACCTTTTCCACCGCCACTGCACCGTTTTCTGCCGTATCGACCCGGAAGCCGTACTCGCGCAGAATTTCCTGCGCGATCTCGCGGTTCAGCTCGTTGTCCTCCACCAGCAGGATGCGCCTGCCCTTGAAGTCGGCATTCTTTTGGGGCAAAAGTTCCTGCGCCGCATCTGTCTGGTTCTGCCCGAGGGCGCTCATCAGGGTCTCGCGCAGGTCGGACATGAACATAGGCTTGGAGCAGAAGGCGGTCACACCGGCTGCCTTTGCCTCCACCTCAATATCCGACCAGTCGTAGGCGGTCAGGATAATAATAGGTGTATCATCGTGCAGGCTGCGGATCTGACGGGTGACCTCAATGCCGTTCATGTCCGGCAGACGCCAGTCGATGATATAGGCGTGGTAGACATCGCTCATCTCAATGGACTGCCGCGCGCGCAGCACCGCCTCCTTGCCGGAAAGGGTCCACTCGGCGCGCATCCCCACCTTGACCAGCATCTTTGTCACGCTGTCGCAGGTGTTGAAGTCATCATCCACCACCAGCGCCTTCAGGCCTTCCAGCTCGGTAATCTTTTCCACCGGGCGGTGCTCTGCCTGTGTGCGCATGGGCAGGCAGATGATAAACTCGCTGCCCTTGCCCTGCGCTGTCTGCACCTTGATGGTGCCGCCCATCATATCCACGATATTTTTGGTAATGGCCATGCCAAGGCCGGTACCCTGTATCCGGCTTACCGTGGAGGTGCGCTCCCGCTCGAAGGGTTCAAAGATCTTTTGCGCGAACTCCTGGCTCATACCAATGCCGTTGTCCTTGATGCGGAACTCATACTGCCCGCAGCCGCGCACCTTACCGGCAAGCTGTCGCACCCGCACCGAGACCGTGCCGCCCGCCGGGGTAAACTTGATGGCGTTGGACAGCAGGTTCAGCAGGATCTGGTTCAGCCGGGTCTTGTCACAGTAGACGTCCTCGTCGGTCACATCCATGGCGTCCATGTAAAGCTCCAGCTGCTTTGCATAAATTTGCCCGCTGACGATGGTTTTCAGATCGTGCAGCACATCCGAAAGGTTGACCTCCACCTCCTCCAGATGGAGCTTTCCGCTTTCAATGCGGCTCATATCCAGCACATCGTTGATAAGGGAGAGCAGATGGTTGCTGGATGCAAGGGTCTTGGTAAGATAATCCTTCACCCGGTCCTTATCGTCGATATTGCTGATCGCCAGCGTGGTAAAGCCGATGATGGCGTTCATGGGGGTGCGGATGTCGTGGGACATATTGGAAAGGAAGGTGCTTTTGGCGCGGTTGGCAGTCTCGGCCGCTGCAACGGCATCGGAAAGCGCCTGATTTACCTGTTTGTCGGCGGTGCGGTCGGACATGACAAGGATGTGCTTGGTTCTGCCCTCCACCTCGCTGCCCATGGCAACGATGTGGAACCAGCGCCGCTCCCCGGTTTCCAGATGCACATACTCATCATCCCATTCGCGCTGCTGCCCGCTGAGAAGCCCTTCCAGATAGTTTTTATCGCGATCCGGGGAGTCCTTCGGGTGCAACGCTGCCAGAGCACGGGCATCCTGCCGGACTTCTTTCCACGGGATGCCCAGCAGCCGCTCGATATTCGGGCTGACATAATCCACCTTGGCGGTCTCTGCATCCAGCATCAGGAAAACGTCGTCCACGTTCAGCGAGAGCTTTTTGAACAGCTCGTCCCGGTACGAGATCTCGGTATTCTTCCGGCGCAGGGTCGTATGGCTTCTGCGCACAATGAGCAGAATGACCAGCACGGCCATGCCTACGGTGATGCCCGCTACGATCTGCGCCGTGCGGAGCCACAGCTTATCCAGACTGGCATTGACGACCCTGACCGGCACAAGCCCCAGCATCGTCCAGTTCTGGACCGCTGTGCCCTCGTAGACCAGATAATAACTAGTGTCGCCCAGCGTCACCCTCATGTTTCCGCTGCTGCCCTGCGCAAAGGCATCCGAAAGAGCAAGGATCTGTCCCTCGGATAGATCAGAATAGTCGCGCAGCATCGCAATGAAGTTATAGACCGTTTCCTTGCGGTTTACGGAATTGTCGATCACCACTCGCCCATCCGGGTAGATCACATAGTTGCTGGCATTGCCTTGAAAAGCAGAGTTGTCCAGCAATTTCAGCACCGCATCATTGTAGTAGGCAATGGCAATGGCATCATAGGCAAAGCCCCGGTAGCTGCCCTGCGTTTTGGGGCTGGCAAACACCAGCATCTGCGGCTTGCCGGGCAGCGCCGCATTCATAACGATATCCTCGCCCTTCGAGAGCTTTTCGTCCAGATTCGCCTGCAAGCCAAGGTAGCCCGTTTCCCCGGTCACCGTCATATAGTTGCCGTCGTAGGAAAGGAAGTAAAAGCCGACAAAGCCGGTGTCCTGCTGCGCCGCCTCGATATACGCCTGGATCTCTGCCTCATCCGAGGTGCTTGCCAGAAAGCCGTTGTACAGATGCAGGTAGGTCAGGTTTTTGCGCACCATCTCCTTCAGCATATTGTTGGATTTATGCAGCACTTCCTCCAGATGCGAGGTGCTTTCCTGATAGATGGTCTGGGACACAAACGAGATGTACCGGACGCCAAAACCGACTGCCAGCAAAACCAGAAGAAGGATCGCGGCAGCGGCAGACAGCCACCTTTGCCGGAAATGGCAGCTCCGTTTGGGTTTACGCTTTTCGTCTGCCATTCCGCTCACCTCAACGTTATGTAGTTTTCCGGCTCTGCAAGCGCTGCGCCGCCGCCGGAAACATGATCGCGCCATGTGTTTTTCACCCATGTATCTTCGCCCGCAGACGTTCCGCTTTCGCTCGCAGGCAGCGCTGCCATCTGCTTTTCCGTTGCCAGACAGGTCACGGTAACGGTGTCGTCATCCCGCAGCGGCTGCCCGTTGCGGGTGATGCCGGTCAGGGTATAGCTGCCGTTTTCTTCTTTTACCTCCAAGGCAATGCCGCCGACCACCGGCAGAGAACCACGGTTGAAGGGCACAAAGCCGCCCTCCCAGCCTTCCACAAAGGCGCGGACGGTTTCCTTCAGCTCAGCACCAGTCATGGTGCGCTGGCGGGACATCAGACCGTTGGGCATGATCATGGAAGCCGCCATCTTTTGGGTATAGTCCGCCTGCAGCACACTGCCGGTAAAGCTGTTTGCAGTGGCAAGCAGCACATCGGTACCATAAACGCCGCGCAGCGTGTTTGCCATAACAGAGAAGGCGGCGTTGCCGCCGTCTGCGTGGAACACGTTGGAATAGCCCTTCCCGGAGGTCAGCACGATCTCGTCAGCGGCAGGCGTATCTTCGGCAAGAAGCTGGGCATTGAACGCACGATAAGCCTGCTGTGCCGTGTACTCGCCCGCGATCATTTTGGAGACCACATCCTTGGAAATGGCAAAGAAATCGTTGGAGGCAATGCGGATATACATGTGGTTTTCTTCCACCACGGTGCGCACGTCCTTCAGATATTCGGTCATGCGCAGGGGGACGTTCTGGCTGTAGCTCAGCAGGTCCTGTCCATCGGAGATAATGCGGCTCTGCGCCTCCTCGGAGAGCATGACGTTCAGCACCTTCATGGCATTACTGCGACGCGCGGTGTCCTGCTCCAATTCACGGTTCAGCGCAACTTGGAAATACGGGGTGGTCATGATCCACTTTTCGCCGTTCTGGCTGAAGAAGGGCAAAAAGGTCGTGTCGATGCCCTCGTCCTGAAACATCTTGACCCCGGCAGAGGTGCCAAAGTACATGGCAACTTCTCCGTTTCGGTACAGATCCATCACGTCATCGTAAGTCTGCGCAAGGTCGTCTGCCGTAAGGTGGGTATCCTGAATGAACTGCTCCATCCGCTCAAACGCCCCCGGCCACACGGCATTGTCCAGACCGACCCGTGCGGTGCTGGCGGGGTCGCTGTAAGCGGTGCGCCACTTGCGCCCTTCCGTAGTGGTAAGCTCGGTAGCGGAAAGTCCCTGCAGCGTTTCCATGCAGGTGTAGTCGTAGGCATAATCGGCGGTAAAGCCCCGGATGCCTACCTTCTCAAACGCCTGACAGGCCGAAACGAAGCTCTCGTAATCGGTGGGCAGAGGAATATCGTACTGCTCAAAAAGGCTGCGATTGACCACAAAGCCGTGTGCGTCGGCACATACCGGCAGCCAGTTCACGCTGCCATCCTCGTTTTTGAAGCTGTTGAGGTAGGTGTTGTACACAGCACCTGCCTCATTGGTTAAGGCAAGGTTCATCAGGCTGTCCTTCAGGGGAGCAGCATCGTGCAGCGAGAACCGACAGCAGGTGATGATATCCGGCAGACCGCCGTTCTGCTGCAAAAACTTGTAAAAATCCAGATCGTTGTTGCCGACGATGAACTCGATATTCACATCCGGCAGCTGCGCCTGGATATAGGGCGCATAGTTTTCGTACAGGCTGGTGGTCCACAGATACACTTGAATGGTCTGGGCATCCTCCTGCTCCTGTACCTGTTCTGCGCTTTTTGTTCCGCATCCGGTCAGCAGGGACACCGCCATCACCAGTGCCATAAGCGCGGAAAACATGCGGTGAAATGTTCTTTTGTTCATCAAATCGTTCTCCTCACAACTCTTGGGCAGCTGTCGTTCTGCACTCCCGAATACCGCAAAAAGGCATAGGTACAGCACGACAGAGATATAGGATTATATTACCACCGCCATGAGGGATTTTCAATAAAATTTCATATATTGATTCACAAAAGCAACGCATGTTCGATTCCTTTGCGTCAGTCGATGTGACTTTTTGTATCAACGCACAGGGTGGGCGGGCTGCCAGTATTCTTATGTACTGCAGCCTTCTGCCCGCATCAGAGATATTTCTGGATGGTCGGCACAAGGACATTCCTATTGATCGGTTTTGCTCTCCATCTCCACGGTGCCGCCCGGACCAGTTCCTGCATCTCGCTCCGTGCCTTGCGGCAGTCCGGGCAGGCAGCTTTGGCCAGTTGGGTTATTTTGCTCCCCGTGGCCGGAGCAGGCCCTGCGGGCCAACATCCACTGCCAGATCTCGCTGGCGCTGAACCGCATCTACACCGAATGGTACCCCAGCAAGGGCTACACCTTCAACATCACCAACTCCACCAGCTACGACCAGTATTACGTCCACGGCCGCACCGTGTTCGATGTGATGGTGCGCATCACCGATGACATTTTCAACACCTATCTGCGCAAGCGCGGCACCGTGAACCCCTATTACTCCGAATACTGCGACGGCAAGTCGGTCACCTGCCCGGGGCTCAAGCAGTGGGGCACGGTGACGCTGGCCAACAACGGGCGCAGCGCGCTGCAGATCTTGCGCTACTACTACGGCAGCGATATCGAGATCGTGCGTACCAGCACCATCCAGTCCATCCCCCAGAGCTACCCCGGTTCGCCCCTCCGGCAGGGAGACAGCGGCACGGCGGTGTTCACCCTGCAGCGGCAGCTGAACCGCATCACCAAGGACTACCCCTTCCTTGGCAAACTGACTGTGGACGGGGTATTCGGCAGCCGGATGGCCGCCACGGTACGGGCGTTCCAGAAGCAGTTCAATCTGACCGCCGACGGCGTGGTGGGCCGCCAGACCTGGTATAAGATCAGCTATATCTATGTGTCGGTCAAGGATCTGGCCGAGCTGACCAGCGAGGGCGAGACTTCCAACGGCACCCTCTCGGACGGCACCTGGGGCGGCACGGTCCTGCGCACCGGCTCCACCGGCAGCGCCGTGGAGCAGCTGCAATTCTGGCTGAACACCCTGGCCCAGTACGATTCCGCCATCCACTCGGTGACAGTGGATGGCGTGTTCGGCAGCGGCACCGCCGCAGCGGTGCGGGCCTTCCAGCGCAAATATGGCCTGACCGTGGACGGCGTGGTGGGCCGCACCACCTGGACCGAGGTCTACGACCAGTTCCGCAGCATCCAGTCCGACAATGGAACCCCCAACGCCTACCCCGGCACCGCCCTGCGGGAGGGTTCCAGCGGCCAGAACGTGCGGCTGGTACAGTTCTGGCTCAAGATTGCCCGCACCGTGTACACCAGCCTTGCCAACGTGACGGTGGACGGGAAATTCGGCGCTGGCACGGCAGCGGCTGTGCAGCGGTTCCAGCGGTACTTCGGGCTGACGGCAGACGGGGTAGTGGGGCGCACCACATGGCAAAAGCTGTACGAGGTGTACAACGATATCGCCAACCGGCTGCTTTCCCCTTCCCTGCGCCCCGGCGAGTACCCGGGTGTGCTGCGCACCGGCTCTTCCGGCACAGCGGTGCGGGAGCTGCAATTTTACCTCTACCTCATGAGCGCCTACGAGAGCAGCATCCCGCCGGTAAGCATTGACGGCAAATTTGGCGCGGATACTGAGCGCGCGGTGCGGGCGTACCAGCGGTTTGCGGGGCTTACCGTGGACGGCGTGGTAGGGCGCACCACATGGAATTCCCTCTATGGCCGCGCCAGCCAGCTGCGCAGTTCCGGGCCGGTGGTCACGCTGAAGCGTCTGCCCTACCCCGGCACCCCGCTCACGGTCGGCAGCAACGGCAGTGCCGTGCTGTACTACACTCTCCTGCTGCAGCGCATCGCCTATTATTTTTCCAGTGTAGAGGCTCCGCCCCTCTCCGACCAGTACACCGACGAGACAGCCGCCGCCACCCGCAGCGCCCAGCAACTGCTTGGGCTGGAGCAGACCGGCATTGCCGATGCCGACACATGGACGGCGGTAGAAGCGCTGAGTTTGCAGCTGGCCGCCCACGCCCCGAACCCGGACCGAGACGTTCCACCCAGTACCTCCTACCCGGGCCGCGCCATCGCCGAGGGCAGCGCCGGGCAGGAGGTTGGACAGGTGGAACGCTGGCTCAACCGCCGGGCGCAGCTTTCCTGCGGCGAGGACTATGTGGCCGACAATAACCGCTTTGGCGCGGCAGACGCCGCTGCCGTGCGGGCTGTCCAGCAGCAGGCGGGCCTGCTGGTGACCGGCATCGTGAACCGTGATACCTGGGCCGCCCTGCAGGCCCAGAGCTGCAATTGCGACAAGGAGGAGTGAGCCATGGCACGGCTTCTGATCTACGACGCCTACGAAAACAAGGTGTACACCTACGCCAACCTCAACGAGAACGACCCCATGCCCTACAGCACCGGCACCACCCTGCGGGTACGAGAGTTCCGGGGCAAATCGGCCAGTCCCACCCTGTGGACCACCATTGCCGCCATGGAAGCCTGGAACCTGACCCGCCGCAAATACGGCAGCGGCATCCCGGTGGGGTATGCCTTCCGCCGGATCTGGGAAGGGGGCCACGGCACCCGGAGCCAGCACTACGCCGGGGTATCCTTTGACGTAGGGCAGACCCTTTCCCAGCGGCAGCGCACTGCCCTGTACCAGGACGCCCGGAACACCGGGGCCTGGGGCTATGTGGAGCCTTTGAGCCAGACCCCCACCTGGGTGCACATGGACCGCCGCTACGGCACCCCCGACTGCAGCGGCACCACGGCAGGCTACCCCCCCCTGCGGCGGGGCAGCCGGGGCTGCTATGTGATGATCCTGCAGGACGCTCTTTCCACCCTGGGCTACCAGACCGGCAGCCGCATCGACGGCGTATTCGGTGCCCGCACCGAGGAAGCTCTGCGCGGTTACCAGCGGCGCACCAGTCTCTCGGTGGACGGGGTGTGCGGCTGCAACAGCTGGAAAAAGATCAGCACCGCCGTGCTGGGCGTGGGTCGTACCAAGACCACCATCGACTGATTTTTTGCGCAAAGAAGCCCGGAAGCATCAGACGCCTCCGGGCTTCTCATTTTTCGGGATAAAATTCAGCCGTTCACAATGTGCTCCCCGCTGCCCTCCAGCCAGGTGCGCAGGTGGCGGGTGGTGATGTCCATCAGCCGCTGCAGGGCCTCTTTGGTGGTCCAGGCGATGTGCGGCGTGAGGATGGCATTGGGCAGACTGCGCAGGCGGCTGTCCTGCGGGAGCGGCTCGGTGCCAAAGGCATCGGCCCCATAATAGGCCAGCTGCCCGCTCTGCAGGGCATCGGCCACGGCTTCCTCGTCCACCAGCGCACCGCGGGCGGTGTTCAGCAGGATCATGCCGGGCTTTGCCTTGGCCAGTGCCCCGGCATTGATGAGCCCCCGGGTAGCGGGCGTGGCCGGACAATGCAGGCTGAGCACATCGCTGCGGGCCAGCAGGGTGTCAACGTCCACAAACTCCACCCCGTCCTCTGCGTACTCCGGGCGCACGGTGCGGGTGCACACCAGCACCTTCATGCCAAAGGCGCGGGCGATGCGGGCAGTCTGGCGGCCGATGCTGCCGTAGCCGTACACGCCAAAGGTTTTGTCCAGCAGCTCCATCTGGGGCAACAGGCCATATTCCGCCGGGATGTCCAACTGCCAATGACCCGCTTTCATGGCGCGGTTGTAGCGCTCAGCGCACTGGCAGATAGCCAGCAGCAGACTGAAGGTCATCTGCGCCACACTGTAGGTGGAGTAGCCCGGCACGTTGGCCACGGCCACGCCATGGCGGCGGCAGGCTTCCAGGTCCAGATTGTCGGTGCCTGTGGCGATGATGCCCACCCATTTCAGGTTGGGGCACTGGGCCAGAATGTTTTCGTCGATGCGGCACTTGTTCAACAGCACCAGATCGGCGTCCCCGATGCGGGGCGCGATCTCCTCATAGGCAGTTCTCACATAGCTCACGGTGTCGGGCACCAGCGCCTTCACACCGGACCAGTCCAGGTCGCCCGGCTCCATCACATAGCTTTCCAGAATGACTGCTTTCATGGTTCTTCCTCTCTTTTTCACACTCTAGTTGTTATGCCGGGTACATGGCCAGCAAGGTCTCCTGCCCGGCGGTCTGTCGGCTGTCCATTGCCGCATACCCGCTTGCCAGCAGACGGGCCAGCCGGGCACGGTCCTGCAGCGGCACCCACACCGGCACCGGGTCCCGGGCCGCGCACCCGGCGGCCAGCACAAAGCAGGGTGCCAGACTGTTCAGCGGGCGCAGGGCCCGCAGCGCCAGCCCCTGCCGGATGTACAACGGCAGCAGAGCGTCGGACTGCGCGGTGCATTCCAGCACCGCCAGCACCCGCCCGCCCCGGGCAAGGCGCTCCGCCCGGGCAAAGGCCGCCCGGAGCAGCGGTTCTGCAGCATCGGGCTGATGCAGCACCGGCGGCGTGAGGAACTGCCCGCCCTCCACACCGCGCCAGCCTGCCCAGGCCCGCAGGGCCGCGGCAAGGGCCGTGTCAGCGTTCAGCGGTTGGAGCAGCACAGCCCCGGCCGGAGCCCCGACGGCATCGCACACGCCGCACGCCTCGCCTACGGTAAGCATCCGCAGCACCTCGCTGCGGGGGCGGTAAAGACTGCCTGCCTCGCCCTGGAGCAGAAAACAGAATTCCTCGGCGGAAAACCGCCGCACCGGCCGCACCCGCGGCGGCTCACAAACCTGGATCATTTTGGGTCCCCCATTCTTTTCTGGAATGCTCTCAGCATACCGAAAAGCGGGTGCGAACCGGCTCGAAACCGCGCTGCCTTATTCCAGCACGACGTCCTCGCTCAGGACCTGCCCGATGGGCTTGGCAATGCACAGGTCTGCCTGGGCGTCGGCCCCGGTGGGCTGCATGTTGATCACCACCAGATGGTCGCCCCGGAAATACCGGATGAGCCCGGCCGCCGGGTACACCACCAGACTGGTGCCGCCGATGATGAGGGTGTCCGCGTGGCGGATGGCGTTCACCGCGCCGGACAGCACTTCCTCGTCCAAACCTTCCTCATACAGCACCACATCCGGCTTGACGATGCCGCCGCATTTTTCGCAGCGGGGCACCCCGGTGCTGTTGGCGATGTAGTCCACATCATAAAAGGCCCCGCAGCGGGTGCAGTAGTTGCGCAGGGTGCTGCCGTGCAGCTCGTACACGGTCTTGCTGCCGGCGGCCTGATGCAGCCCGTCAATGTTCTGGGTGACCACGGCCTTCAGCTTGCCCTGCTTTTCCAGCTTTGCCAGACGCAGGTGTGCGGCGTTGGGCTTGGCTCCCTTTACAATGAGCTTATCGCGGTAAAACCGGTAGAACTCTTCCGGGTTCCGTTCCCAGAAGGTGTGGCTGAGAATGGTCTCCGGCGGGTAGTCGTATTTCTGGTGATACAACCCATCCACACTGCGGAAATCCGGGATGCCGCTCTCGGTGGACACTCCCGCCCCGCCAAAAAAGACGATGCGGCTGCTCTTTGCCAGAATCTCTTCCAATGCCTGTACCATAAACGCAAACGCCCCTTTCCTCATGGCTGATTTTGTGTTAAGATACCATCAGTATAGCACATTCTGGCCAGAAAGGAAGCGTTGGTTTTTTGAACGTCTGGTACATCAACAGCATGCTGGGCACCCTGCGGCTGGAGGAAGAGGACGACGCCCTGTGCGGAGTACAGCTGTGCCCGGACGGCGTGCCGGACCTGGAGCCGCTGCCCCGCAAGGTCTGCGAGACGCCCCTGCTGCAGGAAACCGAAGAGCAGCTCAACGAATACTTTGCCGGGGCACGGCGGGAGTTCGACCTGCCGCTGGCCCCCAAAGGCACCGCCTTCCAGAAAGCGGTCTGGGCCGAGATGAACAAGATTCCCTACGGCGAGGTGCGCACCTACGGTCAGCTGGCCGCGGCCCTCGGCAAACCAAAGGCCGCCCGCGCCGTGGGCGGGGCCTGCCACTGCAACCCCATTGCCATCATCCAGCCCTGCCACCGGGTAGTGGGTGCCAACGGCTCCCTCACCGGCTACGCCTACGGGCTGGAGGTAAAAGAGTATCTGCTGGAGCTGGAGCAGGATTAAGGGCGCAAAAGCCTCCCCACCACAGTGGGGAGGCTTTTTTATCGCTGATGTTCCGCAAACATCCTGCCCAGTTCCGGCAGGATATCATGGGGCAGCATGCCGTATTCGCCGTGGACGGCGGCGGCACGGTCGGCGGCGGCACCATGCAGGTACACCGCACAGGCGGCAGCCTCATAGGCGGGCAGGCGGCAGGCCAGCAGGGCGGCGGTCATGCCCGCCAGCACGTCCCCGCTGCCGCCACGGGAAAGGCCGGGGTTGCCGGTGGGGTTCACGCACACCCGGCCGTCCGGGGCCGCTACCACCGTGCGGGCGCCTTTGAGCACCACCACGGCGTTCCACGCCTGCGCACACCGCAGGGCCGTGCCCTCCCGGTCGGCGTTGATCTGCGCCGCCGACAGGCCGGTGAGCCGGGCCATCTCGCCGGGGTGGGGCGTGACGATCAGCTCCCCCGCCGGGTGTGGGAAAGCTCCCCCTTCTGCCAGCAGCCGGGCTGCGGCGTTCAGGCCGTCGGCGTCCAGCACGGCACTGCCCGCAAAACCGGGCAAAAGCTGCTGCACAAGGGCCTGGGTCTCGGCGGCGCGGGCCGCACTCTGGGCGGTGCCGCCAAGGCCGGGGCCAAGCAGCAGAACGGTTGCTTTCTGCCGCCGGAGCAGCGGCACGTTTTCCGGGGAAATACCGCCCTCGGCCCCTGCCCTGCTGGGGCACAGGCAGCACTCCGGCAGGCGGGCTGCGGCGGCGCTCACCACCGGTTCCACACTGGCAAGGGTCACGATGCCCGCCCCGGTGCGCAATGCGCCCTCTGCGGCCAGCAGTGCAGCGCCCCGGTAAAATGCGCTGCCCGCCACGGCCAGCACACTGCCAAAGGTGCCCTTATGGCTGTCCCGCGGGCGGCGGGGGATATTCTGCCAGACAAATTCTTCGGTAATTTCAACAGCCATCATTCCACCTCCGGCCGGACGATTTGAAATGCCCTCCGTTTCACTCTGGGCATTCTCAGCGGAAAAATTATTTTTTATCGCAACGAGAGCAGCCTGCGGGCTGCTCTCATTGCTTTTTCACGGGTGGGTCGTAACGGAAAATTGCAGCATCACGCTTCCCCCTGCACCAGGGCGCGGATCTGCTTTTCCACGTTCTGCACTTCTTCGTGGAACATGCGGGCGGAGACACGCAGGGCACCGTGGCCCAGGATGATGATCTGCTCCATGCCGTCGGAGGTGGCCACCCGGACACGGCGGTTCCGGCCGATCTCATGGGTGACCCGCTCGATGAACATGTCCGCCGTTTCGGCCTCCTTGGTGTAGACCACATGGATATTGTGGTACTGCTCAATGCTGCCGGGGCTGCCGGGCACCCGGTAGGCGTCGAACACCAGGATGAGCACGCACTTCTGGAAGCCCTGATAGTTGCACAGGATGTCCATCAGCTTGTGGCGGGCGGCGTCCAGGCTCTCTTTGGAAAGGGCGTTCAGCTCGTCCCACGCAAAGATGATGTTGTAGCCGTCCACCAGCAGGTATTCCGGCGCGATCTCCCACTGCTCGGCGGCAAAGTCGGGGCGCTCCCGCTTCTGCACCGGGCGGAAGGCTGCCAGCGGGTCCCGCTTGATGGGGCCGTAGGTGCGCTCGAAAATTTTGAGCAGCTCGGCGTCCTCTTCCAGCGTGGCACGGTAGGCCATGGCCCGGCGCTGAGGCACAGCCGCTTCCTGCTCCGGACGGGTGCTTTTGCCCCAGCCGCTGTCCACATGCATGTGGCTGCGTACCTGATCCCAGGGCACCACAAAACCGGCCCCGTGGGCGCAGAACACCGAATCTGCCGGGTTGTCGAGATCATGCTCCGGCTCATAGCCGATGGCCGCGATCACCTCCTGCGCGTTGTGGCAGGGGCGGTAGCCGTCCAGTGTCAGGCTCAGATGACCCCGGCCGCGGGTGTAGCTCACCACCTCCATGGGGTAGCTGCGCATGGTGGACACCGGCGCAAACCCGGTGAGCACCGCCGTCTCCTCCCCGCTTTCCGGCGGGTCAAAGGTGCCCTCCATGCGCTGGATATCGCTCATGGCGCGGCCGATGTTCTCGGCGGGTACCTCCAGCCGAAAAGCATACCACGGCTCCAGCAGCTGGCTTTTGGCCAGCATCAGGCCCTGCCGTACTGCGCGGTAGGTGGCCTGCCGGAAGTCGCCGCCCTCGGTGTGCTTGAGGTGGGCCCGGCCCGCAATGAGGGTGATCTTCACATCGGTGAGGGGCGACCCGGTCAGCACGCCAAGGTGCTGTTTTTCTTCCAGATGGGTCAGCACCAGCCGCTGCCAGTTCTTGTCCAGCACCTCTTCCCGGCAGTCGGCGGCAAACTGCATGCCGCTGCCGCGGGGCAGGGGTTCCAGCTTCAGGTGCACTTCCGCGTAATGGCGCAGCGGCTCATAGTGGCCCACCCCCTCCATGGGCTCGGTGATGGTCTCCTTGTACAGGATGCCGCCGGGGCCGAACTCCACTTCCAGCCCGAACCGCTCGGCCAGCAGGCTGCGCAGCACCTCCAGCTGGATCTCGCCCATCAGCTGGACATGGATCTCACCCAGCGTCTCGTTCCATACCACATGGAGCTGGGGCTCCTCTTCTTCCAGCCGGTGCAGCTTGCCCAGTGCCGCATGCACGTCGGCCCCCTCCGGCAGCAGCACCTGATAGCTCAGCACCGGTTCCAGCACCGGCAGGTCGCTGTCCCGCTCCGCGCCCAGTCCCTCGCCGGGGCGGGCCTTGGTCAGACCGGTCACGGCACACACCTGCCCGGGGCCAATGGCCTCTGCCAGCGTGTACTTGGCACCGGAATACAGCCGCAGCTGGTTGGCTTTTTCGGCCCAGGGTTCGCCGTCCGCTTCGCCGGTAAGCTGGGCTTTCACCTTCAGTTCCCCGCCGATGACCCGCAGCCAGGTCAAGCGCGCGCCCTGCTCATCCTGCGACACCTTGAACACCTTGGCGCCAAAGGCTTCCAGTGCCGGAGCCGGGCGGGTGTAACGGTCCAGCCCGTCTAGCAGGGCATCCACACCCTCCAGCTTGAGGGCCGCCCCGAACCAGCACGGGAACACATGCCGCCGCGCAATGGCAGGGATGAGGTCGGCGTCCTGCAGCTGTCCGGCGTCCAACATCCGGTCCATCAGGTTTTCATCGCACAGGGCCAATGCCTCGTCCCGGTCGGCCTGCGTTGCACCGAAATCCACAAAGCCTTCGCCCAGGCGGCGGTTCAGCTGGGCAAGAAGCTCCTGCCGCTCCATGCCGGGCAGGTCCATCTTGTTCACGAACACAAAAGTGGGCACATGGTAGCGCCGCAGCAGCCGCCAGAGCGTCTCGGTATGGCTCTGCACGCCATCGGTGCCGCTGACCACCAGCACCGCGTAATCCAGCACCTGCAGGGTGCGCTCCGTCTCGGTGGAAAAATCCACATGGCCCGGTGTGTCCAGCAGGGTGATGTCGGTATCACCCGCCGTGAGCAGGGCCTGTTTGGAAAAGATGGTGATGCCACGCGCTTTTTCCAGCGCGTCGGTGTCCAGAAAGGCGTCCTTGTGATCCACCCGGCCCAGGCGGCGGGTCACACCGGCGCGGTAGAGCATGGCTTCCGACAGGGTGGTCTTGCCGGAGTCCACATGGGCCAGAATGCCCAGTACGATTTGTTTGCGCGTTGATTCCATCCGCTCAGTCTCCCTCAATGCATATTCCTATTTATTGTATCACGGGCGGGGCAAAAAGAAAAGCGGAGCGACCGCAGCCACTCCGCTTTTTAAAAGGATTTGATTTACTCCACGATGATGCTCTTGCCAGTCATCTCTGCCGGGACAGGCAGGCCGATGTAGGGCAGCATGGTGGGTGCGATGTCGGCCAGGCAGCCGCCCTCGCGCAGCTTCACGTCGCCGCAGCCAACGGCCACGAAGGGCACCACGTTGGTGGTGTGGGCGGTGAAGGGGGTGCCGTCCGGGTTCATCATCTTTTCGGCATTGCCGTGGTCCGCAGTGATAAAGGCGCAGCCGCCGGCGTTCAGCACGGCAGAGACCACCTGATCCACAGCGGTGTCCACAGCCTCGACGGCCTTGACGGCAGCGTCGAACACGCCGGTGTGGCCAACCATATCGCAGTTGGCGAAGTTCAGGATGACCACGTCATACTTGCCGCTCTCAATGCGCTTGACGCATTCGGCAGCCACTTCGGGGGCGCTCATCTCCGGCTTCAGGTCGTAGGTAGCCACCTTCGGGCTGGGGATGACGCAGCGGTCCTCGCCCTCGTAGGGAGCCTCGACGCCGCCGTTGAAGAAGAAGGTGACGTGTGCGTACTTCTCGGTCTCTGCAATGCGCAGCTGGGTCTTGCCGTTCTCAGACAGGTACTGGCCCAGAACGTTCTTCAGCTCCACCGGCGGGTAAGCCACTTCGCAGTTGGGCATGGTGGCGTCGTACTCGGCCATGCAGACGTAGTGCACCTGCTTGCGGCCGCCGCGGCGCTCGAAGCCCTTGAAGTCATCGTCGCAGAAGATGCGGGTCATCTGACGGGCACGGTCGGGGCGGAAGTTCATGAAGATGACGGTGTCGCCGTCCTGCACGCGGCCGCCCTCGCAGGTGACGCAGGGCAGAACGAACTCGTCGGTCTTGTCTGCTGCATAGGAAGCCTCGATGGCCTCGGCGGCGTTGGCGGCGTGGTTGCCCTCGCCGTAGACAAAGGCAGCATATGCCTTCTCTTCACGGTCCCAGTTGTTGTCGCGGTCCATGGCGTAGTAACGACCGGAAACGCTGGCGATCTTGCCGATGCCCAGCTCGTCCAGCTTGGCCTGCAGGTCGGCCAGGAAGCGCTTACCGTCATGGGGATCGGTGTCGCGGCCGTCGGTGATGCAGTGCAGGTAGACGTCCTTGGCACCCATGTGCTTGGCCATTTCCAGCACGCCGAACCAGTGGTCAGCGTGGCTGTGCACGCCGCCGGTGCCCACCAGGCCCATCAGGTGGATGGCCTTGCCGGCGTCGATGGCAGCCTGCATGTTCTTGACCAGAACAGGGTTCTTGAGCATCTCACCGTCCTTGATGGACTTGGTGATCAGGGTCAGCTGCTGGTACACGATGCGGCCGGCACCCATGTTGGTGTGACCGACCTCGGAGTTGCCCATCTGGCCGTCGGGCAGGCCGACTGCCATGCCGGAAGCCTCGATGGTGGTCATGGGGTATTTTGCCATCAGAGCATCCAGATGGGGGGTCTTGGCGGCCACCACGGCATTGCCGTAGGTCTCGCCCGGCACCCAGCCAAAGCCATCCATGATGCACAGAAGAACAGGTTTCTTTGCCATAAAATGAAATCTCCTTTAATTTTGAACAAATAGCGCCCGGCTCAGCGCTGGATTACGGCGCAGCCGGGCGCTGGAAAGCATAATTTCGTCAGCCCTTAGCCCTTGGTGGCTGCGTTGACGATGACTGCAAAGTCAGGAGCCTTCAGGGATGCGCCGCCGATCAGGCCGCCGTCCACGTCCTTCTTGCTCAGCAGCTCTTCGCAGTTCTTGGCGTTCATGCTGCCGCCGTACTGGATGGTGGTAGCCTCAGCCACAGCCTCACCGTACACCTCGCCGATGACCTTGCGGATCTGGCCGCAGACTTCCTCAGCCTGGTCCGCAGTAGCGGTCTTGCCGGTGCCGATGGCCCAGATGGGCTCGTAGGCGATAACGACATTTGCCATCTGCTCAGCGGTCACGTCACGCAGAGCGATCTTGGTCTGCATGCGCACCAGCTCCTCGGTCACGCCCTCTTCGCGCTGCTGCAGGCTCTCGCCCACGCAGATGATGACCTTCAGGCCAGCGTTCAGGGCTGCCAGAGCGCGCTTGTTAACGGTCTGGTCGGTCTCTGCGAAATACTGACGGCGCTCGGAGTGGCCCACGATGACATACTCCACGCCCAGATCCACCAGCATGTCGGCGCTGATCTCACCAGTGAAAGCACCGGACTTCTCGAAGTGGACATTCTCGGCACCCACATGGATGTTGGTGCCCTTGGTCTTTTCCACAGCGGTGACCAGGTCGGTGTAGGGGGTGCAGATGACGACCTCGCAGCCTGCGTTCTGCACGGCGGGCACCAGCTCGTCCACCAGAACAGCAGCCTCGGAGGCGGTCTTGTTCATCTTCCAGTTGCCTGCAATAATAGCCTTGCGCTTTGCCTTATCCATGATACTCTATCTCCTTTATTTACCTTCTACAAACAAAAAGGTGCGGCGGCGTTGCAGCCGCCGCACCCATCCTGATGCCGGAAAAAATTATGCGTTCTGGATGACTGCGATGCCGGGCAGCTCCTTGCCCTCCAGATACTCCAGAGAAGCGCCGCCGCCGGTGGAGATGTGGGTCATCTTGTCGCCCAGACCCATCTGCTGCACAGCTGCTGCGCTATCGCCGCCGCCGATGACGGTGGTAGCGTCGCTCTCAGCCATAGCCTTGGCAACAGCCAGAGTGCCGGCTGCCAGGGTGGGGTTCTCGAACACGCCCATGGGTCCGTTCCAGACAACGGTCTTGGAAGCCTTGACGGCGTCAGCAAACAGCTTCATGGTCTCAGGGCCGATGTCGCAGCCTTCCATGTCTGCCGGGATCGCAGTGACGGGCACAACGGTGGTCTCGACGGGTGCGTCGATGGGATCGGGGAAGTCCTTGATGCAGACAGCATCGACGGGCAGCAGCAGCTTGACGCCCTTCTCCTGAGCCTTGGCCATCATCTCCTTGCAGTAGTCCAGCTTGGAGTCATCGCACAGGCTCTTGCCCACTTCGTAGCCCTGAGCCTTGACGAAGGTGTAAGCCATGCCGCCGCCGATGATCAGGGTATCGACCTTCTCCAGCAGGTTGGAGATGACGTTCAGCTTGTCAGCAACCTTTGCGCCGCCCAGGATGGCGGTGAAGGGACGGACGGGATCGTTCACGGCGTTGCCCAGGTACTTGATCTCCTTCTCCATCAGGTAGCCGACAGCGGTGTCCTTGATATAGTCGGTGACGCCTGCGGTGGAGCAGTGTGCGCGGTGGCAGCTGCCGAAGGCATCGTCAACGTATGCGTCAGCCAGAGAAGCCAGATCCTGAGAGAACTCAGGCAGGTTCTTGGTCTCTTCCTTGCGGAAACGGGTGTTCTGCAGCAGGACGACGTCGCCGTTGTTCATGGCAGCGACAGCAGCCTTTGCATTCTCGCCCACGACATTGTCGTCGTCAGCAAACACGACGGTCTTGCCCAGCTTTGCGCTCAGAGCCACAGCAACGGGAGCGAGGCTGAACTTTGCCTCGGGGCCGTTCTTCGGCTTGCCCAGATGGCTGCACAGAATGACCTTCGCGCCGTCATTGACCAGCTTCTGGATGGTGGGCAGAGCCGCATTGATGCGGTTCTCGTTGGTGATGACGCCGTCCTTCATGGGGACGTTGAAATCACAGCGGACAAGGACCTTCTTGCCGCAGTAGTTCTGATCGTCGATCGTCTTTTTACCTAAACCCATAGTGATTATTCTCCTCTCAATTCGTTCTTCGGAATCGAATTCGCTCACTCTCGGGGTCTTAGCCCCTATGACACTATTATAAACAAAATATGTGTGTATTGCAAGGACGGGAGATGGATAATTTATTAACAAACTTTTCCCGTGATATTCGGGAATTGTGTCTATTTTGACAGTAGTCCGGCCCGGCTGCCAAAACGCCGCAGGCGGTCTCCCCTCCTGCGGCGCTTGAAACGATCCACTTTAATCCCGATGGAACAGGTCGCGGGTGTAGACCTTGTCCTACGACACAAATGCAATAAACTGCGGTATTGACTTTAATTGTATCATGAAGCGGATGAGGTGGCAAGTATCGACAAACAAAAACACCCTTCCCCTGCGGCGTACCGCAGAAGGAAGGGTGTCAAACTCACGGATCAGGCTTCCCGCTTATTCAGCAGGGCACCTCAAGCACTTTTGAGCGTAGAGCTGTGATCAGCAGTTCTCAGCGAAGTACTTGATGGTACGGACCATCTGAGAGGTGTAGGAGTTCTCGTTGTCGTACCAGGACACGACCTGGACCTGATAGGTGTCGTCGTCGATCTTAGCGACCATGGTCTGGGTAGCGTCGAACAGAGAGCCGTAACGCATACCGATGACGTCGGAGGAGACGATCTGATCCTCGTTGTAGCCGAAGGACTCAGAAGTAGCAGCCTTCATAGCAGCGTTGATGGACTCCTTGGTGACGTCCTTGCCCTTGACGACTGCGACCAGCAGGGTGGTGGAGCCGGTGGGAACAGGCACACGCTGAGCAGAGCCGATCAGCTTGCCGTTCAGCTCGGGGATGACCAGGCCGATGGCCTTAGCAGCACCGGTGCTGTTGGGGACGATGTTCTGTGCGCCAGCACGAGCACGGCGCAGGTCGCCCTTGCGCTGAGGACCATCCAGGATCATCTGGTCGCCGGTGTAAGCATGAACGGTGGTCATGATGCCGGAGACGATGGGGTAGGTCTTGTTCAGGGTGTCGGCCATGGGAG
>SKEO01000444.1_pt1 | contig 40019 bp, 38 predicted proteins | sample 4826801 | NCBI WGS metagenome assembly SKEO01 (sample SAMN11008807, study PRJNA524170) | human gut metagenome | biome: Human fecal sample; material: Feces; isolation source: fecal sample from pouch patient p3 | host: Homo sapiens | place: Israel: Tel-Aviv | collected 2016-02-25 | reverse complement strand
GAGCTGCAAGTCCCCCGCGGCAGATGGAACGCGAAAATGAGATGATCGTTATTTCACATCGCCTATTCATGACAAGCGGCGAAGCCGCCACCGGAACCCATTGAACCCTCTGAACCTGTAGAACCTTGAACCCTGAACCCTTACCCCTGTTTCCCTCCCTTGCGCCGCGCGCCCCGTTCCTTTAGAATAAAAGCCAAATGATGAGGAGGGGACATGATTCCTATGACGACTGAAAAGAAAAAGCTCTGCCTCTCGCTTCTAGGCATCTTTTTCGTGATCTTTATACTGAACAGCCTCATGGTGCGCAGTGCGGGGGATGACTATGTGTATTCCTTTATGTGGGAAGGACACTCGATGTATGAGCCGCTGTCAGCGGATGCGCGGCGCATCGCGGGATTCTCGGACATCGCCGTGTCTGCGTGGTCGTATTTCCTGACATGGGGTGGGCGCATCGTCGCGCAGGCGATGGCGATGTTCTTCCTCTGGATGCCGCGAGGCGTCTTCAATGTGGTCATCGCGCTCACCGTGGTGCTCCTCGTCCTCCTCATGCAGTGGACGGCACGGGGCGGAAAGGTCACGATGGAGCTTCCTGCAAAGAGCGTCCTTATCACAGGCTTCTTTCTCTGGGCATTTCAGGCGAATTTTTGCGGCATCTTCCTCTGGCTGGATGGCTCGTGCAATTATCTCTGGCCGATGGTTTTCCTTCTGGCGTGGCTGCTGCCTTACATCCGGCATTACATGACGGATGGGGAAGCGCGATATGGAGGCTGGCTCTCGCCGCTCCTCTTCCTTCTGGGGCTCTTTGCCGGGAACGGAAATGAAAATACGCTCTGCTGGATCGGGCTTTTCGGATTGTTTTATCTCTATCACATACATAAGAAGGGGGAGATGCAGCTCTGGATGCTGGCGGGCTTCCTCGGGCTCTCCATCGGCTACGGGATCCTCATGCTGGCGCCGGGAAATCTGCTGCGCATGGAAGAGAGCGGAGAGAGTTTCTGGCTCTTCGAGTTCCACGGCAAAGCCTTCGTGACGATCTGGCTCCATACTTTGATGCTCTCGCCCTTTTATTTCTACCTGATGAAAGCCTTTCGGAAGAGGAGAGAAATCTATTCTTTTTCCGGCGGCAGGAAATATGTCCGTCTCTCGCTCTGGTTTCTATCGGCGAGCCTGCTCTTTGAGATCATCATGTGCGTCTCGCCGGAGTTTCCCTTCCGCAGCCTTTTCCCGAGCACCATCTTCTGCCTGACGGCGGCGCTCCTCATGCAGCACGCCGCTGATCGTGCCGGTGCCTCGCCGGTCCGTTTGCCGGGGGCAGGGGTGATGAGGCGGCTGGCCACCCTCTACTTCGTCTTCACCTTTGCCATGACCTTCTGGATATTTGTGGAAAATGCCAGATGGTTTGACCGCTGGCTCGGAGAGGCTGGGGCCATGCGCGGGACACCGGCTATCCTCTCTATCACCGAGCGACCGCCGTATGAGGGGGAGCTGTGGACGTACCTTACAGGCTTTCACCATTACGCCGTGGGATTGAGCTCCGATCCGCTGTATTGGAGCAATGCCGCGATGGCGCGTTTCTATGACATCGGCGGCGTGACGATGGTGGGGAAGAAGTGATTGGTGGTGGAAGACCGTTTTCTTGAAAAATCGTACCATTGATGCGTTTTGCTCAAGCAAGAATAGAAATTTTTTGATATATAGAATTTCTAAAACAAATGTGATAGAATTTGAAAAGCTTCAACGAAAGCCTTTATAAAAGTGAAAGAATGCAAACTCCTTCGCGCTGGCGAGGAGCAAAATAGAATGGTATCCCGAGAAGAGGGGGTTACATGAAATTAGCAGATAAACTGGCGAAGGCCGCAGGGAAGATGTCGCCCAGAAAGCTCATCCTTCTCTGCGCTTTCTTTGCGCTCATGATCTTCATCATCCTGTACAGCACACTGTCTTCCTTCGAAGACAAGAAAGAACAAAAGACACCGGAGGCAGCGGGCGTCGCCGTCATCGAAGCAGCGACGGATATCTCGCCGCGGACGGTCATCACAGATGACATGCTGAAAGCCTCTGTCGTACCGGAAAGTCTGCTCCCGCCGGGGGCTGTGACAGACAAGAAGCTCATTGTCGGGCATAAGGCGGGCGTCACCATCCTTGCTGGCGATGTCATCACCAGGCGAAAACTCGATGTGTCGGCAGCCGCCGGTTTTCAGGGGCTCATCCCGGACGGGATGCGTGCGCTGTCTTTTGGTATCAATGACATTTCCGGCGTCTCCGGCTTTGCCAAGCCCGGCGACCATGTGGATATCCTCCTGATCTCCAGTCAGGACGGGAAGAACCGCGTCACTTCGAAAATGCTGCTCCGTGATGTCCTGCTGCTGGCCATCAATAAGTCCAGCATGGGGCAGAGCGCTGCTCCGAGGAAAGCGGATAAAGACGAAAATGATGGAAATAAAATACCTGCTCAGCCGCGCCGCACAGACACATCCTCGATGGGGACGCCCGCTGTCGCAACGGTCGCGCTCTCGCCCTATGATGCGGCGAAACTCACCGCCTCCCTGCAGGTCGGACAGGTACAGCTGATGCTGCGTCCGGCAGACAGTGCGGCTGAGACAGAATCGGTTGCCTACTACGTGATCCCGCTGCCGAAGCCGGATCCGCAGCCGCCGGCCGCTCAGCCCTATGCACCATCCCCGGTGCAGGGTGCGCCCCAGCCGCAGGTGGAGATCAGCGGGGGACAGACCGGCACCGCCGGCAGTGGTATCGAAGTCATTCGTGGTACAAGCGTAACGAGGGGGCAGTAAGATGAACGGAATGAAAAAAAGAATCGGACTCCTCCTCGCCGCTGCGATGCTCTCCTTCGGAAGCGCCTGCGCCGCTGAACCTGTCGAGGTGTCCCTGAATGAATCGAAATACATGGCCGCTTCCGGCATCACACGCCTTGCGGTCGGAAATCCTGCCATCGCCGACGTGCAGCTTCTCTCTTCAGGAGATTTCCTCCTCGTCGGGAAGAAGGCAGGGACGACCTCCCTCATCGTCTGGTCAGATGGCGGACGGCGCACCGAGTACACCGTGTACGTCGCAGGCAATGACCGCGGTATGGCGAGCGCCATTCAGGACGCTATCGGCTATCCGAAAGTCCATGTGCAGATGATCGAGGATCGCGTGATGCTCCGCGGCAAGGTTGAAAATCAGCATGAACACGACATCGCATTGAAGATCGCCGGCCTCTACACCGGCGGCGATGGCTCCGGCGTGATCGACCTTCTGGAGATGGAGCATCCGAGCCAGATCCGCCTCGAGGCGCAGATCATAGAGATCAATTCGGACTACACCAAGAACCTTGGCATCCAGTACTGGTCGCAGACACCGGGGAAGAATAGCAATTCCGGTGACAGTTCCGGCAATCCCAATACTAACATTACCGTAGGCACTGCTGGTCTCTTCTACGGCGGGGAAGACTTCTCTTCCACCCGAAAACACGGCGGCTGGCTGGGCTCTCACATCGCGAATGTGAATGTGACCCTGCAGGCGCTCATCAATGAAGGCAAGGCGCGTATCCTTTCCCGCCCGTCCATCACGACGATGTCCGGGAAGACCGCAAACATCCTGATCGGCGGACGCATCCCGATCCCTGTCTCGGATGGCAATGGCAATGTATCCATCGACTGGCATGAATACGGCGTGAAGCTCAATATCGAGCCAGTCGTCGACTCGGAAGACAAGATCACATCGAAGGTCCATGCCGAAGTATCAACGCTGGACTACAGCCATGGCGTCAAGATCGACTCCTTCAGCGTACCGGGCATCGCGACCCGCGAGGCTGAGTCCGAAGTCAATGTCCGCTCCGGCATGACCATGGCGATCGGCGGCCTCATCAATTCCGAAGATGCGAAAATCGTATCGAAGATCCCTCTCTTGGGAGATCTTCCCATCATCGGGCGTTTCTTCCGCCATACATCGAATACCCGCGACAAGCGCGAACTCATCATCCTCATCACACCGACCCTCGTCACAGACGATACCCCTGCGCCGATGAGCCAGCGCATGAAGGAAAGCTATGAGGAAATCGAGCGCGCCGCCAGAAACCGTGAACTCGTAGAGACGAGAAAGCCCGTTCCGCAGGGGACAGATGCGGAGGAGCGTGATCTCTGGGGCGAAAAGCCCGGAGACAATGACACCATCATCCTCGAAGAAAAAGCGCCTGCCAAGACGCGGTCTTACCTCTTGAAGACCACGGATATTCATGGCGAGCCGATCCTCGTCCCTATGACCGAGGAAGACTACGAGGCACAGAAAGACCGTTTGACCGTCGCCCGTCGAGAAAAGACAAAGCCGGAGACAAAGGCAAAGCAGGAAACCGCCCGGCCAGCCGTAAAGATACAGCAGCCCACCAGCGCCGCCGCTGACGCCGAAGCCCAGAGGGCAAGGATCAAGGCAGCGATGGATAGGTACTCTGGAAAGAGTACGACCCCGAAAAACGGGTAAAAATGCTGGGTTCAAGGTTCAGGTTGATGGGTTCAGGGTTGTGGTGCGGCGCAAAAAATAATGAAGCGCCGCGGAGTTTTGATAGCGTTTCGCGCCGTCGTCATCTCGAGCGTAGTCGAGAGATCCTCCTTGTAGAACGGTCAGCATGCTAATTGCGCTACTTCAATCACACCTTGCTTCTAATCCCTAATCCCTAATCCTTAACCACTCATCCCTGCTTTCAAACTTCAGGTTGGCGGGTTCAAGGTTGTGGTGGCAGCTTCGCTGCAAAATATATATTTGCGGCGGAGCCGCTACCACAACACTGAACCTTGAAGTTTAAAAGCAGAAATGAGTAGGTAGGAATTGAGGATTGGGTTTGCGTACAGCGTGATTCTTCTCAGCTGAGCAGGCCCTTGGAGAAGGGCCGCGCCAAAGGCGCAGGATAGAGTGCCTCGAAGAGGCACAATCCATCGTAGCGGGGTTCACCTCGTCTGTGTCAGACCTTTTTCCAGTTATCCCATATGTTCGCTTTACCATTCTGCAGAGTTCTGCCCCTTCGGGGCAGTCTATCCCGGCCTTTGGCCGCCCCCTTCTCCAAGGGGGAACGCATTTTAAATTCGTCTCAATACTCCGCGGCGCTTCCATATTTTTATGCGCCGCACCACCCCTGCTGAACCCCCTGAACCTGTAGAACCCGCTCCCCCTCTTTCATCCCCAATCAAGGGACAGCACGTTCCCGGGGCTAACCCTGAACCCTGAACCTTGAACCTTGAACCCTGAACCTTCATTCTGGTAAAGAGTCCTAAGAGACTTTTTATATATTCCGTTTCTATACATTTCACGGAAAGGAGGTGAAATCATTATGATGAACAGAGCAAAACAGATGTATGACTACTATGTCAGACCGGTACTCGGCGAAAAAGGCCAGGACATGGTCGAATACGCACTGATGCTGGCGATCATCGTCGGCATTGGCTGGCTGATCTATCAGCAGAGCGGAATTCAGAAATCGATCAATGATGTATTCCAGAATTCTACTGAACTGATGACAGAGGCTGCTGGCACAGCTGCTAAGCCAGGCCCAAAACCCTAATGGTTCAATGGTACTTGCTATCTGGCAGGTACCATCGAGAAAGGACAGCCGTGGGCTGTCCCTTCTCGATGGTATCTACTTTGTTAGACAGGTTCAACGGGTTCTATAGGTTCAAAGGGGTTCTCATCTTGTGTGAACAACGTGTTTTTCTAAAACTAAAAATTTTGCGGCGCTTTTCCATTTTTATGCGCCGCACCACCCCCGTTGAACCCATAGAACCTGCAGAACCCGCCGAACCTCTCGTCGAATCCGCCCAAACAACCAACAACCAATAACTAACAACCAGCAACAACCAACAACCAACATCCCCGAAGGAGGCGTGATGTCTATGGTAGGCCGCAAAGGCACGATCATTACTGTATTCAGCACGGCGTACGCCGTGGGAAAGACGCTCATCGCCATCAATATGGCGGCAGAGCTGGTAAAGAGCCGTCATACCGTCTGTCTGATCGATCTGGATCTGCAGTTCGGCGACGTGGCGAGTGCGCTCAAGCTCACGCCGGAGAAGACGATCGCAGACGCGGAGAGATCCATGCGCGAGCATCCTGACGACACCGTAGCCGCCGAGTATCTGACGCCCTTCTCCTCCGGCGGCGTCTCCTTCGATGTGATGGCGAATCCGAAGCTCCTCGAAGAGGCGTACAACCTTGACACGACGCTCATCCGTGACCTCGTCGTCCAGCTCCAGCTCGAGTATGACTACCTCATCATCGATACGACATCGACCTTCAGTGCGCTCAACCTCTCCCTCATGGATCTTTCGACCGTGATCGACTTCATCGGCATCGTCGACTTCATCCCGACCATCAAGAACATGAAGCGCGGCTCGGATGCCCTCAAAGAGCTCGGCTATGATGACAATAAGATCCGCTACGTCCTGAACCGTTCGAACGCGCGCACCCGCATCAATGTCAAGGATGTCGAAGCGATCCTGGGCCACCAGTTCCACTACGTCATCCCGAACGATTTCCGGACAGCCGCCGAATCCATCAAGACCGGCGTCCCCCTCGTCCTCTCGGCGAAGGACACGCCGCTTGCCAAAGGCATCCGCACCATGGTGGATACCTATGAAGAAGACAGCGCCTCGCCCCAAAAGTCACAGGAGGGCTGGCTGTCGAGACTGTTCTCGTGATAAGGCAGCTTCAGGACTCGCCCATAGGGTGTGCTGTTTGTGCAAAAGAGGGGGAGCGGGTTCTACGGGTTCAGAAGGTTCAACGGGGTGGTGCGGCGCAAAAAAATAGAAGCGCCGCGGAGTATTAAGGAAACGCTGATTCAATCGCAGAGTCAGTTTCTACAAGATTTTTATACATAGCTTTGTCATAGCCTTCCTTTAATAGTTCGCTATTCGCATTAGGTGATTCCTTGCTATGCGTAAAAATTCAAGAGTAAAATCTGACAATGCTTGAATCAGTGTTTCCTTAAAATATACGTTATTCACGAAAGATGAGAAACCTGAGGATCGTCAGAGCCTGTTGAGGGAGACGTATAAATGACTAGCTATAAAGAACTGCTGGCATGGCAGGTGGCGAGGAAACTCAAAGACTTGGTATATCGAGCGGTTTTGCAGCTGCCCAAAAATGAAGAGTATGCCTTGTCCTCGCAAATGCGAAGAGCAGTCATATCGATTGGCTCTAATATTGCCGAGGGGCAGGGGCGTGGGACGATTAATGATTATATCCATTTTCTATATATAGCACGAGGTTCGGCTTATGAGTTGGAGTCTCAGATCATATATTGCGATGACCTTCATTTTCTGACGCAAGAGTTATCCGCTGAGCTTCATGATCAAATCAGGTATGACGTGTATCTGATCAACCGATTGATTTCTGCCCTGAAAAGAAAGCAGCAGGCTTATTTCCATGATGCCCGAGAAATATATGGGCAGTTAGAGGAAACCAACGAGTGTGGGGAAAATTAAAAAATGCGGCGCTATATACATATGATGCGCCGCACCACCCCCGTTGAACCTTCAGAACCTCTAGAACCCGTTAAACCTTTTAACTGGAGGCGAATTCCATGTCTTATCGTACAGTCCTCATCGAGAACAACCGCATGATGCTTGAGCGGCTGTCGAGCGTGATCAGAAACAGCCCGGGCTTCGAGCTGTCGGCGAGGTATCAGACGGCGGGCGATGCTCTGGGGCAGATGCAGGCATTCAGTCCGAATCTGATCCTTCTGGATATCGACTGCGAGCCCAATGTCAGTCTGCTTTCCGATCTCAAGAAGAATTGCGGGCAGGCCCTGATCATCTGTCTCTCCCGCCGCTGGGACTCGGAGGCGCAGGCCAGGCTGCTGCGCGGCGGCGCGCAGGGGTATATGATCAAGCCGTTCACGCCGGATGAGCTGCAGGCGGCGGTCAGGAATGCGGACCGCGCTTCGCTGCGCTCGTCTGCGCGTGTGATCTCCTTCTTCAGCCCGAAGGGAAAGAGCGGCAAGACGACATTGATCTCCAATCTCGCCGCGAGCATCGCCAAGAAGACGGGAGAGCCTGTCGCGATCCTTGACTGTGACCTGCAGTTCGGTGATATGGCGGTCTTTTTCAATCTGAATCCGCAAACGACCCTGGTCGAAGCGGTGCGGGATATCAAGTTCCTCTCGCCGGTGACGCTGAAGTCGTACTTCATCGATGCCAGAAGGAACCTGCAGATACTCTGCGGGCCGGCAAAGCCGGATCTTGCGGAGTCTGTCACGCTGGATGCGCTGACGCAGCTCATCCATATGACGCGGAGTCTCTACAGCTACGTTCTGATCGATCTGCCTTCGGGATTTTCCGATATTTCCGCGACGGCGTGTGAGCTCTCCGATGAGACGGTCCTGATGGCGATGTACAATGGCGGCTACGAGACGATGCATATGAAGCGCGCGCTGGAGATATTCAAGGCATGGGACGACTACCGGGAGCGTGTCTATCCGCTCTTCACCCGTGTCTCGCCGTTTGACGACGCGGAGAAGGAGCGTCTCTCCAAGGAGCTGGGCTATCCTGTCGCAGCCATCATCCCGAATGAATATGTCCGTGTCTCGGAGGCGGCTGACAATGGCCGCCTCGTCGTAGACGAGGATCCTGACAGCCCCTTTGCCAAGGCCGTCGATGCACTCGCAGAGAAGATCATTAGTAAGTAGTGACTGGTGATTAGTAGCTAGGGATTAGGTATTTTTCCCCAACTGAGCAGGCTCCTGGAGAGGGGGCGCGCCAAAGGCGGCGGATAGATTCCCCTAGCGTCAGCCAGGCAAATGCTGTACAACGCTAATTTCCAAGAAAGGAGCAAACCATCTATGATCTTTATCATCTCGCTGTTTTGCGCCTTTCTTTTCTTTTTCATCCTGTTCTTCCTGCTCGGTCATGCGCTGAAAAAGAAGCAGGTGGTGTCTGAGCGTCTGCAGCAGTATGCGGACTATCTCGATGTGAAGGAGACGGAAGAGGAGCGCATCTCGACCGGGCAGAAGCTCCGCCTTGCCTTCCGCAAGCGCATGCGAAGGGTCGGGGGGAGGAAGACCGCTTCGAAGCTCGATCTCATGATGCATCGCGCAGGACTGCCGCTGCTCGGCTTCGAAATGGTCGCGATCTCCTTCGGGGTGAGCATTCTTGCTTTTCTCATGGTGCTTCTCGTCACAGGGGAGGGCGGCGCTGCGCTGCTCTTTTCCCTCCTTGCTTTCCTTTCCCAGTGGGGCTATGTGAAATACCGGATCGACAAGCGGCTGAAGGCGTTTCTCTACCAGATGGCTGACTGCCTGACGCTGATTTCCAATTCTCTGAGGGCGGGCTTCTCCTTCCTGCAGACGATCGAGATCATTTCCAAGGAAATGAAGCCGCCCGTCAGCACGGAATTTGCCCGTGTCCTTCGCGAGACGAATCTAGGGAAGCCTTTGGACCGCGCGCTGACGGAGATGGACAGGCGTGTGGGCAGCCCTGACTTCTCTCTCATCGTCACGGCGGTGCTCATCCAGCAGCAGGTCGGCGGAAATCTTGCTGACATCATTGATATCATCCGCGATACCATCTTAGACCGCATCCGGCTGCGCGGCGAGATCAAGACACTGACCGCGCAGGGGCGTATGGCAGGCATGATCCTTGCCGCTCTTCCGATCGCGATGGGACTCTTCATGTACATCATGTCGCCGGAATATATGCGCCCGCTCCTCACGACACGCATAGGTCAGATCGCGATCGGTGTCGCTCTCGTGATGGAAGTCATAGGCTTCTTCATCATTCATAAGATCGTAGATATCAAGGTGTAGAGGTTGTCGGGTTCAGGTTGATGGGTTCAGGGTTAGCCCGTGGGGCGTCTCGTCCTTTGATTCCGTTTGAAAGGCTCGTTTGAATGAGAAATGCGAAATGGTGGTGCGGCGCCAGATCCTTTGACTCAGTTCTCACTGTTCCGCCTTTACATGATCGAACATCCGACATTTCACTCTGCTCAGGATGACGAAATGCGCCGTAAAGTATAAATTGTGGCGATGCCCGAAGGTGGCATTTCAGTCACTAGTCACTCCTAATCCCCAATCCCTAATCCCCAGTCACTAGCTACCAGTCACCATTCCCGCGAAAGGAGAAACGAAGCATCATGAAACGACAAAAAGGGCAGGATATCGTCGAGTTTGCACTGCTGCTGCCGATCTTTCTCCTCGTTCTCTGCGGGATCATCTATTGCGGCTTCATGTTCGGGGATTACCAGACCGTGCAGGGCATCGTGAGAAATGCGGCGCGCGAAGCGGCTGTGGTGGGGCGTTATACAGAAAGCACAGATCCTTCACAGCCGAGAACAGATAATTACCAGGTCATCGCTGCCAAATACAATCAAATTTTGAAAGAGCAGAAGGTCATCACGCATCTGTATGTGCCGGATGCTGCTGGCGTGCAGGTGTATGCCACCAATGAAAAAAAAGAAAAGCCGGAAAACTCTGTTCATGCGGAGCTCAACTTGGTACTTACTAAGAGCGATGTATCATTTTTTAATTACCTGTCGCACTTTGCAGAACTCCCGTACTCGTATTCCGTGAGCTGTTATATGTACGATGAGACGACCGGAAAGAGCACGTAAGGCGCTCGCGTCTCGCTACCCCCACTATTCCCATTACACCCATCAACAAATCCCCAAGGAAGGTGAAGACTTTGAAACTTCTGGAACGTCTTGGCCGCCGTGACGGCACCGAGAAAAAAGAACAGGCCGCTATATTTGCCGGCCGGACGAACAACGCCCACGAAGAGGGATACCAGGAGCTGAAAAACGGAATTCACCGGCGTATCGTCGATGACATGACCGCTGAGCAGCAGCAGGTCTTGGACGGCAGGCATACGCGTCAGGAGGTCGAGGCGGTCATCACCCGCTATGTGCAGCGTGTGGTCGAGGAGGATCCCTTTGCCGTTCCGCGCGGCGAGCGTTCGCGTTTGGTATCGGATATCTGTGATGAGATCCTGGGGCTTGGCCCGATCGAGCCATTCCTGAAGGATGATGCCGTGACGGAGATCATGATCAACGGACCGAAGAAGATCTATGTGGAAAAGATGGGCAAGATCCATCTGACGCAGGCTCGTTTTCAGGATCAGGCACACCTGATGGCGATCATCGAGAAGATCGTGTCGCCGCTGGGCCGTCATGTCGATGAAGCATCGCCGATCGTCGATGCGCGTCTCGAAGACGGTTCTCGTGTCAATATCGTCATCCCGCCGCTTTCTCTGTCCGGGCCGTGCGTGACGATCCGTAAATTCTCCCGGATACCGCTCTTGATCGAGGATCTGATCGCCTATGGCACCCTTTCGGAGCAGATGGCCTCATTCCTGCGCGCCTGTGTCAAGGCGAAGCTGAACATCATGGTCAGCGGCGGTACCGGCTCCGGTAAGACGACCACGCTGAATGTACTTTCTTCCTTCATCCCCTCCGATGAACGCATCGTCACCATCGAAGATGCCGCCGAGCTCCGCCTTGAGCAGCCGCATGTCGTGACGCTCGAGTCCCGTCCGCCGAATATAGAGGGCAAGGGAGCGGTCACGATCAGAGACCTTGTGAAGAATGCTCTCCGTATGCGCCCGGACCGCATCATCGTCGGCGAAGTCAGAGGCGGCGAGGCGCTCGATATGCTGCAGGCGATGAATACCGGCCATGACGGCTCGCTCACGACGGCGCATGCGAACAGTCCGCGCGATGTGCTCTCGCGTCTGGAAACGATGGTCCTCATGAGCGGCTTCGATCTGCCGGTCACGGCGATCCGCAGCCAGATCTCCTCCGCACTCGATCTCATCATTCATCAGTCCCGTATTCAGGATGGTTCCCGCAAGATCACCTACATCACCGAAGTGCAGCAGATGGAAGGAAATGTGATCGTCCTGCAGGATCTTTTCCGCTACCATCAGACCGGCTTCGATGAAAACGGCAAGTCGCAGGGCTCCTTCGTGTATACAGGCCTGCAGCCGCAGTTTCTAACCAAGTTTAAGATCCACGGTGTGGACGCACCGAAGGATCTCTTCGGTCGCGTGCCGGAAGGGGACTGGGAAGAATGACGTGAAGGGTTCAGGGTTGTGGTGCGGTGCCAGATCCTTCGACTCAGTTCTCACTGTTCCGCCTTTACATGATCGAACATCCGACATTTCACGCCGCTCAGGATGACGAAATGCGCCGCGGAGTATAAATCATTGCGATGCCCGAACGTGGCATGTAAATCACGAGTCACTCGCACCTCCTAATCCCTAGCTGCTTATCCCTACTTTCAAACTTGTGGTGCGGTGCATAAAAATCAAAAGCGCCGCAAAATTTTGATAGCGCTTCGCGCCGTCGTCATTTCGAGCGAAGTCGAGAAATCTTCCTTGCAGACCGATGACTGGCGCGTGTTTGAAAACAGAAATAGGCAGCGCCAAGTGTCGTTTCCTTAAGGAAACACTCTTTCGTTCCTATTTTCGGGCATCGCCCCGTTTCGTCATCCTGAGCCATCGATCGCGGCGCAGCCGCCGCCTTCATTCCTCATTCCTAATTCCTAATTCCTCGAATCGAGGTGACACGCTATGCTTGCATTTTCTATCGCGATTGCGATCTCCTTATTTGTTTTTATCATGATGACGCTTATCGTACTTCGGCAGTCGGACTCGCAGCGTGAGATGCAGCGGCGTCTGGATCAGTTTATGGATCTTTCTGATGCAGAAGAGATGGTGGATCCGGACGATCTTCGGAAGATTCCCTTCCTGCAGCGTACGGTCGGCCGTGTGCTGGGCGATCTGATGGATACGCTCTCCTACTTCGCTCCGGCGGCGATCCCGAAGCTCATGGAGCGGCGCATCATGCTTGCCGGCAAGCAGGGCGTGTGGAAGGTTGCTCATTTCGCCGGCCTTTGGTTTCTGTGCCTTGCGCTCGGTCTCGCCCTCGGCTTCTGGTATGCGGGGCGGGGCGTCTATACAGCGCCGCAGTTCTTCCTCATCGTTCTTGGCTGGGGATTCATGGGGGCGCTGCTTCCCTTCGGTGTCCTGAATCATATCATCAAGAAACGCCAGTCTCTCATCACGCAGCAGTTGCCGGATGTGCTGGACCTTCTGGCGATCTCTGTGCAGGCAGGGCTTTCCTTCGATGCGGCGCTTCGCAAGGTCGTCGAGCGCATGAAGGGGCCCTTGATCGATGAGCTTTCCCGCATGCTCCGTGATGTACGCATGGGGATGACCCGTCGCCGCTCGATGCAGTTCATGGCGAAGCGCTGTGACGTGCAGGATGTGTACCTCTTCGTCATGTCCGTCACGCAGTCGGAGCGTCTCGGTGCTTCCATGTCGGATACGCTGACGATCCAAGCTGACAATATGAGAAATGTCCGCCGCCAGCGGGCGCGGACGAAGGCGATGAAGGCGCCGGTCAAGATGGTCTTCCCGCTCGTATTCTGCATTTTCCCTGCGATCTTCGTGGTGGCGCTCCTGCCATCGCTTCTCTCTCTTATGGAAACCATGGGGAAAAAATAACTGGCAGCGCGAGCTGGCAGTTATTTTTTTCGCATGGGATGTATAAGCCGTGGCGCAGCGATGCCGACGGGAGCAGGGAGGTGCCGGCTTCGTCGCAGAGCCGGATGCGAGTCACGATTTTCCCAAAGGAGCTTTTATGATCGAAACATGGATACTCACGAATGGCGAGTGTGCCATCTCCGTCGAAGTCGAGATCGCTCGCTCGTGGTGGGCGCGGTTCAAAGGCCTCATGCTCCGTGCGCCCCTTGATGAAGGACGTGGACTGTACCTCGAGAAGACGAACAGCATCCACATGTGCTTCATGCGTTTTGCGATCGATGCGGTGTATTTCGATGGAGAAGGCCGCGTGGTGAAGGTCGTCCCTCATCTTGCGCCGTGGCTTAGCCTCTCCGCCTGCCTCCGTGCGAAAGGATGTCTGGAGATGAAGGCGGGCGAAGCGAATCGGCTGGGCATCCAAGTGGGAATGGTGCGGGCTTGGAAGTGAGACGTGTGGGAAAGGGCGCACGCCCTGCGGGCTTTCTCTCCCCTTGCTGATTTCCCCTTTGCCCCTTATAATAGAAAGAACAACTCAGCAAAGGAGACATATCATGGAAGGATCCACCAGCAGTATCATCTTTATCGCTCTCATCACGACGCTCCTCGTCGTATTCAATTACCGCACCATGCGCTTCAAGAAAAATGTGGCGGACATCGTGCAGCAGATCCTTGCACATAACAAGCGGGACAGGATGCTTCGGAATCAGGAGTTCGTCCACTACTTCCTTTCGAGTGGAAATATCTGGCTCGCGCACATGGATGCGGACTTCAGAAAGACTGTCATGGTGCAGACCGGCGTCTCGGTGCTCTCTATCGTGGGCGGGCTTGCGCTCATCGCGGCCTGCGTCTTCTGCGAAGTGTATCCGCTTGCAATCTACCCTGTAGCGATGCTCGTCTTTGCATGGAAGGTGGGATTCTCCTTCGAGACCATTTCCAAGGATGAGAAGGTGAATGCGCGCCGTGCGATGGAAAACTATAAGAAACAGTATCCGAATGATCCCACGGTGAAGCAGAATAAGTGCTTGGACAAGTCTCCGGCTTGGTACATGACAGCGAAGAAGCTGGCAAAGACCGGCAGTCTCGGCCGCGGCAAGGCGGATGCGAAACCGGAAGCGAAGACGGTCGTCAAAAAAGGAAAGAAATAAAAAAGGGAGCTGTGCAGCGCACAGCTCTTTGTTGTAAATGAAGTGGGGAGGGTCAGCCCATGGGGCGATGCTATTAAGTTAAGGAAATCGTTAGCTACGTAACGTCTTGCTTTCCCCTTCGGGGGAAGCAGCGAAGGCAATATGTGCAAGCGAACTGGATTTTTAGGAGCGAAGCGACGCTAAAATCCAGTGAGACGCCATTTCGAACGCAGCGAGATGGGGCATGCTAGCGGTATAGCGTGCTATGTTGAATAGTCCGATGCTATCGATATTTCAACACTTTCATGCAATACCGCTGCGTAGCCCCCTCACCCCTTCGGGGAGCTCCCCCGATGGGGAGCCAAGAATGTTCTGCCGCTTAACTTAATAGCATTACTCATGTGGGGAAAGCGTGCGTCCCTCGCCGCAAATGACAAAGATTTCTCGCTTGCTCGAAATGATCGTGCGAGAGAGCCACTCATCCCCAGTCACCATTGATACGAAAGAAGTGCATACGATGTCCTTTGAAAAAGTAAAAGAATATTTTGAGACCCTCGGCATGGGGGATCGCTGTATGGATCTTGAGGAGTCATCGGCGACGGTGGCGCTGGCGGCGCAGGCACTCGGGACGGAGGAGGCGCGCATCGCGAAAACGATGTCCTTCCTCTTGGATGACAAGCCGCTCATCATCGTCGTGGCGGGAGATGCCAGGGTGGATAATCACAAATTCAAGATGAGCTTTCACAAGAAGGCGAAGATGATCCCCGGCGCCGATTGTGAGAAGTACATCGGCCACCGCCCCGGCGGTGTGTGTCCCTTCTGCCTGCCGGAGGGCGTGCCTGTCTATCTGGATGTGTCCCTGAAACGCTTTGATATCGTTTATCCGGCGGCAGGCACGGACCATAGTGCGGTGAAGCTCAGCCTTCCGGAGCTGGAAAGGGCATCCGCTTCGCAGGGCTGGGTGGATGTATGCAAGAATTGGGAGAGTGAAGAGGGTTAGCCCAAGGGGTGAGCCGCCCCAAGGGCTAACCCTGAACCCTGAACCCTGAACCCTAATCACTCATATTTTTACGGAGTATCCCTATGATCGTTTCACAGTTCGGCGTCGAAAGCTGGATGGACCAGTACGAAGAAGGCGCCAAGTACAATATCACGGACACCTGTGCGAAGCCTCTCTCGCTCGCAGAGCTTTTTTCGCTGGCGGGCGAGGATCGCGCAGATTTCATGGATCGCTTTTTTGAAAGAGAGCAGACCTACGGCGCCATCTTCGGCTCGGAGAAGGTCAAGAAGGAGATCAGCCGTCTCTATACGAGTATCCGCCCGGAGGAGATCCTGACGGAGCATGGTGCGACGGGCGGGAACCAGCACATCTTCTTCTCCCTCATCCGACCGGGGGACCGTGTGATCGCATTCTCTCCAAGCTATCAGCAGTTTTACTCGGCACCGGAAGCGCTCGGGGCGGAGGTGACGGTGCTGCGCCTTCGAAGAGAGAACGGCTATCTGCCGGACCTTGATGAGCTTTCGCAGGCAGCGGCGCGCGGCGTGCGCATGATCTGCCTCAACAATCCGAACAATCCGACGGGCACTCTGATCCCATTGGACATGATGAAGGACATCGTCACCATCGCGCGTCAGAGTGGCGCATACCTTTTCTGCGATGAGGTGTACAGCGGCGTTTCCATCGACGGAGCGCTCTCTCCCTCCGTTTGCGATCTCTATGAGAAGGGGATCGCGACCGGATCGATGTCGAAGGCCTTTTCGTTGGCCGGGCTTCGTCTCGGCTGGCTTGCGACCCATGACCGGCAGGCGCTCGCCCAGTTTCGCCGTGTGCGGGACTATGACCTTGTGAGCTGCGGGCTCTTCGATGAGGAGATCGCGGCGCTCGCCTTGGCGCACAAAGAAAAGATCCTCACGAGAAACCGCGCCATTCTGGCAGCCAATCTTCCCATTCTGGATGCCTGGGTGGAAGGTGAGCCGCATGTCTCTTATGTGAGACCGACTGCCGGTACCATGGCACTTGTGCATTATGATCTCTCCATCGGCTCGCGCGATTTCTGCCGCAGCATGTATGAGGAGACAGGCGCCTTCTGCGTCCCCGGCGACTGCTTCGATGAGCCATTTTCTTTCCGTGTCGGCTACGGCCATGAGGCGGACGTACTGAGAAAAGGGCTGGATGTGGTGAGTGAATTTATAAGGCGCGTGACCGGTGTGAAGTGACTAAGAGACTGGGAGACATCAGACGCCCGCTTTGTCATTTCGAGCGAAGCGAGAAATCTTTTTTGCTTGCGGTCAGGGACTCACGCTTTCCCCACATGTGCCGCGCTGTTCCGCTTTCCTCATCTGTCTTTCATGCCGCCAGTGCCCTATCCGCCCCTTCGGGGCACCTTCCCCTCGAGGGGAAGGCTATTAAGTTCGGCGTTTCCTTAACATACGACGTTTTTCCATGCTCCTTGCCTAAACAGTGCAAAGCAAGTACAATAGAAGAAAGTTCCCCAAGGAGGCAAAGCTATGATTACACCAATGGACATTCATAATAAAACTTTCTCCAAAGGCCTGCGCGGCTACAGCGAGGAAGAGGTCAATGATTTCCTGCGCCAGATCGTCACTGACTACGAGCAGATCTATCGTGAGCATCGCGAGATGGAAGAGGAAATGGACCAGATGAAAGTGAAGCTCTCCAACTATGAGAAGATCTCGGATACCATGACAGCGACGCTCCAGCTTGCCAAGGATACCGCTGAGAACGTCAAGAAGAATGCGAAGAGAAATGCGGATATCCTGATCTCCAATGCCAAGATGGAAGGAGACAGACAGGTGAAGGATGCGGAGGACTATCGCCGCCGCCTGGCTGAGACCATGATCCATACGGAAGGAAATATGAAGAACTACGTGAGCAAGATCCGAAAGGATCTGGAGCTTGCGCTGGCATCCATCGATGCGCTGGAAAATCTGAAGGCTCCCATCGTTCCCGGCTATGCCTATCCGGCTGTCGAGCTGCCGAAGGAGGAAGCGCCGGCAGAGGAAATTCCAACGGAAGAAGCACCGGATGAAGCCGCTCCTGTGGAAGAGACGCCCGTAGAAGCTCCGGCGGAAGAATCGGCACCGGAAGCTGAAGAGGCACCGACTGAAGAACCTGCTCCGGCGGAGGAAGAAGCCAAGACAGAAGAACCGAAAAACGAAGAAGAACAGAAATAAAGGAACGCATAAGAGAAGCGCAGGCGAAAGCCTGTGCTTTTTGTTTCGTGAAAAGGGGGCCTATGGTTCTCTCGGTTCAACGGGTTTCCCATCTTTGGGATCATGTGTTTTCTTGGATTAAGGAAGCGCTGATTCAATCGCAGCGTTTCCTTAACATACGACGTTTTTCTCCGCTCAGGATGACGAAATGCGCCGCACCGTTCCCGTTGCCCCCAATGAACCCATAGAACCCGCGGGACCTCTTTTTCACGCGGGCAGGGGACGACGCCCATGGGAAAGCCATTCCGCTATTTCCCCTTTACAAATCCCCTTTTCTCGCGTATACTATACACATATTCATTTGAACGACAAAGAAGCCATTGGCACCCGGTGCCGATGGCTTTTTGCGTTTGATGCGTCAAAGAAGCCGCTGTGATTTTTTCATGGCGGCTTTTTGTGATGGCAAAGAAAGCGGCAAGGCCGCATGAAAAGGAGTGTGGGTCATATGAGACAGGCTATGAAGAAGGTCGTACTGGGTGCCCTGATGGGAGCGGCTTTGGTTTCTCTGGCAGGCTGCGGCGGCGGCAGCGCACCGAAGACGAGCGGCGTGCCGAAGGATACGCTGGTCGTGGGGCTGCCGAAGGATCCGGAAACGCTCGATCCGGCGGTCACGATGGATAATACGAGCTGGTCCATCACTTATCCGGCATATGAGCGTCTCGTCCGCTATAAGACCGTGGACGGCAAGGCATCGACGGAGGTCGAGCCGTGGCTCGCAAAGTCGTGGGATGTCTCCGGTGATGGGCTCACGTGGACCTTCCATCTGGCGGACGGGCATAAATTTGCAGATGGTTCTCCTGTCGATGCGAAGGCGGTGAAATTCTCCATCGAACGTGTCCAGAAGATGAAGAAAGGGCCGTCCGACTATTTCAAAGTGGTGGAATCCATCGAGACGCCCGATGCATCGACGGTGGTTTTCCATCTGAAGAAACCATTCGCCCCCTTCCTCTACACCTTTGCCGTCAATGCATCGGGCATCGTGAATCCGAAGGTCATGGATCAGGCGAAGGACAACGATATGGGGACTTCGTACCTTGCGACCCATACGATGGGCTCCGGTGCGTATGAGATCACGTCCTATACCCCGAGTCAGTCGATCAAGATCGATGCACAGAAGAATTACGCCGGGAAAGCCCCTGCCATTTCGCATGTGATCTTCCATATCATCAAGGATCCTTCCGCACAGCGCCTGCAGCTGGAGAAGGGAGATCTTGACATCGCGCAGGGCATCCCGATGGATCAGATCGATCAGCTGAAATCGAACAAAGAGATCCATGTCTATGAGGATCCGTCGCTCCTTTGCAGTCTTGTATACCTGAATAACCAGAAGGGGCCGACGGCGAATAAGGATTTCCGCAGGGCGCTCTCGTATGCCATTGATTACAAAGCCGTCATCGACGGGGCGGTGAAAGGCCGCGGCGAAGCACTCACCTCTGCCGTGCCGAAGGGCATGTGGGCGAAGGATGACAGTCTCACCGGCTATACCTACGATCTCAATAAAGCGAAAGAGCTGCTTGCTGCTTCCGGAGAAAATGTGACGGAAATGACGCTCACCTACTCGGATAACAAAGCGTACAACGAAGCGGAAGCCCTCCTCATCCAGAATAATCTCGGCAAGCTTGGCATCAAGGTGAATCTGGAAAAGATCGCATGGCCGACCTTCCGTCAGCGCTGCGACAAAGGCGAGTACGAGATGGCGCTCGGCAGCTGGAGTCCGGACTACAGCGATCCGCAGTTCTTCCTTTCCTACTGGCTCGACTCCTCCTACTGGGGGCTTCCGGGAAATCGTTCCTTCTATAAGAATGACAGCGTAGATACCATGCTCCGCGAAGCGGAAGTCATGACGGATAAAGAAGGCCGCACTGCGATCTACAAGAAGGTCCAGCAGATCGCCTTTGACGAAGCACCGTATCTCTTCCTCTTCCAGACCAATGTCCTGACTCCGATGAGAGCCAATATCAAGGGCTATACGTACAATCCGATGCTCGATGATATGTTTGACTTCGAACATATGTCGAAGGAATGAGCGGCTAGGGATTAGGAGCTTCAAGTGACTGGGGGACCAAGGACTAGGAGACTAGGAGACATTAGACTCTCGTATCGTCATTTCGAGCGAAGCGAGAAATCTTTGTCATTTGCGATCAGGTGGGCAATGTTTGGAAAGTTCAAAACGGGAAACCTGCTATCGAGAAACTTCCTGGCATTGCGCATTTCTCGTTTCTCATTCCTCATCCCAATTCAAGCAGAGCTTTCATTCTCCATCAAGGGGCGATACGCCCCACGAGTCGATCTTTTTTCTCCCTGGGGATATTTTAGGAGGCACTATGTTTTCATACAAATTTCTCGGGAACAAGCTCCTGCACCTGTTTCTGGTGTTTCTGGGTGTTTCCATCGTGACCTTCGCGATCTCGCATGTGATCCCGGGGGATCCGGCGCGGATGCTGGTGGGGCCGCATGCTTCCGCTGAGACGCTGGCGGCGGCGCGCGAGTCATTGGGGCTCGACAAACCGGTCTATCAGCAGTACCTCCTCTACATGACGGGGCTTTTTCATGGCGACATGGGGCTTTCCATTCGCACGCAGATGCCCGTCTCCGGCGAGCTGGCGAAGTATTTTCCCGCGACGCTTGAGCTGACGCTTGTCTCCATGCTGATCGCGGTGGTGTGCGGCATCTTCCTTGGCGTCATGTCAGCGGTGCATCGTGATTCGTGGATCGATCACGTGAGCCGCGTGATTTCCATGGTCGGCGTCTCGGTCCCGCTCTTCTGGTCGGGCGTCGTATGTCTCATTCTTTTCTACAAAGTATTTCCCGTTTTTCCGGCTTCGGGGCGCTTGGATACGTTCCTTGCGCCGCCCGCGCCGGTGACAGGGCTCTACGTGATCGACGGGCTTCTTGCGGGAAATATGGATGTCGTCACTTCGGCTCTGCATCATCTGCTGCTCCCTGCGCTATGTCTTGCGTATGCGCAGCTCGCGATCATCACGCGGCAGGTGAGAAGCGGCATGATCGATGTGCTCGAGCAGGACTACATCCGCACGGCGCGTGCCTGCGGCATCCCGAAGCGGAAGATCATTTACTGCTATGCGCTGAAGAATGCGCTCATTCCGACTGTCACCATCACGGGGCTCACCGTCGGTGAGCTTCTGGGCGGAGCAGTGATTACAGAGACCATATTCGGCTGGCCAGGCATGGGAAAGTATGTGATGGACTCCATCGCGTATCTGGATTTCCCAGCCATCATGGGCTTCACTCTCGTCGTCTCGGCAGGGTATGTGCTGATCAATATGGTGGTGGATATCATCTACAACCTGCTGAATCCACAGATCAGCGGAGGTGAGGACGAATGATACCTAGTGCAAAGGAGCGCCCTTCCTTTTTGAAAGCGGCAGCAGAAGTCCTGCTGAAGAATAAGCTCACTCTGGTGGGAACGGTGATCGTAGCACTGATCGTGCTGATCAGTCTTCTGGCGCCGGTCATCAGTCCCTATGATCCGAATCTGATGAATATGCCTGAGCGCCTGCAGGCACCATCGGCGCTGCATCTTTTCGGGACGGATGAAATGGGACGTGATGTCCTCTCCCGTGTCTTCTATGGCGCCCGGATTTCCATCATGGTCGGGCTCTCCATCGTCCTCATCGCCGCTTTCATTGGCTGCGCGATCGGAAGCCTCTCCGGCTATGCGGGCGGACGCATCGATCGGGCTGTCATGGCAGCGACGGATATGGTGCTGTCCTTCCCGTCCATGGTGCTCGCGCTCGCTTTGACGGCGGCGCTCGGCCCGGGGCTTTTCAATACCATGCTTGCGGTCTGCATCGTCCGTATCCCGCTCTACGTCCGTCTCATGCGCGGGGAAGTCCTCTCGCTCAAGAAAGAACCGTACGTGAAAGCGTCCCGCACCTTTGGCGCTTCGCCCTTCTGGATCGTCACACGCCACATCGTACCAAATTGCCTCTCTCCGCTCCTTGTCCAGATGACACTCGGTATCGGGGATGCGATCCTCATCGCCTCTTCCATGAGTTTCATCGGTCTCGGGGCGCAGCCGCCGCTCCCTGAATGGGGTGCGATGATTTCCACTGCCCGTGTCTATGCCATCGACCAGTGGTGGTATGCCGCCTTCCCCGGTCTTTTCATCCTCATCACCGTCATGGGATTCAATCTCTTGGGCGATGGGGTGCGGGATATACTGGATCCAAGAAGCGGCGGGAAATGAGGAACTGTTTCCTGAATCAGTGTTTCCCTCATTCGAGCAGAGTTCTCATTCGAAATCAAGGGGCGGCATGCCCCGTGGATTCATCGTATCTCCTTTTTCAAGAAAGTGTCCGTCTATGAATATTCTAGAAATCCATCACCTCTCGCTCGCCCTTCCGGTCAAGAAGGGCATGGTCACTATCCTCCACGATGTGAATCTCACGGCAAAGGAAGGGGAGATCGTCGGGCTGGTCGGCGAGTCCGGCAGCGGGAAATCAATGACCGCCTTTGCCGTGATGCGCCTCTTGCCGGGCGGCGGCAGGAAAAGGATCGCCGGATCGATCAAGCTTCTGGGGGAAGAGCTTTTGGAAAAAAGCGAGAAAGAGATGGAAACACTTCGCGGGCGCGATGTTTCCATGATCTTCCAAGAGCCGATGACCTGTCTGAATCCGGTCTTCACCATCGCGCGGCAGATGGAGGACGTCATCCGTGCGCATGCGAAGGTCAGCCGGGAAGAAGCCAGAAAGCAGGCACTTTCTATGCTTGAAGCCGTTCACATCCGAAATCCGGCAGATGTCCTCTCCTGCTATCCCTATGAGCTTTCCGGCGGTATGCGCCAGCGGGTCATGATCGGCATCGCGCTCTCCTGTCATCCGAAACTCCTCATCGCAGATGAACCGACAACGGCACTTGACGTCACTGTGCAGGCGCAGATCCTCTACCTGATCAAAGAGGCCTGTCAGAATACAGGGACGGCGGTCCTTTTCATTTCCCATGACCTCGGTGTCATTTCAGAGATCTGCGATCAGGTCTCGGTCATGTATTCGGGGCACATCGTCGAGACAGGACGCACCGCCGATGTCCTGCAGCATCCCCTGCATCCGTATACCAAAGCCCTCATCGAGGCACTCCCTCGCTTCCAGTCCGACAAGGATAGCGACCCTCTGCGCGCGATCCCCGGCATCGTGCCAGACCCCGCCGAAAGCATGGCTGGCTGCCGTTTTTCTCCCCGCTGCGCGCGCTGCGGGAAAGGCTGCGATGCTGCGATGCCGCCGCGGGTGGATACAGGAAATGGCCACATCGTGTACTGCTTCTATCCTATGAGGGACTAGGGAAATACATGTCAAATCGGATTCTACGATTGAATCAGCGTTTTCCTGGCCTGTGGGACGTGATTGGTGATTGGGGGTCAGACATCTGACATCTGATTTCTGATCGTCGGGCATCGCTCCCTATACCAAGGGTGCGATGCGCCACTCTACACAGGAGTACTCATTTCTCATTTTCCATCTCAGGCTCATTGAGACTACACGTTCTCCGAAAGAAGGAATTTCCATGCCTATTCTTGAACTCACAGACGTCACCAAGACGTTTCACACCAAAAGCTTCTGGGGGAAGACGAAGGAAGTACATGCAGTGAATGGCGTCACATTCTCCATCAACAAGGGGGAGACGCTGGGGCTCGTGGGAGAGTCGGGCTGCGGCAAAAGTACGCTCGCGAGCCTCATCATCCGTCTCGAAGAGCCGACCTCAGGGAAGATCCTTCTCTGCGGGCAAGACATCACCCACGCGAAAGAAGAGGCCATCCGTCAGATCCGAAGCAAAGTGCAGATCGTTTTTCAGGATCCGTATTCTTCCCTTTCCCCCCGCATGACGGTCGAGGATATCCTCTTGGAGCCGGCCCGCATTCTGGGCGGTGCATCCAGAGAGGAGATGAAAAAGCGAGCGGAAGAGCTGATGGATCGCGTCGGCCTTCGCAGAAGCGCACTCGAAAAGTATCCCCATGAATTTTCCGGCGGACAGCGCCAGCGCATTTCCATCGCCCGTGCCCTCATGACAGCGCCCGAGCTTCTGATCTTGGATGAACCGACCTCGGCGCTCGACGTTTCGGTGCAGGCGCAGGTGCTTGACATCCTGATCGATCTCAAAAAAGCCCTCGGCCTCTCTTATCTTTTCATTTCCCACAATCTCGCCGTCGTGAAGTACATCGCTGATCGCACAGCGGTCATGGAGAAGGGCTCGCTCGTAGAAATCGGCAGCTCAGAGGCTATCTTCGAGCATCCGTCGGATGCGTATACGAAAGAGCTCATCGATGCGGTTCCAATGATCGGCAAGGCTTTCCGCCCTCCGCGTCAGATCCATGAGCTGCAGGGTTAAGGAAACGCTGATTCAATCGCAGAGTCAGCTTTTACAAGAATTTTTATAAATAGCTCCGTCATACCCTTCCTTAAATAGCCCGCTATTCGCGTCAGGTTATTCCTCGCTATGTATAAAAATTCAAGAGTAAAATCTGACAACGATTGAATCAGTGTTTCCTTAGCCCGTGGGACGGCTCGCCCCTTGATTACGTTTGAAAACCTCGATTGAATGAAAAATGCGAAATGCGAAATGCGAAATGCGAAATGGTGGTGCGGCGCATAAAAATATGGAAGCGCCGCACCTTCCCTTTTGAACCTATAGACCCTTTTGAACCTTCTGCACCCATTCATCAGCGTTTCCTTACATCTTTTGCTCCATGGAATGCTCATCTCACATTGGAAAGGACTGATTTTCTTGATCAATACGGCCAAACTATCTTCTCTCATCGAAGCCCTGATGGCGTACTACCATATCCCCGGCATGGCGCTCGGGCTGGTCACTCCGGAAGGCACGGAGTTTTTTTCATTTGGAGAGAGAGACAAAGAAAAGGGGTTTCCCTTCACGGAGAAGACGGTGAGCGGGATCGGGTCCTGCTCGAAGTCGATGACTTCGTTTGCGGTGATGCGGCTTGCGGAGAAGGGGATCCTCTCTATCGATACACCGATCGCAGAGTACATTCCGCATTTTGCACTGGTTGATCCCGTCGCTTCAAAGGCCGTGACGCTCCGCGATATGCTCTGCCATCGGACGGGCGTTGGCGGACATGATGGGGCATGGCCGGACAATTCGATTTCCCGCATCGAATACCTCGAGCGGCTTTTCTACCTTGCACCGAATGCGCCCTTTCGGACGCTGGCGCAGTACAGCAATGTGATGTACGCGGCCATCGGCGGCATCATGGAGGCGGTGACGGCAAAGAAGTGGGAGGAGATCCTTGCGGAGGAAATCTTTGCGCCGCTCGGGATGGATCACACCTACTGCCTGATGGGGGAGGCAGAGCGAGAGGCAGATTGCGCTTTCCCCTACCGTTGGAACCATGGCCTTGCAAGACTTCTGCGATGGAACATCGATCAGGCGGGCGCCTGCGGTTCGGTCATGAGTACGGCCGAAGACATGGGGAAATGGATTTCCTGCCACATACAGGGAGGGCGCCCGCTCCTTTCGGAAGAGAGCTTCCGAGAGATGCATACGCCGCAGATTCTGATGGACTACCCCCATGTGGAGGGCGGACGCAGCCTTGGCTACGGGCTCGGCTGGCGTGTCATGGACTACCATGGTACGATCGTCCAGCAGCACACGGGAAAGATCGAGGGCTACAGCGCCTTCCAGTTCTACGTGCCTTCTCTCCATTGCGGCGCGGTGTATCTCTTGAATCTGCACTGTCCGGACAATCCGCTCATCTTTGCAGTGGAAGGATTTCTCCTCGATGCCTTTCTCTCACGAGAGGAAGAGGACTGGCTCTCTATCTATGCGGATAGAAATCGAAGCTGCGCGGAGGAGATCTCTTTTCATGACTTGGAGTACGACCTGCTCCCGCGCACGGATGCCAAAGGCCCTCTTTCGCATCCGTGTGAGGAGTATGAGGGCATCTACGAGAACCTCGGCTACGGCCGCTTCGCTGTGCATGTGACAGAGGGGCGCTTCACGCTGGATGAGCGCGCCGTCTCCGGTCTTCCCATGAGCCATCTGTACTACGACACCTTCGCCGTGCATGGGATCAAGGAGGATACCGATCTCTACGAGACGCCGCTCACCTTCTATGCGGATCACAGCGGGCGTATCGCCGGCTTTCACATCACGCTCGAGCCGAAAGTGGCAGATATTGATTTCCATAAATTGCAATGAAAAAGCACAGGCGAGAGCCTGTGCTTTTGTGATTATCGTTTTGCTAAAGAGGTCAGAAATCTAATCTCCAGTCACCAGTCACTTCTTCTCCCCGAAGATTCGGAGCATGTAGATGAAGAGATTGATAAAGTCGAGGTAGAGGGTGAGCGCGCAGAGGATGGCGAGCTTCACACCTTCATCGGTGGTGTTCGTGTTGTTGGCGAAAGCGATCTCGCGGATGCGCTTCGTGTCATAGGCCGTGAGGCCGACGAAGATCAGGATGCCTGCGTAGGCGAGGATCATCTCCAGGAAAGAATTATCGAGGAAAAGATTCACCACGGTAGCGATGATGAGTCCGAAAAGCCCCATGAGGCACAGATTGCCCATCTTCGAAAGGTCAGTCTTCGTGAGGTAGCCATAGGCAGACATGACAGCGAAGGTGCCTGCGGTGATGAAGAAGACGCTTGCGATAGAGGTCATGGTGTAAACAAGGAAAATGGAGGCCATCATCGCGCCGTTCAGGACGGCATAGATGATGTACATGGCGGCCGCTTTTTTGAGAGACATGCGGGCAACCGCAGAAGAAAGGTGCCATACGAGGGCGACCGTCGCGATGAGGAGCGCCCACATCGTGAATTTGCCGGCGAAAACCAGAGAGAGCAGCATCGGACTGCCCGCTACGGTGTACGCGGTGAAGCCGGTGATGGCAAGGGCAATAGCGACCCAGAGATAGATGTCTTTCATGAGGCCGGGCATATTGATGGAGAGGGACTTCTCCCGCTCCCAGGCCATGTCGTTGTTGAACGAGTTCATAGGAAATCTCCTTTCAAAAAATAGGATCATCGGGAATCCGATGGAATATTCACTCCTGCTATTATTATAGCATATATCAATTGGGGGATATAGAAACAATTGAGCAGGCGATGGCCGGTGGCACCTTCCCATGGCCGGAGAGCTCCTTATCCGGGAAAGAGGAGCGTCCGGTTTTCCATCCTCTTCGTGAGAGGATGGAGGGCTGCACTTTTTCAAGAGGGATCCCCCCTGAAATATTCCTGATAGATTTTTTCTATAACTGCTTATGAAAAGCAGGAATATTCCCGATATTATGTAGGTATCTATGAAATTTGACATGACAGGCGGCGGGCTATCCGAAAGGCGGTCATTGGTTTATAATATAGCTACAAACTTTTGAAATTTGTTTATGAAATATTTAGAGAGGATTGGCGTGGAGAGAAAGAAACGACTTGCCTTTCTTCTGGCGGTTCTCCTGCTGCCAGAAGCCGTTTTCGCAGCTGCAGGGGGAAACGATCTTGCGATAGGGAATGCCGTAGAGTATCGGTATTCGTCCCATATCACAGGCGATCGGTGGATGCATGATGAGACGACGCTCTATTTCAATGATGGCTTTGGCCGGCTGATCGAGTTCCATTTGACGGTGGAACACCAGATGACGGAGCTTTCCATTCGTCAGAATGGCTGCGTGGTCTGGCGGGGACAGCTTCCCGGGACTGACCACTTTTCCGTGGTACGTGAGGAGTCGATGGGAGAGGTCTATTTCCTGATCTCATCCGGAGAGAAGGAGTACCGCGCGGGCATTGGCAGGGATGATCGATGGAGCGTCTCTGAATGCAAGAAAACGATCACACAGGACAAGAGAGCGCTTCCGATGTGATCATTCCGGATCAGCATATTATATATAATTTCTAATGTGACTGTGGACCGGAAATAGTGTATAATATATAAAAGTATTGTTCGTGAAATTTAGGCGTTCGTTTATCTGTTTTAGACAGCGGCAAGGTGAGGGGTATGAAGAGACAGATCCATTTAAAACCGGAAGATTTAAATAAGAGCGACAAGCTGGGGCTGACCTACAATCTGGGTCAGGCGCATAAGAGAATGCTCCTTAAGCAGTCCGGTATCATGCAGAAGTTTGGTTTGACTGCGCGCCAGTCTCTGATCATAGCCTATCTTTCTACTCACAAGAAGGATCTAGTCACACAGAAGACACTGGAAGAACATCTGCACCTGACGAATCCCACTATCACAGTCATGGTGAAGTCCATGATCGACAAGGGTCTTGTGCGTAAGGAGCGTGTGCCGGAAGATGCGAGGAAGTACCGTCTCTTCCTGACGGAAAAAGCCAAGCAGGTCGAGCAGGCGAGCCGTCAGGCGGCCAAGGATCTGGACAAGACATTCTACGAAGGCGTATCGGAAAGCGATATGCGGATCTTCAAAGGGGTCTTAGGGCAGATCATGAGAAATCTGGATATGATATAGACGTAAAGATGCTTCGAAAGGAGCATCTTTTTTAGTATAATACATGTTGTTGGTTATTTGGGTATGTTCGTAAATGGTTTGAGGGGTAGCCCGTGGGATGGGTTGCCTTTTGATTACGTGTGAAAGCCTCGCTTGAATTAGAAATTAGAAATGAGAAATGGTGGTGCGGCGCATAAAAATATGGAAGCGCCGCGGAATTTTGATAGTGCTTCGCGTCGTCGTCATCCCGAGCGTAGCCGAGGGATCTTTCTTGCACTGCGGTCAGTATCGCATAGGCACTGGCAGGGAATCGACGCCTTGCTGCTATGTATTCCTACTTTCACACATGAATCGTTTATCAGTCTACAAGAAAGATTTCTCGACTTCGCTCGAAATGACGATACGTGTTTCCTGCATCCTGAAATGCAGTGCTCTATGAATGGTGTGCCCCTTCAAACACTTCTCACTAAGTCCCAAAAATTGATAAATCGCAATACCAGGCCCTAGTCGCTAGTCACTTTTCATTCATTAAAGGAGTTTTTTATGCGTAAACCCATCATCGCCGTTACAGCAGACACGCTTCTGGCGGATATGAAACCGATCAATCAGAGAATGGCGGACTACGCGCCGCGTCCGCTTTTGAATGCGTTAGGGCGCGCCGGCCTGCTCCCCATCATTCTGGCCTATGACGACTACGCCGGCCCTGAGGAATATGTGGGAAGCTTTGACGCACTCGTCCTATCCGGCGGGCCCAATCCCGCCCCCCGTTTCTACGGAGAAGAGCCGCTTTGGTGTATCGGGCCGACCTACGAGAAGAGAGATATTTTCGAGATCGGGCTCATCAAGGCCTGCCTCAAAGCGGACAAGCCGATCCTCGGCATCTGCCGCGGCCATCAGATCTTGAATGTCGCCTTGGGTGGCAAGCTCTGGCAGGACATGCAGGCACAGAATCCCAAAGCCACCATCCAGCATATGCAGAAAGCGCCGGGAAACATCGCGACCCATTATATAGAGATCGATCCGGAAAGCCGCCTGCATGATGTCTTGGGGGATGGGCTCTACGTGAATTCGCGCCATCGCGAAGCCATCAAGAAGCTCGCTGACGGTCTCCGCATCACGGCAAGAAGCAGAGACGGTATCATCGAAGCGACCGAGAGTGTGAAGAATGACCTCATCACCACCGTCCAGTGGCATCCGGAAAATATGGAGGAAAAGGTGATGGATCCGCTCTTCAAAGCCTTTGCCGAACGTGTCAAGCGGTGGATGGTCTGAACGCGAGACATGATGGTGAGGCATCTCATGCGGAAGTGCCGCGTGGCTTGCATAGGGTCTCTGCGTATAAGGGAAGCTTAAAATTCATATTTAAGCATGCTTGCAAAACTAAATTCATGTGGTATAATAATGAGGAAGACGGAAGAGAATGTACGGATTCCGTTCCGCCTTCACAATATAAGCCGCTTTCCCCGAGCGGCTTCTCCACTCCTTTATCTCCTTTTATTTTTACACTCTCACAGAAAAGGGCGGCCTGATGGCCGCCCTTTTCTTGCGCGCAGAGGATGGGGGCAGTATGGATGCACTGCCTTTGGCTTCTCTTCCCCGCTTGCTCATTCTAGCCCTTCCTTGCGCTTTGTGGTAGAATAACATTGAAATGTTGTCTATTAGGAGGTGTTACGTTGTTCGCCTATGCGTTCACGTTTCTTGTGGCACTGGCTGTGACCTTTGTGCTGACGCCGGTGGTGAAGAACTTCGCCATCCGCATCGGAGCCGTCGACAAGCCGGATGCGCGCAAGGTACATCATGGACTGATACCGCGTCTGGGGGGACTGGCCATTTACGCCGGCTTCATGGTCTCCGTGATCGCGACCATCGGCTTTACCTATGAGATGGTCGGTATCATGGTGGGATCGACATTTTTGATCGCGGTCGGCATCGCTGACGATGTGTACTCCCTGCCGCCGAAGGTAAAGCTCTTGGGGCAGATCATAGCTGCGGCCATTCCTGTCGTCATTTTCAATATCAATATCGAATGGATCGACGTGCCGCGCCTCGGCATTATTTATTTGCCGGAGATCATATCGCTGCCGCTCACCATTTTCTGGATCATCGGCTTCGTGAATACGGTGAACCTGATCGACGGCCTGGACGGTCTGGCAGCTGGCATTGCGACGATCGCCTCCATCGCCATCGCCCTCCTTGCTTTTCAGATGGGGCAGTGGGTGGCTGCAGCGGCCATGGTCGCCATGACAGGGGCCTGCCTTGCCTTTCTGCAGTATAACTTCAACCCGGCGAAGATCTTCATGGGAGATACCGGCTCCATGTTCCTTGGCTATATCATCTCGGCCGTGTCCGTCATGGGCTCGATGAAGACCGTAGCGACAGCCGTCCTCATCGTGCCGCTTCTCGCGCTCACCGTGCCGATCACCGATACCCTCCTTGCGATCGTCCGCAGAAAGTCGAGCGGTGTGCCGATCTTCTCACCGGATAAAAACCACCTGCATCACCGTTTGCTGGCCAAGGGACTGAATCAAAAGCAGGTCGTGCTCGTCATGTACGCGCTGACGGCCTTCTTCTCCTGCACCGCGCTCATCGTCATTCATCTGTCCCTTTGGATCGGCATCGCGATCGTAGCCATCGCCCTCGTACTCTTCATCCTTTGGGCAAGAAAGCTCGGTGTCATGCAGGAGATCGTCCCATCGCCCTACCAGATGGAACAGAAGAAAAAGAAAGATAGTGACTAGTGACTGGTAGCTAGGGATTAGGGACTTCGAGTGACTAGAGACTGAGAGACTGGGAGACATTAGACTCCCGTGTTGTCATTTCGAGCGAAGCGAGAAATCTTTGTCATTTGCGGTCAGGTGGGCAATGATTAGAAAGTTCAAAACGGGAAACCTGCTACCCGCAGACTTTCGGGCATCGCCCTATTTATACTCTGCGGCGCTTCCATATTTTTATGCGCCGCCACCACCATTTCTCATTCGACAAAGATTTCATCCACAATCAGTGGGCAGCACGTCCTACAGGCTAACCCTGAACCAAACCACAAAGAGAGGAATGCAAGAATCATGATCAAAGTAATGACGATTTTCGGGACACGGCCGGAAGCCATCAAGATGGCGCCCGTTGTGAAAGAGCTTTTGAAGCGGCCGGACATTGATACGAAGGTCTGCCTCACCGCGCAGCACCGCGAGATGCTCGATCAGGTGGTCGATCTCTTCCATCTGCCGGTGGACTACGACCTAGACATCATGAAGAGCGGGCAGTCCCTCTACGACATCACCGCCCGCGTGCTCCGCGGGCTGGAAGATGTGCTGAAGAAGGAGAAGCCCGACTACGTGCTCGTTCACGGAGATACCACGACCACCTTCACCGCAGCACTGGCTGCTTTCTATCAGCAGATCAAGATCGGTCATGTCGAAGCAGGCCTGCGTACCGGAAACCTGCTTTCGCCCTTCCCTGAAGAAGCCAATCGTCAGCTGACCGGCGTCCTCTCGAATGTGAATTTTGCTCCGACGGAAACGGCCAGAGGAAATCTCCTGCGCGAGAGCAAAGACGATAAGAACATCTACGTCGTCGGCAATACCGTGATCGATGCTCTTCTTGCGACCGTCAAGAAGGACTATCATTTCGAGGATACGGAGATCGAAGCCATCGAAGAGCACAAGCGTGTGATCCTCGTGACGACACACCGCCGTGAAAATCTTGGCGCTCCGATGCACCACGTCTACCGTGCGCTCCGCCGTCTGGTGGAAGCCGTGCCGGATACGGAAGTGGTTTTCCCGGTGCATAGAAATCCGCTCGTGCGTGAAGCCGTTTCCGAAGAGCTCGAAGGCGTGGCAGGCATTCATCTTGTCGAACCGATGGAATATGAACCATTCACAAACCTAATGGCCAGAAGCGCCATCGTCCTCACCGACTCGGGCGGCATTCAGGAAGAAGCTCCGAGCCTTGGCAAGCCTGTCCTCGTCCTTCGAGATACCACCGAGCGTCCGGAGGCGGTCGAAGCAGGTACCGTGAAGCTCGTCGGCACCGATGAAGAAAAGATCTTCCATGCGGCCTATGAGCTTTTGACGGATGAGCAGGCGTACAAAGCCATGGCAGAAGCCGTGAATCCATATGGAGATGGCCATTCGGCAGAACGTATTGCAGATGCCCTTCTCTACATAGAAGGATTAAGTGATAAAAAACCGACTAAATTTATAGCCAAGTAAAAAATCCTATGCTATAATGTACATGTACATTTGCATGTTTTACTTTTGACATGCCTTTTTTAGAAACCATAGCGAGAAACCAGATGGATAAGAAGGGGAAACTGCCGAAGGACGATGACTGGCATCCGCTGAGAAGTGCTGCCGTCGCATCAGGAGCAGGTCTGACCATGCTGAGCTCGATCGCTGTGGGCGTATGGGCGGGGCTCAAGACCGATGAATGGCTGGGCACCGATCCATGGGGACTCATTCTGCTTTCTGTCATAGGAGCGGTGAGCGGTTTGTGGTCTGCAATTACACAGATATTAGGTAAGAAATGATATGAACTTCGACTTGACTTTTCCTCACTATGCCAAGCGCATGAATCAGTACATTCTGGTCATCGCTGTCATCGGCGCAGGCATACTCTTTGCCTGGCAGGGCTGGGCATATGCATTTGCCTGGGGGTTAGGCTGCCTGTTTCATATCTTTTTTTTCAGCCTCATGCTGGTTAAGTTTAACCAGTGGCAGAGAGACAAGCGAGAAGTGGACTTCATCGGACACCGCCTTGTGGTATTCACGATGCTCCGCTTTATTTTGGAGATCGCAAGCTGCGTAGCGGTGATCTTCACGCCGCTCAATATATTGGCCTATTTAGGTGGCTTACTTACACTGCCTGCTGCAACTCTTGGGGAGCGGCTGGTCGGTTTAATTAAGGAGTAGTTTTCTTGATATCCTTGTAAGAGAAAGGGGGTGAGATTATGCATCTTCATACGGGTACACATGTTGTAGAGCAGCTCTTTGGCATGTCTGTGAATATGGATACGCTTTATACCACATGGCTTACTGCCATCATCGTCTTCATCGCCGTATTTGCAGCGACCAGAGGCAGATCCCTGATCCCGGGAGGCTGGCAGAATGTGATCGAAATGGTCATCGAAAGTCTTTGCTCTCAGTTTGAAAGTAATGTTGGTTCCAATTATCGCAAGGTGGCGACCGTTCTTCTGACGCTGTTTCTTTTTATCTTCACTGCGAATCAGATCGGTCTTCTGCCGACAGAACACCTGACTGCGTCTCCGACCAATGACGTGAATACTACATTGGGCCTATCCATCGCATGTTCTTTGATTACACACTTCTATTTCATTAAGTGTAAAGGCGTAGGGCACTGGCTTGGGCATTTCTTCAAGCCATTCGCGATTTTCGCCGTCATGAATCTGATAGAAGAACTTGCGAAGCCGATTACGCTGGCTATGCGTCTATTCGGCAACATTCTCGCGGGTGAAATTCTTCTGGAAGTTTTGTACTTCCTCTGCCCATGGTTTGTACCTATGATCTGGATCGCCGTATCTTTGTTTATCGGTCTGGTTCAGGCATACATTTTCACCACCTTGACTTCCGTATATCTGAAAGAAAGCGTTGACTGAGTCGCAGCCGGTGAAGCGGCTACGCCGCATAATAAACGGAACGGCGCCGCCCGTAAAAACGGTAAATACAATAGCCTGCCTTTCCTGATCACGGGGCAGTGCTAAAATTTTTTGCAATTCTCTAGGAGGAATTATCATTATGGATCAGACAATCGTAGCACAGTATTCCCTGATTGCAGCAGCAATCATTGCAGGCTGCGCAGCTCTTGCAGCAGCACTCGCCGACTCCAAAGCCGCAACTAAAGCTCTCGAAGGTATGACCCGTCAGCCGGAAATGGCAGGCAAACTCTTCACCAACATGCTCGTAGCTATCGGCCTTATCGAATCTATTCCGATCATCGCTATCGTTATCGCTCTCGTACTCGTATTCGCTAACCCATTCCTGAAATAATTATTCCTAATTAAAATAATTACGGAATATTAGGCTAAGGAGGGAACGAATTGGTAGACCTGAATGGTACCTTGTTGATGCAGATCGTCAACTTTGTCATTCTCTGTGCTATTCTTGGCCATTTCTGCTACAAGCCGGTACTTAAAGTACTCGACGACCGCAAAGCTCGTATTAAAAACGACCTGGACAGTGCTGCCCAGTCCAAAGCTGCTGCTGAAGAACTGAAAGTCAGCTATGAAGCCCAGCTGAAAGACGCACAGGCAAAAGCCCAGGAAATTGTGGACAAAGCAGTCAAGGAAGCCAAGGTGCAGGCGCAGGCACAGATTGATGAAGCCCATGCATCTATCGCCAAAGCAAAGGAACAGGCCAGCCAGCAGATCGAAAGAGAACGCAAGGATGCTCTGGAAGATCTGAAGGCTCAGGTGGCAGTCCTTTCCTGCGATATTGCAGCAAAGATCATCAGCAAGAACATGACGCCGGACGCCAACGACCGGCTCATCGCAGAAAGCATCGCAAAGCTGGATGCTAAAAAAGCAGGTAAATAATCATGGATAAGAACGTAATCCTTGCAAAGAAATACGGTCGCGCCATCTATGAAATCGCTGCTGAACAGAACAGCTTGGAAAAAACAGAAGAAGAACTTCACCTGATTGCAGACGCCATCAAGGAACATGCAGATCTGAAGGAGCTTCTTTTCCATCCTCTGCTTGCAAAGGATGTCAAGAAAGATACGATTAAGAAATTATTTGCAGATAAGGTTCAGCCTGTCGTTCTGCAGTTCTGCTATGTCGTAATCGACAGAGACCGCATTACCGACTTCCCCGCTATGGTAGACGTATATACGACTCTTGCGCATCATGGCATGGGCATCGAAGAAGCTGTGGTGACCTCCGCACTCCCGATGACCAAGTCCCAGGTGGAAGCATTGAAAGCGAAACTCTCCGAAATTACAGAGAAGAAGATTCTCATGAAGCAGAAAGTGGACACGGCGCTGATTGGCGGTTTCACCGTTCAAGTGGGCGACCGCCTGATCGATGGGTCCGTAGCCAGACAGCTGCAGACACTGAAAGCTATTATGATGCAAAGAGATTGAGGTGACTTCTAGGAAATGAAAATCAGTTCAGATGAAATTACATCTGTCATTAAAAAACAGATTGAAAACTACAAAGTAGACCTCAATGTCGATGAAGTTGGTACGGTTCTTGAAGTCGGCGACGGTATCGCTCATATCTATGGGCTCGAAAACTGCATGGCCGGCGAACTGCTTGAACTGCCTAACGGCGTATATGGCATGGCTCTTAACCTGGAAGAAAGCAACGTAGGTGCCGTTCTTCTGGGTCGCGCCGAAACCATTAAGGAAGGCGACACAGTCAAGAGAACAGGCCGTCTGATGCAGGTCCCGGTAGGGGACGCTGTTATCGGCCGCGTTGTCAATGCACTGGGCCAGCCGATCGATGGCAAAGGCGAAATCAAGACCGCCGAATTCCGCGACATTGAAATTAAAGCACCGGGCATTGCTGACAGACAGCCAGTCAATGTACCACTGCAGACTGGTCTCAAAAGTATCGACTCCATGGTTCCGATCGGCCGTGGTCAGCGTGAACTTATCATCGGTGACCGTGGTACCGGTAAAACCGCTATCGGCATCGATACCATTCTGAACCAGAAGGGTCAGAACGTTATTTGTATTTACGTATCCATCGGCCAGAAAAACTCCAACGTCGTTCGTGTATACGAAAGACTGAAGCAGGCTGGCGCTATGGACTACTCCATCATCGTCCACGCAGGCGCATCCGAAGGCTCCCCGATGCAGTACCTGGCACCATACTCCGGTGTCTCCATCGCGGAATACTTCATGCATCAGGGCAAAGACGTCCTTATCATTTATGATGACCTCTCCAAGCACGCTGTCGCATACCGTGCGATGTCCCTGCTGCTGCGTCGTCCACCAGGACGTGAAGCTTACCCAGGCGACGTATTCTATCTGCACTCTAGACTGCTGGAACGTGCTGCCCGTCTTTCCAAAGAACTCGGCGGCGGCTCTATCACCGCTCTTCCGATCATTGAAACTCTGGCAGGCGACGTAGGCGCATACATCCCGACCAACGTTATTTCCATCACCGACGGTCAGATCTACCTCGAAACCGCACTTTTCTACTCCGGTATCCGTCCGGCTATCAATGTCGGCCTCTCCGTATCCCGTGTAGGCGGCTCCGCACAGATCAAAGCGATGAAACAGGTCGCAGGTACCCTGCGTCTGGATCTCGCTCAGTATCGCGAACTCGCAGCATTTGCTCAGTTCGGCTCCGACCTCGACGCTGCTACCAAGGCACAGATCGACCGCGGCCAGAGAACCACAGAGATCCTGAAACAGCCACAGTACTCCCCATACCCGGTCGAAGATCAGGTACAGGCGATCTACGTAGCCGTCAACGGATACCTAGATGATGTAGAAGTCAATGAAGTCGTTGATTTCGAACATCAGATTCTCGCATTCCTCCACAGCAGCCATCCGGAAATCGGCGAAGACATCATCAAGAATAAGAAACTGACTGATGAAAACGAAGAAAGACTCAAAGCTGCTATTGTTGAATTCAAAGAACGCTACAACGCAAAAAAGTCTGAAACGGTAGAGGGGTGATCTGATTGGAAAGTACGCGTGATATAAAAGGGCGCATTAAATCTGTCACCAACATCCAGCAGATCACAAAAGCAATGAAGATGGTCGCCGCAGCCCGTCTGCGTAAAGCAGAAGAAAAAGCAAACGGCTCCCGTCCCTATGCTGAAAAAATCGGAGAGCTTCTGCGCCGTGCTTCTTCGGTAACACCCGGTTTCACCAGCCCGCTCTTTAGAACAGGCGAAGTGAAGAAGGTCGGCTATCTTGTCATCAGTGCAGATAAAGGCCTCGCCGGTGCTTATAACTCCAATGTTATGAAGCAGACCTTAAGTGAAATCTCCGGTAAGGATCGGTCAGAGTATGCACTCTACGTGTGCGGCAAGCAGGGAAGAAACTACTTGAAATTCCGCGGCTATGATCTGGATTCCTATCATTTCGGCTTTTCTGACAAACCGTCGGCACAGGACTCCATCGCTCTTGCAAAAGAAATGGTGGACTACTTCACCAAAGAAGAAGTCGACGAAGTCTACATTATTTACACAAAATTCATCACTGCTCTCCGCCAGCAGGTGAAGGTACAGAAATTACTTCCTGTCGAATCGCCGAAGGCAGAAGCAGGCGAAGCAGACAAAGAACCATCCGTGGATGATGAATACATCTTCCTGCCGGATGCAGGCACAGTCCTTTCCAAGCTGCTTCCTGAATATGTACAGGTGCAGGTTTACAACGCCATGCTCCAGTCCGCTGCCTCCGAACTTGGCAGCCGAATGGCAGCTATGTCCGCTGCAACCGACAACGCGACCGAAAGAATCGCCGACCTCAACCTTACGTACAACAAAGCACGTCAGGCACAGGTCACCAACGAAATTTCCGAAATCGTCGGCGGCGCAGCTGCGCTTGAATAAACCCGCATAAAGAATTTAAGGAGGAATGCTTCTTCATGGCAAATGAAAAGGAGATGCAGGTAGGTAAAGTAGTCCAGATCATCGGCGCAGTCGTAGATATTGCATTCGATGACGACAAAGAACTCCCTGCTATCTATAACGCAATCCATGTAAAAGATGATAAATCCGGCGTTCCTGTTGATGTTATCTGTGAAACCATGCAGCACCTCGGCGACGGCGTCGTCCGTGCCGTAGCTATGAGCTCCACAGATGGCATGGTACGTGGAATGAAAGCAGTCGACACCGGCCGTGCTATTGCAGCACCGGTAGGCGACGGCTGCCTTGGACGTATTTTCAACGTTCTCGGACAGACAGTAGATAACGATCCGGCCAAAGTACCGGCATCCGACTACTGGCCGATTCATCGCCCGGCACCGGCCTTCAAAGACCAGTCCCCGGCAGCTGAAATTTTCGAAACCGGCATCAAAGTCGTCGACCTGATCTGCCCATACGCAAAAGGCGGTAAGATCGGTCTGTTCGGCGGTGCAGGCGTAGGTAAAACAGTCCTGATTCAGGAACTGATCCACAACGTAGCGACCGAACATGATGGCTGCTCCGTATTCTGCGGCGTAGGCGAACGTACCCGTGAAGGCAACGACCTCTGGGGCGAAATGAAAGACTCCGGCGTCCTGAACAAAGTAGCACTGGTCTATGGCCAGATGAACGAACCTCCGGGAGCTCGTATGAGAGTCGCCCTGACAGGTCTGACCATGGCAGAATACTTCCGTGATAAACAGGGTCAGGACGTACTGCTCTTCGTCGACAACATTTTCCGTTTCGTACAGGCAGGCTCCGAAGTATCCGCACTGCTCGGCCGTATGCCGTCTGCCGTAGGTTACCAGCCAACGCTCGCAACCGATATCGGCGAACTGCAGGAACGAATCACTTCCACCAAGACCGGTTCCATCACATCCATTCAGGCTGTATATGTACCGGCCGATGACCTCACCGACCCGGCTCCGGCTGGCGTATTCACCCACCTGGATGCTACCACGGTACTGAACCGTTCCATCGCCGAACTGGGTATTTACCCGGCAGTCGATCCGCTGGACTCCACTTCTCGTATCCTTGATCCGAACGTACTCGGCGAGGAACACTACGAAGTAGCCCGCGGCGTACAGGCTATTCTGCAGCGCTACAAAGAACTGCAGGATATCATCGCCATCCTCGGTATGGAAGAACTTTCTGATGACGACAAGGTCATCGTTGCTCGCGCAAGAAAGATCCAGAGATTCCTGTCTCAGCCGTTCTTCGTAGCTGAACAGTTCACAGGCTCCCCAGGTAGATATGTACCTCTGAAGGAAACCATCAGAGGCTTCAAGGAAATCCTTGCAGGTCAGCACGATGATATGCCTGAAGGCGCATTCTACATGGTCGGCACAATTGATGAAGCAATCGAAAAGGCTGAAAAGATGAAGAAAGGGGAATAAGCCATGGCTGATACCCTTACTCACTCCATGCACGTGGAAGTCATCAGTCCGGATGGTCCGATCTTCAGTGAAGACAATGTGGACATGGTGGTGGCCCGCGCAGAAGACGGCGAATTCGCTGTCTTGAAAAACCATCTGCCTCTGGCAGCCGCTTTGGAAATGTGCGTCGTGCGCATTAAAAAAGCAGCTGAAGAGCAGAAGGTCGCTGTATTCGGCGGGTTCTTGGAAAATTCCAAGAACAACGTAAACATCGTGGCTCCGCTGGCTGAGCTGGCTGAAACCATCGATGTAGCACGCGCCCAGGCAGCGAAAAAGCGTGCAGAAGACAGACTGGCTTCTCACAGCGCAGACATCGATATGGATCGCGCAAGACTCGCTCTCATGCGTGCACTGACACGCCTCAAAGCGACTGGAACGATCTGATAGAGAAACAAAAAAGGAGCTGTGAAGAAATGAATCCTCATTTCTTCACAGCTCCTTTTTACTATGCTTTCATTTGGTTCAGGGTTCAGGGTTCAAGGTTCAGGGCTCTCGTGGCGGCTTCGCCGCCTTTTTTTTAAAGATGGTATTCCCGTATCGTAGCCTTCCCTTCTAGGGAATGCTATTAAGTTAAGCGGCAGAACGTTCTTAGCTCCCAATCGGGGGAGCTCCCCGAAGGGGTGAGGGGGCTACGTAGCGGTATTGCATGAAAGTGTTGGAATATCGATAGCATCGGACTATTCAACATAGCACGCTATACCGCTA
>SKEO01000438.1_pt1 | contig 40256 bp, 34 predicted proteins | sample 4826801 | NCBI WGS metagenome assembly SKEO01 (sample SAMN11008807, study PRJNA524170) | human gut metagenome | biome: Human fecal sample; material: Feces; isolation source: fecal sample from pouch patient p3 | host: Homo sapiens | place: Israel: Tel-Aviv | collected 2016-02-25 | reverse complement strand
AGCATGAGGGCAAGATCATCAACATCTGCTCCATGATGAGCGAGCTGGGCCGCGAGACCGTCTCCGCCTACGCCGCTGCCAAGGGCGCGCTGAAGATGCTGACCAAGAACATCGCCTCCGAGTACGGCGAGTACAACATCCAGTGCAATGGCATGGGCCCCGGCTACATCGCCACCGCCCAGACCGCCCCGCTGCGGGAGATCCAGCCCGACGGCAGCCGCCACCCCTTCGACCAGTTCATCACTGCCAAGACCCCCGCAGGCCGCTGGGGTGAGGCGGAGGACATGGTAGGCCCCTGCGTCTTCCTCGCCTCCCATGCTTCGGACTTCGTGAACGGCCAGATCCTCTACGCCGACGGCGGCATCCTCGCCTATATCGGCCGTCAGCCCAAGTAATCTCAGGCAGCAAAAAAGCCCTGTGGCACCCGCCGCAGGGCTTTTGTCGTCTCAGATGAGGATGCCGTCGCAGTGGTCGATCTCGTGCTGGAGGATCTCAGCGGTCCAGCCGGTAAAGGTCTTGATGCGGGTCTGGAATTTTTCGTTCTGCCACTGGACCTTGATGGTCTGGAAGCGCTTGGTCTTTCGGGTGCCGGTGAGGGAGAGACAGCCCTCCTCGGTCTCATACGGCCCGGACTTTTTGAGGATGACCGGGTTGAACATGACGAGATAGCCGTCCTCGCCCTCGACGGCGATGATGCGCTTTGCAGCGCCGATCATGTTCGCCGCCATGCCGACACAGCCGTCTTTGTGGGCGATGAGCGTTTCCAGCAGATCCTGCGCGATGGACAGGTCTTCCGGGGAGGCCGGTGCGGCTTTCCGGGCGAGAAAAAGCTCGTCTTTGCAGATGTCACGGATCATAGAAAACCTCCTGTGCAGATGAAGAAAGCCACGATGTGCGTCATTCTCCGACGCTTCATCGTGGCTTTTTTGTGGTCGGAGTGGCGAGACTCGAACTCGCGGCCTCCTGCTCCCAAAGCAGGCGCGCTACCAACTGCGCAACACCCCGACAATATTCAATTGTACCTGTACAGTATACCTTTTTTTAGAGTGTTCGTCAATAGATTCATCCGGCGGCCGGAGTGCAAAAAATCCCGCCCGGAAATCCGGGCGGGATGCAACGGTTCTACAAATAGAGTGATCAGTCTGCGAACAGCGGAGTGGACAGGTAGCGGTCGCCGGTATCGGGCAGCAGCACCACGATGTTCTTGCCAGCATTCTCCGGGCGCTTTGCCAGCTGCAGGGCAGCCCAGACGGCAGCACCGGAAGAAATGCCCACCAGCACGCCCTCCTTGTGACCGATCAGCCGACCGGTGGCAAAGGCGTCGTCGTTCTCCACGGCAATGATCTCGTCATAAACCTTGGTGTCCAGCACGTCCGGCACAAAGCCTGCGCCGATGCCCTGGATCTTGTGCGCACCGGCAGTGCCCTTGCTCAGCACCGGGGAGGAGGCGGGCTCCACGGCCACGACCTTCACGTCAGGGTTCTTGCTCTTCAGGTACTTGCCCACGCCGGTCACGGTGCCGCCGGTGCCAACGCCTGCCACAAAGATGTCTACCTTACCGTCGGTATCGTCCCAGATCTCGGGGCCGGTGGTCTCGATGTGTGCCTGGGGGTTGGCCGGGTTCACAAACTGGCCGGGGATGAAGGAATTGGGGATCTCCTTTGCCAGCTCATCGGCCTTGGCAATGGCGCCCTTCATGCCCTTGGCACCCTCGCTGAGCACCAGCTCGGCACCGTAAGCCTTCATCAGCTGGCGGCGCTCCACGCTCATGGTCTCGGGCATGACGATGATGATGCGGTAGCCCTTGGCAGCTGCCACGGCAGCCAAGCCGATGCCGGTATTGCCAGAGGTGGGCTCGATGATCACGGAGCCTTCCTTCAGCAGGCCCTTGGCCTCGGCGTCGTCGATCATCTTCTTGGCAATGCGGTCCTTCACGGAACCGGCCGGGTTGAAGTACTCCAGCTTGGCCAGAATGTGAGCAGACAGCTGCTGCTCCTTTTCAATGTGGGTGAGCTCCAGCAGCGGGGTGTGACCGATCAGCTGGTCAGCGGCAGTATAGATCTTGCTCATAATAAATTCCCTCCTGATACAGATACAACTTCTCGAACGGGCCCCGGCACCCGAGGTGCGGCCCGGAACTACAAACCTTTAAACCAACATTGTTTGTGGGTTTGATGGTATTATAGTCCCCTTTGCCCTGCTTGTCAATGCTTTTTTGCAAAAAAGTGGGATTGAAATATTATTTACCCTGTTGTATAATAGGTTTAACATTCTATGGACATCAAAGGAAGTACACGAATATGATCGTTTCCACCAAAGGGCGCTATGCGCTGCGCGTGATGATCGACCTCGCCGAACATCAGGCGGAAAAATACGTTCCCCTCAAGGAAGTCGCCGCACGGCAGGAGATCTCGGAAAAATATTTGGAGAACATCCTCAAGGTGCTGGTGCAGAACGGCTTTCTGGAGGGTCTGCGCGGCAAGGGCGGCGGTTACCGCCTGACCCGCAGCCCCGACCAGTACACCGTGGAGGAGATCCTCATGCTCACCGAGGGCAGCCTGGCCCCCGTCACCTGCCTGACGCCGGGTGCATCCCCCTGCGCCCGCCTGGCCAACTGCCGCACCTATGAGATGTGGAAAGGCCTGAACGACCTCATCTCCAACTATTTCAGCCACATCACCCTTGCCGATCTTGCCCTGCCCGATCAGGCTGGCAACGATTATGTGATCTGAGGACATTATCGTGTTCGAGCAATTTCGATGGGATTTTCGCAGTCCGGAGGAACGGGGAGACGCCGGAGAAAACATTATTTACAGCGCTCTGAATAAGGTCCGCGGTCGTAAAGCTCTTTTGCCAAATTGTTATATACCGGTAGGCCAAAAAGGATCGACCGAGATTGATATGGTCTTTCTGCACGAGTCTGGCCTTTATGTAATCGAATCTAAAAATTACAGTGGTTGGATTTTCGGCAATGAAGAGCAAGACCATTGGACACAGTGTCTGAGGGGAAAATTTCATACAACACAAAAGCATTCCTTTTATAATCCTCTCCTGCAAAATGAAACTCACATTTGCGCATTGATGGAACTGCTGAAGGATGATACTATTCCATACTATTCCTATGTGGTATTCGGAAACAACTGTGAGCTAAAGAACATTCAGCTCACAAGCGGAAGGCATCATGTGACTTATGCCCTATATCTCCGAAAAGATATTGAGTATCATGCTCAGTGTACCGGCATCCAGCTATCTGATGAAAAGATGGATTCGCTTTATGCAACGCTTGTGAATTTCACAGAGGCAAGCAGTTGGCAAAGGGAAGCCCACATAAAAGAAGTTCAGTCAAAACAATATCCCATCATCCAACCGGATGGAACTTGGGCTTGTCCACATTGTGGCGGACAGCTCGTCAGGCGGGTAGCTCAACGGGGAAGCCGGACGGGGCAAACTTTCTGGGGTTGCTCGAATTATCCACGCTGTCATTTTACTTATCAGGAATAATTGATTCGGCGCACCGCACATTGCGGTGCGCCTTTTTTGCACAGTTCCTCGCGAAATGTGTGGGAATTCTTGGCAAGTATCACGGTTGATGGACGTCCGACGGTGCGGTATACTACCACTTGTATCCCGCATTTTTTCTGCAACTGTGAAAGGAGCGATCCCTTACGAAATATATTTTTCAGTTTGCGCGCATTCTGGCCTTCTGTTTTCTGGGCGAGGTGCTGCACGCCGTGCTGCCGCTGCCGGTGCCTGCCAGTGTCTACGGCCTGGTATTGCTGCTGCTGGCTCTGAACTTCCGGCTGGTGAAGCTGGAGGATGTGAAGGAGGTAGGCACTTACCTCACCGGCATCTTCCCGCTGCTGTTCGTGCCTGCCGCAGCCGGCGTGATGGAGCTGTGGGCCGAGATGGGCAACATGCTGTTGCCCATCATCATTGCCATCATCCCGGTGACGGTGCTGGTCATGGTCTCCGCAGGCCGCACCACCCAGGCCATGACCGGCCGCAAAAAGAAGGAGGCAGACCATGCTGAATGATTTCCTGTCCGGGTCGGCGGCGTGGGGCGTGCTGCTCACGCTGGCAGCCTTTGCACTGGGTGCCCTGATCAACCGGATCACCGGCAAAGCCATCTTCAATCCCCTGCTGCTGGGCAGCATCTTTGTCATCATCTTCCTGTCGGTGTGCAAGATCCCCTACGCCGACTACAAGGCCAGCGCCGCCCCGGTGAACTACCTGCTGCTGCCGGCCACCGTGGCTCTGGCCATCCCGCTGTATGAAAAGTGGGACCTGCTCCGGGAGAACGCCGCCGCCATCATCGCCGGCATCTCGGTTGGCACACTGGTCAGCCTGGGCAGTGCCCTTGCTCTTGCCCTGGCGCTGGACCTGACCCAAGAGCAGTACGCCACCCTGCTGCCCAAGTCGGTGACCACCGCCATCAGCATGGACGTGGCCGCTGAGCTGGGCGGCATTGCCGCCCTGACCGGTGCCATCGTCATCCTCACCGGCATTGCGGGCAGCCTGCTGGCCGAAACGGTGTGCAAGGTGTTCCACATCACCGACCCCATCGCCAAGGGTGTGGGCATCGGCACCTCGGCCCATGCCGTGGGTACCAGCAAGGCCCTGCAGATGGGTGAGGTAGAGGGTGCCATGAGCGGCCTGTCCATTGCAGTGGCCGGTGTGCTCACCGCAGTGCTCTGCCCCGTATTCGTGAATCTGATCCACTAAAAACATTTATGATATAAAACACAGTGCCCCCGCCGGGATTTCTCCCGGCGGGGGCACTGTGTTATTGAGGAGAGGTCTTGATCAGTTTTCGGCGAGGTTGCCGGTGTAGAGCTGGTAATACTTGCCCTTCTTGGCAATCAGCTCGTCGTGACTGCCGCGCTCGATGATGCGGCCCTGCTCCAGCACCACGATGCAGTCTGCATTGCGGACGGTGGACAGGCGGTGGGCGATGACGAAGCTGGTGCGGCCGTACATCAGGCCGTCCATGCCGCGCTGCACCAGTGCCTCGGTACGGGTGTCGATGGAGGAAGTTGCCTCATCGAGGATCAGCACCGGCGGGTCAGCAACGGCGGCGCGGGCGATGGCCAGCAGCTGGCGCTGGCCCTGCGACAGGTTCGCACCGTCGCCGGTCAGCATGGTGTTGTAGCCATCCGGCAGACGCTGGATGAAGCCATCCGCGTTGGCCAGCTTGGCGGCGGCCATGCACTCTTCATCGCTGGCATCCAGACGGCCATAGCGGATGTTCTCCATGACCGTACCGGTAAACAGGTGGGTGTCCTGCAGCACGATGCCCAGCGAACGGCGCAGATCGGACTTTTTGATTTTGTGGATGTTGATGCCGTCGTAGCGGATCTTGCCATCCTGAATATCATAGAACCGATTGATCAGGTTGGTGATGGTGGTCTTGCCGGCACCGGTGGAGCCGACAAAGGCGATCTTCTGGCCCGGGCGGCCATACAGGTTGATGTCGTGCAGCACCGTCTTTTCCGGCACATATCCGAAATCCACATCCGTGAAGGTGATGTCGCCTTCCAGCTTGTGGTAGGTGGTGGTGCCGTCGTGGTGGGGGTGCTTCCAGGCCCAGATGCCGGTGCGCTCCTCGGTCTCCACGAGGTTGTCCTCGCGGTCGTACTTGGCGTTCACGAGGGTCACATAGCCCTCATCGGTCTCGCTGGGCTCGTCCATCATCTTAAAGATGCGCTCTGCACCGGCCAGCGCCATGATGACGCTGTTGGCCTGCATGGACACCTGACTGATGGGCATATTGAAGCCCTTGTTCAGACTGAGGAAGGCCACCACCGTGCCAAGGGTCATGCCGCCAACGCCGCCAACGGCCATGGCGGCACCCACCAGCGCGCACACGGCGTAGCTGATGTTGCCCAGCTGGGCGTTGACAGGCATCATAATGTTGGAGAAGGCGTTGGCCTGCTTGGAGCTCTCCTTCAGCTGATCGTTCAATTCACAGAAGCCATCAAGGGTCTGCTGCTCGTGGGTGAACACCTTGACCACCTTCTGGCCTTCCATCATTTCTTCAATGTAGCCATTGACCTTGCCCAGGTCCCGCTGCTGCTGGATGAAGAACTTGGCAGAGTTTTTGGCGATCTGCTTGGAGCAGAACAGCATCAGAGCCACCATAAGCATGGTGACGATGGTGAGCTGCCAGCTCAGCAGACACATACTGACAAACACCGACACGATGGTGATGACGCTGGACACCAGCTGCGGGATGCTCTGGCTGATCATCTGGCGCAGGGTATCTACATCGTTGGTGTACACGGACATGATATCGCCGTGGGGATGGGTGTCAAAATAGGAGATGGGCAGGCTTTCCATGTGGGTGAACAGCTTGGTGCGCAGGTTGCGCAGCGTGCCCTGCGTTACGTTGACCATAACGCGGGCATTGATCCATGCTGCCAGAATACCCACAAGGTAGATGCAGCCCACCCGCAGCAGTGCGCCGGCCAGCGGCGCAAAGCTGGGGTTCTGCTGGTGGGTCATGGGCACGATATAATCGTCCATCAAAGTCTGCAAAAACAGGCTGGCCTGCACATTGGCCAGCGCACTGACCACAATGCAGATAAGCACAAGGATGCAGTGGGGCAGGTAGTTGCGGAACACTTCATCCATGATGCGCCGGAGCAGCTTGCCCGGGTTTTCCACCTTGGGCTTCGGGCCCATGCCGCGGGGACCGCCGGGGCCTTTTACCTCTTTTACCTGTGCCATTACTGCTCACCTCCCTGCTTGTCGAAGTCGCCGCCGCCCTGGGTCTGGCTGTTGTAAACTTCCTGATAAATGGCGTTGGTCCTGAGCAGCTCCTCGTGGGTGCCCAGGCCGTTGATCTGGCCGTTGTCCAGCACCAGGATGCGGTCTGCATCCTGCACCGAGGAGATGCGCTGTGCAATGATGATCTTGGTGGTGCCGGGGATCTCTTCCCGGAAGGCCTTGCGGATCTTGGCGTCGGTGGCGGTGTCCACCGCGCTGGTGGAGTCGTCCAGGATCAGCACCTTGGGCTTGCGCAGCAGAGCGCGGGCGATGGTCAGGCGCTGCTTCTGGCCGCCGGACACATTGGTGCCGCCCTGCTCGATCCAGGTATTGTACTTATCCGGGAAGCGCTCGATGAATTCATCCGCACAGGCCAGCTTTGCCATGCGGATGCACTCTTCCTCGCTGGCGTTCGCGTCGCCCCAGCGCAGGTTGTCGAGGATGGTGCCGCTGAACAGCACGTTCTTCTGCAGCACCATGGACACTTCGTGGCGCAGGACGTCCAGGTTGTAATCCCGCACATCCACGCCGCCTACCTTCACGGTGCCGCTCTCAGCGTCGTACAGCCGGGGGATCAGCTGCACCAGGCTGGACTTTGCACTGCCGGTGCCGCCGATGATGCCCAGCGTCTCGCCGGGCTTGATGGAAAAGGTGATATCGTTCAGCACCGGACGGCCCGAACCATGCTTATATTGAAAGGAAACATGGTCGAACTCGATGCTGCCGTCCTTCACCTGTTGCACCGGCTGCTTGGCCGGGGGCAGGTCGGTGGTCTCATCCAGCACTTCCACGATACGCTTGGCGGAAGCGGCCGACATGGAGATCATGACAAAGGCCGTGCTCAGCATCATCAGGGCCATGAGGATGTTCATGATGTACCCGAACAGGGCGTTGAGCTGACCGGTGGTGATGGCACCGTGCAGCACATATTTGGCACCCAGCCAGCTCAGGGCGATGTTGCAGCCGTAAACGGCGGTGAGCATGGCAGGGTTGTTGAAGCTCAGGCGGCTCTCGGCCTTGACGAACTGGTTGTACAGGCTCTCGCAGGCCTTGGTGTACTTCTCGTTCTCAAAGCCCTCGCGCACAAAGCTCTTGACCACGCGGATGGCGGACACATTCTCCTGCACCGAGGCGTTCAGGTTGTCGTAGTTCTTGAACACGCGGTCAAAGATGTGGAAGGTGGGGATCATGATGCTGGCCAGCACCACCACCAGAAAGACTACCGCCACCACGAACACCAGCGACAACGGGCCGCCGATGACCACAGCCATGAACAGTGCGAACACCAGATGCACCGGGGCACGCACGCACATGCGCTCGATCATCTGGAACGCATTCTGCACGTTGGTCACATCGGTGGTCATACGGGTGACAAGGCCCGCCGTGGAGAACTTGTCGATGTTGGAGAAGGAATAGTGCTGGATGTTCTCATACATGGCATCGCGCAGATTGCCGGCAAAGCCGGTGGATGCCTCGGCGGCATATTTACCGGCCAGAACGCCCAGCAGCAGCGCAATGGCTGCCACAAGAAAGGTGAGCAGACCATACTTGACGATGGCGTGCATATCGCCCTTTTCAATGCCCAGGTCAATGATAAAGGCCATGATGGTGGGCAGCAGCACATCCATCACGGCTTCCAGGGCTGCAAAGAGCGGTGTCAGGACTGCGGCGCGTTTGTACTCGCCCAGATGTGACACGAGCTTTTTGATCATCTGAGTTACCTCCTGTTAATTTTATTTGTTTGGTACAAAACAATTCTATACAAAACAGATTTAATGTCAAGATGTTTGCAAAACTTTCGGAAATTGTTCATAATTAACATTTTCACAAACATCTTTTCGGCGTTTTGACAAGAGTCGAACACTCTTGCGTTATACTTGGGCGGGCCAACCGGGAGCTTTCCACGCAAATGCAAAGCAAAATAATTCTTCCGCTGAATATGGCCAGAGCGCATGCGGCGGCCATTTCAAATGGTTTACTTCAGCGCGTCCCGCAGCTTGTTCAGCAGCCGGAGCAGCTCGGCGTTTTCCTCTTCCGTCAGCAGATTGGCCACATAGTCGTCCGTCTGGTGGAAGGAGAGGATGGTGTTTTCATGGAAGCGGACGCCCTCTTCCGTCAGCACCAGCTGTTTCAGCCGGGCATCCTGCGGCACGCTCTGGCGCTGGATGTAGCCCTTGCGCTCCATCAGCTGCAGGATGTTGGTCACGGTGGAGCGGGTAATGGAAAACTCCCGCTCAATGTCCCGCTGGAACACCTGCTCCTCCCGGTGCCGGTAAAGATACTCGATGATCCAGCCGTGCATCGGGGTGGCCTGCTCCACACCGTTGGCGCGGGCAAACTGGTTGATCTTGCGGAAGATCAGGTTGTCCACCCGGCGGATCTGGGCCGGGATGACCTGCGGCCCCTCCCAGGGGGGATCGGCGTGGTCTCTGCATTCGTTCTGTTTTTCGTCACACATACGATCGATTCCTTCTGAATTGTTTTTTGCTCAAACTGTTTTCTATAAAACTGTTCGATATGAGACTATTGTAATTCCACTGTCCCTGTTTGTCAAGGGCAGCAAAAAAGACTTCTCCCAAAGGAGAAGCCTTTCCGATCTCTGTGTCACTGATTTTCTTCCGCCCATTCCCGCACGCGGTCCGGGCGGTTGGTCACGATGCAGTCCGGCCCCAGGGGCAGCAGGCTCCGGACAGCCTTTTCCGTGTCCACGGTCCACAGGGCCACCTTGACCCCCATGGCCTGCAGCTTTGGGATAAAGCCCGGGTTGCTGTAGGCGGGGTGGTATTCACAGCTGACGTACTCCGGCGCAAAGTCCAGGCTTTTGACATAGGCCACCGGGTTGTGCTGGTCGGCCAGATGCTTTGCCACCGCCTGCAGGCTCTCCCCGGGGAAGTTTGCCCGCAGCATGCTCACCTTGTCGTTCACCCAGCGGGTCATCCAGCCGTTTTCCTCATCCGGGTCCATGCCCGCATCCACCGGCAGGGCGGCCAGCTCTTCGTCCAGCGCCGCTTCCTCATCCTCCATGCCGTTCACCAGGCCCAGGTCCTTCCAGATGACCGGCGGCGGCAGCACCATGCTCTCGAATGCGCCGTACAGCAGCACGCCCACCCGCAGTTCCGGCATCAGCGCCTTGGCCTGCCGCAGCAGGTCGTGGTTGAACGAAATAAGTACCAGTCGGTCGGCGATGTCTGCCGCGCGGATGGCATCCACCACACCGGACACAAAAGCCGGGTCGTTGTCCATGGTGGATTTCATTTCCAGCTGGACCGCGCAGCCCTCCATGCTCCTGCACAGGGCCAGTGCCTCGGCCAGGGTGGCGATCTTCTCATCTTTATAGGCAACGTCCTTCCAGCTGCCGAAGTCCAGGTCCTTCAGCTCGCCTTCGGTCATGTCGTAGATACGGCCGGAAATATCGGTGTGCAGGTCGATGATATAGTCGTGGTGGATCACAAGGCCGCCGTCCAGCGTCTTTTGTACGTCCATTTCCACACCGTCGGCCCCGATCTCCATCGCCTTGCGGAAGGCCGCCAGCGTGTTTTCCGGTGCCAGATAGGATGCGCCACGGTGCGCAATGATCTGAGGTATCATAAGCAGAATTTTCCTTTCTGTACAGCAAAGCTGCCGCTTTTCAGCATACCCTATCCGCCGGGCTGTGTCCATCTGCGCATTCCACAAAAAAGCGGGTCGTTTTTTGTCTCATTCGCGCTGAAAGTACGACTTTTATCGTCAAAACGACGAATTCATCCGATGATTTTTGCGCACTTTTCACGAGAAATTTGCAAAACCCGGGGCAAATCTCTCCCATCTGTTTCTTTCAAACCGGCACCCGGCATGGTACAATAGTGCTGTAAGGATGTGCCGCGCCCGGCGGCCGGAAAAAGGGAAATGGAGTGTTTGACTATGACTGCATTCAAGCCCATCAAAGAAGGCAAAGTCCGTGAAATTTACGACAATGGCAACAGCCTGATCATGGTTGCCACCGACCGCATTTCTGCGTTTGATGTCATCCTGAAAAACAAGGTGACCAAAAAGGGCACCGTGCTCACCCAGATGAGCAAGTTCTGGTTCGACTACACCAAGGATCTGCTGCCCAACCATATGCTGAGCGTGGACGTGAAGGATATGCCGGAGTTCTTCCGGCAGCCCCAGTTCGACGGCAACAGCATGCTGTGCCGCAAGCTGACCATGCTGCCCATCGAGTGCATCGTGCGCGGCTACATCACCGGCAGCGGCTGGGCCAGCTACCAAAAGACCGGCAAGGTGTGCGGCATCCAGCTGCCCGAGGGCCTGCAGGAGTCCCAGAAGCTGCCGGAGCCCATCTACACCCCCTCCACCAAGGCCGAGATCGGCGACCACGACGAGAACATCTCCTACGAGCGCAGCATTGAGGTGCTGGAAAAGCAGTTCCCCGGCCACGGCCTGGAGTACGCCACCAAGCTGCGGGACTACACCATCGCCCTGTACAAGAAGTGCGCTGAGTACGCCCTGACCCGTGGCATCATCATTGCCGACACCAAGTTCGAGTTTGGTCTGGATGAGGACGGCAACGTGGTGCTGGGCGATGAGATGCTCACCCCGGATTCCTCCCGCTTCTGGCCGCTGGAGGGCTATGAGCCGGGCCACGGCCAGCCCTCTTTCGACAAGCAGTTCGTCCGTGACTGGCTGAAGGCCCATCCGGACAGCAACTACGACCTGCCCCAGGACGTGATCGACAAGACCATCGCCAAGTATCTGGAGGCCTACGAGCTGCTCACCGGCAAGAAGCTGTAAGCTCTTTTTCAACAAGCAACGCGCCCGCTGTGGATAACTCCGCAGCGGGCGCGTTTTCAGTTTTTATACAGCCGCCTCCGGCTCGGCCCCTTCGCTGGGCGCAGTGTCCTCTTCCGGCTCATTTTCTTCGTCCAGCAGATACTGCACTTCGACCTGCCGTTCCATCTCATCCGCGGTCCAGTCCAGCTGCACCGTGCCGTCCAGTTCCAGCGTGTACTGTTCCACACGCTGCAGGGTACCGGAATCCAGGCTCTGGCCCGGGTCATTGTCCGGCGACCATGTGATGCGCAGTTCATCCGGCTGCAGGGTGCCAGCCCGCACCGTACCGGCCACGCTGCGGCAGTCCTGCGCAAAGGCTCCGGTGCTGTCGTAGGGGCCATACAGCATCACGGTCAGGCTCAGGTGTCCATCACCCGGCTGCATCTCCTGCAGGGCATTCACATCGTTGGCGTAAAGATACAGGTCGGTGTATACATCCCGCAGGCGGAGGTCCGGGTTTTCCTTCCGGAGAGCCTCATACACCTGTGTGGTGTACGCCTTGCTCAGCTTCATCTCGTTCTGTCCGCGGGCAGGGTCGATCTCGCTCCACACCATGGGCAGAAAGCTCAGGCACATACAAACTGCGATGAGCCCCAGACAGACCAGCACCGAGACAAAATCGTACTTCCAGCGGCCCGGCCGGGCGGCGAAGAACAGCACCTCACATCCCAGCAGCACCAGGGCTGCCGCCGGGGCGATGCGCACCACCAGCTGCCAGTCAAAGCCCGGCACAAAGTAATAACACAGGAAGAAGATGCCCGCTGCAATCAGGCAGGCGCCCATCGTCAGGCTGCCCACCCGGCGGCGGGGGGCGTCCTGCAGCTTTGCAGCTTCCGGCCGGGTTTCCGGCTCCGTCGCTGCCGTCTTATTCAGTTCGTCCATCGTCGCCCTCCGCATTCTCCGGCTGTTCCGGCTCTTCGGGGTCCTCCGGGGTCACCGGGTCGCCCAGCAGAGCGCTGAGCTTCGGCATGGCAAAGTCTGCGGTTTCCTCCGGGGCCTCCGGTGCATCGGCTTCGGCTGCGGTGTACTCGCGGAAGTCCTCGTCCTCCGGTTCTTCCGCCTTTTTGCGGTGCACCTTTTTGCCCTTGGGGCCGCGCACCAGCCACACGCCGCACACGATGAGTGCCACGCACACCACCACTTCCGGCAGTTCATCCAGCATCAGATAGACCGCGCGGAAGAAGGGGCTGTTCTGGCCCCAGCGCCACATCACATCGCCCAGCACCCGCATGATGATGTTCTGGTAAGCCACCATTGCGCCCAGTGCAATGAGGGCCCAGCCCACCAGCTTGTGGCTGTCGCGGAAGAACAGGGTCAGGCGCGCGTCCTTCGTGTTGAAGTGCACCAGATAGTCGTCCGCAGGGGCCGTCCCGGCAATGAACTGTGCCCGCAGGTTGAAGGTGTCAAAAAAGCTGTACATCCACACGATGAGCGCCGTCAGAACCAGCTGTTCCAGCAGCAGCATACCAGCCATTATGCACAGGAAGAACAGCGTGATGAGCGAGAGTCCTCGTTTCATGTACCCCTGATACATCTGGCCCGCACCCGGGACAAAGGCAAAGAGGAAGGTCAGAATGCCATTTTTCTTCATAAATATTCCCTCATTTCTTCTGGTTGGAAACGGCAGCGTCAGGCTCTGCCGCAGATTCGTTTTTGCCGAACAGCAGGCTGTCCAGCGTGCCGGTCAGCTTCTGGGACAAGGTGGGCGCAGGCTCTTTATCCTGCACCGGCTTGCCCAGCTGTTCCGGCTGGGTGGGGGTGCGTTCGTCGTCCTGCACGGGCCTGCCCAGCTGTTCCGGCTCCGTGGTCTGGGTGGTTTCGGGCAGCCAGCTGCGCACCGTTTCGCCGGTGGACAGGATCTGTTCCAGGGTGCCGGTGCGCCACATGGTCAGTGCCAGCACCGCCGCCACAGCGGCTACGGCGGCCCGGCCCCAGGTGTTCTGCATCAGACGCACCCAGATGGTGCCCATCACCGCCCCGCGGGCGGAGCGCGGCGGCTCTTCCAGCACATCGGCGGTGAGCAGGGCTGTGTACCGGTCCATGCACTTGTCGCAGTAGGACAGGTGTTCGGCGGCTTCCAGCCTGCCCAGCTCGTCCAGCTGCCCGCCGATGACGGCGTGCAGCCCTTCCTCGGTCAGGCATCCGTTCTGATCAAACAGTTCCATGTACGCTCCTCCCTTCCTGTTGTTCCCGGATCTGCTGTACCAGCATCTTTTTGGCCCGGTAGATCTGCGCGTTCACGGTTTTTTCCGGGCGGCCGCACAGACGTGCCGCCTCGGCCATGGTGTGCTGTTCCAGCAGCACCAGACGACAGGGTGTCTTGTAGGGCTCCCGCAGGTCCAGGATCATGCGGGTGAGTTCTTCCGCTCCCAGCGTGTCCAGCACCTGCTGTTCCGGCTCCAGGCCGGGCGGTGCCCCCTCCAGCGCCAGCACCTCGTCGCCCGGCGTGTTCACCCGGCGCACCCATGCGCTGCGTAAGTAATCCTTGGCTTTGTTGGCCGCAATGCGGGCCAGCCATTGCTTTTCAAAGCCGGACGGACAGCGGTCGATGGCCCGCCATGCCGCCAGAAAGGTCTCCTGGGTCAGATCCTGCGCATCCCCCACGTCCGGCACCAGCTGATGACAGACCGTGTAGACCAGGGATTGATATTGTTGCACCATCGCGCTGAATTCCAGTGTTGTCAACGACCTGCTCATCCTCCTTTCCGGCTGTGGAGGGCGGTGCTCTGCACGGCCCTTCTGTTGATTCAAACGAGACAGCCGCCGCATTCCCTGCACAAACCGCAGATTTTTTTCAAAAACATTGTGTTTTGCCCGTTCCATGCTACAATGTGGTTATAGTATAGCACGAAAGGAGCCTTACCGCCATGCCTTCTACCACCCGTCAGGCCCTTCTGCAGGCACTGAGTGCCGCCGGGGGTGCCTATATCTCCGGCCAGCAGCTGGCCGGACAGCTGGGCGTGAGCCGCGCCGCCGTCCACAAGGCGGCTGCCGCCCTCATCGCACAGGGTTACGCACTGGAAGCCGTCTCCCGCCGGGGGTATCGGCTGCTGGGCGGCGACCCCTTCTGTGCCGAGGCCGTGGGCCCCTACCCCGCCCCGGTGCAGGTGTACGACACGCTGGAAAGCTCCAACCGGACGGCCAAGCTGCTGGCGCTGGACGGTGCGCCCCACGGCACGCTGGTGCTCACAGCCCACCAGAGCGCAGGCCGGGGACGGTTGGGCCGTGTATTTGAAAGCCCGTCCGGCAAGGGCGTGTACCTCTCGGTACTGCTGCGCCCGGCGGTCCCGGCTGCCAGCGCCCAGACGGCCACCATCGGGGCGGCCGTGGCGGTATGCCGGGCGGTGCAGGAGCTGTGCGGGCTGGAACTGGGCATCAAGTGGGTCAACGACCTGTATTATCAGGGCAAAAAGGTGTGCGGCATCCTCACCGAAGCCGGCACCGACCTGGAGAGCGGGCGTCTGGAGTGGCTGGTGGTGGGCATCGGCCTGAACCTGACCGCCACCGCCGCCGACTGGCCCCCGGAGCTGGCCGAAAAGGCCGGCAGCCTGTACCCGGGCGGCCCCGCCCCCGGGAGCCGGGCCGCGCTGGCCGGGGCCATCGCCCGGCAGCTGCTGGCCCTCTGCCCGGCTTTTGACTGTCTGGACGAGTACCGCGCCCGCTGCTTTGTGCCTGGACACTGGGTCACCGTGTGCACCGGCACCGAGACCTATGCCGCCAAGGCCCTTGCCATCGACGAGGAAGGGCGGCTGGTGGTGCAGCGGGAGAACGGCCGCCCGCAGGCATTACGCTGCGGCGAGGTGACCACCCGCCCAGCCCGGACCGAATAAGATGCAAAAAAGCAGCCTTGCCGGAATGGTTCCGGTAAGGCTGCTTTTGCCTTTTGTTTATACTTCGTCCAGTGCCTGGGCTTCCAGCACCGGGATTTCCTCGGCTTCCAGCACACGGCGCAGGATGCCGGGCAGGCCGGCCTTCGGCACCTTGTTCTCGATGCAAAGGGTGATCACCCCGTTGAGGGTGGAGGCCTCCACGCAGAGGGAGCCTCCATCCGGCGGCACCCACACCCCAAAATCGGTGGTGTAGGCCTCCAATTCCGGGGTAGCCGGCATCAGGGGGTTGCCCAGATAGCTGAACCAGAAATCTGCCGGAATACCGCTGATGTACTCGCCCATCTGGAACACACGCTGCTTGATCCGCAGAGGGGCCTTTTGCTGGTCTACCTTGTAGACCCAGCCCATCTGGTCGGCCATCTTGCGGCGCTTGCGCTCCGCCGTCAGGCTGGCCTTCACGGCACTGTCCATCTGCTGCACGAGCTCTTCCAGCCGGACGCCCTCGTGCAGGGTCACTCCGTCCTGGAAGGAACACACGCAGTTATACCGTGCGTTGGGGGCACCCATGGCGTCCCGCGTGTCGGCGGAATAAGAATACTGGATGGTGTCCTTGCCCAGATACTCTCCCAGCGCGATGCACAGCAGGCCCATGAGGGCGCAGAACGGCTTGACGCCGTTCTGCACGCCTTTGGCCACCAGATCCTTTTTGGCGAACCGGATTCGGATGCGGTGCATGGGCTCCTCGCAGGTGTCCACCACCTCCCGCTGCATCGTAGTCTCGTCCATGACCTGCAGCGGGTAATGCTCCACCAGCTTTGCGATGTCGTAGGCCGGGCTGCAGGGAATGGGCGGGTTTGCAAAGGCGGTACCGTAGCGCAGGTTACAGTACAGCTCCAGAATGCGGGTGAGGAAGGGCGATACCCCGTGGCCGTCCGCGATGAAGTGGAACCAGTCGAAGTACACGACGTTCTGTGCGCAGTGCACGGCAAAGAAGTAGCCGTTCGTCTGCTCCGGCATCTCCCGCATCACGCTGTCCGGGTACACCAGGCAGGGCTCCGAGTTCGGTTCCAGAAAGGCCCGGCGCTTTTCCCACACCAGCCGCACCCGGTAATAGGGGGCAGCTTCCAGCGCGGCATCCAGCGCTTGCTGCAGCAGGGCCGGATCCACCGGGTCCTTCAGGGTGAACTGATACCGGGGGCACACTTTTTCCCGGCGGAAATAGTACATGATGCCCTGAAAGACATACTCCGCCGAACGCTGTGCTGCTTCCATCGGCTCACCCGGCATTGGCTACCAGATAATCGGCCAGGTCACTGATGGTGACAAAGTTGCGCAGCTCCTTTTCCGGGATGCGCAGGCCAAAGGTCTCTTCCAGGTCGGCCACGATGGTCAGGATCTCCATCGAGGACAGATCCAGGTCGTCCATCAGGACGCTGTTCTCGTTGACATCCTCCGGCGCGATCTCTGCCACATCCTCCAGGATGGCCAGGATCTGGGACATGATTTCTGCTCGTTCCATAGAAATGTTCTTCCTTTCCGTGACGGATTTTGGGTGTGCCGATCAGGATCAGCACGGTTCTGCCCTCAGTATAGCACAACCCCTATGGGTTTGCCCAGTTTTTTTGCAGAGTATGCGGCACAAACCGCAAAATCAGGGCTGCAGACCTCAGCGCATCAGCTTGCCCATGGCGTTGCGGGGCAGGGGCTGGGCGGAGAATTCCACTGCGCTCATGCGCTTGTACAGGGGCAGGGTGCGGTTGGTCTCGGTGATAAAGTCCCGTACCGTCTGCTGGTCCTGGTCCTGGCAGCAGACCACAGCGCAGATCTTTTTGCCTTTTTCCTTCACCAGGCACTCCTTTACTGCCGGGCACTTTGCCAGCAGGCCCTCCAGCTCCTCGGGGCTGACGTTCTCGCCGCTGCCCAGGATGATCACGTTCTTTTTGCGTCCGGTGAGGAAGTAGTAGCCATCCTCGTCCACCCGGGCCAGGTCTCCGGTGTGGAACCAGCCCTCGGCGTCCACCACCTCAGCGGTGCCCTCCGGGTCCTTATAGTAGCCCAGCATCACATCGCCGCCCCGCATACACAGCTCGCCGTTGTCCAGCTTGATCTCGCAGTGGCCGTCGTCCTTGCCGATGGAGCCGATGTGCTTGGCATCCTCCGCAAAGTTGATGAGGCCGCCGCCGGTGGTCTCGGTGCTGCCGTAAAGCTGGGAGATCACCATGCCGTGGTCGTGGAGGTCCATCAGGGTCTGGGGGTCAAACATCGCAGACATACAGTTCAGAGCCCACAGATCCCCCAGCTTGTCCTGCTTGCCGGTCATCAGGTCGTGGTGGATGGACTGCACCAGCACCGGCACGGCGGCCATGGCCTGGCTGGGCATCCGCTTCAGGTCCTTATAGAAGGACCGTAGGCTGCCCAGGTTCTGGGCCCAGCCCATCCAGGCCCAGGTGAACAGGCAGCCAAAGGCACCCAGGTGGAACATGGGCAGCAGGGTCATGTGGCTGACCAGCAGGTCCGGATCATTTTTCAGCTGGCAGAATCGCTGCCCCACCCGTACATGGTGGGGCATCACCGCAAAGAAGTTCCGCTCGCAGAGCATGACGCCCTTGCTGCGGCCCGTGGTGCCGGAGGTGAACATCAGCACCATCAGCTCCTCGGGCTGGATGCGGTTCACAAGCTCTGCAGGCTCGTAAGCCTTGTAGGCATCCATGGGGCGCAGCAGGCTGCCGTAAGCCGCCTGCATCTCTTCGTTGCAGCCGTAGTCATCGCCGTCGGTCAGGATGGCGGAAGGCTCCACCAGCTCCAGCTCCCGGTGCAGCTCATCCCAGCTCTTGCGCTGGTTCATGGGCACGATGACGCCGCCCGCCATCATGACACCGTAGCAGTTCACGGCGTAGTGGTAGCTGTTGTTGCTCCACACGCACACCCGCTTGCCCTGAATGTCCGGGATGGTGCTCAGGTAGTAGTTCACCGCGCGGCGGATGTCCTGCGCATACTCCCCGAAGTGCTTTTCCACCACCACATCCTGGTCGGCGTCGTACCAGCGGAAGGCCACCCGGTTCGCAAAGCGCTGCTCCATGTTCAGCGTCAGCAGCTCATACAGATTTTTCGGTTCATGCAGTTCCATTATCGTTTCCCTCTCTATTCTTCAAAAATGCCAGTCTCACGGCCATAACGCCTTGTGGGAACTTTCCCACCATGAGACCGGCTTTTTCCGCTAAGATTCAGGACCGCAGCAGCTTGCCGGCAGCGTTGCGGGGCAGGGGCTGGGCCGAGAACTCCACCATCATGTGCTTGTACAGGGGCAGGGTGCGGTTCACCTTGGTAACAAAGTCCCGCACAGCGTCCTGCTGGTCCGCCTCGCAGCAGACCACGGCGCAGATGCGCTGGTTCCGCTCGCAGACCCTGCACTCCCGGATGGCAGCGCAGGGAGCCAGCAGCTTTTCCAGCTCCTCGGGGCTCACATTCTCGCCGCTGCCCAGGATGATCACGTTCTTTTTGCGGCCGGTCAGGTACATATAGCCGTCCGGCTCCACCCGGGCAATGTCGCCGGTGTGGAACCAGCCCTCGGCGTCCAGCACCTCGGCGGTGGCCTCCGGGTCCTTGTAGTAGCCCAGCATCACCGGGTCACCACGCATGCACAGTTCCCCGTCCTCCAGCTTGTACTGGCAGCTGTCGTCCACATGGCCCACGCTGGTCAGGTACTTTTCCTCCTGGGAGGAGTTCCAGGCACCGTCACCGCAGGTCTCGGTAAGGCCGTACATCTGGGCGATGAAGAAGCCCCGGTCCATCAGGTCCTGGAGCATGGCAGGGTCGAACATGGCTGCGCCGCAGGTCAGCATACGCAGGCCGTTCAGACGCTCCCGTTTGCCCTTCATCACATCATGATAAATGCTCTTCAGCAGCACCGGCACCACAGCCATCACGTCGCTCCGCATGGCCCCCAGGTCCCGGTAGAAATATTTCAGGTCGTTGCACAGGTTCACGCAGTGGCCGGTGATGCTCCAGGACACCAGGCTGGTCATGGCCGAAATGTGGAACATGGGCAGGCAGGACAGAGAGCTGAACGCGTCGGTGTTCCAGCCGGTCTGGCTCCGCACATCCTCAAAGGGGGTCAGGAAGGCAGGCATGGCGGTGAACAGGTTCTTCTGGGACAGCATAACACCCTTGCTGCGGCCGGTGGTGCCGGAGGTGAACATGATAAAAGCCATTGCGCTGAGGTCCGGCACCTCGGTGATCTCCATCGCAGGCTCAAAGGCGGTAAAGGCGTCCATAGGCACCAGACGGTCCCCGTACGCCTGGCCCAGGGCCGGCTCCCGGCTCATGTACTCGCCGTCATGGAGCACGCACACCGGCTCCACCAGATCCAGCTCGTAGCGGATCTCGTCCCAGTTCTTGCCGGTGTTCAGGGGCACCGCCACAGCTCCGGCCAGCACTGCGCCGTATAGGCACATCATATAGTGGTAGCTGTTGCGGGCCAGGATGGCCACTCGCTGCCCCAGGGGGTTCGGGGTGCGGCTGCGCAAAAATGCCACGAACCGCCGCAGGTCTGCAGCGTACTGCCGGAAGGGCACCTCCACCACGCCGCCCTTGGCCTCATCATAATAGCGGATACCAATCCGGTCTGCGTAGAGCGTTTCCAGATTGTTCAGAGACTGATACAGCGAATGAACCATGTTAGCCTCCACGTCACTGTTTTTTACATTCCTGCAGCCGGGCCCACCCGGGACCGTGCCGCTTTTTCGATTGTGTTCAGTATACAATACCGCCATTGGCAATGCAATACCTTTGCAAGATTTAATTTCCATTTTTGGCAATTAAATCTTGCACATCTTGTTTTTTCCATCCGGCAGCCTGTGCCGTCTGCCCAGAAATTTGGCCCTTCTGCCGGGCTTTTTTATCGGTAAAGACAACAATTGCCACCCGGCGGTGGGCAATTCAAAATTGACAGTGTGCACAAAAAGCATTATACTAGCCTTATATCCTTATAAATGGATCATTTTTTACTGTATGCGCCTGTTGGTCACATGTTTCCGGACGGCGCAAGGAAGGACCCTTTTCATGGAAGGCACCAGACCCAGCACCGTCAACTCCATCGGCATGTTCGACATGCTCAAGGGCGTGGGCATGATCACCATCGTGCTGGCCCACACCGCCGAACTCTACCCCATGCAGATCTCCGGCGGGCTGTCGCTCACGGCGTTTTTCCCGTTTATCTATCGTGAGGCCCTGATGGCGGCCTTTTTCATTGCCAGCGGCTACGGTTTCCGCAAGCGCTCCATCGGCAAGTGCATCCAGCAGCAGCTCAGAGCGCTGCTCAAGCCCTACTGCATCACGGCGGTGTGCACTTCGCTCTTGCATCTGCTGTGCCACTACATGGCGTTCCATTACTTCCCCAGCAGCGTCACCGAGACCCTCAAGGTGGCCGGCGGCTTTCTGCTGGGGCTGCCCCACACCACTACTTATGCCGGGCAGCAGTTCTTTTCCACCGGCCCCATGTGGTATCTGCTCTCGCTGCTGATCGGCTGGGTGCTGCTGGACGCCATCCTGAATATCTTCCCGGAGAAATACACACACTGGGCTGTGCTCGGCATCATGCTGCTGGGCTGGGGCACCACACTGGTGTGGGAGCTGCCCTTCAGCCTTTCGCAGGGGGCCGTGATCGTGCCCTACCTTTACATCGGCTATCTGGCCAAGAAGAACCGCTGGCTGGACAAGCCCCTGCCCCGCCGCACCCTGTACATCCTGCTGGGCGGCACAGCTCTGACCGCTGTGGGAGCTCTGCTTGCCCAGAGCACCGACTGCATTTCCATGGGCGAGTGGACCCTGGGCCCGTTGAGCATCCTGCTGGATGCCGCCACCGGCTTTTTGTTCATCCGCCTGTTCATGCGGCTCAACCGCTTCACCGGCCCCATCGCACAGGGCCTGCAGGCCATCGGCCGCAACTCGCTGAACATCTTCTGCATCCACACGGTGGAGCTTATCGCCATTCCGTGGTATCTGTTCGCGGCTCACTTTACAGACCACCCGCTGCGCGGTATGTTGCTGCAGAACGTGATCGCGTTTACCTCCATCGGGCTGGTGTGCGCCCTGCTGAACCTGCGGCGCAGCTGGATCGTCAAAGCCTCAGCCGCACGGCGGCAGGCCCAGCGGCGCACCCCCGCGCTTTCGCAGCATTGATTTCCCCGGCTGCTGCGGTGCAGCCGTATCCTATAAAACAAGAGGAGAATCCGGTTATGAACAACGATGCCCCCCAGACCCTGGACGCGGCAGGCAGCCGCGTGGCCGAACTGGAACAGCAGCTCCGGCTGTCGGACGAAGGCGTTTCCCGGCTGGCACAGCGGTGCCTGGAGCTGGAGCAGCAGGTGCTGAAATATGAGGCCGTGCTGGCCTCGCAGGGTGCCGACACCGAGCAGGGCGCTCTGCTTCTGCCCCAGCTGTTCTACGACTCCGGCTCCGGTTTTTCGCCCCATGAGTGCCTGACCGTTGCCCCTGACTCCTACGACGAGCTGACCCACGAAGTGTCGGCTGTGTTCGAGTTGCCCGTGGAGGCCAGGGCTCTGCGGCTGGATCCCGGTGAATTTGCCTGCTGCATCACCGATTTTTCCCTCTCAGACGAGCGGCTCAGCTACCACATCCTCAACGGCAATGCCCTGCAGGAGGGCACCATGCTGTTCATGAACATCGACCCCAACCTGACAGTGGAAAGTGCCGTAGGCTTCCCTGCCGGGCTGCGGTTTGCGGTGAAATATCGCTACTATCCCCTGGGCCGCTACCTGCATGAGCAGCCCGGCAAGGCCCTGCTGCGGGCGCTGACCGTGCTCAAGGAAGAGACCGAGGCCGTGTCCCGTCAGGGCACCGAACAGCTGCTGGAGGCAAACGCTGAGATCCAGCAGCTGCACCAGCAGCTGGCAGAACAGCAGCAGCATCTGGCCGACCTGCAGAACAGCCGGGCCGCCTACGAAGCCTCGCTGGAAAACGTGCTGGCCAGCAGCAGCTGGAAGCTCACGGCTCCGCTGCGCAAGCTGCTGGGCCTGTTCCACCGGCATTGAAGGGGGTTCGTACATGTACAGCAGTTACAGCCCCCTGCAGCGCCGCCAGCTGCGGGAACAGACCTATACCGACACCCAGAGCACCTATCTGCTGGTGTACGCCCCGGGCCGCCGCAATGCCCTGACCCTTTCTCTGGCCGAGCAGCTGCACCGCAAGTTCCGGCTGGTGGACCGGCTGGAAGGTGAACTGACCCCCTCCGTGAACGGTGTGCTGCTGGTGAGCGAGGATGTGGAGTGCACCTCCACCGCCCTCACCTATTTTGCAGCCGCCTTGCAGCAGGGGGCTGACCTTGTGGTGTGCGATGCCGTGTTCGGCTACGACGGCGGCAGTGCCCTGTACCAGACCGACCAGCACCTGCCCGGCCAGCGCTGTGCCCTGCTCTCCCGCGCCCTGCTGGACCGCTGCCGCGCGGCGGCCCGCGGCAAAGACGATGTGCTGGAACTGCTGCGGCTGGCAAACCAGCTGGCGCAGAACTGCCGCTGCGTCCCGCAGGCACTGCTGCACTTCCGCCGGGAGCTGTGCGCCGAGGACGTATTCTCGGCCACCGGCAAACGCGCCGTGGTGCTGAGCCATGAACTCACCATGACCGGTGCGCCCATCGTGCTGGTGAGCGCCATCCCGGTGCTGCGCAGTCTTGGCTATGAAGTAGTGGTACTGGGCCCCTCGGACGAGGGCTCTCTGCCGCTCTTTCTGGAGGCCGGAGCTGCCGTGGTCACCCGCCGCGACTGCGTGACCTCTTCCACCCTGTGGGAGCTGGCTTCCAGCGCAGACTTTGTGCTGGCCAACACGGTGGTGGAAGCCCCTGCCGTGAGCACCCTGAACGGCGGCTTTGTGCCGGTGCTGTGGTGGCTGCACGACGCCTTTGCAGGCTATCCCTTCATCACCCACAAGATCCCCAAGGAGCTGGCCGACAACGTGCACATTGCCGCTGTGGGCTCCCACGCCACCGCCGCCATGCACTCGGTGCGGCCCAAATTCAAGGTGGAGCAGCTGATCTACGGCCTGCCCGACTACGCCCGCGAGAGCTTCCCTCGCTACGACCTGAGCTATGCCGGCGGGCGGCCCCTGTTTGTCACGGTGGGCTCCATGGAGATGCGCAAGGGGCAGGACATCTACTGCGAAGCCATCCGTCTGCTGCCGCCGGAGGTGCGGGAAAAGGCCTCCTTCCTCTTTGTGGGCAAGGCTTCCGACCGGGACGTCTCCGCCCATGTGCACGCCCTGACCGAGCAGTTCCCTCATAATGTGTTCTACCGCAAGCGGCTGGAACGCCCGGAGATCAAGTCGCTGATGGAGCAGTGCACCTGCATTGTGTGCGCTTCCCGCGATGACCCTATGCCCACCTTTGTGACCGAGGGCCTGATCTTCGGCAAGCCTTCCATCGTGTCGGAGCACACCGGCACCGCCGGGCTCATCACGGAAGGGGTGGACGGCTTTGTGTACCGCAACGACGACCCCGTCCAGCTTTCCAAGGTGCTGGCCCACGCCATCGAGCACCCCGACCAGCTGGCCGCTATGAAGGCCGACTGCCGCAAGCTCTACGAGCGCTACTACACCAACGAAGCCTATGTCTCCACCCTGGTCCGTCTGATCCGGGAGCTGACCGAGTCCCGCTAATCTTTTTGTTTTATTCTTGTTAAATTCAACGCCCCGGAAAATCCGTGTGATCTTCCGGGGCGTTTTTGCACACAGTGTGTCAAAACAATCTGCAATATTTGTCCGTTTCTTTCCGTTCCGGACATCTTTTTTATCATCCGGGCCGGATTGCACAAGAAAATTCGGCTTCCGTTCACAAAGACGGTCGGCGGCTGTGCTATACTTTTAAAAAAGTTTCATCCTGTCTGAAAGGAGTCCCTGCCCTCATGAACCAATCTGCCGCCTCTCAGCCTTCCCGCAAAAAGGCCGTGTTTTCCCTGCTGACCCTGCTGGCGCTCACCTGCGTGATCGTGCTCATCTTCCGGGATCACTGGGCCGAGATCACAGCCGCCCTTGCCCAGCTGAACCTGTGGCAGGTGCTGGTGGTACTGGCGCTGGGCATCAGCTACCCGCTGCTGGAGGGCTGCGTCTCCTATGTCATCGTGCGGGGGCGGCTGCCCGGCTTCACCCTGCGGCAGGGCATCGACAACGCCTGGTGCGGCACCTTTGGCAACGTGGTCACCCTGGGCGCGGGTGCCGTGCCGGTGCAGACCTGGTATCTGCATCAGGCCGGGCTGGACATTGGCCCCGGCGTGGGCCTGATGACCCTGCAATATGTGTTCCACAAGACCACTGTGCTGCTGTACGCCACCGTGATGCTGCTGCTCCAGCACAAATGGCTGGCCGCCAACACCACCGGCGTGCTGAAATATCTGCCCATGGCATATGCTGTGGTAGCGCTGGTGATCGTGGCGCTGGTGCTGGTGTGCGTGTCGCCGCTGGTGCAGAATCTGGCCCGCTGGGCACTGGGCTTTCTGCCCAAGACCGAAAAATGGCAGCAGCGCCGGGCCGACTGGCTGGAGCAGCTGGATGTACTGGGCATCGAGAGCCGCCTGCTGCTGGCCGACAAGGCCCGCTGTGTGCAGCTCTTTGCCCTGCAGGCGCTCAAACTGTTTTTGCTGTTCTGCCTGCCGTGGCTGTGCATCCGGTTCATGCAGCTGTCCCCGCTGAGTTTTGCGCGGGTGCAGCTGCTCACCAGCCTGATGCTGTTCGTCTCCAACGCCCTGCCCAACGTGGCAGGCATGGGCTCCATCGAGACCGCTTTTCTGCTGCTGTACAGCAGCTTTTTGCCTTCCGGTGAGGTGATGAGCGTGCTCATGCTCTACCGCATCGCCAGCTATTATTTCGTGTTTGCCGCCAGCGCCGTGGGCTTCTTCCTCGCCCAGCGGCGTCTGACCCGGACACCGCCAAAGGAGGCGTGACTCTTTATGAAGAACAAGAGCATCCTGTACCGGTTCGGCCTTGTGGTGCTGGTGGTGCTGCTTCTGGTGCTCATCCTGCCTTCCAGCAAGATCGACCTTTCTTCCAGCCTTTCGGCCTGCTCCCAGATGACCGTCCGCACCGAAAAAATCACCAGCTTTGCCAGCGGGAACGACCTGCAGTACCACCTGCTCTCCATGGACGATGCCGAGTACGGGCAGCTCCGCGAACTGCTGTCGCAGGTCACCTTCCGGAAGAAGTTCAACCAGACCTATTCTTCCTACTCCCACGACTACCCCGCCCAGTCCGTGACCCTCAGCGGCTACGATGACGCAGAGAATCATCAGCTGCTGCTTACCGTCTATTCCGACGGGGTGTGCATCCTGAACAATGCCTTTGTCTCGGTCAAATACCCCGGCGGCGGGGCCGCAGAGCTGTATCAGGCGCTTGCGGAGATCGTGGAATAAATCGTTCCTTTTCTATATAAAACAAAAATCGGGGCGTGCAGGTGGTCAAGCTGCACGTCCCGTTTTTGTTTTCTTTGCACGCGATGCGGTACCAATCACACCGAATGCCGCGCCGGAGGCCGCAGAGCAAACCATGCTGCAGCTTCCTTTTGAAAAAGAGAATGGAATGGAGGAATTGGCGTTTGCGCAGCAATGAAAGCCCCAGTGAGGCTTTTAAGCCACAAGGTGGTCTTGCGCAAGCAAGATGGAGTGGCCTCGCCACGACAAACCTGACGTCCGGTATAGCTTAACCGCTATAGCAGACTTGAGTTTTGCGCAGAAGCATTGCAGGTACCTCTGCTGTTCTGGTGCAACGCGTTTCAAGCGGTTAGATTCATCTAACCTCGTTGCGAGAACAGAATACCATACGCAGTTAGTCTTGTCAACCCTTATTTGAAAATTTTCCGGAACTTTTTTGCAGTAAAGTTTTTTCTGCCCGATTCGTGCACCCTGTACAGACACAGCCGGCTAAGGCTGTGCAAAATCCACCGATTTCCTCTTGCTTTTGACCGATATCTTTGTTATTATAGTTCATGCAGCACTGCAACTCCACATCTCGCCGCTGCTTTTTGGCAGCAGGGCGGTTCTCAAGGGTGCAGTGTGTCCAAGGAGGCGCTTTGACAAATTTTTGTTCAGAGCTGCTCCGATCAGTCCGCCCCCAGAAAGCCGCCAACAAGGAGCGGCTTTTCAAAGGCTCAATAGTTAGGCTATGCTAACCAATGCATGGAATGGAGCAAGGAGGTTCCAATGATCAATTTTGAACAGTGGGAAGGCTTTGAGGGCCGCATCTGGAAAGAGGAAGTCAATGTGCGCGACTTCATCCAGAAGAACTATACCCCCTACCAGGGCGACGAGAGCTTTCTGGCCGGCCCCACCGAGGCGACCGACAAGCTGTGGGGTGCCCTGCAGAAGCTACAGAAGGCCGAGCGCGCCAAGGGCGGCGTGCTGGACATGGAGACGGAGGTCGTCAGCGGCCTGACCGCCTACGGCCCCGGCTACATTGACGAAAACCTGAAGGATCTGGAGCAGATCGTGGGCCTGCAGACCGACAAGCCCCTCAAGCGTGCTTTCATGCCCTACGGCGGCATCAAGATGGCCGAGCAGGCCTGCACCACCTACGGCTACCAGCCCAGCGAGGAGCTGCACAAGATCTTTACCGACTACACCCGCACCCACAACCAGGCCGTGTTCGACGCCTACACACCCGAGATGAAGGCCGCCCGCCACACCCACATCATCACCGGCCTGCCCGACACCTACGGCCGCGGCCGCATCGTGGGCGACTACCGCCGCGTGGCTCTGTACGGCGTCGACGCCCTGATCCAGTTCAAGCAGGAGGATCTGGCTAACTGCGGCGACGGCACCATGACCGATGACGTCATCCGCCTGCGCGAGGAGATTGCCCGGCAGATCAGCGCCCTGAAGGGCATGAAGAAGATGGCCGAGGCCTACGGCTGCGACATCTCCCAGCCTGCCAAGAACGCCAAGGAAGCCTGCCAGTGGCTGTACTTCGGGTATCTTGCCGCCATCAAGACCCAGAACGGCGCCGCCATGAGCGTGGGCCGCATCTCCACCTTCCTGGACATCTACATCCAGCGCGATCTGGACAACGGCACCCTGACCGAGAGCCAGGCCCAGGAGCTCATCGACCACATGGTCATGAAGTTCCGCATGGTCAAGTTTGCCCGCATCCCCAGCTACAACCAGCTGTTCTCCGGCGACCCCGTATGGGCGACCCTGGAAGTGGGCGGCATCGGCATGGACGGCCGCAGCATGGTCACCAAGAACTGCTACCGCTTCCTGCACACGCTGGAGAACATGGGCCCTGCTCCGGAGCCCAACCTGACCGTGCTGTACTCCTCCGCCCTGCCGGAGGCCTTTAAAAAGTACGCCGCCAAGGTGTCCATCAACACCAGTTCGGTCCAGTACGAGAACGACGACGTGATGAAGCCCGTGTGGGGCGATGACTACTCCATCTGCTGCTGCGTGTCTGCCACCCAGACCGGCAAGGAGATGCAGTTCTTCGGTGCCCGCGCCAACCTTGCCAAGTGCCTGCTGTACGCCATCAACGGCGGTGTGGACGAGAAGAGCCACGAGCAGTGCGGCCCCAACTATGCGCCCATCACCGGCGAGTACCTGAACTACGACGAAGTACTGCCCAAGTACGTCAAGATGCTGGACTGGCTGGCCGGCCTGTACGTCAACGTGCTGAACCTCATCCAGTACATGCACGACAAATACTATTATGAGGAAGCCGAGATGGCCCTCATCGACACCGATGTGCGCCGCACCTTTGCCACCGGCATTGCAGGTTTCTCCCACGTCATCGACTCCCTGAGCGCCATCAAGTACGCCAAGGTCAGGGTGGTGCGGGATGACACCGGTCTGGCCACCGGCTTTGATGTGGAGGGCGACTTCCCCAAGTACGGCAACGACGATGACCGCGCCGACGAGATTGGCGTGTGGCTGCTCAAGACCTTCCTGGAGATGATCAAGAAGCGCCACACCTACCGCAACTCCGAGGCCACCACCTCCATCCTGACCATCACCTCCAATGTGGTGTACGGCAAGTACACCGGTGCCCTGCCCGACGGCCGCGCCGCCTTCACTCCGTTTGCTCCGGGTGCAAACCCCAGCTACGGCGCGGAGCAGAACGGCCTGCTGGCCTCCCTGAACTCGGTGGCCAAGCTGCCCTACCACTGGGCACTGGACGGCATCTCCAACACCCAGACCATCAACCCCGAGGCACTGGGCCACAGCGAGGGCGAGCGCGTGGAAAATCTGGTGCAGGTGCTGGACGGCTACTTCGATCAGGGTGCCCACCACCTGAACGTGAACGTCTTTGGCAAGGAGAAGCTGCTGGACGCCATGGAGCACCCCGAAAAGGAAGAGTACGCAAACTTCACCATCCGCGTGTCCGGCTACGCCGTCAAGTTCATCGACCTGACCCGCGAGCAGCAGATGGATGTCATCTCCCGCACCTGCCATGCCGTCCTGTAATCCGGTCGGCTATGTCCACTCGCTGGAGAGCTTCGGCTCGGTGGACGGCCCCGGCGTGCGCTTTGTGGTATTCCTGCAAGGGTGCGCGCTGCGGTGCAAATACTGCCACAACCCGGAAACATGGGCCGAAGGCGGCACCGAATGGACCGTGGATGCTCTGTTCCAGCGGGTGTGGCGCTACCGCAACTACTGGGGCAAAAAGGGCGGCATCACGGTCAGCGGCGGCGAGCCGCTGCGCCAGATGGACTTTCTGACCGCTTTCTTTGAGCTGGCCCGTTCCAAGGGCGTGCACACGGCACTGGACACCGCCGGGCAGCCCTTCCGGCCGGAGGACCCGGCCTACCTGGCCGACTTTGACCGCCTGATGGCCTCCACCAGCCTGGTCATCCTTGATTTAAAGGAGATCGACCCGGAGCGCCACCGCCGGCTCACCGGCAAGGACAACGCCAACATCCTGGCCATGGCCCGGCACGTCTCCGACCTGGGGGTGCCCCTGTGGATCCGCCATGTGCTGGTGCCTGGCCTGACCGATGACGAGGACGGCCTGCGCAGAACGGCCGACTTCATCCGCAGCCTGAACACCGTGCAGCGGGTGGAGGTACTGCCCTACCACACGCTGGGCCTGTTCAAGTGGCAGAAGCTGGGCATCCCCTATCCGCTGCCCGACGCCGTGCCGCCCACCCCGGAGCAGGTAAAGCGTGCCGAAGAGCTGCTGCAGGTGCAGCGCTACCCCGGCTGACCCCCCATTGATCTGACCCACACCGACCCGTTCCCGGCTGTTTGCCGGGAGCGGGCCTTTTTTATGCGGTGCGGCAGGCCAATTGCAAACTTTTTGTGAATTGTGTTTCTGGCAGGATTTTCCTCTTGACATTGCGATTGCTTTGGAGTATATTCTTAGCAGTCTAACAGATAGAGTGCTAAAAACAAATAGACCAGTCCGACAGGAGGTGCACAAAATCATGAAACAGTTTCTTAAAAGCATCTGCTTCCGGTTCTGCTGCCCCTTGGCGCGGAGTTGTTAGCAGAGTGCCTGTCCGTCCGCTAAATCAAAACCTTCCGGTATGAATGGAGGCTTGACTTTATGAATACCAATCAATATACTCAGAAAACTCTGGAAGCTCTGCAGGCAGCCCAGCAGCTGGCTGTGGAGTACCAGCACAACGCTCTGGAGCCTGAACATCTGCTGCACGCCCTTGCTTCGCAGGAGCAGGGCCTGATCCCGCAGCTGCTCCAGAAGCTGAACGTGGATCCCGGCAGCTTTGCCGCTGCCGTTGCCGAAAAGCTGTCGGCCCTGCCCCGGGTGTCCGGCTCCGGCCGCGACCCGGACAAGGTCTATATCTCGCAGGCCACCGACAAGGTCCTGAGCGCCGCCGCCCGTGAAGCCAAGGCCATGAAGGACGAGTACGTCAGCGTGGAGCATCTGTTCCTCGGCCTGCTGGATGAGCCTACCCAGAACACCACCGAGCTGTTCCGTGCCTTTGGCATCGCCAAGGACAAGTTTCTGCAGCAGCTTACCGCCGTGCGCGGCAACCAGCGCGTGACCACGGATAACCCCGAGGACACCTACAACGCCCTGCAGAAATACGGTCAGGATCTGGTGGATCTGGCCCGCAAGCAGAAGCTGGACCCGGTCATCGGCCGTGATCAGGAGATCCGCAACGTGATCCGCATCCTGTCCCGTAAGACCAAGAACAACCCCTGCCTGATCGGTGAGCCCGGCGTCGGCAAGACTGCCATCGCCGAGGGCCTTGCCCAGCGGATCGTGCGCGGTGACGTGCCCGAAAACCTGAAGGACCGCATCGTGTTCAGCCTGGACATGGGCGCTCTGGTGGCCGGTGCCAAGTACCGCGGCGAGTTCGAGGAACGCCTGAAGAGCGTGCTGAACGAGGTCAAGAAGAGCGAGGGCAAGATCATCCTCTTCATTGATGAGCTGCACACCATCGTGGGCGCCGGCAAGACCGACGGTGCCATGGATGCCGGCAACCTGCTCAAGCCCATGCTGGCCCGCGGCGAGCTGCACTGCATCGGTGCCACCACCCTGGACGAGTACCGCCAGTATATCGAGAAAGACCCCGCTCTGGAACGCCGGTTCCAGCCGGTGCAGGTGGATGAGCCCACCGTGGAGGACACCATCTCCATCCTGCGCGGCCTGAAGGAACGCTACGAGGTGTTCCACGGCGTGAAGATCAACGACAGCGCCCTGATCGCCGCTGCCACCCTGTCGGACCGCTACATCACCGACCGTTTCCTTCCGGATAAGGCCATCGACCTGGTGGATGAGGCCTGCGCCATGATCAAGACCGAGATGGACAGCATGCCCAGCGAGATGGATGATCTGGCCCACCGCATCACCCAGCTGCAGATCGAGCAGGTCAGCCTGAAAAAGGAGACCGACGCTTTGAGCCAGAGCCGCCTGAAGGATCTGGAAAAAGAGCTGGCCGAACTGCAGGACAAGTTCCGCAGCATGAAGGCAAAGTGGGAAAACGAGAAAAACGCCATCGGCAAGGTGCAGACCCTGCGGGAGCAGATCGAGCAGACCAACGCCGATATCGAAAAGGCACAGCGGGAATACGACCTGAACAAGGCCGCCGAGCTGAAGTACGGCAAGCTGCCCCAGCTGCAGAAGCAACTGGAAGAGGAAGAAAAGATCGCCGCTGCCAAGAAAGAGGACAGCCTGCTGCGGGACCGCGTGACCGACGAGGAGATCGCCCGCATCGTGGCCCGCTGGACCGGCATCCCTGTGGAGAAGCTGGTGGAGGGCGAACGCGAGAAGCTGCTGCATCTGGATGACGTGCTGCACCAGCGGGTCATTGGCCAGGACGAGGCCGTGACCAAGGTCAGCGAAGCCATCCTGCGCAGCCGCGCCGGCATTGCCAACCCCAACCGCCCCATCGGCAGCTTCCTGTTCCTGGGCCCCACCGGTGTCGGCAAGACCGAACTGGCCAAGGCGCTGGCACAGGCTCTGTTTGACGATGAGCGCAACATGGTGCGCATCGACATGACCGAATATATGGAGAAGTTCAGCGTCAGCCGTCTGATTGGTGCGCCTCCGGGATATGTCGGTTATGAAGAGGGCGGCCAGCTGACCGAGGCTGTGCGCCGCAAGCCCTACAGCGTGGTGCTGTTCGATGAGGTGGAAAAGGCCCACCCCGACGTGTTCAACATCCTGCTGCAGGTGCTGGACGACGGCCGCATCACCGACAGTCAGGGCCGCACCGTGGACTTCAAGAACACGGTCATCATCCTGACTTCCAACCTGGGCAGTGACATCATCCTGAACGATCTGGAGCAGCGCCGCGCCAACGGCTCCAATGAGCTGAGCGACGAGGCCCGCAAGCAGATCGACCTGCTGCTGAAGAGCAAGTTCCGCCCCGAGTTCCTGAACCGTCTGGACGAGATCGTGTACTACAAGAGCCTGACCAAGGACGAGATGCGCAAGATCGTGGATCTGCAGCTGAACGACCTGCGCAAGCGCATGGACGAGGGCAAGCACCTCAAGCTGGAGGTCACCACCGCCGCCAAGGACTTCATCATCGACTCTGCCTACGACAGCGTCTACGGTGCACGTCCCATCAAGCGGTTCATCCAGAGCCGTGTGGAGACCCTGATCGCCAAGGCCATCATTCAGGGCAGCTATGCCGAGGGCAGCACCCTGACCGTGGACTACGACGGCAGTGCACTGGTGCTCCGTTGAGAACTTGTCGGGGCGAGGCCCCTCCATCCCGCTTGCGCGAGACCGCTCTGCCGCTTAAAGTCCCCACTGGGGACTTCATTGCTCCGCAAACGCGGATTTTCCCTGTTTTGTACACAGTCTGCGGGCCGGATGCTTGCACCACCGTACAGAATATGGTATTATAACAAATAACATTGATGTGCTTTTCATCGTAGAATGGCAACGATGGAAAGCACATTTTTGTATCATTATTTTTGAAAGTTGAGTGTGATTTTCCTTTTTATGGACGATGGCAGTATGACGCTTATCATAGCGCTGGTATTCCTGGTGGCCTGTTCCGCCTTTTTTTCCGCATCTGAGACTGCGTTTTCTTCTCTGAACCAGATCCGGCTGAAGAGCCGCGCCGAGGATGGCGACGCTTCCGCCGCCCGGGTGCTGGCCATGGCGGAAAAGTACGATAAGCTGCTTTCCACCATTCTCATCGGCAACAACATCGTGAACATTGCAGCCGCTTCCATCGGCACCATCCTGTTCACCCGGGCACTGGGTGCCGAGCGCGGTGCCACGATGTCCACCATCGTGCTCACCATCGTGGTGTTGATCTTCGGCGAGGTAACGCCCAAGAGCCTGGCCAAGGAGATGCCGGAGACCGTTGCCACGGCCGTGTCCCCGATGCTGAACCTGCTCATGGTACTGTTCACACCCCTCACCTGGCTGTTCAGCCAGTGGAAACGCCTGCTGGGACACTTTGTCCACAGTACGGAGGAGGACACCATCACCGAGGGTGAGCTGATGACCATGGTGAGTGAAGCCGAAAACGACGGTGAACTCACCGACCGGGAAAGCGAACTGATCCGCAGCGCCATCGAATTCGATGACGTGGAGGTAGAGGAGATCCTGACCCCCCGCGTGGACGTGGTGGCTGTGGAGGACAACACCTCGCTGGATGAGGTGGCCCAGACCTTTGCCGAATCGGGCTATTCCCGCCTGCCGGTGTACCACGACACCATTGACAACATCATCGGTGTGGTGCACGAAAAGGACTTCTATCTGGCACGCCTGAAAAAGGAGACCTCGCTGGAAGAGCTGGTCAAGCCCACCCTGTACACCACCGGTTCTACCCAGATCTCCCAGCTGCTGCGCACTCTGCGGGAGCAGCACCATCATCTGGCCGTGGTGGTGGACGAATACGGCGGTACCGAGGGCATCATCACGCTGGAGGATATTCTGGAAGAGCTGGTGGGCGAGATCTGGGATGAGCACGATGAGGCCACCGAGGACTTCCACAAGCAGTCCGACGGCAGCTGGATCGTGCTGGGCAGCGCCAGCGTGGACGACCTGTTCGAGACGCTGGGCCTGCCGGAGGACGAGGACATCGACTCCAACACGGTCAACGGCCTGGTGCAGGAAAAGACCTGCCACCTGCCCAAGGTGGGCGACCGCTTTACACTGGGCGGCTATGACGGCGTGGTGACCCGCACGGCCAAGCGCCGCGTGACCGAAGTGCGCCTGACCCCGGCCGAAAAACCGGAACCGGAAAAGAACGACGACGAAAAGAGCCACTACGGCCGCATGACTTCTAAATAACCACAAGAGCCGCTGCACACAGGGTGCAGCGGCTCTTGTGATTGCTGGGCCTGCAAGGCCCTTTGCTTTTATCTACAGGCGATCACAGCAGGGGGATACCGGCCTTGGCACAGGCTTCGCGGGTGGCTTCGTCCCACACGCTGGCCTGCACTTCACCGATGTGCACACTGCCCAGCAGCAGCATGCACAGGCGGCTCTGGCCGATGCCGCCGCCGATGGAGTAGGGCAGCTCGCCGTTCAGCACGGCCTTGTGGAAGGGCAGGGCACGGCGGTCGTCACAGCCGGCCATGGTCAGCTGCTTGTCCATGCTTTCTGGGCTCACGCGGATGCCCATGCTGCTCAGCTCATAGCTGCACTGCAGCGGATCGTTCCAGAACAGCAGGTCGCCGTTCAGATCCCAGTCGTCGTAGTCCGGAGCGCGGCCGTCGTGGGGCTTGCCGCTCTTCAGCGGGGCACCGATCTTCATCAGGAAGGTGGGGCCGTTCTCCTTCACGAAGGCATTCTCGCGCTCCTTCGGGGTCAGGTCCGGGTACTTGTCCTCCAGCTCCTGGGTGGTGATGAAGATCACGTTGGGGGTGTGCAGGGGCAGGTCCTGCAGCTGCGGGAACATGGCGTGCAGGTTCATCTCAGTGGCGCAGACGGCCGACACGATGGAGCGCACCACGCTCTTCAGGTAGGCCTCATTGCGGTCCTCCTCCCGGATGACCTTTTCCCAGTCCCACTGGTCCACATACACGGAGTGGAGGTTGTCCAGTTCCTCATCACGGCGGATGGCGTTCATGTCGCAGTACAGACCCTTGCCCACACGGAAGCCGTAGTCCTTCAGGGCCTTGCGCTTCCACTTGGCCAGCGACTGCACCACCTGTGCTTCGGTGCCGCTGTCCTTGATGTCAAAGGTGACCTTGCGCTCCACGCCGTTCAGGTCGTCGTTCAGGCCGGTGGAGGCCTCCAGGAACAGCGGCGCAGACACGCGGTACAGGTTCAGCGTGGCACACAGGGTGTCGGCAAACAGCCGCTTCACCGTGCCGATGGCGCGCTGGGTGTCGTACAGGTTCAGCGCGGGCGTGTAGTTTTCCGGGATGATGATCTTGCTCATAGATAGTACCCCTCTTTGTGTTGTCAGCTCACCTGCTTTCCCAACAGGCGGCGGTTCCAGAAACCAAAAAACACTGGTTAAATTATCGCACATTCTTTTACGAAAGTAAAGTGCATGCCCGAAAAAACAGGAGCCGCTGCACCTTGTTTTGTGCAGCGGCTCCCGCATCGCGTCGTGTCTTGAAAAAGGCTCAGCCGCCCAGGTACGCGCTGCGCACCCGCTCGTTGGTCAGCAGCTCGGCACCGGTGCCCTCCATGACCACGCGGCCGGTCTCCAGAACATAGGCGCGGTCGGCCACGGAAAGGGCCATCTGTGCGTTCTGCTCCACCAGCAGGATGGTCATGCCCTCCTTGTGGATGTTGCGGATGATGTCAAAGATCTCCTGCACCAGCAGGGGCGACAGGCCCATGGAAGGCTCGTCCAGCATCAGCATGGAAGCGTTGCTCATGAGCGCACGGCCCATGGCCAGCATCTGCTGTTCGCCGCCGGACATGGTGCCGGCCAGCTGCTTGCGGCGCTCCTTCAGGCGGGGGAACAGCTCAAACACTTTTTCCTTGTTGGGGGCAATGGTGGAGGCGGGCTGGGTGTAAGCGCCCATATCCAGGTTCTCCTCCACGGTCATGTGCAAAAACACATGGCGGCCTTCCGGCACCTGTGCCAGACCGGCTTCCACGATCTTGTGGGCGCGCACGCCCTTGATGCTTTTGCCCTTGTAAAGCACATCGCCGCTGCGGGGCTTCAGCAGACCGGAAACGGTTTTCAGGGTGGTGGACTTACCGGCACCGTTGGCACCGATCAGGGTCACGATCTCGCCCTCGTTCACCGTAAAGGAAACGCCCTTTACGGCGTGGATATTGCCGTAATACACGTTGATGTTATCGACCTTCAGGATGGTATCTGCCATCGCTCAGCCCTCCTTCTTGCCCAGGTAGGCTTCGATGACCTGGGGGTTGTTGCGGATCTCGTCCGGGGTGCCCTTGGCAATGATGCGGCCGAAGTTCAGCACCGCGATGCCCTCGCAGATGCCCATGACCAGGCTCATGTCGTGCTCGATGAGCAGCACAGCAATGTTGAACTCGTCCCGGATGCGGCGGATGGTCTCGGTGAGCTCCGCAGTCTCCGAGGGGTTCATGCCGGCAGCAGGCTCGTCCAGCAGCAGCAGCTTCGGGCTGGTAGCCAGGGCACGCATGATCTCCAGCCGGCGCTGTGCACCGTAGGGCAGGCTGCCGGCAGGCACATTGGCCAGGTCGGCCATGTGGAAGATGTCCAGCAGTTCAAAGGCACGCTCGGTGCACTTTTTCTCTTCCTTCCAGTAGTTGGGCAGGCGGATCAGTGCAGAGGGCAGGTTGTACTTCATAGACTCGTGCAGGCCTACCTTGATGTTGTCGATGACGCTCAATTCCTTGAACAGACGGATGTTCTGGAAGGTACGGGCCACACCCATGCGGTTGACCTGGTAGGTCTTTTTGCCGGCCGTAGGCATGCCGTCGATCAGGATGGAGCCGCGGGTGGGCTGGTAAACGTTGGTGAGCAGGTTGAACACGGTGGTCTTACCGGCACCGTTGGGGCCGATCAGACCGGTGATCTCGTTGCGGCCGATCATCAGGTTGAAGCCGTCCACGGCGGTCAGGCCGCCGAAGTCGATGCCCAGCTCCCGCACGTCCAGAATGGGCTTTTTGTCCTTGTCGCGGTCGGTCAGGAAGCCGCCGGAGGGCACACTGTTTAACTTGGTCTGGAACTCACTCATGGTCAGCACCCTCCTTTTCCTTGTTCTTCTTGAACAGTTCGCCGTTCATGATCTTTTCCACAACGCGGCTCATGGAGAAGTCGTAGCTGCCCAGCAGTCCACCCGGACGGAAGATCATCATCAGGATCAGCACCAGCGAGTAGATGACCATGCGGTAGCTGTCGAAGCTGCGGGTGGCCTCCGGCAGGATGGTCAGCACGGTCGCAGACAGGATGGAGCCCAGCATGGAGCCCATGCCGCCCAGGACCACCATGACCAGGATCTCAATGGACTTCATGAAACCGAAGGTGGAGGGGTTCAGCACGCCGATGTAGCAGGCGTACAGGCCGCCGGCCATACCGGCAAAGGCAGCAGAGAAGGCAAAGGCCATGACCTTGTAGTAGGTGGTCTGGATGCCACAGCTCTCGGCTGCGATCTCGTTATCGCGGATGGCCAGCACGGCACGGCCATGGCGGCTCTTCAACATGGCGTGGATCAAAAAGCAGGTGATGACCACGCAGATGAACACATTGGTGAAGTTGGCGTACTTCGGGATGTTCTTCAGGCCCTTGGCACCGTAGAACAGCTTGAAGCCCAGCACATCGTCGATGTTGTTCAGGGTGATGCGGATGATCTCGCCAAAGCCCAGGGTCAGAATGGCCAGATAGTCACCGGTCAGACGCAGGGCAGGCACGCCGATGATCACGCCGAACAGACCGGCCGCCAGGCAGGCCAGCACCAGGCCGATGACAAAGGAGACGCCGCCGGGCAGCGGGCTGTACTTGGTGAACAGAGCGCAGGTGTAGGCACCCACAGCCATGAAACCGGCATGGCCCAGCGGCAGCTGGCCCAGATAACCGGTGGCAACGTTCAGCGAGACGGCCAGAATGATGTTGATGCCCACGGTAAGCAGCACCTTGTTCTGATAGGTGGAAAGCACGTTGCTGGTGAGGAAGGACAGCACCACGAACAGCAGAGCCACCAGCACCAGATTCATCAGGTAGCGCACGGGCATTTTGAGCGTTTTGCGTTTGGTATTCATCTTTCTGCCCTCCTTACACCTTCTCCTGCACCTTGCGGCCAAGGAAGCCCGTGGGCTTGACCAGCAGCACGATGATCAGGATGGCAAACGTCACGGCGTCCTTCCAGGCGGAAAGGCCGATGGCGGAGATAAAGCACTCGCACAGACCGATGGCAATGCCGCCGATCATGGCACCGGGGATGGAACCGATGCCGCCCAGAACGGCAGCCACAAAGGCCTTCAGGCCCAGCATGGAGCCCATGGTGGGGGTAGCCTGGGGGTAAGAGCAGCAGTACAGCACCGAGCCGATACCTGCCAGGGCAGAGCCCACGGCAAAGGTAAAGGAAATGGTGCTGTTGACATTGATGCCCATCAGGCGGGCAGCATCCATATCCTCAGAGACGGCACGCATGGCCTTGCCGAGCTTGGTCTTCTGCACCAGGAAGGTGAGCACCAGCATGGACAGCACGGTGACCGCCAGAGTGATGACGGAGGTCAGGCCCAGGGGTACACTGCCGATCATGAAGGTCTGGTTGGTGTAGTAGGACGGGATGACCTTTGCACCCGAACCCATCACCAGCTCTGCGGTGTACTCCAGGAAGAAGGACACGCCAATGGCGGTGATCAGCAGGGAGATACGGGGTGCGCTGCGCAGCGGGGTGTAGGCGATCTTCTCGATCACAACGCCCAGCAGCGTACAGGTGATGATGGTGGCACACACCGCCGCGACCGGGCCAAGGCCCAGCTGATTCATGACGAACCAGGACATGTACGCGCCCACCATGATGATATCGCCGTGGGCAAAGTTCAGCAGCAGGATGATGCCGTACACCATGCTGTAGCCCAGCGCGATCAGTGCATAGATGCTGCCAAGGGACAAACCGTTGATCAGCTGGCTAAAGAACACTGTCATGAATGGATACTTCCTTTCTTTTTGGCGCAGGGTGTGCGCCTTGGAATGACACTTTTTTCGATGCTATAAAAAAGCGGAGAACACCGGGCAGAAAAATGTTCCGGCGTTCTCCGCAGAGAATCATTTACGCTTGTTCGGATCCGGCTGGCTTTCCATCACCGGTCGATGGGAAGTGCAGGATCAGAACATTTCCTTCAGTTCGGGCTTGCCGTCCACATAGGTCAGGATGGCAGTGCTCTTGACGGGGTCATGGTGCTCATCGAAGGTGAAGGTGCCGGTCAGGCCGGTGATGGTGCCGCCTGCGATGGCGTCGATGACAGCCTGCTTGTACTCGTCGGTGCCAGCCTCCAGGCCAGCTTCCTCCGCTGCCTGGATGCCGTAGACCACGGTGGTAGCGGCATCGTAGCCCAGAGGAGCGAAACCATTGGGGTACTCCTCGCCGTACTCAGCCTTGTAGGCCTCCTCGAACTCAGGAGAAGCGCCCTTTGCGTAGTTTGCGCAGAAGTAGCTGTCCTTCAGCTGATCAGCGGTCGCATAGCCCTCCAGGCCATCCCAGCCGTCGCCGCCCAGGAAGGGAACGGTCAGGCCGACGCTCTCAGCCTGAGACAGGATCTGACCCACTTCCTCGTAGTAGTTGGGGCAGAAGACCACCTCAGGGTTCATGCCCAGGATGCTGGTCAGCTGAGTCTTGAAGTCCACATCGCCCTCGGAGTAGCTTTCCTGATCGACCACTTCGCCGCCCTTTGCCTCAAACTCCTTGACGAAGTTCTCGGCCAGGCCCTCGTTGTAGTCAGCGCCCTTCTTGAAGATGACGGCTGCCTTAGTGTAGCCCAGCTTCTCGAAAGCGTAGTCAGCCATCTTGACGCCCTGGAACGGGTCGGTGAAGGTGGTACGGAACACATTCCCGTTCACGGTGTCGGTCTCGGCATCGTAGGTGACAGCCTCAGCGGTAGCAGAAGCGGTGACCATGGGCATATTGTACTCTGCGCTCTCGGCAGCCACAGCCAGGGTGGGAGCGGTGGTGACATCGCCCACCAGAGCGGTGATGCCCTCATCCACCATCTTGGTGAAGCAGGTCACAGCCTGCGTAGCATCGCCCTGCTCATCCTCGGTGATGATCTCGAGCTGCTTGCCGTTGATGCCGCCCTTTTCGTTGACCTGCTTCAGGTACAGGGTAGCACCGTTGACAACGGCCTGGCCGTAAACAGAAACGTTGCCGGTCAGGGGGCCCATCACGCCCACCTTGATGGTCTCGCCGGAAGAAGCGGCGGAAGCTGCGGTAGAGGTGGAGGTGGAAGCGGCAGTGCTTGCGGAAGAACCGCCGCAGGCAGTCAGGACACCGGCGGCAGCTGCCACACCGGCAGCGGCCAGGAACTGACGACGAG
>SKEO01000437.1_pt1 | contig 40257 bp, 45 predicted proteins | sample 4826801 | NCBI WGS metagenome assembly SKEO01 (sample SAMN11008807, study PRJNA524170) | human gut metagenome | biome: Human fecal sample; material: Feces; isolation source: fecal sample from pouch patient p3 | host: Homo sapiens | place: Israel: Tel-Aviv | collected 2016-02-25 | reverse complement strand
TGGAGGCGCTGAGTACCGTTGCGGTGTATGCGGCGGCGGCAGGGCTGTTGTGAGAGGAAAACCTCTCAGCCTTGCAGTCCGCCTGACGGCGGCGCTGCAAAGCAGCTCCCCTGGCGAGGGGAGCCTTTCTCGAAGGATGGCTGGGGAGACCCGGCCTGTTTGTCGTACAAAAAAGTCCGCAGTAGTTTTGCTTTGTGAGGCGTGGTAGGCTGGGAGAGAAGAACCTCTCAGTCTCGCTTCGCTCGCCAGCTCCCCTACCGAGGGGAGCCCTTGGCAGGCCGGGGAAGTCTGAGCGGGACGAAACAGGCCCGACGAAGCGCAAAAGCGTGGGCCTTGCGACAGAGGGAAGGTGGAGCAGTGGCGAAGCGGGCATATTGCAAAAACACGGTAAAGGGGACCCGGCGGGGGCAGAAGTACCCACCGAAGGTGCGGGCCGAGGTGCTGATGGCCATGCTGTCGTCTGGATCCATCTGTGCGGTAGCCCGGCGGTACGGCGTACCGGAGAGCACCATCCGCAGCTGGATGGCCGAGGAAGCCAGCCGGGGCGATGCCTTTGCGAAAGAGCGGCAGGCTGCTGCGCGGGAGATAGCGATCCGGGCCAGCCTGGGAGCCAGGGCGCAGGTGAGCTACCTGCAGAGTCGGGTGGACGAGAGCCAGAGGGCCGCGCAGGTACAGGCCAGGCTCCACCGGAAGCTGGACGAGGACACCCGCGCACGCTGCTTTGCGGTCGGCACACTGCTCAAGAGCGATGCCGAGGAGCTGACGGACGCTGCGGAGACCGGGCTTGTGGTATATGCTGCCGAGGGCAGCTATGACCGGCAGCTGGGCGACGAGGAGCGAAAGCTGCTGGACGCTCAGCTGGAGCGGTACGGCGAGCGGGTGATGAGCGACAAAAACGCCGCTGCCATGGCCACCGTGCTGATGACCGTGGCCGAAAAGGCTGCTGCGATGGTACCGGCCCAGAGCCAGAGCGAGGGCGATGCCCTGCCGCTGGTGGAGATTGGGGCCGAGAGCCGGGAAGAAAAAGGGCCGGAGGTGATGGTGGATGGAGCATAAAACATATCACGGACGCCCCGTGATCTGGTCGCCGCAGCCGAGGCAGGCAGCTTTTATGGCCCGTACCGAGGACGAGGCTCTGTACGGCGGAGCTGCTGGTGGCGGGAAGAGCGACGCACTGATCATCGAGGCGCTGCGGCAGGTACATATCCCCCACTACCGGGCGCTCATCCTCCGCAAGACCTACCCGCAGCTTTCGGAGCTGATCGACAAGACCATGCGGTACTACAAGCCGGTATTTCCCAAAGCAAGGTACAACGGCTCGAGCCACTGCTGGACCTTCCCCAGCGGGGCGAAGATCTATTTCGGCAGCTTAAACCACACACAGGACAAGTACAACTATCAGGGCAAAGCCTTCGACTTTATCGGCGTGGACGAGCTGACCCACTTTACTTGGGACGAGTACAGCTATGTCATGAGCCGCAACCGCCCTTCCGGCCCCGGCACCCGGGTGTACATCCGGGCCACGGCCAACCCCGGCGGGGTGGGGCATGGCTGGGTGAAGGCACGGTTTATCAGCCCGGCGCCGGCCGGGACGAGGATAGTACAGCTGGTGAAGGTAAAAGCGCCGGGAGGGGGAGAGATCACCCGGCGGCGCACCCGCATTTTTATCCCGTCCACCGTCTTTGACAATCCGGCGCTGCTGGAAAATGACCCGGGCTACATCGGCACACTGGCCTCGCTGCCGGAGGCCGAGAAGCAGGCGCTGCTCTACGGAAACTGGGACAGCTTTTCGGGACAGGTGTTCACCGAGTGGCGGAACGATCCGAACCACTACAAGGACCAGCGGTGGACCCACGTCATCGAGCCGTTCCCCATCCCGGAGCACTGGAAGATCTGGCGGGGATACGACTTCGGCTTTTCGAAGCCGTTCTCGGTGGGGTGGTACGCAGCGGACGAGCACGGGCGGCTCTACCGGATCAAGGAGCTTTACGGCTGCACCGGCACACCCAACGAGGGCCTGCGCATCGACCCGATGGAACAGGCCCGGCGAATCCGGGAGGCAGAGCAGAACGACCCGCTGCTGAAAGGCCGGGTCATCCTGGGCATCGCCGACCCGGCCATCTTCGACGAGAGCCGGGGTGAGAGCATCGCGGACATGCAGGAGAAAAGCCCGAATTTCCTGCACTGGAGCCCTGGAGACCACACCCGTCTGGCGGGAAAGATGCAGTTCCACTACCGGCTGGCGTTCAGCGAGGACGGGCGGCCAATGCTGCAGGTCTTCAACACCTGCAGGCACTTCATCCGCACCATCCCGAACCTCGTATACGACGAGAGCAACGTGGAGGACATCGACACCACACAGGAAGATCACATCTACGACGAGTGCCGGTATGTGCTGATGGAGAACCCCATCAGCGGCGCAAAGCACACCACGCCGCCGCCCATGCTGGACGACCCGCTGGATATGGATCCGAGAAAGGACAGGACGAGGTTTATGAGGATATGACGGGGGATATGTTCTCTTTTGCGCGCCAAAAGAGAACCAGAAAAGCGCCCGCTACTTTCGAGGCGCGGGAGGCACGAACTAGGGGCTGCTCGCCCCTAGTAACCCCAAAGGAGAGGTCGAAGCACAAAAATGCTAGCCGCTTCGCTAAACGCATTTTTTTGTGCTTCTCCGATTTGAACAGGAACGCGGAAAGGAAAATGGGATGGAATTTGGTAAAAAAGAGCTTGACCTGACAGCAGATGAAAGCCCCGGCGGCGAGAGCCTGACCGATGTGCTGAGCGGAGAGCAGCCCATCGGCGAGAAGGAGATCAGCGAGGCGATGGCTGTGCTGGAGAAGTACAAGTCGGCCAAGGCCAGCCTCGACAAGCGGATCATCGACAACGAGGAATGGTACAAGCTGGGCCACTGGAAGCAGTACGGCAACCGGGTGATGGAGGGCAAGCGCGCCCCCAGCACGGGGTGGCTGTTCAACTCCATCGCCAACAAACACGCCGACGCCATGGACAACTACCCGGAGCCGAACGTACTGCCGAGAGCCGAGGACGACGAGGAGACGGCAAAGCTGCTCTCCGAGATCCTGCCGGTGGTGCTGGAGCAGGCCGACTACGAGAGCGTATACAGCGACACCTGGTGGCGCAAGCTCAAGCAGGGTACCGGCGTGAAGGGCGTCTTCTGGGACCCGGCGCTGCGGGACGGACTCGGGGACATCGCCATCCGGAGCATGGATCTTCTGATGCTCTACTGGGAGCCGGGCGTGGAGGACATCCAGGACTCGGCAAACTTCTTCTCGCTGGCACTGATGGACAACGACCGTCTGACGGCCCGGTGGCCTCAGCTGGAGGGCAAGGCGGGCAGCAGCGGCATCACCGTGGGGCAGTACGTCAGCGACCAGAACATCGACACCAGCGAAAAGAGCGTGGTGGTGGACTGGTATTACAAGCGGGAGAAGCCCGGCGGTCAGACCGTGGTGCATTACTGCAAGTTCTGCAACGGCGTGGTGCTCTACGCCAGCGAGAATGACCCGGCGATGGCCGAGACCGGCTTCTACGACCACGGGAAATATCCCTTTGTGTTCGACCCACTCTTCGTGGAGGAGAACAGCCCGGCAGGCTTCGGATACATCGACGTGATGAAGGACACCCAGGACGCCATCGACCGGATGACCCAGGCCATGGACGAGAACACGCTGGCGGCCGCCAAGAAGCGCTACCTCATCGCGGACACGGCAGGCGTGAACGAGGACGAGCTGCTGGACACGGCAAAAGACGTGGTGCATATCGTGGGCCGTCTGGACGAGCGGGGCTTCATGGAGCTGGAAACGGCTCCGCTGCCCTCCAACACCATCGCCTACCAGCAGAACCGCGTGGCCGAGCTGAAGGAGATCAGCGGCAACCGGGACGTGAACCAGGGCGGCGCGACCAGCGGTCTGACGGCGGCCTCGGCCATTGCGGCGCTGCAGGAAGCAGGCTCGAAGCTCAGCCGGGACATGCTGAAGAGCTCTTACCGCTCCTTTGCAAAAGAATGCTACTTCATCATCGACCTGATGCGGCAGTTCTACGACGAGAGCCGCGTCTACCGGATCACCGGCCAGCAGGGCGGCACGGAGTACCGGGAGTTCTCGGGACAGATGCTGCGGCCGCAGCCGGTGGAGAGCGTGGGCGGCGTGGAGCTGGGCGCCCATGAGCCGGTGTTCGACATCACGGTGAGCGCGGCCAAGAAGAGCACCTTCAGCCGCCTCTCCCAGAACGAGACGGCGAAGGAGTGCTACCAGCTGGGATTCTTTGCTCCGGCCAACGCCGACGCTGCACTGGCGTGTCTGGACATGATGGACTTCGAGGGCATCGAGAAGGTGCGCCAGAGGGTGGCCCAGAACGGAACTCTGTACCAGCAGCTGCAGCAGGCGATGGCACAGATCCAGCAGATGGCGGCAGTCATCGACCAGCAGAACGGATCCAACCTGAGCGAACAGGCCGGTGCTGCAGCCGCTGCCATGACCGGCGGCGGAGGCGGCGGAGAGGCCAGCGCAAAAACGGTGACCAACTCTCTGGGCGGACAGGTGGGCGGCGGGACCAACCCGCTGGCCACCAAGGCAGCCGAGAGGGCGATGAACATCAACAACCCGAATAAGTGAGGAGGTTCTACATGATCAAAATTATTTATGTGGCAGACCCGGAGGGCGGGAAGCTGACGATGAGGGCCGAGGGCCACGCGGGGTATGCCCCGGCGGGACAGGACATCGTATGTGCTGCGGTGAGCTGCCTGATGCAGACGCTGGCGTACAGCGCTGCGGAGGACGAACACACCTCGAGCTGCATCTATCAGGGTAAGGACGGCCCGGTGGTGAGCGTAGAGACAGGCAACAGCGTCCTCATGAAGGACAAGTTTGAGCTTGTGGCCGACGGCCTGACCCTGCTGGCCGAGCAGTACCCGGAGAATGTGAACTTCAAGAAAAGCTGTAAGTGCAGCCCGGCGGTGGACTTGCAGCTGTTTGCGGAGGGCGGTGACGGTGCAGCGGCTGCTGGCGGCGATGGCGCCGCCCCCGCGGCGGCAGAAAAGGCGGCGTCTGCTCCCGCCCAGGGCAAAGGCCGGGAGGCTGCTGCCGCTGAGGTGGATGAGATGCTGAGCCCGGCGGAAGAGCCGGGCGCGGAGGAAAATGCTGCTGAAGGCGAGGAACAGGACGGTGCGGCAGACAAGAGCGGCACCGACCCGGAGGCACACCGGAAAGCGTTTGGCGAACTGATGCGGGGCGAGTACAACCGGGAGTTTGGCGAGATGATCGTGCAGGCCACCCAGAAAGCCTACGACAGTATCCTGAACGAGCAGGGGCCGGTGGGGCGTATCCTGAACGCTCTGGGCCAGAAGTACGGCACTGCCCCCGGCGACTACGAGGCACTGGCCGCTGCGGTGGAGGGCGGCGTCGTGAAGGACGACGCCTACTACGAAGACATGGCCATGAAGAAGGGCATCAGCGTCCAGCTGGCCAAGGAGATGGACGCGCTGGAAAGCGAGAACGCCAAGCACCGCGCCGCTGAGCAGCAGCGGGCGGAGGCCGCAAAGATGGAAGCCATCCAGCAGGAGTGGGACGCCGCTGCGGAGCGCATCCGGGCCGAGGACCCGGGCTTTGACATCAAGACGGCGCTGGCCGACCCGGACTTTGCCCAGATGCTCAAGCTGGGCGTGAAGATGGAGGACGCTTACAAGGCCCGCTATTTCGACGACATCATGGCCCGGCGCACCACCCAGACGGCCAAGACCGTCGAGAAGGGCGTGGAAGCCCGGATCCGCCAGCGGGGCGCACGGCCTGCCGAGAACGGCACCAACCCCGGCGGTGCGGCGGTGCTGAAGACGGACGTCTCCAAGCTGACGCCCCAGCAGTGCGAAGAGCTGGAACGCCGCGCCATGCGGGGACAGATCATCACTTTTTAACCGAAAGCTGCCGCTGCCCGGAGGAAACCTCTCAGCTTTGCAGTCCGCCTGACGGCGGCGCTGCAAAGCAGCTCTCCTAGAAAGGAGAGCCTTTCTTAAAGGAAATGGCGGCTCTCAATAAAGCACAAGAGTAAACGAAGGGAGTAAGAAACATGAAGAACCACATGAATCTGCAGCTGTTTGCGCAGCCTGCAAACCACACCGGCGCGACCGGCATGAGCGCCGAGATGAAGACCTACTACGAGAAGCGTCTGCTGGATCAGGCGGAGCCGCTGCTGGTGCATGACCAGTTCGGCGACAAGTACCCCATCCCGGCCAACAACGGCAAGACCATCGAGTTCCGCAAGTACGAGAGCCTGCCCAAGGCCACCGAGCCGCTGACCGAGGGCGTGACCCCCAATGCTCAGGCCCTGACCGTCACCCCCATGACCGCCACCGTGAAGCAGTACGGCGGCTGGGCAGCCATCACCGACGTGCTGCAGCTGACCGCCATCGACAACAACATCACCCAGGCGACCAAGGTACTGGCATCTCAGGCGGGCCGTACGCTGGACACCGTGACCCGCGAGGTGCTGGCGGGCGGCACCAACGTCATCTACGCGCCGGCGGGCGACACCGCGGTGACCAGCCGCGCCAAGCTGACCGCCGCCAGTGTGCTGACGCCGGATCTTATCGATCAGGCGGCCACCGCCCTGAAGGCCCAGAACGCCGACGCCATCGGCGAGAGCTATGTGGCCATCGTCCACCCCTATGTGGCGTATGATCTGCGCCGCAACCCGGAGTGGATCGATGTCCACAAGTATTCTACCCCCGAGAACATCTACAACGGCGAGATCGGCAAGCTGGCCGGTGTGCGCTTCATCGAGACCAGCGAGGCGAAGATCTGGACCGGCACCGGCTGCCCGAGCGGTCTGGCCGTGTTCGGTACGCTGGTGCTGGCGGCTCACGCCTACGCTGTGACCGAGGTGGAGGGCGGCGGCCTGCAGCACATCGTCAAGCAGCTGGGCGCGGGCGAAGACCCGCTAAACCAGCGCGCGTCCGTGGGCTGGAAGGCCATCAAGACCGCAGAGCGCCTGTGTGAGCAGTACATGGTGCGCATCGAGAGCGTCAGCCCGAAGTACAGCGCGAAGGCGAAGGCAAACTAACACGTCGTCGGCGCGGGGCTAAGTTCTCTTTTGCGTGCCAAAAGAGAACCAGAAAAGCACCCGCTACTTCCGAAGCGCGGGAGGCACGGGAAAGGGACTGCTCGCCCCTTTCAGACCCCGAAGGAGAAGTCGAAACGGAAAAAAGCTAGCCGCTACGCTAAACGCTTTTTTCTCGTTTCTCCGTTTTACGGCTTCGCCGAGGATTTCAGGCTTTAGCTGAACAGGAACGGCAAAACGAAAGGAGAAGGATCTATTTATGGCGACTAAGAAAGAGACTGCTGCGGCGGATGCCGTGGAGAACGCGGTGGAGACCGAGGCAAAGACCGAGGCAAAGACCGAGGCAAAGACCGAAGAGAAGGACGACGGCATGGTGACCATCCACCTGTTTAAGGACGACGACCGCTACGCGGCGCCGGTGTTCGTGGGCGTCAACGGCGACAGCTACCTCATCCAGCGCGGCATCGACGTGAAAGTGCCGAAGGCTGTGGACGAGGTGCTGGAGCACAGCATCAAGCAGGACGCCGAGGCGGCCCGGAAGAGTCAGGCCATGCAGGCGGCGGCCGGTACGCAGATGATGACCATTTGATATTTCCCCCGGTACAGCTTGCAGGCGCTTGCTGCGCCGGGGGATTTTGTTTTGCAGCGGAGCCGACCGCCGCCTGCGGCGGAAACAGGGAGGCGAGGCTGGGGCAGCGTTCTGCTTTTTCAAAGCCCCGCCAAGGGGTTGAAGAAAAAGCAGCAAACGCAACCCGGATACCTAAGATGAAAGGATTATTAAGAATGACAGCAGGCGAAGCGATAAAGATGGCCGACGAGCTGAGGCCGAACAACAGCTTTTCGGACGAGATGAAGCAGCTGTGGCTGCGGCAGGCTGACAGCGGCCTGCGGCGGAGCGTGGTGGAGCGCAGCGACACCAGCGACTTTGAGGGCCGCGGCGCGGATATTTTGTGGGAGGAAGGGCTGGAATACGACACGCCGCTGCTGGCAGACGGCGCGGCGGAAGCGCTCTACCCCCACTGGCTGGCGGCGCAGATGGACCTCGCCCTCGGCGAGACGGCCCGGGCGGCGAACGAATTGCAGCTCTACACGAGCTATGTGCAGGAGTTTGCGGCGTGGGTGAGGCGGAATTATATGCCGGTAGGCGGCGGGAGGCTGATGACGTGACGAACCTGAACCAGATCAACAGCCAGCGGCAGCTGCTGCGGGTATTTGGCGGGCTGAACGAGGGGTATGCGTGCAGCGAGGCAGAGCTGAGCAAGGAGAAGAACTTTTCTTCGCGGGGATACCCGGCCCTCGAGACCCGCAAGCCCCGGCGGAAAGTGCGGGACGCAGCCGGAATGAACGGGATGTACCACCTGAACGGCCTCGTGACCGTGGAAGGCACGACCCTGCGGTATGCCCCGGACGACGGCAGCGCCGCCGTGGAACTGGAGAACGCCCTGACGGACGGCGAGAAGAAGATGGTGGGCATGGGCACCAAGGTGCTCATCTGGCCGGACAAGATGGCCTTTGACACCGCAGCGGGGACGCTGAGTGCGCTGGGATCCAGCTGGCAGCAGGGAGGCAATAGCCTGACTGTGACCCCCTGCGATGCTGCGGGCGTGGTGTACACACCGAACAAATTCGGCGCGACCGAGCCGGAAAGCCCCGAGAACGGCGATGTCTGGCTCAAGCAGGCCGAGGATGCCCCGTGGAGCTACCGCGACGCGCTGAAGCTCTACAGCACGGCGGGCGGGTGGCAGAACATCCTGCTGAACTACTGCCGCGTGACCTGCGAAGGGCTGGGCAAAGCCTTCAAGGCTGGGGACACTGTGACCCTGACGGGCATTCCCAGCGTGGTGAAGAACGCTTATTCTGCCGATTTCGGCGGGGATGTGGCGGTGGACGACGTGGCCGGGGACTCGGTGATCCTCTCTATTGCGCCGGACATCGAGAGCGTTTTGTACTACGGCACCTGTGTGGTGACGGGCCAGAGCGTGGTGTGGACGGCCATGGACGGCAAGACCATCCAGACCTTCGACGGGCCTTTCCCGGACATGACGGCCCAGCGGCGGGTGCCGGATCTGGACTGGCTGACAGAGCACAACAACCGTGTCTGGGGCTGCTCGAGCACCGAGAACGTCATCTATGCCTGCAAGCTGGGCGACGCCACCAACTGGTTCTCCTACCGCGGCACGGCGGCAGACAGCTACGCCGTGACCGTGGGCAGCGACGGAGCTTTTACCGGCGCGGCTACCTGCATGGGATACGTGCTTTTCTTCAAGGAGAACGGCCTGCACAAGCTCTACGGCACAAAGCCCAGCGACTACCAGATGAGCAGCATCCAGTGCTCGGGCGTGGCCAAGGGCGCCCACCAGAGCCTCTGCGTCATCAATGAGACACTGTACTACCTCTCGATGGACGGCGTCATGGCGTGGGACGGCAGCCTGCCCACCAAGGTGTCGGCCTCGCTGGACGAGACGGCCATGAGCCGGGTGACAAGGGCGGCCGCCGGCGGGCTGGTGGGGCGGTACTACCTGCACACCGAAAGCCCCGGCGGGCAGCGGCTGCTGGTGTACGACACCGAGAAAGGACTCTGGCACGAGGAGGACGCCACCGGCTGGGCCATGTGCAGCACCAGGCGGCAGCTCTATCTCTGGGACAAAGAGGCCATCTGGGCCGCAGACGGGAGCCGGGAAGCCGGCGGCGAAGAGGACACGGTGGAATATGAGGCTGTGACCGGAGACATCGGACTCGGAGACCCGGACGACAAGTATTGCAGCCGGGTGACGGTGCGGCTGGACGCCATGGAGCGGACCGTGGTGACGCTGTGGGCCAGCTTCGACGGCGGCGAGTGGCAGGAGGTGGGCCGGGTGGATACCGCAGGGAAGCGTGTGCGGGTGAATCTGCCCTTCGTCCCGACCCGGCACGACACTATGCGGCTGCGTCTGACCGGAAAAGGACAGATCGCGGTGCGGAGCATCGCCATGACGCTGAGCAGCAGCGAGGGCGGAAGAGTGAGTGGAGGTGTACCGAAACGTGGCTAGTATCGTAGGGCTTTCCAAGATCTCCATGCCGAGGCTGGAAAAACTGGACGCGGACAGCGCCCGGGAGCTGAGGAATTATCTGTACCAGATGCAGGAGCAGCTGGAATACATTTTGAGCAACATCGACACCGAGAATCTCTCGGGAGACTTACAGGAGAAGCTGAAATGAGCAATTTGAGTAATGCGAGAGCGCAGCTGGAGGAGTGGGAGGCGAAGAAGCCGGAAAGCTACACCAGTAAATACAAGGACAAGATCGACGGCGTGATGGGCAAGCTGGACGGGATGAAGGATTTTAGCTACGACCCCACCCGGGACGCGGCCTACGAGCAGTACAAGAACAGCTACACCCGGCAGGCAAAGCTTGCCAACGAGAACGCGCAGGCCAACGCCAGCGCCATCTCGGGCGGGTATGGCTCGAGCTACGGCACACAGGCAGGCCAGAGCGCCTATCAGAACGCGATGGCGGGACTGAGCAGCGCCACGAACAGCCTGTACAGTCAGGCGTTGAACCAGTACACCCAGAAGAAAAATGACCTGCAGAACCAGCTGACCGGCTACCAGCAGGCCGAAGCGCAGGACTACGAGAAATACCAGACCAACTACCAGAACTGGGAGAACCAGCGCAACTACTATCAGAGTGTGTACAATCAGGCGGCCAGCGAGGCACAGGCGAAGAAGAACCGGCGCTCGGGATTTTGGAACACCGTACTGAGAGTGGGAGCGACCCTGCTGCCCCTTCTTTTCATGTAAAGAAAAACGCCCTGCCCGGGAAGGGGCTGAGCGGTCAAAAACCTCTCCGTCACGCCTGACGGCGCGATGCAAAGCAGCTCCCCGGGAGAGCACTATCCCGGAAGGACCTCTCAGGTGCCATGCGGCGCCAGCTCCCCTAGCGAGGGCAACGGCGACGACCGCCGCCAATGGCGGAAGCAGGGAGGAGCTGTTGGGGCCGCGGCCAGCGGGATGCAAGCGGCAGCGCGGCAGACGCTGGGAGCCGCAACCCGGACAGTCAAGAATCAAGGAAAGGATTTGAAAGATGGGAGTTTTTAAGAGATACAGGGACGCGCAGGCGGCGCAGAAGGACGCGGAGAACGCGATGCCGGGGGCGTACCAGAGCAACTACACCGACCGGATCAACGAGGCGCTGGACAGCATGGGCGCGGCCAGCAATGCAGGCTATGACGTAGGCACGGACAGCGAACTCTATCGGCAGTACCGCGCGGGCGCGCAGGCAAATGCCAGGGCGGCGGCTGAGAACGCCGCTGCCGGTGCGGCCGCACTGAGCGGCGGGTACGGCTCGAGCTACGCAAACAGTGTGGCCCAGCAGGGATACCAGCAGGCCATGGCCAACGTGGACGACGGGCTGGCCGGACTGCGGGACAAGGCCCTGACCATGTACCAGCTGAAGCAGAACGGCCTCTCGGGGCTGCTGAGTGCGCTGCAGAATCAGGACAGTCTCGAGGCGGCGGAGCATCAGGGGGCTGTGGCCAACGCGCAGGACTGGCGGGACTACAAGAAGAGCCGGGCAGACCAGGCGGCGCAGGAGAAGAGCGATTTCCTCTCGAACCTGTGGGAGATGGCGAAGAGTGTGGGCAGAGCCGGTCTGACGGCCTACGACACCTACAAGGGCTACACCCAGCAACAGTGGGAGAACGAGTTTGCCCGGGAACAGTGGGAGTACAACAAAGAGCGCACCGGCCAGAGCGATGCACTGAATGCCTACGAGCAGGCGTTCAACCTGTACCAGCAGGGGGCGGGCGATGCCGCGAACGCCGTGCTGGGCCGGTATGGTCTGGACACTGGAATCTTCGACAATTACAGCGGCGCACCCATCACCCGCGCAGACAAGGCGGGTGCGCTCACGACCGCAGCCGGGCTGGCAGGCGGCGGCAGCGACGAGGCCGCACGGGCGGTGCTGGAACTGTACGGCCTGGATCCGAACTCTGTGGGGAATTACAGAACGATCGCAGGACGGCAGCTTGCAACGGCGCTGGAGAAAAAGAGCGCAGGCAGCTCGGGCAGCTCTTCGGGCAGAAGGAGCAGCAGAACGAAAGGCAGCGGGAGCAGCTGGACGAACAGTCAGCTGCAAAGTATGGCAAAGACATTTTCCTCTATGAAGGGAAATGAGCCGCTGTACGATTTTTACAAGCAGACCTTAACGGATAATGGGTGGCTCAATGCGGATACTGCGAACGTCCAGAGCGCAAGCCAGAGCGGCGGCGTAGATATGGCGGCAATGCTGGCAAAGAACTATGCGAAAAAAGGTTATAGCGCGTGGGCTATCATGAACAATATGAACCAGAACGGGTACAGCGATGAAGAAATCGCAAGAGCGCTTGAGAAGGCGGGGGTGAAGGACTGATGGCATGGACAGCGGAAAAAGTTAAGGAAATGAGAGAAAGCAACCCATCGAAGGCGGCAGAAAGCTCTGGGTGGACGGCGGAAAAGGTGAGAGCTGTCCGCACCAAGACGCCGAATCCGTCCACTGCATCGAGCACAGTGCTGCCCAAAAGCAACATCTATGCAGATGCCCTGCAGCAGTACACCGAGCGGCACGCCAGCGACATGGGGGAGGTGGATGCGAGGAACGATACCAGCCTTGCCGGAAGAGTATCGACCGGGAAGAAACCTCTCAGTCAGGCTGCGCCTGCGGCCACTGAAATGGCGCTGGACATGGGGCAGAAATGGGGCGTACCTGCGAAGAGCGGGAACGTGCTGGAGAACGTGGGCAGCGGGGCCATGGCCTACGGCACCGGCCCGGCGCAGGAGCTGAGAGCCAGCTTTGCCAAGGACAGCGTACCGGACGAGTTCGACCGGATCAACCAGTGGCTGGACACCGGGGACAACAAGAATCTGGCCGACGCGGTGCGGCGGGTGGACAACACCCACGGCGCGTACACGGACGCCGACCTTATCCAAAAGGGCGGCTGGACGCAGGCGCAGATCGACGAGGCCCGGAAGATGAACGCTGCGCTGGACGCCATCCCCGCATGGCAGCGGGGCGTGCGCCGGGCGGCGAACACCATCGGCGGCATCGGAGACACGGTGGCCGCTGCCCCGGTGCTGGGCGCGGAGTACGGCGTACAGGCGGGAAAGAACATTGACGCCACCCTGAAGAACTGGAAACAGGTGGAGCAGGAAGTGAAGGGTGATGAACACGCCCAGAGTCTGTTTGACCTTTTGACCGACGTAGACATGGACTATAACCCCACATGGCCGGAGAGCCGGAACCGGGAGCTCATCTCGATGGGGTACAACTCCAAGGAGATCCGGGAGATGCGCCAGAAGCTGGCGGGGCTGGAAGTGAGCGACGGCATCGACAAGAACCAGAGCGTGGGCTACCAGCTCTACGACCGCGGGCAGCAGCTGACGGCTGCGGCCCAGAGCGGCCTGAGCCCGACCCAGCGGGCCGTGGCGGGGGCCGTGACCAGCGCAGCGGAGAACCTGGCCGTGGCGGGCGTGAACCCGGCGGCAGTGCTGCCCATCCTGAGCGCACAGGGAGCGGCAGAGGCCATGGGCCAGAGCGCAGAGAAGGGCGAGAGCGCCGGTAAGGCATTGGGCGGCGGCCTCGCCAAGTTCGGCGCGGGATGGGCCATCAACTCGGTGGGCGCGGCTGACCTTGCAAAGACCATGGGCAGTGACTACGCGAAGGACACCCTGGCAGGGCAGATTGCGGACTGGGTGCAGGGGCTTGCGGGCAGCTCGGAGCTGGCGAAGCGCTACCCGGCGGTGGCTGCGGCCATCTCGGGCGGCATCGACAACTCGATGCAGGCCTTTGCGGAGACCTATGCGGACATGGCCATCGACGCTGCGCTGGGGGACAGCGAGGCAGCAAAGAATCTCTTCAGCAAAGACACCTTCCTCACCGCGCTGGAAAGCGGACTGTCTGGCGGTGCATCCGGCGCACTGGGCGGCGCTGTGGGCTCAGGGCTGCGCAGCATGAGCGAAGCGCTGGACAGGGAGGCGGAGCGTTACGACCGGACGGACCGGATGAAGCGGGCCGCTGCCCAGCAGAAGGAGTGGGAGGCCCGGGCGGCAGAGCCCTCTCAGTCGGCTGCGGATAGCTCTACTGATAGAGCGCTGGCAGAGGGAGAACCTCTCAGCCAGGCTGCACCTGCGGCCACTGAAAGTATGCAGCGGGCGGATGCGCCGCAGGCGCAGACGGAAGAAGTAAACAGCAGCGTAAACGAGGCTGCTGCGCAGTCGGAAAACCCGGCGGTGCGGCAGTTGGCCGAAGTAGCGGCGAGCAACAGCCTGACGGGTAAGACCATCGGACTGTTTACGCCGAACGCCGAGAACCGGGAAAACCGTGCGGCCTTTGAGCAGGCTTACGGCGTGACGCTGCCCGACACTGCGGGCGCGACCCGCCGAATGCTGCGGGATATTGCAGCGCAGCAGAACGTGAAAAGCGAAGCTGCGCCTGCTGTACAGAGTGCAGAGCTGCCCAGCGAAGCTGCGAGTGTGCCGCAGACAGTACAGGATGCTCCCGCAGAAACCGCCGATGCCATGCCGGAAACGGCTGCGCCGGACAACGTGCGTGAAGCGGCTGCCGCCGCAGCTGAAACCGACGGCTACGAGAACGCCCCGCTGCGGGAGACTCTGGGTCTCCGGCCGGAAGCGCCGAAGACTCAGCGGGAGGCCGAGGTGCAGCGGGCGCTGGAAGGCTGGCGGGTGACGGACAAGGCAGCCGAGACCATCAGCAAAAATATGCCGGACAGGGTGGACGCCGACCGGTACGCGGCCGCAGCGTCGCCGCTGTACCGGCTGGGCCGGAGCGGCGCGGACACCTTTGCGCAGGCGCTGGAGCTGGCGGGCAGCATGAGCGGCACGGCGGCAGATATCAACTACATCCTGAGCACCGACGCCGGACGGACGGCCCTTGAGATCGCCTACACCCAGGGCAAGGGCGAACGGATGCTCTATGCCGAAAAGATGGCCGGCCTGGGCGGGACACTTGGCAGCGAGAGCACCAGCGGCAGGGGCGAGGTATACGCCAAGGGTACGATGCGGCAGGAGAGCGACCCGGCCAGCCAGATCATCAGCCTGAACGCAGCAGCCACCGGCACGGATGCTATCCTGTACAATGTGCTGCAGAACGACCGGAGCATCAGGGCCTATGTGGACACCGAGACGGCCCGGATCTTCTTCGGCGACAGTGCGCAGGACATCTTCGGCACGGTGCTGCACGAGGACTACCACTGGTACAACGCGCTGGACGCCGAGGGCGCAAGGACTTTGCAGGAGCACGCGCTGGAATATCTGGCGAAGAGCAGCGGCTACGAAAGCCTGGACGAGATGGTCCGGGCAAAGCTCGAGGACTACAGCGCCCAGAGCCTGACCTATGAGCAGGCAGCGGAGGAGCTGGTGGCCGACGCATGGCGGGGCATCTTTGACAGCGAGGAGAGCTTCAAGCGCTGGGTGACGTTCCAGCGCGGGCAGGCAGAGAAGAACGCAGGCAAGAGCGGCGCCATCCACAAGGTGATGGAGCAGGTGCGGCAGATGCTGGATGGGCTCATCAGCCGGGCAAAGGAAGTGCTGACCATCGACCCGGACGACCGTGCTGCCCTGAAGGCGAAGCGTCTGGCCGAGGCCGAAAAGCGCACTTTGCAGGATGAGTATTTCGCCCACGCAGAAAAGGCCATGGACAACCTGCGGACGGCAAAAGAAAACGCCGCTGCTCTCAAGACTGAGAGCGCGGCGGAAAAGAAAGGGGTGCGGTTTCAGCTGCATGAGGGTAAAGATTCCCTTGTTGAGCGGATGAATAAAAATCTTACACAGCTCGAGCAGATGGAAACGGTAGCAGTCATTAAGGGAACAGAAGTCTCGTTTGGCACAAGCCGAAAAGAAAACATTGCGAATGTTGCAGCTTATTTTGATTCTCTCGGAAATCGTGTTGAACGATCGGGATTTGGAACAGTAGAATTGACTGTGAAAGGTGCAAGAACGACCGTCCAACACGGCAACAGCGCCGCAAAACAGGCAGCAGTAGGCGCAATTCCTGAGATCATCAAAAATGGCCGTCAAATCGGATACGAAAAGAACTGGCAGGGCAGAGGCTATGATACCTATGTCTTTGCTGCACCTGTTGAGATCAATGGAGCAAGACTTTATGAAAGTGTTATCGTCAATTCTTACCGTCATGATAATCGAAGGGTGTTCTATGTACATGAAGTCTGCTGGACGGATGGAAGCTATGTAACACTGAATACTCAAGGCTTACCAATAAAAAAAGAAGATACCGCCACATCGCTCCCGAAAGCGATGCTGAGTGCCTTTGCAGACACCCAGGAAGTATCTTCTAAACAGAGTATAGCACAAACCTCCAACGAAAGCAAGAGAACCGACGAACCTGTGAAGAAAACGGTGAGATTCCAGCTGAGTGCTCCGGTCGAAGTGGATCGTGCCAAGGAGTTGGTCGCAGTGCACAATCTGACCGAAGAGAACCTGACCGAGGCTCTGGAACTGGGCGGTATGCCGTCGCCTTCTATCGCGGTGGTGAAGGCACAGAACGGCCACAGTAAGTATGGTCCCATCTCGCTGGTGTTTGGCCCGGATGCCATTGACCCGCAGGCCAACCGTGCAAACCGGGTGTATGGCTCGGATGCCTGGACTCCGACCAGACCGAACGTGGAGTACGAGGTAAACAGCAAAGCGGCAGCTGATTTTGAAGATACTGTATATGAAGCCAGCCAGAGCGATTTTGAGGGAAAGTTTGCAAACAGCTCGTCGCTGCAGCGTATTGGTGTAGATGAGGTGAGCAGCGAAAATCGTGAGGAGTTAGCGCAGAAGCTCCAGCGGGATACTGCGGTGCAGCTGGCATATCTGAAAGCTCAGGGCGAGAAGGTAGAACCCATATACAGGACGGAGAAGGAACAGTTCGATAGCCTCGGAAATGATTCACTGGAAAAAATCATCGAATATGCCGGGGCGGACGAACTCAAGAAAGTCTTCGAGGGAGGAGACTTTGACCTGATGGACAAGCTGGCCGACAAAGCAGCGGATGCACTGGAAGAAAAGTATACACACGGCTCGCTGGAAGGTCAGAATCGGCGATGGCAGATGCGTATCAATAAACTGCGCAATGAGAACCGTGGACGCCTGTATGGCCTGCTCGAACACGCGTATAAGATGATGACTGATACCAGCAATGGAAAAGTAGAGCTGGATGTGGAAGCTACTAGAGAAGCCATCCGGCAGGCGGCTCCCGAAGCAGCGGTGAAAAACTGGGTAAAGGAACAGCTTGGAAGTGTGCTGAGACAGAAAGGCATCCGAAACAGCAAAGACCGTTTCACACCCGGCGGAAAGAGACGAAGTTTTGCGGAACTGCATAATCCCTATACGCTGGAAAACCTTGTGGCGGCTATGAATGCACAGAATGCCCGAGGACAGGATGTGTGGGGAGTGTCAGCTGCAACGCTGATGTCAACTACGACCGCAGAGTATAAAAGCCTTGATGAGGTACGGGCAGACAAGAACCGTTTACAACAGATGCCGGAAGAAGAATATAAGGCGCTGTTGGAAAAGGCAGACGGCCAGATTGAAAAGGTCGTTGACAAGCTGCGCAGCGAGACAGAAGCCCACACGGACAACAGCTTTGAAGAGCGGGAAATACTGGGTGACATTCTGCTGCGAGCTGCACAGGGAAGCCAGACAGCCGCAGCGATCGGCAAGGCCTTTGCAAAAGAAGGCTACATCATTGGTAAGGACACAGCCCAGATGATACGGCAGCTGTACAAAGATGTGGCCGCTATCCCTACCGGGTATTTTGAGGCTAAACCTCAACGTGCAGTGGGCTTTGATGAGGTAAAGGCAGCTGTCCTGCCGGACAACGCCAGCGAGACGCTGGTGAACAGTCTGAAGGAGCAGGGTGTGCCGGTATATCAGTACAAAGCCGGAGACGATGCCAAGCGCACCGAGATTTTGAACAAGCTGCCGAATGTACGTTTCCAGAAGGCTGAACAGGCCGACCGGGAGGCAAAGCAGAACCAGCAGCGGCAGGCCAGCCGGATACTGGCGGAGAAGGCTGCGGCCTTTGATACCCTGAACCAGTTCTTCGGCCTGACGAAGAACACCCGGCTCTCGGACGCTGCTCTCGAGAGCCTTGCCATCCGATGGACCAAGACCAACGGCAGCCGGGCCGACCGGACGAAGCTGGCAAACGAGACGCGGGCGCTGGTGGAGTATCTGCGCTCGGAGGGAGCGGACATGGCCAAGGCGCAGGGACTGGCCGAGACGCTGGCAGGCGAGGTGCTGGATGAGGCAACCTACCGGAACACGGAGCTGTGGAACGAATACCCCGACCTGCACGACCTGACCTACACGGTGGACAAGAACGGCAAGGCCAAGGCGGAGCTTGTGAAGCGGTACGGAAGCTGGACGGAGGCGGTGGCCGAGGCCCGGCGCCACGGCGTTAAGCTGCGGCAGGCGGAGGGATACCGGGACGGAAACCCGGCGGAACAGTACGAGTCCATCGTGAACGGCACCCGGGCCGTGGGCGGCGTGAAGGAGAGCGCTGCGGCACTCTTCCGCTCGGCGGCACAGGAAGCGGGCGTGGCGGGCGCAGCCAGTATGGAGAGCACGGAATGGCTCGACGTGCTGATGAACGTACACGACACCATCAAGCCCAAGATGATGAGCCGGTTTGCGGATGCTGCCGAATACGAGGACGCCAAGGTGGAACTGGCGGGCCGGATGATCGGCGACATCATGAGCCACCCGGAGATGACCGATGCCGAGGCGGTGTTTGAGGGCATCCTGAAACACAACCGGGAGGTGGCTGCCATGGCCGCCGGCAGCGAGGAGCGGGCGGCTGAGGTGACGAAGGGGCTGAAAAGCGTACAGCAGGCTCAGCGGAAAGCCTTTGCCGACCGGATGCGGGAAAACAGCCGCAGCCAGAGCGCCGAGGCCAAGAGCGTGAGCCGGGCGGAACGACAGCTCAACGAGAATCTGGAAACGCTGGGCGCGCAGGTGAGCACGGCGGCGGGGCTCGACGAGAAGATGACCGCTCTGCGGGAAGCCTACGAGCGGGAATGGAAGGCCGAAAAGAACCGGATGAAGCAGGCCCGGCAGGAGATGCTGGACGAGATAAAGCTGGAGCGCCGACAGCTGCGCTCCCAGATCAACGATCTGGCCCGGCAGGTGGCCGGAGAGCAGCAGAGAGCCGACCGGGCAGAGCATCAGCTGCTGATACAGGAAAACGAGATCATGGAATGGGAAACCGAGAACCAGCGCAAGGCGGAAGCGTGGCAGGAAAAGCAGGCCCAGCGGAATGCAATCGCCATTGAAACGGCTCGGCAGCAGCGGGACGAGGACGTAGCCGTGGCCAAGGCACTGGCCGAAAAGCGGGTGCAGAAAGCCCGGGAAGGACGGAAGGCGGACGAACTGAAACGGAGCATCCGGAACAACGCCGCCCAGCTCAACCAAATGGTGCTGCGGCCGAAGCCCGGGAAATATGTGAAGAAGAGCCTCATCGTGCAGGCTGCCGAGGTGGCGAAGCTGGCGGACATGACGGTGCTGAACAACAACGCCGTGGCCAAGCTGACCGCTTTGCAGGACAGCATCCGGCGCAGCGGAGAGATGGACGCCGGCATCCACGCCGACTGGGAGAACAGCGGCGTGGAAAACCTCATCCAGATGCTGCGGGACGACATGAACGCCAGCAAGCAGGCAAAACTGGACCGGCTGAACAAGCAGCTGGAAGAAGCCAAGGCTCTGCCGGACGGCGACAAGGCCGAACAGCTGCGGGACCGGCTGCGCCAGCGAATCCGGGAGACGGAGAACCGCACCTATCTGCCCATGACGGTGGACCAGCTGCGGATGCTGAAGGCCATCACGGCCAGCACTCTGCACATGATCCGGACGAAAAACAAGACCCTGAGCCTTGCGAGGGCAGAAGAGGTGGACAGCATGGCCATGAAGGCCGCCCACGAGGTGCTGAACTCGGAGGGCAACGGTTTCGGGGAGAAATTTGAGAAGGCGAAGGGCGCGATGAACCGCTACCAGCTGGACATGCTGGGCGGCACGAGAATGTTCCGGCGTCTGGGCGGCTACACCAAAAACGGCCAGATGGAGAAGCTGGGGCAGATGCTGAACGACGGCCAGCGGCGGCAGACGGAGATCCTCGTGGAAGGCGAAAGCCTGTTTGCCAACGTGACCGGCAAGGAACACCTGAAAGAGGTGGAGGCTTTTGCCGGGCCGGGGGCGGAGCTGGTGGACATCGGAATGAAGGACAGCAGGGGCAATGCCGTGCCGCTGAACCACGCGCAGCTGTGCAGCCTGTACATGCTGCTGCGCAACGAGGACAGCCGCCACCACCTGATGACCGGCGGCCTGACCCTGCCGGACGCTGCCCAGTACGCCAAGGGCAACATCGAGAGAGCCTACCAGCGCAGCCAGACCGTGATGCTGGGGACACTGGTGGGCGCCGACGGCGTCCCCATGGCCGACACCATTTTGCAGACGGTACAGGACGCCATGACGGACTATGACCGGGCATGGTGCGAGGACATGAAGGACTTTTTCGGGCGGTACACCACGAACCTCATCAACGAGACCAGCATGAAGCTGCTGGGCTATGACCGGGCCACCGTGAAGAACTACTACCCCATCGCGGTAGACCGGAGCACGCTGGCGACGGAGATCGAGGGCGTGAAGATGGATGCCACCATCGAGGGCCGGGGCTTTTTGAAGGAGCGCGTGAAGAGCGACAAGCCCATTTTGCTGGAAGAGTGTCAGAACGTGGTGAAGCGGAGCCTGCGGGACACGGCAGCCTATGCGGGCCTTGCAGCCCCCATCCGGGACGTGCAGCGGGTGCTGAACAGCACCGTGGAGACGGCAGAGGGCATCGGTGTGCTGAAGGACAAGATCATCGGCGAGAAGTGGGGCAAGGAGACGGTAAGCTACATCAATGACCTGCTGACCGACCTGCAGACCAGGCAGCGGCACCGTAGCAGCACCATGAGCCGGGCGCTGGATAGAATGCGGGGCAACTACGCCGGGGCTATCCTGACCGTGAACCCGGGCGTGGCCATCGCGCAGGCGGCCAGTCTGCCCACGGCGGGCGCTGTGCTGGGAGCAGACACCATGGCGGCGGTGCTGCCCTTCGCAAAGAATTTCTCGGGCAAACAGCGGGCCGCGGTGGAAGCAGAGATCCGCCAGCACGGCGACGCCCTGCTGCAATACCGGCTGCGGGGAACGAAGCGGGGCGAGATGAGCTCCATCGGCGCGCACAAAAACCTTGTGGCCAAAGCGTCGGAAGCCATGCCTGCTGTGACCGGCTGGATCACCGGCATGGACGAGATCACGGTGGCGGCGCTGTGGGAGGGCGCGAAGCGGTATGTGGAGCACCATACAGCAGAATTCAGCGAGGGTGCCGCGGAGAAGGGCAGCGAAGCCTACTGGGAAGCCGTGAACAAGATGTACCAGCGGGTTATCGAGGAGACTCAGCCCAACTACACCACCATGCAGCGGGCGGGCATCCAGCGCAGCGACAACGAGTTTGTAAAGACGCTGACCATGTTTACCACCCAGCGCTTCCAGAACTACGGCATTCTGGCCGACGCGGTGGGCGACTACAAGGCCCAGAAAGCCCGGTATGCTGTCGACCAGAGTGCCGAGAACAAGGCCGAGGTACAGCGGGCCGGGCAGAGCCTGCGCCGGGCGGCGGCAAGCCAGGTGGTGCAGACGGCAGTGTTTGCCCTCATGAAGATCGGCGCGGACTTCTTGCTCCACCGGTGGGACAAGGAGCAGGACGAGAACGGCGACATCACGGCGGCCAGCGTGGGCAAGCGGTTTTTCGACCTGTACACCGAGAGTGCAGCCGGAAACTTTTTGTACGGAGCGGAGATCTACAGCGTTATCTCGAACGCCGCAAGCGGCGCGGACTACGACGTGGTAAGCGCCACCAATATCAGCGCGGTGAACGACCTGTCGGCAGCGCTCACCAAGACGGTGAAGCTGCTGCGGACGGACACCAGCGAGATGAGCGAGGAAGAGCTGGCGGCGCACCACCAGAAGCTGAACAAGGCGGTGCTGAAGGACATCCAGTGCGGCCTTGAGCTGTACGGCGTCCCGGCGGCGAACATCCGGAAGGTGATGCAGGCGTTTGAAGGCTACTGGGAGGATGCACAGGCCATCGGCAGAGGCGAAGGGTTTAGCTTTAACTCTGCACCCTCTTCGGCCACCGGACAGTACGACCGGCTGTACAACGCCATCCAGAGCGGGGACAGCCAGGAGGCTGCTGCGGCGATGAAGAAGCTGGAACAGATGAACAAGACGGACAAGGTTGACAGCGAGCTGGCAAGGAGGCTGAAGCAGTACGACGCCGACGTGCTGGCGGCGGCCGAGGCCCGGAACGCCGGGAAGACCCAGGCGGAGGAAAAGGCCCGGCAGGCCGTATTCGAGAAGCTGCGGGAGGGGCTGGGCGTTGCCCCCGCGACGGACAGAGCCAAGGGCAAAGCGGACGCGGCCCGGCGGGCGCAGCTCATCGACCTTGTGAACAAGGCGGTGGACGGCAAGGCGGACGAGCTGCTGGCGGGCAGCAAGGACGGCAGCGTATACGACGCGCTCCTGGACGAAGTGAAAAATGGCCGGGCGAAGGACGTGCAGGCCGAGATAAACCGGCTGATGACCGCAGGCAAGGACAAGGGCAGCATCAAGAGCAAGATCACCGAGGCCGTGAAGGAGGAGTATCTGGCCGGAAGCGACGGCGACCGGGAGAGGCTGGAGAAGAAGCTGCTGGCCCTCGAGGACGCAGACGGAAAGCCCCTGTACGAGGAAAAGAACTTTGCGCAGTGGGTGAAGGATGCGGACAAGAAGGCGGAGAAGGCGAAGGACGAGAGAAATTGGTGGGAGAAGGTGAAATAAGATAAGGGCAGGCGCTCTGGTGATGGACCGGGGCACCTGCCCTTTTTGTATGTATGCTTTTGGAAAGTCCGCAGTAGTTTTGAAGCAGGGGGCGTGGTAGGCTGGAGAAGAAGAGGCCTTTAGAATCGGCAGCGGACCGGAAGGAAACCTCTCAGCTTTGCAGTCCGCCTGACGGCGGCGCTGCAAAGCAGCTCCCCTGGCGAGGGGAGCCTTTCTCAAAGGAAGGAGCCTCAGAGTGAAAGTAAGGATCATCAAAGACCGATTCGGCGGGATGGGCTGGCGGGCCGAGCCGGGCGTGCTGCATCTGGGCGGCGTAGGAACGGCGGGCGTGGAGAGCCTGAGCTTCGCGCTGCCGGAGGAGTGGGACGGGATGGCCGTGACCCTGCACATCGAACAGGAGGGCGGCACACTGCCCCAGCCGGTGCTGCTGGACGAGAGCCGGGAAGTGACCATCGACCACCGCTTTACCGCTGCCCGGCAGGGGCTGTGGATGCTGCTGGCCCAGAGCGCGGACGGCTACACAGCCATGAGCTGCCCGGCGAAATACGACTGCTACGAGACCATTGGGCTGTCGGGTACAGTGGAGGACGTAGACCCCAGCGTATACGCCCAGTTTGTGGCGCTGGTGCAGCAGGCCGTGAACACGGCCATGAACGAGGGTGCAGCCGCAAAGGACGCGGCAAAGACGGCGCAGGCGGCGATGGATGCCGCCCAGAAAGGCGCAGCCGCTACCCAGAAGGAGCGGATGAGCGCCGAGGACGCCGAGAGCGCCGCCGCCCTTGCGGCGGCAAAGACGCAGGCGGACATCACAGCTGCGGCGGCGAGCGCGGCCAGCGCACTGGGTGCGGCAGCTGAGACACTGGACGCCTGCACCGCTGCCACTCAGGCAGCGAACCGGGCGGCGAACCTTGCCCCGAAAAAGGAGGAGCGCCGTCTGCTGATGCGTCTGCTGCGGGAAGCTGCCTACCAGACCAGGACCGCCGACACCCTGCTGGATCAGCTGAGCGGGGTATGGGCCGAGGTGCCGGTGGAGGCCGTGCGGCTGACCCGGGACAGCCTGACCTTGCACGTGGGCGACCGGGCAGCGCTGGGCGTCCGGATCAGCCCCGAGGACGCCACCGAGCAGACCGTGCTGTGGGAGAGCAGCGACGAGGCTGTGGCCGCTGTGGAGGACGGCGTTATCACGGCGAAGACCCCCGGCGGAGCGCGGATCACGGCCCGGGCGGACGGATGCAGCGCAGAGTGCGCCGTGCTGGTGAAGCCGACGGTGGAGCGGGTGAGCCTGAGCACCGACGCCCTGACCCTGACGGCGGGTGAGACGGCGGTGCTGGACGCAGCCGCCGACCCGGAGGGCGACGTAGCGTGGATGAGCAGCGACGAGACCGTGGCCGAGGTGAGCGGCGGCACCGTGACGGCCAAAAAGCCGGGCGCTGCGGCCGTCCTCGCGGTCAGCGGCGGGAAATACGCCTGCTGTGCCGTCCGGGTGCGGGAGGCCGAGGTGCCGGTGGAGACCGTGGCCCTGAGCCAGACCACCCTGGCGCTGAAGCCGGGGGAGACTGCGGCCCTGACGGCTACAGTCAGCCCGGAGAACGCTGATCAGGCTGTGGTGTGGTACAGCGCCGACCCGGAGACCGCCAGCGTGACCGGGGGCGAGGTGGTGGCTATCTGTGCCGGAACGACGGAGATCGCGGCCATTGCGGGCGGCGTGAAGGCGGCGTGCAGCGTAACGGTGGCCGAGGACGGCCTGAAAGCCGCCAGCCTGATGCTGAGCGCCGGGACGCTGGAGCTGACGGAGGGCAAGACCGCGACCCTGACGGCCACGGTGCTGCCCACCAGCATCCCCCAGAGCAGCATCGTATGGACCAGCTCCAACGAAGAGGCTGCCGTGGTGGACGGCGGGGTGGTGACGGCCCGCGCCGCCGGTGCAACCATCATCCGGGCCAGCGTGGGCGGCAAGACGGCAAGCTGCACCGTGACCGTAAAGGCGGCGAGGGTGCCGGTGAGCAGCGTGACGCTGGACCGCAGCACCCTTGAGCTGAGCGTGGACGGCACGGCCCGCCTGACGGCCACCGTGCGGCCCGAGAATGCCGACGACCGCACCGTGGTGTGGCAGAGCAGCCGGGAGGACGTGGCCACCGTGAGCGGCGGCATCGTGCGGGGCGTGGCCGAGGGCAGCGCGCTCATCAGCGCCACGGCAGGCGGCGTAAAGGCCGAATGCAGCGTGACGGTGAGCCAGGCACTGGTGTGGTGCAGCGTGGTGAACCGGATGAGCCACGTGACCACCGACCAGACCGCCGTCGTGGTGGCCAAGGGCCGGGCCTACAAAGCCGCCCTGACCGCCGAGAGCGGGTACACCCTGACCGAGGTGAACGTGAAGATGGGCAGCGAGGACATTACGAAAACGGCGTGGAATGCCGAAGAGGGCTGCGTGAACATCGAGGCCGTGACCGGAAATGTGGTCGTCACGGCAAAGGCGGAGGTAAAAGAATGAGTGAACCGATCTACAACAGCGCCGGTGAGGTGCTGTACCCGGGACTTGCGGGCGACGGGGCCGGATACCGGGGAAGCCGGCTTGTGACCCTGACGCCGGAGGGCTGGGAGGAGACAGAGGGAGCCTGGCCCCTGATGCAGGCCGCCCCTGTGCCGGAAGCGAAGACCGGCTACGTGGCTCTCGGCTCCTACCCGGACAGCTACGGCGCGGCGGCGCAGGAAGCGGGATGCCCGGCCTACTGCGAGGCGCGGGACGGCTTTGTCCGCTTTTACGCCAGGGCGAAGCCTTCCGGAGACATCCGGGTGCAGGTAACGCTGCTGGGCGAAGCGGGCAGCGCTGCGGTGGCCGGGCCGGTGGCGGGGAGCGGCGTGAGGGTGGATTCTACCCTCACCATCTCCGGCGCTGCGGCGGACGCTGCGGCGGTGGGCGTGCGCATTAAAATGCTCGAGATACAATTCGGCTCTGGCATTGATGGTTCTAGTTTCGTTACTGCCTTTGACACGCTTGACGGCGTAGAGCTGACTGGGGTGTGGAACAAGGCGGCGAGCCGCATTGATTTTTAAGGAAAGGAGGATTTGAATGCAGATAAAAGACTTAGCCATTGGGGACGGATATGTCTACCTGATGGAAGACGGCGCCAAAGTCAAGTTTTACGCGCTGTGCCACAACTACGAGTCGGGGCTGAACGGCAAGGGACGGACCATGTTTTGCCGGGAGAGTCCGGCGACGAGCGGGATGCATATTGGACATAGCGGATACAGCTACAGCGTCAATGATAACATTGAGGACACTTGGTACAAAAACACCTATGTGAATAAGTTTTCCGACGAAGTACGAACCTTGATCGGCACGACAAAATATATCGGTCAATATGCTCGTATGTCTTATACGCAGACCGGCAATCCGTCTAAAGTAGTACTTAATAGTGGCACATACGAATCAAGCTTTTTCCCCCTTTCGACAGCAGAAGTCGGGGGCTCAGGCTTCTCCGACGGTTCTGCGCTTTCCTCAGCCGCGATCAGCAGGATCGGCAGCATTCTAACCCGCTACGGAAACGGCATCTGGACAAGAAGTCCATCTATGACCAATACGGGTACTAGTACGTCAGGTTATCCGAGGAGGTATTACTATGCCAACGGCCAATACATATATTCCACAAGCGGGTCCAGCCTTTCGACTGCCGAAGGAACTTACAGCCGTAGTTACGGCTACCTTCCATGCTTCACTCTGTCGGAAGACCTGTACATCGACAAAAACGGCTTCGCCTCGGCAAACCAGCCTCCGGAAATTACTTCCGATGCGGGCGAGAGCGGCGTGGCGCTGGGCGAGAAGAACGAACCGTTTAATCTTGCCTACACCGTGACCGACGGCGACGGAGACCCAATGACCATCACCGAAAAGGTGAACGGCGTGGAGCTGGCCGTCCGTGAGAACGTGACTACCGGCACCAAACTCACAGTGCAGTGTCTGAGCGAGAAAGCCCTGTTCCAGCAGATCCTCAACGGGGAGAACACATTGGTGCTGGAAGTGGACGATGGAAAGACCACGACAGAGTGGACGGCTACCTTCACAAAAAATGTGACCAGTGCCGTCCTCTCGCTGGCCCAGCCCCTAACGGCGGATGACACCATTACCGTGGCCGCGCTGACGCTGGAGGGCAGTTTCCCGGCAGACATGAGCCTGACCGTGGAACTGACCAACAACGCCTTAGACGACAGCCCTGGGTGGGAGAACTGCACCGACATCCAGAGCGGCGAGAGCCGGGCCTTTGTCCACCACGCCTTTACCAACAAGACCGCCGCCAAGGGAGCGGCCTTTAACTACAAGGTGACGATTACCCGGGGCGAAAGCGGCACCGGAGGGACCCTGACCATGATCGGAGGTGTCATCGGATGAGCCTGCATAAGACAGAAAAGAGCCTGAAAGAGCTTCACAAGAAGCTGGAAGAGGAGCGGATGCTCAGGGAGCTGCCCGGTCTCGTGGCGGGGATCGAAGACGCCATGTGTGAACAGGACATGGCATCAGAGGAGCGGCTGGCGGCTATCGAGGACTCGCTGTGCGAGCTGGATGCCGCCATCAACAAGTAAGGAGGATTTCAAAATGGATAAAATCTGGGCAAATAGATTGACCGCAGGAACCAAGTCATGGGCAGAGATGCCAGCAAGCCGCCGTGCCGGGGTCAAGCGGGAGCTGGCAAAGCGGGTGGCCGAGGGCGAAATCACCGCAGAGCAGTACAAAGAGATCACGGGGGAGGACTACGATGGGTAAGCTGTTAGAACTGCTGGAAAAGCTGGTGCGGGCCATCTTTGGCCCGGGGGACGAGCTACGCCAACCGCAGCCTCGAGATGGAACCTCTTACAGCGTCGAGGGCTACCACTACTACTGACAAAACAAAAAGCAGCCCCGGGTGGGGGCTGCTCAAAAGAAAGGTCGTGTTTTCTATCGCTATCAAAGAATATTCCATGTCCCGGGACTCCACCCGGCAGCTCTCGCCCAGCTTCCGAGTGCGGGAGTTCGGCTGCAAGGGCAGCGACGTCGTGCTCCTCGACGAGGAGCTTGTGGTGCTGCTCCAGTGCATCCGGGAGCACTTCGGAAAACCGGTACATATCACCAGCGGATACCGCACTGCCGCCCACAACGCCGCCGTCGGCGGCAATAAGTCCAGCCAGCACCTGCTGGGCCGAGCGGCAGACTTCTACGTTGAGGGCGTGGACGTGGCCACCGTGGCCGCCTACGCCGAGACCCTGCTGCCCGGACGGGGCGGCATCGGGCGCTACCCGAAGGACGCAAAGCACCCCACCCGCAAGACCGGCTGGGTGCATATCGACACCCGGGCAAATAAGAGCCGGTGGAGTATGTGAGGGGGTGATTCCGATGGAAACAATTCTCGCCGCCCTCATCACCGGGGCCGTGACCCTCATCGGCGTACTCATCGCCAACAGCAAAAGTCAGGCAGTGACTGACACCAAGCTGGAGGAGCTGACCCGCGAGGTGCGGGAGCACAACAACTTTGCCCGCCGCGTACCCATTTTAGAAGAACAGATGAAGGTGGCTAACCACCGGATATCTGACTTAGAAGATCACGAACACGAAAGAGAAAGGAATTAAGCTATGAACGCACACATCACTGCCAACCGCACCGTTTCCGCTGCCACCATCGCCCGCACCGCTGTGCTGGCTCTGGCCCTCATCAACCAGATCCTGAGTGCTCTGGGCAAGCCCGTGCTGCCCATCGAGAGCGCCCAGCTCGAGCAGCTCATCTCCACCGGCTTCACCACCGTGTCTGCGCTGGTCAACTGGTGGTTCAACAACTCCTTCACCAAGGAGGCCATTCAGGCCGACGCCGAGTTTGAGCGCCTGAAGAAGAGCGTGAAGTGAGGCGGACGGGCGGCAAGCGACCGGTAAATATGCAGAAACTGCGCCACCTTCCGCGCAAGGGCGGTGGCGCAATAGGTGGCGCAAGTAGTTTATATTTTAACGCAGATATGTTATAAAATCGAAAATATTGACGCCCTCGTAATGAGCAGGTCGTCCGTTCGAATCGGATCAGTAGCTCCAAAGTAAAATCCCCGAAAAGTGGCTTCGCGCCTGGCTTTTCGGGGATTTTTGTTTGGCTGGGAAAATGCCTTTCGAGGGGGATGTGGGCGCTAATTACCCCCATTTCGCGGAAAGTTTTGAAAAAAGGTGGCTCAAGAGGTGGCGCAAAAAGGGGAGAGAAACAAGGGCGTCAGCCCGAGTTGGCGCAGGATTTTTTGAGGTAGGTATCCAGGCGATTGATCTTTTTCTTTTTAAATTTTTTATCGAGAGCGGTGTAGATGCCCAGCGTGACCGAGATGTCCTTGTGGCCCATCTGATCGCGGGCGGTCATGACGTCCACGCCGGCGAAGTACATCAGGGTGCAGAAGGTATGGCGGAGCTGGTGCGGGGTAAAGGTGTCGATGAGCATGGGCAGGCCGCCTGGCCGATTTTTATTTTGCTGGCCGTCGTAGCCGTACTTGACGTTAAGGTCGCGCATGTAACTCTCCCACAGGCGCTTCCAGCCCTGCTCAGTCATCTGCCGGCCTTTGGGATTGTGGAGCACGTAGAGGCAGCCGTCCTGCTGGGTGCGGAGATAATCGACGAGGACCTTGGGGATACTGACGACGCGGACGCCGGCAGGCGTCTTGGGGATCTTGACCTTTTTGGCGCGGAAGTCGTAGCCCTTGCTGACCGTGATGGTGGCGTCGTCGAGGTCGATGTCCGCCCAGGTGAGGGCGGTGGCCTCGCTGCGGCGGAGGCCGGAGTAGAGCAGGAGCATGGCAGCTCGCTGGGCGGTGTGGGGCGTCTCACGGATCCAGCGCTGCTGCGCCTCGGTGATGGGGTCGCGGGGCTCCGACGCGGCCCCGGCGGGGGCAATGGTCTTGATCAGAGGGTTATACATCACGATCTCCGGGATGGCGAGGTTATACGCCGCCTTGGCGCTGCCGCGAAGGTTGGTGAGGGTAAAGTGGGAGAGGGGCGGCTTGCCGTCGTGCCAGTCGGCCAGCGTATTGAGCACCTGCTGGAAGTCGGACGCGCGCAGATCAGACGCCGGGACGTCCACCAGCTCGCCCCAGTGGGCTTTATTGGTGGCCAGCCGGTCAATGCTTTTTTGGCTGATGCCCTTTGCCTTTTTGGACGCGATGAGATTATCGTACAGGGTGCCTAAGGTGGCTTCGGCCTGCTGAGGATCCATGCCCTTGCCGATGGCAGTGCGATACGCTTCGGCAGCAGCGCGGGCCTCGCGCTCCGTGGAGCCGTAAAAGGACTTAAACTTTTTGCTGCCATCGTCCGCTTTGCCCAGATAGATACGGTAGCGGTAGCGGCCGTCAGAACCTTTTTTATTTTTGGCCATAAAAACTCCTTTCCGACTTGCTTGCCGATGCACATGAGGTATGGTATACTGGATGTGTCAGCAGGCAGAGAGTCATTGACTACGTTGTTTTTCTCCGACATTGCACCCCCATGCGCACCCCGGCAGCTTTTATCGTACAAGGCTGCCGGGATTTTTTCTTTTTTGTGGTCAATGCAGATGCGGGATGGTATAATAAAAAGATTTGAGAAAGACTTTACATTCAGAGGGTGATTGCATATAATAGAATTGCAAAGAGGATTTTGCAGCTTTGCACGTTCAAAAAACGAAGGAGGTCTTTTGGATGGCGACAAAGAGTATTACAAAAAATGTGGTGATACGCACAAAACCGCTTGCACGGAACTTTGTGAGAGCACTGGAAAACGCCGAAGGAAAGAGCAGCAAGACCGTTGTTGTGGACAAGACCGTTCATGAGATAAAGGGCGATACGCTGCGTGAGATGTTTGAAAAGAAATGACAGGATACGGACTTGTAAACCTGAAAGAAATGATTCAAGAAGTTGGAGAGGAACGCACAAAAGAAGTCCTCTCCACTTTTTCATGCCCACTGAATAAAGATGTAGAATACTTTTTGCATTCCAAAGCCATTGAATTTGCAAAGCAGGGAATCGCTCAGACACAGCTGGTGTTTACTTCCTATAAAGGAGAGCCAGTGCTGGTAGGCTATTTCACTTTGTCTAACAAGGTGCTGGAAATTCCCCGGAAGAGCGTAAGCAAAACAATGGCAAAGAAGGTCAACCGATTTGCGATGACAAGGGATATTCCATATGCTATGAATGACAACTACATGATTTCGGCACCGCTGATTGGACAGCTGGGAAAGAACTTTGCAAATGAGTACAACAAATTGATTCCCGGAGATGTGCTGCTGAAGCTTGCAACAGATAAGGTGCGGGCGATTCAGGCTGTGCTTGGAGGCAAGTTTGTTTACTTAGAGTGTGAAGACAAGAAAAGCCTGACGGATTTCTACTCCGAAAATGGCTTTGTCATTTTCGGAAAACGAAATCTTGACCGCGATGAACGGGATATGCAGTCCGGTCAGTACCTGCTGCAACTCCTGAAATATTTGGGATAAAGCCATATACGGCCTTGCACGAACGCCCCCGCTGGTGGAAACACTGGCGAGGGCGTTAGGTTTATGAATCGGCGCGCAGGAGGTCGGCGGGTCTGATGTGCAGGATGTCGCAGAGTGCAAAGAGATTATCTGTTTTGGGCATCCCGGCGCCTCGCTCATAATAGCTGATCGTGCCGATGGTGACACCAAGCTTCTCCGCAAGCTCCAGCTGCGTCAGCCCGGCGGCCTGCCGTGCCTCGCGGATGATACGGGCGGATTCGGGGTGGCTGCGGGTGGACATAAATAAGTACCTCAATTCAATTCGACAGTAAGGTCTGTAAGATAACAATGCTTGCAGACAAAACCGATAAATGATACAATAAAGTCAAACAAGTTCGCGGATGGCGCCTATAATAGAAGCGGTATTCCAGCCTACTACACGAGTTGCTTTGACGCGCAGATCGGCAGGCATAACAGAACTGCCCCGTGGCATAATAGCAATGACGGGCTTTCCCATTCGGAGAGCCTCATCTACCTCGTATTTCATCCAATCGTGATAGAGCGTATACATACCACCGATAACAAGGACGACCTGTGCTCTTTGGATTTTGGCGGTAATAGCCTGCGCGATTTCATGGGAAGATGCGTGGGAGCTGGAAAGTGCAAGGGGCTTTTCTTTTGGAGCAGAGTAGTTATAATAAGAAAACCAAGGAGAAGAGTTCAAGAGACTCACAAGGCGGTCATATTCATCGCCGTATCTCCACGCATGACTGATAAAAATGCGATAATCGTACAAAGCAGGCATCTTATACATCCTTTCTTATTCAGGAGAATATTATGAAATTCCAGAAAAAACCGGTCATTATTGACGCATACCAGACAGACAAAGATGTGTATATCGACACGTTGGAGGGTGTGATGCACGCCTCGCCGGGCGACTGGATCATTACCGGCGTCAATGGAGAAAAATACCCCTGTAAACCGGACATTTTTGAAAAGACTTACGAAGCAGTCCCTGACTGAGCTTTGTCCTTTTCGGTGACTGGCTTCGCATTGGAGGATTTCCATTTGCTGCCCTCAGAGGAGAGCAGATTTTCGATATTGTGAACGAACAGCTGCTCTTTCGTTTCATCTGCTCCATAAGGGAAGGCGTGCATCAGGTAGAGACTTTTTTCGTGCTTCAAGGCCTCACAGGCAGCGCGGTATTCTATCCAGTTTTCATGATAGCGATAAAGGCGCTCGACGCCTTCAATGATGGCAATCACGGCGCCTAATACACCTATTATAAAGGCCATTGCGGGGCATCCGACAGTATAACCAGAAAACAGGGGAATCGCTGCGGCGATGACAAGTTCTGCCAGTTGCAAGCGCTTATAGCGTTTCTGTGCCTGCTGCGATTTTCTGTCATACCAGTTGATCTGGTCGTCCAAGCGATTTTTAATATAACTGTTGATGTTACCGGGCTCAATTTCCGGAGGCGTATAATCTGGATCTTTTTGTTTCCGCTTCAACATATTCTATCGTCCATTTTCTATCCTCGGCACATTCGTGTCGGGGATTTTTTCATTTATGCTTCCTTTGCGCCCAAGCCAGACGCAGGACATTTTTTATAACGTCCGGTGAGGACGAGATCTTCGACGTACTCCACCGCCTTGATCTGGCCTTCCTCGTTGAGCTGATCGAAGGCTGCTAAAAGAGCGGACTGCTGGGGAGTGAGCTGCATATTGGCCTGCTGCTCAGAATCTTCCATGCCCATCAAATAAGTGGGAGTGGTATCCAAAACGATGGCGAGTTTTTCCAAAATAGAGCGTTTGAGATTGACGACAAGGCCGTTTTCATATTTGTAGATGGCTGCCTTTTGCACGCCAACTCGCGCACCCAGTTCTTCCTGCGTCATCTGGTGCTCGATGCGAAGCTGGCGTATCCGTTCGCCAGTGGTCATGAAGCATCACCTCTTTTGTTTATTGTGTCTTAATAATACCACATAAAATCTAAAAAGCAAGAAAAAATATCTTGACAGGATTCAAGAAAGATGCTAATATCTAAGTATCCTAAAAGATACGGAGGTGATAGAGATGAATAAACGGAAACTGAATGCGGTGATGCAGTTACATGGCGAGTCACAACAGAATTTGGCGGACTATCTGCAGATGAGCCTTTCCCGTCTGAATGCTAAAATCAATGAGTACCGTGGGGCGCAATTTCGGCAGAATGAAATTGCAGCGATTCAGGAGCACTATGGTTTGTCGGCGGAAGAGGTCAACGAAATATTTTTTGCCTCAGCGGTATCCCAAAAAGACACAACGAACACATAAAATTTCCCCTCTTGAAAGTTCAAGAGGGGGGAGAGATGGACGAAATTGAGACTTACAAAGCAATGCCACCAATCAAAAGTACCACACTGCTAATCATCATTAAACTGCCGTAGGGCTTTTCCATATAGGCGTTATATGCATCACGTGTGAGTGCAACATTGTCTTTGTCGGGATTTTTTTCGCGAAGGTCATGTTTGATATTAACGACATTTATTGCGTTAATGACTGAGAACACGGCACCAACTAAGGAAAAAACTGCACCGGTACCACTAGAGCCACCAGAAATATATTCGATTTCATCCGCAGAAAGAATCGAAGAAGACGCAGGATAGCAAATCATAAAAATTCCTTTCTTAAAATCCATCTCTTAATTTTAAGATAACACAGAAAGATAGCAAATTCAAGACTGTTCGTGCTGACCCGCCGAAGAGTGCGGGAGGAAGGAGGAAGGTCGATGGTAAACGAAGAAGCTCTGTGCATCGCAGTCAGCATATTGGCAGCGGCGCTCAGTACAGCAGGAACCGGACTATTTGTGGTAGGAATCGAGAAAGACAACGATGTTCTTCAGGACATTGGGGTCGGACTTGAAACGCTGGCAATTATTTTAGCGGTGTGGGGTGCATTGTCGTGCTTAACTCTTCTTGCATCGCGTGCATAGCGGCGATCTGAGCGCGAACAAATTCATCGGACAGCCCTTTGGAATCCGGATCTGACATGGAAAGAATCATGCTTTTTCCGTAAGTGCTCAGAGCGTTCTGCGTTTTGGGACTGGAAAAAAGGACGGCATAGGAGCAATCGGCATTCATCCGCAGCGTATTTTCTGCGGAAGGGTCTGCCATATACTCGGATGCCGTGCTGAGAAATGCCCGATAAGCTTCCGTTTTGGCATGGAAGAAGAGCTTTTCGGATTCCAGATCGTGAGTGGCCTGCACGGTGTACTTGGTCAAGCGACATGTGGAGTACAGGTTAACGGCAGAAATGATACACGATGCAATGGCCGCGAGGGCAGTAATAATGTCAATCGACATGAGAAACACATCCTTTCTGAAAGGATTGTATCACGCAGCGGGAAAGCGGACAAGCCGCTGACCCGCCGAAGAGTGCGTGAAGGAGGAGGAAAGATGAACAACGAAAGCAAAAAGCCCTGCGCTCCTGTGGAAGAGGAGGGCAGGGACACGACCACCGTATTTCGGGAAGAAGACCCGCTTTGTGCTGCACTGGACGAGTTTTGCTACGCACTGAATTTCTGGTACGGCTCCATGAACAACCCGTGGCAGCGGGAAGACAGGGCGTACCGGAAGAAACTGGCTCAGGCAGTCAAGGCAGGTCTGAAACGGGTCCTGCGGGACGAGGACAAAGGGAAAACGACTGACCCGCCGAAGAGTGCAGGAGGGAGGAGGAAAGATGTTTGCAAATCTGGTGGTGGAGCTGAAGAAGCATCACTACAGCCAGCGAGGGCTGGCGGCGTACATTGGGATCTCGGAAAGCTCGATGAATGACAAAATGAATGGCCGGACTCAATTTACCCTGCGGGAGATGAAAGCCATTCAGGCGGTATTCGAAGGCCGTACACTGGACTACCTGTTTGAAGAAAAAGAATGAGCACCTGTGTTGCAGCACAGATGCCCAAAGGGAAAACGATTACTTTTTCTTGCTGGACTTGGACGGTCTGGTCTGTGCTAAGGCGCTGGCAGCAACGCTCTTTACTTTAGAGCCATAGCGTTTATCGCGCAAAATGGAAGACGCCTTGCCTGCGACGGCCTTGCTGGTCTGCTTTGAATTTGCCATGAAATGACCCCCTTTCTGTCGAGATATTGACAGTATAAGGGGCTGGCGGCAAAAAGGCAAACGAGCTATTTTCCCACAGAGTACCGATGATTCCATCAAAGGGACGTAAAGTGTCGTAAAGTACCATTAAGCTTCACGAGATTTTCACAACTGACCCGCCGAAGAGTGCGGGAGGGAGGAAAACATATGAACCGTTACATGATCGTGATCCCGGCGAAGAACCGGAGTTTTGTGCTCAAGTGCGACGAGGGGGACGGCGCGAAGCTGGAGACCCTGCAGAAGCTGGTGAGCGGATATGTGGAGACCGTGCCGTCGGCGCTGGACGCCACCTGGGCGCGGGAGGAAGCCGACCGGCTGGTGCTGCTGGTGGATGAGGAAGGGCGTCTGAAGTGCAAGCCTGCGAACCAGAAGGCCACGCAGCTTGCCCCGGCGGACGTCACGGCGAACGGCAAGCTGCCCATCGTGGGCGCTGCCGTGCTGATGTTCCAGCGGGGCGAGCTGCCCGCCCACAAGGAGGGGCCGAGGCTGTGGCGCATCGACAAGAACGCAGCGCTGGAGCAGCGGCAGGAGACCATGGAGCTCTGCCAGCGGAACGCCAGGAAGGCCCCAAAAAACAAAAAGCCCGCCGGTGCTGGAACACCGACGAGCTTCCGAGTGACAGGTTGAAAGGGCCTATCACCAGAATGATTTTACCACAGCGAAAGGAGAATTGCAATGAAAATGAAGATGAAGATCCGGGCGCTCTACCTGACCGGCACTGCGCTGCTGATCGGCGCGGCGGGGGTGGGCGACAGCGTCACCTTTGACGCCGTGGGTAGCTGGACGGGCGCGGTCATCCTGGCCGTGCTGCTGGCCGCCGGCGGCATCGTCTGCTGGGGCTATGGCCGGGGGCTCGAGATCGAGCGGGCAGAAAAGGCGCAGATGCGCCGGTACTGCCGGAAGCTGAAGAGCTGCCAGAGGGCGGCGGAAGAGAAGAACGACAGGCATAGCGCGTAAAGGAGAAGAGAGCAATGGTACGGATCGAAATGAAGAAGATAGCAGAGGGGCAGGTCATGCTTGCCATTGAGGCAAAAAAAGAAACGCCGGATGAGGTGCTGACGTGCGCTGCCCGGGGCTTTGTGGGTGTGGCAAGGAATCTGCTGGGGCCGATGTCGTCCAACCCGCAGTTTGCCGAGGAAATTTCGAGGGGCATTAAGGTGATGCTGCTGGATACGGAAGGCCTCAAGGCAACGCGGGGCGTAGAGGGCAAAGAAGCAAAGTTTATGGCAACACTGTACGGAATGAATGCGGGGGGAGAGAAATGAAGCTGGAGGAATACGAGCAGATCCTGCGCACCGGGACGCCCAGCGACCGGGCGCGGGCCATCGCCGCAGCGAGCGACGACAAAGAGGTGAGCGACGAGGAGTTCCACCAGCTGGCGGCGCTCATCAAGGGCGCCGTCCGGCCCAGAGCCCGGAAGATGACGCCGGACGAGGCGAAGCTCTGGGCAGAGGTGAGCCGGGTGAACACCCGGCTGAAGCAGGAGATGGTGGCAGCCAGCTTTACGGTGCGGGCCTTGCCGGGCGACCTGCAGGAGGACGCCATCAACATCCTCTCCAAGACCGTGAGCGGGATGCTGGGCGACCTGACCCGCCTGATGGCGGAGACGGGGGAGCCATGATAGACCGGAAACAGTGCATCCATGTTTTTGAGATAACCCGTCCGGGGTGCCTTGCTTGCGCCGGGCGGGATGAGAAGTGCAGGGAGTACGAGCAACATGAAGAAAAACAAGATGAGCCTCACGACAGAGCTTGATCTGACGCGGGAGGGGACGGCGGAGATGACGAGGTGGTGCATCCTCATCGCGCTGCACCAGAGCTTCGGCATCGGCGCGGCGCGGCTGAACAAGATCCTGGCCAGGGCGGAGGCGCTGGGGCGGGAGAGTCTGGATGTGGCCATGACGGTGAACGAGCGGGGGATGCCCTCGACGGACAGGAGCCTCGCTTTGCGGCGCAGCTGGATGCCGGAGGGCGTGGATCCGGATTTCCGGGTGCCGGTGCTGCACAGCCCCCGCACCCGGCGGCAAGAGCAGCTGCGGATGGCGGGCAACGTGGCGGCCAGCATGGTCTGGACGCTGTGCGCCAAGGCCTGCATGGACGAGCTGGGCTTCGGCGCCGGGCGGCTGCTCCGCCTGAAGGAAGAGGCGCTGGCCAACTACCGGCAGATGAACGAAGAAGGCCACGCCGACGGCCTGGATGTGGCGATGGAGCATCTGCGCCGGTGCGCGCAGGCTGCGCTGAAGGAAGACATCGTGGTGGAGAATCAGCCGGACGAAGACCGGGTCCGGCAGAGCGAACGAGACTACGAGGAGCAGAAGCGGGCGTTTTTGAAGCGGGCCGTGATGCAGCAGCTGGGGCGAAAAGCCGGAAAAGGCAGTCTGCGGGTGCTGAGCGAAAAGGAAATGGAAGAAAAGGCTGCTGCTGCGATGGCGCAGCTGAAGGAGAGTACATGGGCAAAGCGAATCTCTACACCGTAACGGACTGCCAGACCGGGGAAGTCCTCGCAAAAGGCACAGCCGGAGAGCTGGAAGCCAGCGGCATCGTGCCGAAGGGCTACCACACCAGCGAGTGGGCCAAGCGCGAGAACAACCGGACGATGGGCCGGAAGTACAACATCAGCAGCGAGCTGCTGCATCCGGAGGACGGCCCCCGGCGGGGAGAAAAAGGCCGGACGATGAATGTCTACACCTGCTACGATGCAGCCGGAAACGTAATGGGCGAGGGTACGTCCCGGGAGCTGTGGGAGGCGGGCGTCTTTGGCGATGACAATGGGGCCTACTACGCCTACAACCAGCAGGGCGGGCGCTGCATAAAGCGCGGCATCGCAAAAATGACCTGCCGAAAAGAGGTGCGGCAGGTCAGTATGCACAATGCCCGGAGCGAAAAGCCGCCCAAGCCGAAGAGCAAAAAGCCGAAGCTGCCGGTGCTGCGGCGGATCAAGGACCCGACGCCGCTGGACTACGACGTCCACGACCTGATGACCTACAACGCCATCGCCAAAAAAGAGGGCCGACCGGAGCTGACCTACGGCTACTGGGCGGCGGCGGGAAAGCCGGGGAGACCATGAGAGCACCCTGCAGGGACTGCCTGAAACGGCATCCTCTCTGTCATGACCAGTGCGAGGCATACCGACGCTGGAAAGAAGAAAAGGCCAAAGAAGTGGCCTACACCAAGCAGAAAAAAGAAGATGGCGTGATACACAGAAGGGATTTTGACAAGGAGTTCTGGATGTGAGAGAGGCCCCGGCGGGCAACTGCCGGGGCTTTGGCAACGAAGATGATATAAGGCGAGATGGGTGCTGCCGAGGGAGCTCGGCGGCAGGCATATCGGTTTATATAATCCTTTTTATAAAAAAGCGTCCGGGCGGGCGCTTTGGGGAGCTAGTATACCCGTTATCCCTGTGACGGTGATGGGCCACGGGAAAGAAAACTACACTACCAGCTTAAGGCAGCAGGAGGGTACAGGATGAAGAAGAGCTATACCCGGGAGAAGAAAACACTCTGCGGAGAGGGATACATGGAGGTGGACCTCTACCACATCACACCGAAGGAGCACGCAGCCAAGCGGAGGAAGAAGACGAGACCCAGCAGCGAGAGGCAGAGGAAGCGGAACGCCCAGCACTCCCACCGCTGGAGGGTACAGAAAGCCAACGCCAACTTTACCGTGCTGGGGTTTTACCTGACCCTGACCTACATAGACACCTTTTTGCCGGAGAGCATGGAGCAGGCCCAGCGGGATCTGCGCAACTTCATCCGCCGGGTGAAGGCTGCCATCGCAAAACTGTACGGCCCGGGCGCTGAGCTGCGGGTCATGGGCCTGACCGGCTGCGGACGGAAGAGTGGGCGCTACCACCATCATCTGCTGGTGGAGTGCAAAGGGCTGACCATGCGGCAAAACGCCGACTTCCGGCAGCTGCTGGAAGACAAATGGGCCGTGCGCTGGCCGGACGGCAGCGTGGAGAGCCTCGGCACGGCCAACGCCGACCGGTTAAATCTGCAAAACAGGCTGGATGACCTGATCACCTACTTCGAGAAGCACGGGCAGATGCGGTGGTACGAGACGCGGAATCTGACACTGCCGGTGGAGCACGCCCCCAACGACACCCGATGGAGCAGCAAGCAGCTGCGCAAAGCCTGCACCGACTGCAAGGACAACGCCTACTGGTGGGAGCAGAGATACCCGGGCTGGAAGTTTGTGCGGTGCGTCGTGCCGGAGCCGGACGCGCCGGGCGACGAAAAAGAGGGCTGGGACGCAGACGAGCTGCGCTGCTATGTGGTGATGGTAAAGCGGGAGGGTGCGAAAGTTCGCACCTGACAGACAAAATACCGGTATTTTGCGTTTTAACGCGCGCGAAGAAAGGCGGCGAGGGATTGACCAGGGGGCAGAAACGACGGGTGCGGGCAGAGCTGCGGGCTTGTGGACAGGGAAAAAGCGGCTGGGCGGGCGTGATCGCGCTGGCGATGGACTACTACGAGGCCGAAGACCCGGTATGCGGGCGGCTTTTACAGCTGCGGTATCTGGACGGGATGCCGGAGGAGCGGGTGGTGGCGAAGCTGCACATCGGGCGGACGACCTACTACCACAAGGAGCTGGAGGCGCTGAGTACCGTTGCGGTGTATGCGGCGGCGGCAGGGCTGTTGTGAGAGGAAAACCTCTCAGCCTTGCAGTCCGCCTGACGGCGGCGCTGCAAAGCAGCTCCCCTGGCGAGGGGAGCCTT
>SKEO01000425.1_pt1 | contig 40905 bp, 26 predicted proteins | sample 4826801 | NCBI WGS metagenome assembly SKEO01 (sample SAMN11008807, study PRJNA524170) | human gut metagenome | biome: Human fecal sample; material: Feces; isolation source: fecal sample from pouch patient p3 | host: Homo sapiens | place: Israel: Tel-Aviv | collected 2016-02-25 | reverse complement strand
GGTGCTCTCTGCGGTAAAGTTGTCGGCGGTGGGATCGTCAACGCCCTCTACGGGGGCACTGCTGCTGATGGTATCGCCGGAGGCGGGCTCGCTGCCGCCGGTTTGGCCGTCAAAGGTGCCGCTCAGCAGCAGGGCACTGAAAATGATGGAGGCGACGAGCGCTACAGCGCAGAGCACCAGACGGGTCATTGCTTTTTTACGGATTTCACTCATGATTCACGTCCCCTTAGTGGTTGAACTTGTTCTGGGCGTACTGCAGATTGTCGTCCATCAGCAGCTTGCAGGCTTCCTCAATGTCCGGGTAGCGGTCCGTCATGGCCTTGCGGTCTGCGGCAGGCAGCTTGCCCAGCACCCAGGCGGCCAGGTCGTACTGCGGGTTCGGTTTGGCGCCGATGCCGATGCGGATACGGCTGAAATGGTCGGTGCCCAGGCTGGCAATGATGCTTTTCAGCCCGTTGTGCCCGCCGGCAGAGCCGTGGGGCCGGATGCGCAGATGTCCCGGCTCCTGGGTGATGTCATCGCACAGCACAATGATGTGGTCTGCCGGGATCTTGTAAAAGTTGGCGGCGGGGGCAATGCTCTGGCCGCTCAGGTTCATGTAGGTCAGCGGCTTGAGCAGTACGACCTTGTGGCCGTTCACCTGTGCCGTGCCGTACAGGCCCTGCCATTTGGCCTTGGCAATGTCGCACTGCCACTGCGCGGCCAGATAGTCCAGCGCCTCAAAACCGGCGTTGTGGCGGGTGCCGTCATATTTCGGTTCGGGGTTGCCCAGTCCGGCAATCAGCCAGTCCGCCCCGGAGGTCATTTCGAACATAGATATATCCTTTGAAAAATCGTGAAGTACCGTAGGGGCCGGGCATGCCGGGCCCGGCAGCGTAAGATAAGCGGCTGCTTATGGGAAGGCCGCGGGGCGGCGAGGACGCTGCCCCCCTACAACGCTTTACTTCCCTTTCTTTTCCGCTTCCAGCTTCTGCTTCTTGGCGATATACTTCTCCAGCTTGCGCTCGCCCCAGCCGTCGATCTCGGCCTGCTTGGCGCGCTCAATGCCCAGCGCACCGGCGGGCACGTCATGGCCGATGGTGGAGCCGGCAGCCGTGAACGCATGGTCGCCGATGGTGACGGGTGCGACCAGGTTCGTGTTGCAGCCGATGAACGCATAGTCGCCGATGGTCGTGTGGAACTTGCCCTCGCCGTCGTAGTTGCAGGTGACGGTGCCGCAGCCGAAGTTGCAGTACTTGCCCACCGTGGCATCGCCGATGTAGGTCAGGTGGCTGACCGTGTTGCCCTCGGCAAAGTCGGCGTTCTTCGTTTCGACATAAGCGCCCAGATGGCAGCCCTCGGCGGTCTTGGTGCCGACGCGCACATGGGTGAAGGGACCGATCTTGTTGTTGGGGCCGATGTGGCTCCCATAGCACTGGCTGGCATTGATCGTGGACCCGGCGTCAACGACGGTATCCTCCAGCAGGGTGTTGGGGCCGATGACGCAGTCCGGGCCGATGACCGTCTGGCCGCGCAGGATGCAGCCCGGCAGGATGGTCGCACCGGGGGCAATGATGACCTCCGGCTCAATGCAGACGTTATCGCTGATAAAATTCACGCCGTTATCCAGATGGCGCTCAAACGTGGCGGCATAGCGCTGCTGTGCCAGCTCGAAATTCTCTCTTGCGGTAGACATATAGCGGTTCTTCCTTTATACACTCATTTCGTGCCCGCGGCGCACGGGGGCTACCGACGGACCTTATACCTATATATTGTATAACATGCGGCGCATTTTAGCAAGCCGAAAAACGCCGTTCGCCGCAAAAATTTACCGCGGCACTCAAAAAGAAAAAAGTGACAGCTCGAAAAATATTTCGAACTTCCCACCCATTATAAAATACACGATTTTTGTGCAAATTGCAATACCTGAACCAAAAAAGTTTGGCTACTTTTCAGCGAAACTATTGAGCATTTTTTTAACAATCTACTGGAAATCTGTCTTTCGGTCTGTTATAATGGACTATGCAAACATGATTTATGTGATGCAAACACGTCACCAATTTGGGAGGTAACTATGAGCAAGAAATTCTTGTATCTGTTCAAAGAGGGCCATGACGCCTTCGGCGGCGACCAGACCACCATGAAGAATACTCTGGGTGGTAAGGGTGCCGGCCTGGCCGAGATGACCCACGCCGGCATGCCGGTTCCGCAGGGCTTCACCATCACCACCGAGGCCTGCACCCAGTACTATGCTGACAACCGTGAGATCAACGATGAGATCAAGGCAGACATCTTCAAATACATGGGCATCCTCGAGGAGCAGACCGGTAAGACCTTCGGCTCCATCGAGAACCCCCTGCTGGTTTCCGTCCGTTCCGGCGCACGTCAGTCCATGCCCGGCATGATGGACACCATCCTGAACCTCGGCCTGAACGATCAGGCTGTTGAGGGTCTGGCCAAAAAGACCAACAACCCCCGTTTTGCCTACGACTGCTACCGCCGCTTCATCCAGATGTACTCTGACGTCGTCATGGAGCTGGGCAAGAGCTTCTTCGAGGAGCGCATCGACGCTATGAAGGAGCGCAAGGGCGTCAAGCAGGACGTTGAGCTGGACGCCAACGACCTGAAGGAACTCGTCAAGGAGTTCAAGCAGATCTACCTTGAGAAGCAGGGCGAGGAGTTCCCGCAGGATCCCAAGGAGCAGCTGATCGGTGCCGTCAAGGCCGTTTTCCGTTCCTGGGATAACCCCCGCGCCAACGTGTATCGTAAGATGAACGAGATCCCCTACGAGTGGGGCACTGCCGTCAACGTGCAGCAGATGGCCTTCGGTAACTCCGGTATGCGTTCCGGCACCGGCGTTGCCTTCACCCGTAACCCCGCCACCGGCGAGAAGAAGCTGATGGGCGAGTACCTGATCAACGCTCAGGGCGAGGACGTCGTCGCCGGTATCCGTACTCCTTCTCCCATCAGCAAGCTGCATGAGGAGATGCCCGAGGTCTACGATCAGTTCGTTGAGATCGCTACCCGCCTCGAGAACTACTACAAGGATATGCAGGACATGGAGTTCACCATCGAGGATGGCAAGCTCTTCATGCTGCAGACCCGTAACGGCAAGCGCACCGCCCAGGCTGCTCTGCAGATCGCCTGCGACCTGGTCGACGAGGGCGTTATCGACGAAAAGACCGCTGTTCTGCGCGTCGAGCCCAAGCAGCTGGACACCCTGCTGCACCCGCAGTTTGATGCTGCCGCTCTGACGGCCGCCGAGGCAATCGGCAAGGGCCTGGCCGCTTCTCCGGGATCTGCCTGCGGCCGCGTCGTCTTCTCTGCTGAGGACGCCGAGGAGAAGGTCAAGGACGACGCTTGGAAGAAGGTCGTTCTGGTCCGTCTCGAGACCTCTCCCGAGGACATCGTCGGCATGCAGGTCTCTCAGGGTATCCTGACCGTCCGCGGCGGTATGACCAGCCACGCTGCTGTTGTCGCCCGCGGCATGGGCACCTGCTGCGTCTCCGGCTGCGGCAACGATAACGACGTCGCCATCGACTATGACGCCAAGGTCATCACCATCAACGGCCACACCTTCCGCGAGGGTGACTGGATGAGCATCGACGGCTCCACCGGCAACGTCTACGAGGGCCAGATCGCTACCGTCGCTTCCACCGAGAACGCCAACTTCAAGCGCTTCATGGGCTGGGCTGACGCAAACCGCCAGATGAAGGTCATGACCAACGCCGACAACCCGCGTGACGCGCAGAACGCCGTTGACATGGGTGCCGAGGGCATCGGTCTGTGCCGTACCGAGCACATGTTCTTCGCCGAGGACCGCATCAAGGCTGTCCGTGAGATGATCTGCGCCCGTACCGTTGAGGAGCGCAAGGCTGCCCTGGCTAAGGTCGAGCCGTTCCAGGAGGCCGACTTCACTGCTATGTACCGCATCATGGGCGAGCGTCCGATGACCATCCGTTACCTGGATCCGCCGCTGCATGAGTTCCTGCCCACCAAGGCCGAGGACATCGAGGCTCTGGCTAAGGACATGGGTATGACCACCGAGGAGCTGAACAACGTTGTTGTCAGCCTGCACGAGTTCAACCCCATGATGGGTCACCGTGGCTGCCGTCTGGCTGTTACCTATCCCGAGATCGCCGAGATGCAGACCAACGCTGTCATCAAGGCTGCCCTCAAGGTTTCTGCCGAAACCGGCAAGATGATCACCCCCCACATCATGATTCCTCTGGTTGGCGAGGTCAAGGAGCTGAAGTTTGTCAAGGACGTTGTCGTCAAGACTGCCGATGCCCTGATCGCCGCTGCCGGTGTTGACATGAAGTACGAGGTCGGCACCATGATTGAGATCCCGCGTGCAGCCCTGACTGCCGGCGAGATCGCCAAGGAAGCTGACTTCTTTAGCTTCGGCACTAACGACCTGACCCAGATGACCTTCGGCTTCAGCCGTGACGACGCTGCCAAGTTCCTGACTGCTTACTACGACAACAAGATCTACGAGAGCGATCCGTTCCAGCATCTGGATCAGATCGGCGTTGGCAAGCTGGTCAAGATGGCTGCCCACGATGGCCGCGCGACCAACCCGAACCTGGGTCTGGGCATCTGCGGCGAGCACGGCGGCGATCCCAGCAGTGTCGAGTTCTGCCACAACGTTGGCCTGGACTACGTCAGCTGCTCTCCCTACCGTGTTCCCATTGCCCGCCTGGCCGCTGCACAGGCAGCAATTAAAAATCCACGTTCTTGAATCACGTAGATTTTTACAATTAAATGTGGATTACGATAAGGCTCGTTCTTATCGAAATTCGCGTGGCTGCGTGCTTTGGCCGAAGCAATGGAAAGACCTGACAGTTAAGGTCGATCTATAAATCATAGCAAGCCCCTAATCGCTGTACTACAGTGGTTAGGGGCTTTTTTTATGCAAAAATGTCCTTTGGGTACATTTTCAGCAAAAAGTATACGATTTTTGGGTACATTTTTGGGGTCAAATCGGGGTACTTAAGAGCTATCAAAAAACCGCAGGAGTACGCAGCATGACGAAGAAAACATCGCCTGCTTACAGAGCAAGCAAAGAGGAAACTATTCCAATAAATAAGTTGCATCCATTCTCCAATCATCCTTTCCATATCCGACATGATCTGGAATTCAGTGAGTTGGTAGACAGTATTTCAGAGAGCGGCATCATTACGCCCATCATCGTCAGACCAAAGGTTGGTGTCGGCTATGAAGTGATAAGCGGACATCGCAGGTGGGAAGCTTGTAAAGAACTCGGCATCGAAAGCATCCCTGCCAGAGTGGAATACATAGACGATGACGAAGCCACGATCCTGATGGTCAACAGCAATATCCAGCGTGAGCATGTGTTGCCAAGTGAGAAGGCGTTTGCTTATAAAATGCGCATGGAAGCGATGAAACATCAAGGAAAAGCAACTTCGTCCCAACTTGGGACAAAGTTGAGAACACTTGATGCTATGGGTAAAGAAGTTGATGAAAGCCGTAATCAAATACATCGTTACATTCGTTTGACGTATCTAATTCCATCCATCTTGCAAATGGTCGATGACGGTCGCATCGCATTCAACCCAGCGGTCGAAATCTCCTATATGACAGAGGAACACCAGACATGGCTCAAAGAAGAAATGGATATGTGTGATGCTACACCGTCTTTGGTTCAGTCTCGGACGCTAAAGGATATGAGCCGAAATGGAACGCTGACGGAGAATTACCTGCATACCCTGCTGACAGAAGAAAAGCCGAATCAGCGACAGAAATTCTTCCTAAATCAGTCTGATGTGCAGCAGTACTTCCCATCCAGCTATACACCGCAGCAGATGCAGAATGTCATCATTTCGCTGCTGCGCAATTGGGAGCACAAGCGCTCCAGCCGCCAGCGACCACAGCGCGAAGAGGAACTGGAAAGATAAGTGAAAAGTACAATATGTAATAGATTACGAAATGTAGTTTTGTAGGCTTTCTTAGCTGCACCCATTTTTAGGCAGGAGAAGTGAGATGCAATACGAATATTTTTACGGCGCTCAAGCCGAGCAGTTCTCTTTTTACCGCATACCCAAAGCGCTATTTACAGAGCCGAACTTCAGGGAGCTGTCCACCGATGCTAAGGTACTGTATGGGATTCTGCTGGATCGAATGAGTTTGTCGCTGAAAAATCAATGGTTAGATGCACAGAACAAGGTTTACATTATCTTCACCGTGGAGGAAATCATGGATGCACTGAACTGTGCCAACCAGAAAGCCACGCGCCTGATGGTGGAACTGGAAAAGCAGGCAGGGCTTATCGAGCGCAAGCGACAGGGGCTTGGTAGACCGAATTTGATTTATGTAAAAAACTTCGCAGCAACGATAAATAGCAAGAGCTGTGAAAAAGGTGATTCTTGATATGTGATTTTCACACTTCTGGATTCTTGAAAATCACACGGAACTAATACTGATAATAATTAGACTGATTATAGTGATACTGAGAATATAAATTACAGTTAGGAAAACAGAATAGGTGGTAGAGTATGCCCGGTGTGACAGAGCAGGAGATCGCCCAAGCGAAGCAGATGAATCTGTACCAGTATATGCAGCTGTGTGAGCCGGACAACTTCAAACCGGAAGGACCCGGACAGTTCCGCCACAAAGGGCACAGCTCGTTGACCTTCGCAGAGGATGGTTCGTGGACGTACTTCAAAACGAAAGCTACCGGCCGCACAGCGCTGAACTATCTCATAGCGGTTGAAGGTGTTTCGTTTGTAGAAGCGGTGCGGGAAATCAATCGGATACAGGGCGGTGTCCGTCCTTCTTTCCAACCTGTAAAAACGCCCCCACCCCCTGTCGAGAAGAAACCGGCGAAGGAATTCAAGCTGCCGAGACCCGACAAAAACAGCTATGCTGCCACCGCCTATCTGCGCAAGCGATGTATTCACCCCAATGTGCTGACACTCTGTAAGCAAAAGAAAATCCTGTATCAGACGAGCTTCAAGGATCATCCGAATTGCGTATTTGTCGGACGCGATGGAAACGGTGAACCTAAAGGTGGCAGCTTGCGCGGTTGTTCGCAAATCCAGTTTCGCCGTGATATTCCCGGCAGCAAGAAGATATATCCGTTCTACATCGAAGCTGCTGCCACTGCCGACACGGTGGAAGTGTACGAAGCGCCCATAGATGCCATGTCAGGTGCCTCGCTGAAAATCATGCAGCACACCGGAAATTGGCGCGGAGTTCACTATCTGGCACTGGGCGGTACGGATTACGCTGCACTGGATGCGTTTCTTACATACTACCCGAACATAACCCACATTGTCCTGTGCCTTGATAATGACGAAGCCGGTAGAACCAGAACGCAGGACATTATCAAGCACTTGGAGGGCAGCGGCAAAACCGTGGAAGATCGTCCGCCGCCTATCGGCAAGGACTATAACGACACGCTGGTGCAGGTCACGCAGGAATACCAAAAGCACTGTATCAGCTTGGATGATATTTTGCAGGAGGAAACCAGATGAAAACTATTGCTATCGCAAACCAGAAGGGCGGTACGGGCAAAACGACTACCGCGTATAATTTGGGCATTGCCCTTACTCAGCAGGGCTACCGCGTCCTCATGGTGGACTTTGACCCGCAGGGCAATCTGTCTTGCTACTGCGGTATCCCGCCTGAGCAGGACCTTGAACAGACAATCACAGAGCTTCTGATGAAGGTTGCCTATGAAAAGCCCCTCTCCCACAGAGAGTGCGTTTATCAGAGCAAGCGCACGGATGATTCTGCACCACAGGTGGATTTCATTCCGTCAAATCTCCGGCTTGCCAGCTTTGAATTGGCTATGGGCACCATGATGTGCCGCGAGGTGCTGCTGAAAACCTGTCTGGAGCAGTACAGCAGCCAGTATGATTACTGCATCATTGATTGCTCCCCCTCCGTGGGGCTTCTGCTGACAAATGCGCTGTCCGCTGCCAACGAGGTCATCATCCCGATGCAGGCGCAGCCGTTCTCGGTGGTTGGTATGTCGCAGCTGACAAATTCGATTTCCAGCGTGCAGCGCAAAATCAACCCCGGACTGCATATCAGGGGCGTTTTGCTGACGATGACCCAGCATACGAAAGTCTCAGAGCATTATGCCCATGATGTCCGCGCCAAGTATGGGAGAACGCTCCATGTATTTACTACGGAGATCCCCTATAACGTCAAAGTGCAGGAAAGTCAGGCGTTTGCAGCACCCACTATCCTGTACGAACCCAAAAGCAGCAGCGCAAGAGCATACGTTGATTTTACGCAGGAGGTATTAGGTCATGGCCGCGAAGAACAAGTTTATGAACGCGATGAAGATGCCCGCGATCGCTGATATGTTTTCCTCAGAGGCTGACCGCCAACGGGAAAGCGGCGACCTTGTTACGGAAGTGCCGCTTTCCGAGCTGCATCCTTTTGTCAATCATCCTTTTGAGGTGCGTGACGATGAAGATATGCAGAAATTGGTGGACAGCATCAAGGAAAACGGCGTACTTACAAACCTGACCGTGCGCCCCCGCGCCGAGGGTGGCTATGAAATCATCTCCGGGCACCGGCGCTTTCATGCAGCGCAGCTTGCAGGGCTGGACAAAATCAAAGTGCAGGTGCGGAATGTTGATGACGACCAAGCCATCATCGACATGGTCGATGCCAATATCCAGCGGGAACATATCAGCCCGATGGAAAAAGCTAGGGCGTATGCGATGAAGTTGGAAGCCATTAGCCATCAAGGAGAACGCCGCCAAGAAACTTCCAACCAAGTTGGTTGGAAGTTGGAAAGCGCCCATGAAGTCGGGCAACAAGCCGGAGATAGTGGTACGCAAGTAAGACGATATGTTCGCCTTAACAGCCTCGTTCCTGACTTGCAAAAGAAAGTGGACAGTGGCACCCTGAAATTCAACCCCGCAGTTGAACTTTCCTATCTTACCCCAGACGAGCAGCAGAGTTTCCTCGACTATGCTGAAGCGCAGGACTGCACCCCATCCCTCTCGCAAGCACAGAAATTGAAATCAGCCAGCAAAGAAGGAACCTTGACGCCGGACAAGTTGGAAGAAATCATGTCGGCGCAGAAACCGAGCATTGCGCCGCGTGAGCCGGTGCTGAACATCAACGTCAGCAAGGTGGCGCGGTATTTCCCGACCGGCTGCACGAAGCAGCAGATGGAAAACCGCATCTTGAAGATTCTGGAAAGCTATTTTCGACAGATGGCTCATGAGCAAGCACATGAGGAGGAGCGCTGAAATGAAAAACTATTGCTACTTTCTCATTCCCGATGCAATGGCATGGGACGTTCCGGCACTACACGATAAAAAGATGCCAACGGAATTTTACAAAAACCTTGCTGACGTAAAATTGCGTTATCAGGAGTTAAGAGAACAGCCTTACAATTATGAATATGCTTCCGATTACATTACAGGCTGTCCCTATGCGCGTTTGACGATTGGAATCGTCCGTAACAATGCGCGTGGTCCGCTGAAGCTCGTGGAAGTACGCGGTGGTATAAATTATCTGTCGGATGATTTCTACGGTCCTTTTTCAGACGTCCATGATAAAATGCTCTACGCAATGGCAAGAGACCTTATTGAAGCGGTCGGCGTAGATCGTATCCGAATCTTTAATGACTCACTCGCAATGCCACTGCGTAGTAGGGATATGCACATTACAGAATGGCTTTACGCACATGAGCTATGCAGCGGTTTGCAATTTACTCGGTTCTTGAACAGAGATGGACGGGAACTATTTCAGGTACGTGACGGTCAGCGCGTGATTGAAACAAATGCGGATGATACCAAACGGCTCAGATCGGTAAAAAACATTGACGTAACCCATGCCTATGTCGGGCACTATGGCTGCCATATCCAGCAGTATGCAGACGCAAATTTTAAATCCGGTTGCTATGTTGCCCCTGAACACCCCCAGCCGGGAGACAATCTGGATAAGCTCCAAATCTATCAAATTACAAAGGGCGGCTGCGAATATCGCTTTATGAATTATGCCTATTCCAAAAGCCGCATTCATGCAGCCGATTACAGCAGCGTCTATATAGCAAATCTCCCTGCGGACTACGATTTGGACAGATGCTTTCAGGAGTTCAATGCCCCGAATCGTCCGCTGCGCTATCATATGTGCTCTCTTTCAACCAGTGATATTGTGGTCACAACAAAAAACGGAAAAGAAACTGCCTACTATGTGGACAGTATTGGCTTCAAGGATGTGAGCCACCTACTGCCGGAACTGCATGAAGTCGAAGCCCAGCGCCAAAAAGAACAGGTTCAGGACGAACCGGAAAGGTGAAGCAATGCCAAATCCACAAGATATTTTCCAACTGGCACAGCAGACCGCTACACAGGTCACAGCCTCACCGGAAAACTGGCGGCGGTTCTTGTATACGGCAGCGCATAACTACCATACCACCTACCTGAACCAGCTGCTGATCCACGCCCAGCGCCCGGATGCCACCGCCTGCGCTACTATGAAATACTGGAATGAACAGGCACACCGCAAGGTCATGTACGGCAGTAAAAGCATCATCATCCTGCAACGCCATCAGGGTGTGCCCACTGCCAAACGAGTGTTCTCCATGACAGACACGGTTCTTACTGGTGACAAAGCTGCTGCCCCGTGGGAAGTGACAGATGCCATCCGGCCACTTCTTATGCAGGTCAACTCCGTGGGCAGCTTAATGGATCGGGCAACCGAACAAGTTGTATCCCTGTCCGACCGTGCCAATCGTGTCATGGCAAATTCAATAGAGGACAGTACACTGGGCTGGAGCCACCCGGAAGATCAGCGGTTCATCTTGCAGGAAGTTGCTGCACAAAGCACCCTGTACATGATCTGCATCCGTTTGGGTATCCCAGTGCAGGAAGAAGATTTTCCGGCTTTCCAGAATGTCACCCAGTTTGATACCAGCCGAATCTCCCTCTGCTTGGGCGGCTATGTGCAGGCAGCAGCAGAACCTTTGCTGGATGAACTTGGGCACGAAGTTATGCAGCTTGCCCGCGACAGTGTTGCAATTCAGGCTGAACCAGTGCATAATACAGATACTCAATCACCCACACAAACGACCAGTCGAGAGGAGGCTGTCACAGATGATGTACACGAACGTGAAGGGCTATCAGATTCCGAACCTGAGCTTGCCGAAAGCCAAGAAAACCAACCTGAACCGGTACGGCAGGATGCGGCTGGACTACTTGGAGCAGAACGAGCCGAACCTGTGCGACCAGATGATGCTGGAGGGAACGCTGCTGCCGAGCTGCCGCAAGATGGGGCTGGACGCGCAGCAGATGGTGGACAAGACGCTGCACGACCTGATGCAGAAAGCGCAGATGCCCGACCGCAAGACAAACCCGCTGGGCTGGGCGCAGATGTGCAACAGCCTGAAGCAGCAGGCGGAGGAAATGATCCTTCCGATGCTGTACGAAGTATAACGGAAGAACCCGCAGCTGCGGAGAGCGAACCATCGCCCTCCGCTTTTTCTTTGCCCGAATTTCCGGCAGAACTGCTGCCGTCCCTGCTGAAAGCAGACACGACCTCGCGCGCTTCCAATGCGGACATCCTTTCCTTTTTCAGTAAAACACCGCTGCTGATCGACAGGCTGCGGTATATCCGCGAGAGCTACAAGGTCGTGTTTACGGAGCTTCTGCTGGAAGATGATACCCGCGTTGGATTCTATAAAGAAAGCAATGGTTTGCTTGTCTGGCAGGGGTCCTACCTGACCCGCAGCGCGGAATCGCATCTGTCGTGGCATAGCGTTACTGCTGCCATCTCCGCACTGGTCGATAACCACGAACTTATCGCAGCCATTGACCCGAAAAAAGCTGTCAGTCAGGACGAGCAGCTGTCCTTTGACCTGCCGGAAAATGCTTCTCGCGGCGATGAAGTCGGCGCGTTGGAAGTGGACGACATCTATTCCGAGGAAGAACAGGACGAAAAAATCAAAGCAGCCCTGCCCACTTACCACTACAAAGAACCCCAGCCGGACGATGGCAGTTACATAACGGAAGATGATGTGAACGTCATCATTACAAGAGGCAGCGTCTTTGAGGGCGGCAAGTACCGCATCTACAACCATTTCCAGCAGGAGAAAACGGAAAAGGAAACCGTTGCTTTCCTCAAAAAAGAGTACGGCATTGGTGGTTTCTCTTGGACGTTTGCTGACGGCGGAAGCGGCTTCGTGAACTTTGACGGTAAAGGATTCAGCATCCTTTACGATTTCAAGGATGACCTGCGGTATGAGAAAAAGCTCAAGTGGAAAGAGGTCGGCAAGCGGCTGGAATATCTTGTCCGAATGGACCGCTACCTGACGGATGCAGAGCGCGAGAAGATGCCTGCATGGATAAACAGGCAGACAGAGTCGAAGCCCCTGCCGCCGCCCATCCCTGACCAGAAACCTGTCTGCGAAGTGGGCAGCACCGTTTACCTTGAAAATGACCAGCGGTTCACCGTAGAAAGTATCGGACAATTTGATGTTCACCTGCGCAATGAAGATTTCCCGCTGGTAGGCCGCGCCGTCAGCCGAGAACAGTTCCAACAGCTATTGGACGCCAATCCCCGCAACGGCGGCATAGTGTTATCGGAGCAGCAACGTGAATCTTTGGTGCAGGAGCAGCGTGAACAGGCTCTCTCCTATATCGAGGACTATCTCAAGGATGAGTTTGAAATCACAGAGCCGGATTTCTCCGACCTTACCCAAATCGGCCTTGGCTACACCACCACCGAGGACGAGCAGCATACGATTCAGGTCCATGCGGATCTGGAGCATTGCACCATCAGCAAGTTTGTGGACGATACCCTCTATGCGCAGGATACATACGCTTCGCTGGAAGATATGAACCGGATGGCACTTGCCAATCTCGATTTTGACAGCCTGATGGAAGTGGACATCAACGAAATCGAGGAACAGGAACCCGAAATCAGCGCAGACGAACCGGAAAAATCCACCTTTGTATCGCAGGTCATGCAGGATGTAGACCGCCTTGCCGCGCATGAGGAACCTGCCGAGTATGACCGCACGAACTACCTTGCACCGTATGAACCTGCCATCCCGGAAGGCGCAAAAGCAAAGTTTGCTGCCAATGTGCAGGCCATCCGCACGCTGAAAGAAATCGAGCAGCGCATGGCATCCGGTGGTGCCCCCGCAACTGAGCAGGAACAGGACATTCTGGCTGGCTATCTTGGCTGGGGCGGTCTGGCAGATGCCTTTGACCCCGGCAAGGATAACTGGCATACCGAGTATGAGCAGCTAAAAACCCTGCTGACCGAGGATGAATACGCCACCGCGCGGGAATCCACCCTGACTGCCTTTTACACACCGCCTGCGGTCATTCATGCTATGTATCGCGCCTTGGAGCATATCGGCTGCGTGGGCGGCAATGTGCTGGAACCCAGTATGGGCGTGGGAGCGTTCTTCGGGCATCGGCACAGTAAGTTCGACACCCACAACGCCAAACTCTACGGTGTTGAGCTGGACAGTGTGTCGGGGCGTATCGCCAGGCAGCTGTACCAGAAAGCGCGAATCCAAATCGCAGGGTACGAAAAAGCAGACCTACCCGACAGCTTCTTTGACCTTGCCATCGGCAATGTACCGTTTGGACAGTATCAGGTCGGCGACCGCCGGTATGATAAGCTGCATTTTCAAATTCACGATTACTTCCTTGCCAAGACGGTAGATAAACTGCGTGTCGGCGGCATTATGGCGTTCATCACCACTTCCGGCACACTGGATAAAAAGTCCGAAGAAGTGCGCAAATACCTTGCCGCGCGGTGTGACCTGATCGGCGCAGTACGCCTGCCCAATACCACGTTCAAGAGCAATGCCGGTACGGAAGTGACCTCCGACATTCTGTTTCTGCAAAAACGCGGCAGAGTCTTGGAGCAGGACGCACTGTGGATACACGTTGGAGAAACAGAAAACGGAATCCCGCTGAACCAGTATTTCATCGACCACCCGGAAATGGTCTGCGGTGAAATGCAGATGGTCAGCGGTCCCTACGGAATGCGCTCTACCTGTGTGCCGAATGAGCAAAGCCCGCTGGCGGAGCAACTGGATGCAGCGCTTTCTACCCTACACGCCGAGTACACATTGGTGGACGAACAGGAATATGCCGAAGAAGAAAGTGGCACCATTGATGCCGACCCTAATGTGCGCAATTTCAGTTATACGGTAAAGGATGACGTCATTTACTACCGCGAAAATTCCAAGATGCGTGTGGTAAAGGGCGGAGAGACCGCGTTAGCCCGCATCCGCGCACTGGTGCCCCTGCGGGATACCTGCCGTGAGCTGATCGATGCCCAGTTGGAAAACTTTCCGGATGAGTATATTCAAAAGCTGCAAGCCCGTCTGAACGACCAATACGATGCCTACCGCAAGAAATATGGGCTTATCAACAGCCGTGGCACGGCATCCGCATTCCGCGAGGATTCCGGTTACTTCCTGCTCTGCTCCTTGGAAGATCTGGACGATGAGGGAAACTTCAAGGGCAAGACGGATATGTTCACCAAACGGACGATTCGTCCCGCACAGGCAGTCGATCATGTAGATACCGCCGAGGAATCACTGGCGCTCAGTCTCTCCGAGCAGGGACACGTTGACTTGGGGTATATGTCCAAGCTGACCGGGAAAACCACCGAAACTGTCATCAACGATCTGACCGGCATTATCTTCCGTGACCCCGTAAAGGTCGATACCGATGGCAACCCTATCTACCTGCCTGCGGATGAATACCTGTCAGGTAATGTCCGCGAAAAGTTGCAGGCAGCAAAAGCGGTGGCGGCGAATGATCCCCAGTTTCAAGTCAATGTGGCAGCACTTGAAAAAGTACAGCCCAAGGACTTGGAAGCCAGTGAAATCAGCGTCCGCCTTGGCGCTACTTGGATTCCCGCAGAGTATGTGCAGCAGTTTTTGGAGGAACTGTTGGATGCCCCCCACTACACGCGGCGGATGGTCAAAGTGGAATTCGCTGCGTATACCGGCAGCTGGACCATTACCAACAAGAAATTTGGTGACGGCAATATCAAAGCAACGGTGACCTACGGTACGAACCGCGCCAACGCCTACCTGATTGCGGAGAACGCCCTGAACCTGCGTTCTACCCAAATTCGGGATAAAGTTACGGCGGCTGACGGAAGCGTTTCTTGGGTGCTGAATAAGGAGGCGACGCAGGCTGCACAGGAAAAGCAGCGCCAGATTTGTGAGCAGTTCCAAGACTGGATTTTCAAGGAGCCGGAACGCCGCCAGCGATTGGTCGCGATCTACAATGAAAAATTTAACGCGCTGCGTCCCCGCGAATACGATGGCAGTCACCTGAAATTTCCGGGCATGAACCCGGAAATCACCCTTCGCCCGCACCAGTTGAACGCCATTGCCCATGTGCTGTACGGCAACAATGTCCTGCTGGCGCACGAAGTGGGTGCGGGCAAGACGTATGAAATGGTGGCCAGTGCCATGGAGAAGAAACGACTGGGGCTTTGCAGTAAAACGCTGATCGTTGTTCCCAACCATTTGACCGAGCAGATGGCATCCGAAGCGCTCCTGCTCTATCCGAACGCGGAAATTCTGGTAGCAAAGAAAACCGATTTCAAAAAGGAAAACCGCAAGAAATTCTGCGCCCGCATTGCGACCGGCAACTATGACATCATTGTTATCGGGCACAGTCAGTTCGAGAAGATCCCGCTTTCGGCGGAACGCCAACAGATGTACCTGCAAAGGCAGATTGATGACGTCATTGACCAAATCGCACTTTTGAAAAGCTCTCGTGCTGAGAATTTCACCATCAAACAGATGGAGAGGACACGGAAGCAGCTCAAGAAAAAGCTGGACAAGCTCAACGACCAGCAGCGCAAGGATGACGTCGTCACCTTTGAGGATCTGGGCGTGGACAGCCTGATGGTGGATGAGGCACATTATTTCAAAAACGCCATGATTGCCACCAAAATGCGCAATGTTGCGGGCATTTCCCAGACAGAAAGCCAGAAAAGCAGTGATATGCTGATGAAGTGTATGTATCTGGACGAAGTGACCGGCGGGCATGGCATCGTGTTTGCGACCGGTACACCCATTTCCAACTCCATGACGGAAATGTACGTCATGATGCGCTATCTGCAAAGGGGCTTGTTAGAAAAAGAGGGCTTGCTCAACTTCGATTCGTGGGCATCGACCTTTGGGGAAAGCATTACAGCGATTGAGCTTAACCCAACTGGTACAGGATACCGCACAAAAACCAGATTCGCGCGATTTTATAATCTGCCGGAACTGATGAGCCTTTTTAAGATGTCTGCGGACATTCAGACCGCCGATATGCTGCATTTGCCGGTGCCGGAACTGGTGGGCGGCAAGCCCACCAATGTGGTGTTACAGCCAAGTGAAGTCCAGAAAAGAATGGTCAAAGGCTTGGCAGACCGCGCCGAAAAGGTCCGAAGCGGAAAAGTGCAGCCCACGGAAGATAACATGCTGCGCATCACCAATGACGGCAGAAAACTTGCACTGGACCAGCGGCTCATGAACCCTTTATTGCCGGATGACCCCGGCAGCAAGGCCAACGCCTGTGTGGATAAGGTATATGAGATATGGGAAAAGACCAAGGAGCAGCGCTCCACTCAGATGATTTTCTGCGACCTCAGCACCCCCAAGGAGGACGGCTTTGACGTATACAACGATGTGCGCGATAAGCTGGTTGCCAAGGGCATCCCCAAAGAGGAAGTGCAGTTCATCCATGATGCGGATACCGAAACAAAAAAAGCTGAACTATTTGGAAAAGTCAGAAATGGCACTGTGCGCGTCCTGATGGGCAGCACCCAGAAGATGGGCGCTGGCACCAATGTACAGACACGGCTTATTGCGTTGCACCATCTGGACTGCCCATGGCGACCTGCTGATATTGCCCAGCGCAACGGACGCATGGTCCGTCAAGGCAACCTGAACAAGGAAGTTTCCATATTTATTTACGTTACAGAGTCAACTTTTGATTCGTACAGCTGGCAGCTTGTCGAGAATAAACAGAAGTTTATTTCGCAAATTATGACGTCAAAATCCCCAGCCCGCAGCTGCGAGGATCTGGACGAAGCTGCGCTCACCTATGCCGAAGTCAAGGCTTTGGCAGCGGGTAACCCCATGATCAAGGAAAAGATGGACTTGGACATTCAAGTGGCGCGGCTGCGGACCCTGAAAGCTGCCTACACCAGCCAGCATTACCGATTGGAAGATGCGATAGCCGTGGCTTTCCCGCGCCAAATCAAAGGAACCGAGCATCGAATCCGTGCATTTGAGCAGGATATTCAGACAGCAAAAGAACACCAGTCTTATGATGCCGATAAAAAGCTCATCTTTTCTATCGAGTTGGACGGGAAAACCTACGATAAGCGCGAGGATGCAGGTAAGGCGCTGCTGGGGCTTGTCGGTGCAGCAGTGCGGGCAACGAAACCTGTGCCGGTAGGTCACTATGCAGGCTTTGAAATCACAGTCGAATATAAACCGCTGGAAAAAGTATTCCATGCCCACCTTGTTGGTGAGGCAACGCACACGACAGAACTGGGTAATGATGCTGCCGGCAACATGATTCGCTTCCAAAATGTAGTTTCTGCTCTGCCACAGGACCTGAACCGACTGCATGGCAGTCTGGAACAGCTTACAAAACAGCTTACCAATGCAGAGGAAGAACTGAAGCAGCCGTTCTTGCAGGAGCAGGAACTGAGCGATAAAAGTGCCCGCCTTGCCGAGCTGGATGCCCTGCTGAATGTGGGCAATGATGCACCCATCATTGAGGGCGAAGCGGAAGAATTGGAAGAAGAACCGGAAGATGCACTGATTCAATCGGATGATGAATTGGAACGGTAAATCGACAGCCTTGCAAAATAAAATCATTCCTGTATGATGAGGGTGGAGGTGGAAATTATGCTGATTCAACTTAGAAAAAATGTCGCTTTACTCTGGATTCTCAGAATCCTTGCGGTGCCGGTCGTGCTGGTGTTCTTTGCTGCGGGCTTTCTCCTCAATCTCCTGTACGGAGTTGTGGGAGCCTTTGGCGGGTTGTTGTCTCTCCTCGGCGGTGTTGCTGCTATGCTGGCGCTGCTGGATGGCTGCTATGGGGAAGCAGCAGCTTCTGCCGCCGTTGCATTCCTGATCAGCCCAATTGCGCTGCCGCAGCTGCTTATGTGGGTGGGCAATCTTCTGATTTGCGCTGCGTCCGCGCTGTACACTTACCTTTATAGATTGTGAGGAATCGTATGAAAAAATCTATACTGATTTTGACCCTTATGGTTGCTGCCCTATGCGGATGCGCCGCGCAGCAGCCGACAACCCTTGAAACACCCGAAAGCAGCGTGGTGGTGGAGGTCACGCCGGAAACCGGCAGCGAAGCAACGCCGACTGCCACTCCTGCGCCAACGCCTGATCCGACGCCGGTACCAACGGCAGAGCCTACCGCAACACCGACCCCCACCGCAGCCCCGACTGCGAAACCTACCCCAGCTCCTACTGAGGCTCCTGCCGCAACCGCTGCACCTGTGCAGCAGGCGGAGGCATCGCAGCAAGTATCCATGAGCTATGGTGCAGTTCCGTTTGACCTTGCAGCAGGGACTGACCAGTGGTGGAGCATTGACAGTTCCGATTCAGCTTACTGGGCGGTAGCGGAAAATATCAACGCCATGCGCGCCGCGGCTGGTTTGCCTGCGCTGGCCGTAGATGGTGGCTTAAGTTCTATTGCAAACTCCCGTTGTGATAGTTTTGCATCTGGTGGCTCGTTTGACCATTCCGGTGCCGTCTGCGGTGAAATCATTGCAGCCGGTCCGTTTGCATCCGCAAGCAGCGTTTGTGCTGCATGGCAAAGCAGCCCCGACCACTACGCCAGCATCGTGTCGCCCAACTATTCCAGCATGGGAATCGGATGCTGGTTTTGCAGCACGGAAGCAGGACAGTATACCTATTGGGCAGTAACTTTTCAGTGAGGTCATAAACATGGAACGAAAAAAGACAAGGCTGAACGAGTCCGAAATGAAAGTTATGCAGATTATCTGGAACGCCGGGCACCCCATTACAGGGCAGCAGGTTCTAGGCCAGATCACCGAGCAATACAAAGGTTCGTGGCATCCGCGAACGATTTACCCTCTGATGAGGAAACTAAGCGAAAAAGGGATGATCCGTGATGTCGGCAGTGCCCGCGTAGGCAAAGTCTATGCGCGGCAGTTCTTGCCTGCGATCAGTCGCCCGGAGTACATGGCGCTGAGGATCATGGAAACACTGCCGGAAGCAGAACTTCCGCAGTTTCTCAGCTACTTTTCCTACTAAGTGACAATTCGTATAATAGCTTTTCCCGGCAGCAATGCCGGGATTTTTTATTGGCTTTCCAGCGTCTTTACCCACAGACGCTGTTTTTATATAGATGAATTTTAACAAAGAAAGGACTTGTGTACAATGAATCACAAATTCCAAATGAGGCGGCGCGTTACAGCCCTCTGCATGGCGGCGATGATGTGCTGCGGTATGCTCCCCTATGGGGCACTGGCGGAGGACAGCGCAAGACCGATTGTGGCCGCAACGCCGGAACAGGCGGCAACGCAGGAAGCAAAATCCGAAAGCGATGCCAACAGTACCGCAACCCCGGAAACAGCCGATGAATCCCCGGACGAGGATGCCCCACAACAGGAACCTGAAACCGAGGGCGACACTGGCGGCAGTGACGAACTGTACGAAATCTGGCATAAGATGTACCCCAGCTTGACGCAGGAGCCGACCGGATATTATCTGGATTCCTATGGCCTGCCGGTACTGGTTGGTGAAACCAAAATCAGCATTGAGGGCTGGGGCAATGAAGATTACAGCAGCGTCAGTGATGATTCTTTCCAGCAGGTGGCGCTTGATGCTGCACTTCTGGATGCGGACAGCACGACTGCTGCGTTCCCGCACATGGATGGCGAGGGCTACGCCATCGTGCCTATCAGTATGCAGGTCATGTACCCCGCCAACGGCAGCAGCGCGGACATTACGCTGCCCGATAACGTCGAGCTGCTGGGATATAGCTTTACCAGCGGCGATTTGACCCCGGCAACCGAAGAAGAACGCCAGAGCCAGCTGCATTATGAATTCTCTGAAATTTCCGCAAGCGTGGCGGGTATCTATGTGAAAGCCAGTGAGGATTTCAGCGTCACCATGACTTACACGGATGCAACGCAGACACTGACGAAAACCGTCCATGTTACGCTGGACGATTCCGCACCGGTGCCGGGTATTTTGCAGGATCGCTTTGCACAGGAAACGCAGGTTGCAATGTGTTCGGCGGATGAAGGTATTGCAACTTACGCCGGATTGCAGGTTACCCAGTGCGTGAATACCTCGGTTGGTTGGATGAACTATCTGGGCGGTCAGCCTGCCCTCTGCGGTGATCGCGGCAAGTGGGCATGGGGACCCGGTGCCACCTATAAGAACAAATACCCACCGGTAGCCAATTATACCCCCGCCGGTCAGGTGTGGGTCGAAGCCGAATACTTCAATAAAGGCTGGGTGCCGGATCAGGCAACCCTCTGGTCGCAAGGTTTCAATAATGGTGCGCCTGCAGTTGCGAGTCTTGCCTTAGATGCAGCGGATAACGCAACAGACAATTACCTTGCACTGCTGTCTTGGCAGGCAGAGCAGTATCCCGACAGCATTGCTGCCGAGATCGTCAATGCACCGGAAGCCTATGCAGCCCCGACCGGCAAGACTGTGTATGTCGGTACGCTGTATATGCCCAGCAATGCTGCATGGCAACGCTTTGTGGTTCTGAACTATACCCCGGTTGTGCTTAGCGGCGACAGCGAGATTCCCGGCTTTGAAACCGGTGGCGAATCGGTGGATAAGCCGTGGAGCGCCAGCTATGAGCGCAGCGAGTCCTTGGATTTTTCCTATACGGTCAATACCGACAAAATCCAACTGGACACATTGGAAAAAGTGGATGGCGCAGGCATTGAAATTGCACCGATCCTTGATGGCATCCCTGCCGACATTGACGGCGGCAGCTGGACAATTACACCGGATGGGATGCAGTCCGTCACGACCAGCGGACATACGGCAGATGACAATTACCACCTGAACGGCGGCGATGGTTCTGCAACATGGACGGTGCATTTCAGCGTCAGCAAGTCGGCCTCCCAGAGCGGCAGCATTACCGCCAACAGTGAGCAGGACGCCGATGCACAGGCATCCGCCGCGCAGTCTGCTGCACAGAGCGCCTGCGAAGGTCAGGTCAACGGGGAAATTGAAGCTGCACTTTCTGCTGCCCATAACTACTTTGACAACCTGAGATTCTCCTACAACGAGGTAACGGTGCCCCACGGCTTTGATGCTTTCGGCGGTGATTTTGGCAGCAGCCAGTCCATCACCGTGCCCGCCAACAGCAGCAACGATTACCTCATGAAAAACGACGAGTGGTCCGTCAAAGTTGCCCTCGACAAAATCGACAGCGAGACCAAACAGCGTATCAAGGGTGATGCAGCGTTCAAGATTTATGAATGGGATACCGTGCTCCAGCGCTATATTCCCGCAGGTGGCTATAACCAGTATGCGGTGGAGCGCCAGCCGGACGGCACCTACAAAGTCATCAACCACAGCAGCTATGCCAACGGTTCGGATAACATCTACTATACTCAGCGCAACGAGGGCCGTTTTGTGGTTGTGGAGAGCCGTGCCCCCAGTGGCTACTATGGCGACTGGACGGATGTAACGAACCCCGGTGCGGCAGGTTCCGTTTTGGGCAAGCGGGCCTATGCCTTTGAAATCACCAAGGCGCTGGATGGGCAAACTCTTTGGCTCGGCAATGCAGACTATAATGCCGATATTACCACCACCAACAACGGCGGCACTCTGATCGACACCGGTGAGGCCATCGTCACGATTACGTTTGGCGACCGCGCAACCGACAAAACCTACGACACAGACCCTACTGGCATTGCCAACAATGAAAAATCCTACACGATGCACGCTGATGGCGACAAAATGCAGAACGACCGCGTTCTCGGCAGTATCCTGCTGACCAAAGTCGATTTGGATGCGGCGCGGTATCTGGCTGCGGGCAGCAACGGCGATACGACCTTGGAGGGAGCCGTCTACGACCTGTATGCGGCGGACACCATCGTACACCCGGATGGCATCACAGGCACAGTGGATTATTCCAAAATCGTAGATGCCAATGGCAACCCCATCTGGCACACTACCGTACTTACCAACGGCGGCTGGGATACGGATTACCTGCCCATTTTGCAGAAAGACAGGCTGGTTGCCTCTGCTGCCATTAAGGACGGGAAACTTGCTTTTTCTAACCTGTATATGGGGCGCTATTACCTTGTCGAACGTGCCACAGGTTTGGTGCTGCCCATTGATGGCAACGGCAAGCTGTATACGACCGGTAAATACCCGCAGCTGAATAAGAAGCTGGAGCGCACCGGCAAGTATGCTGCCCTTGCCACCAAGGGCGGTGAGTACACCGACTACCTCTATAAGAATCAGTACTCTGCCGTAGCCGAGAGCCGCAAACTGGACGGCAGCAAGGCGTGGGATGGCTGTTATCTCTCCTATGCTACTGGGTATCTCTGCGATGAGGTCAACCACTACAAAACCCTGACCTATGCAGATGAATCCAGCTACCATATCAGCGCTGAGCAGGAAAGCCAAGATGAAGTCCTCAAATCCGGCTTCTCGCTGAATAAACTGGTTTCTACCACCGGTCAGCCCTCCCCGGCGCTGAAGCTGGAGGGTGCGGGCTTCACCGTCTACCGCATTTCCAAGCTGAGTAAGAAAGCACAGTTCACCAAAAACCCGGATGGCAGCTACAATGCGCAAAGTATTTTGGACGTTTACCGCAAAGATAACTACGATAATTTGACGCTTAAGTACGATTTCACTGCCGAAGGACAGGCTGTTGCCAATATGTATGAGAGCAACGCTGCCACGGTAGAAGCCTACAATGCCACCCTGACCGCAGATGGTGACTACGCCAACGGCAAAGGCAATGGCTGGGTTCCCACTGATCAGGATGCAGAGTACCGGTTGACAGAACTGTATACGAACGAGGAAGGTGTCATCCGCATTGAGGGACTTCCGTATGGGCAGTACCTTGTTGTCGAGACTACGATCCCCAAGGACGTTTTCCAATGTGATCCCTTTATCGTAACAGTCAGCAAGGACAGCCCGCAGAGCCGTTTTACGGTTCCTGCCGGCAGCGTCACCACTGCCACCAACAACTACATGGCCTATAACGTGTTGGATGAAGAACTGGAAGGTTATTTGCAGCTCGTCAAGACCGATACCGAAACCGGCAAGGCGGTCAAGATTGCGAACACTGCTTTTGCACTGTACAAGTTGGATGATAAAGGCAACAAGACCCGTATTTCGATGATTGATCCTGCCAGCGGCAACACCACCAAGAAAACCGATGTGTTCTACACCGATGCGGATGGCCTGATGAAAACGTCGGAAAAACTCCCGCTTGGCCGCTATCTCATTGAAGAATTGCAGGGACCCGAAGGTTACTACAATGATCCTGCCTACTCTGTAGAATTTGAAATCACCTCCGAGCGTGTCTGGCAGGTCGTGGGCAACGCCACCAATGACATGGACGAGTACATTGTAGAAGAAAAGTATTTCAACCATGAAACACTCGGACAGTTGACCATCCGCAAGCTGGGCAATGTCCTGACCGATTACAAAGACGGGCAGTTCATCTACACGCAGGATAATTTGGCAGGGGCAACCTACGAAATCCACGCGGACGGCGATATTGCCACGCCCGACCGTCAGGGCACTTATTGGTATCAGGATGGCGACCTTGTTGCCACTGTTACCACAGGTGCGGCCGGTCAGGTGGACGAGGTGAAATTTGCCCCCAATCGTACACAGGCCACCTATGATTTCCTCACCATCTCCCATGACGGCACCAAAGGTGAAGTGACCGTGACCCTGCCTTTGGGCAAGTACACGATCACCGAGGTCAAAGCACCCTATGGCTTTGTGCTGACGCAGCAGAGCTATAGTGTGGAATTCGGCTGGGACAACCAGCGCAACGACATTGTGCTGGCGAAAACCATCGTAAGCCACGAGCAGGATGGCGACAAAGAGTGTTCATACAGCATTGTCAATGTTAAAGATGCTTCGGACGCCCATAAGACCGCACAGATCCTTGTCTTTGAAAATGCGCGTGTGCTGCCGGTTCCCGAAAAGCCCGATGACAAGGTCAGCAAAATCGGCGTTGGCATCTATAAGCAGGACCGCGAAACACTGACCTATCTGCCCGGTGCTGTGTATGAACTGTACACGGTGGACGATATTTTCGCAGCAGATGGCACGAAGCTGGTGGACGCCGGTGCAAAGCTGGCAACCAGCAGCGCCACCAATGCCAGCGGCTTTACTTGGTTTGATGTGGATGTGCCCATTCGCGCCGAAACCTATCCGGACTCCGGCAATAGCGGTAAATACCGCATTGTCGAAATCACCGCCCCTGCTGGGTATCTTCTTGATAACAGCCCCATCGAGGTCGAGTTCACCTATGCCGGTCAAGAAGTGGCATGGCAGGTAGTGGATGGCACAAACACCAATTTGCGCACTACGGTGAACATCTCTAAACAGGATGTCACCAACGGCAAAGAGCTGCCCGGTGCCAAGCTGGAGATTCACGAGGCAGATGGCAAGCTGATAGAAAGCTGGACCTCTGCCAAGACACTGCATACCGTGCGCGGTCTGGAGCTGGACAAGGAGTACACCCTTATTGAAAAGTGCGCTCCTGAAACCTATGCGGAAGCCGAAAACATTGTGTTTAAGCTGGTACAGGTTGGAAACGAGCAGGAAAACGAAGTTTATGTAAAGACCGGTGGTATGTGGGAAAAGCTGGACGACACCACCGTAGTCATGCAGGACGTACCTGTATTGGATATTGACAAGGTGGACGCAGGCGGCACCTTGCTGCCCGGCGCAATGCTGACCATCCGTGATGAAGATAAAAACGTCATCGACACATGGGTAACCGACTCCAATACGCATCATGTTCCGATTTCGGAAGATGGTATCCACCTTTCTGACAGGAAAACCGAGCATATCTACACCCTGACGGAAGATGCCGCGCCTGCCGGTTATGAGGTGGCAAGTTCTGTTCAGTTCAAAGTCAAACTGGTAGACGAGACGGTCTGTTTGTATCTGCGCACAGATGAAAAGGCAGACTGGGAACGAGCCGATAAGCGTCTTATCACGATGGTCGATAAGGCTACCCCGCACCATGAGGATACGCCAGAACCTACCCCTGCACCTACTCCGGCTCCCACACCTGCCCCAACACCGGTGGAGACCCCCGCACCGACTTCCACTCCCGCGCTGCAGTTGACGATCCCCCAGACCGGAGACACGTTCCCGGTGGCCTTGCTGGTCGTTGTTGTGTTCGGTTCTATTGCTGCAATCGGTGTGCTGACCTACAAACGCCGCAAATCTGAAGCTGATACCGAGGAGGACGACCAGTGATATGATTTATACCTGTATCGCAGACGGAATCCGCAGTCCGCCTGCGTTTTTTCTTAAAAATAAATATAAGGAACCGATGAAAATGCAAAATGGAAACACAAAACGCGTATGGCTGTATGCGCGAATTCCCGGTAATGATGGCGAAACACTTCGCTGCATCCGTGAGTGTGCAGCGAAAGCACAGCAGGACAACTGCAAAATTGTCGGCACCAGCGCTGACGAAAGTTATGGCTGGCTGCTGCGCCCCGGCTACCGTGAAATGATGCGGCAGGTCAAGGCTGGGAAAATTGATTGCATTTATATTTACCGTATGCGCCAGATCAGCGGCAAGGAACAGCATCTATTTCGCTTTTTCCAACAGGTCATGCGGCATGGCATCAAGGTCGTAACGCTGGAATACAGTCTGCGCGACAGACTGCATGAGTACAGGTTGGGAATGAAAATTGAAAACTATGCAGCGCGGCATAAACTGTCCTTACCAGGGTGAGCTGCGAAAAATGTCGCAAGAAGGGATGAACTATGATTGAAGAAACTGCAGTTCGCGTGGAAATCAGCGCTGCGCGGTTTGCCAGCCAGAGTATTTTTGATATACTCCGGCTGACGGTGCAGGCAATGAACAGCCAGAATTATGGGCAGCAAAGTCTGAACGCGCTTAACCGGCAGGAACGCCCACTGGCATCGGTGGACGTGAATAAAAAGACGCTGCCATACATCCGCAGGCAGCTGAAGCAATATTCCGTGGATTTCTCTGTCACCAAAGACCGTGATACCGGTCAGATGTACTTGTGGTTTAAGGGGCAGGATGTGGACCGTATTCAGACCGCGTTGGAAAACTGCATTGCCGAGCGCGGCAAGGAGCGCCCAATTCCGGAACTGAGAGACCTATGCGACCGCGCCGCGCAGCGGGTCAAAGAGATGAACCAGTCCCGCCCTGTACCTCCGCCGGAACATGGAGAACGCCTATGAACCAGCCGAAAAGAAACCTGAAAATTTGGATACCCATTGCAGCGGTTTTATGCTTCTGGCTGGGTAACTGGATGGGTCACACATACGAACTCACCGAGGGAACTACTACGCACCGGCTGGCGGCTGCACTGAACCTGAACAGCCTACTGCTGCACCCATTCAAGCTCTCGGCTGACGCCTTCTCGCTTGGCTGCGGCATTGCCACAGCGCTCATGGCAGGGCTTATTTACCTTTGTGTGAAGTACAGCAGGCATCGCCTGATGCCCCAGAAGGAGTACGGCAGCGCCCGCTGGGGCGGCCCGGAAGATATTGCCCCTTTTCTGAATGAAAACCCGCAGAACAACCTGCCGCTCACGGCATCGGAAAGCCTGAGTCTTTCTCCAAAAATGAAAGTCACGGCAAACGATAACTATAACCGCAATAAGAACGTGATCGTGTTTGGTCCGTCCGGTTCCGGCAAGAGCTACAGCGTTGCCGGCCCGCAGCTATTGCAGTTTAACAGTAACTATGTGCTCAGTGATCCGAAGGGAGAGTTGCTTCAGGAATATGGCAATGTCCTACTCTCTCAAGGATACAAAGTGAAAGTGTTCAACCTGAAAGACCGGGATAAATCCGACCATTATAACCTTTTCGCCTACATAAAAAATGAGGATGATATTCTGGTCGTCACCAAGAACCTTGTCAAAAACCTGAAAGAAGATCCCACCGCCAAGAGCACCGCCGACCCGATATGGGAGGAAGGCATGACGGCGCTGCTGGAAGCACTGATCGGCTATGTGTTCTACGAATTGGAGCCGGAAGAACGGAACATGAACAGCGTTATGACGCTGCTCCTTATGCTGGAATCGCAGGGGGATGGTCCTAACAGCGTAAGCCAGCTGGACCTGCTGTTTGATGACCTGAGCATCAACAAGCCGAACTCCTTTGCTGCAAAGCAGTATAAGCTCTATAAGATGGCTCCCGGCAAGACCGCACAGAGCATCAATGTGTCGCTGGGGCTGCGCATGAGCGCATTCAACATTCCGTCCATTGCCAATATCTGCGCGGACGATACGATTGACCTGCGGGAACTGGGCAGCGAGAAAAAAGTGGCGCTCTTTGTTGTTACGCCCGACACAACAACCGCCTACAATTTTTTGGCGGCAGTTATGTTCCAGCAGTGCTTTCAAATTCTGGTGGATATTGCAGACCATCGCCCGGATAAGCGCCTGCCACGGCATCTGCGGTTCCTCTTGGATGAATTTCCGAACATCGGCATGATACCGGATTTTCAAATCCTTATCAGTACGATTCGCAGCCGTGACATTGCCTGCACCCTGATTTACCAGTCATTGAACCAGCTGAAAAGCCAGTACAAAGATGACTGGGCGACCATCTATGAAAACTGCGATTCTATGATCGTTCTTGGCGCAGGCGGTAACCCGGAGAATCTGGAGTTCTTCTCCAAGGCGTTGGGTAAGGCAACCATTGAAGTCATGAACACATCGGAGAACAAAGGCAGCCAAGGCTCGTATACGAAGTCCTATCAGGCTCTTGGACGTGAGTTGATGACCCCAGAAGAAATCCGAACCATGCCCCGGAACTGGTGCCTGCTGATGATTTCCGGTGTGGCACCCTTTTATTCGCGCAAATACAATCTGAAAGATCATCCCAATTACCATTTGGTAGAAGCGGAAGGCGGCAAGCCTTTCGACTATGACAGACGCGCAGAGCAGTCTTTTGCGGATTTTATCAGCAATGTGAAGGACGTAAAGACCGTAAATCTCTGTGCTGAGAATAACAACTGAACGGAGAAATATAAAATGGAAATGGTATCTACGATTACGACCCTCATCTCGAATGTTGTCACCTTTGCCGGTGGCCTCCTGCTGCTGTTCGGCGCGGTGACGCTGGGCACCAACCTGAAGGACCACAACGGTCCCGGTATCAGCAGCGGTGCGTGGGCAATGGCAGGCGGTGTGCTGATTATTGCGGTTGCCACCTACTTCGGCACGCTGACAGTCGGGTAAAGGAGGGCTGCGCTATTTTTGAAGATACAATACGCAGCCAGTTGGAGGGCATTTCTGCCACGGTCAACTCTATGGGGCAAAATTCCGGTTTGCTCAGCAGCCTGACTGACTGGAACAGCACCTTGGCGGGCTATGCTGACAGCATAAGCACCGGCGTAGTTATGCCGGTGGCGCTGACCCTGCTGGCGCTTTTTATGATTCTGGAGTTGTACAATGCCACCCAGCGCATTGCCATGAACGGCAGCAACAACGCTTTTACGATCCAGCAAATCGCACTGGTTATGCTGAAAATTGTTGTTTGCCGGTGGGCGGTGGTACATACAACGGAAATTCTGAACGCACTCTTTGAAGTTGCGTCCACCGTGACGGTTGGCATATCCGGTTATGTCGGCAGTGGCGAAGTCAATACGACCGTTGATATTGAAAATGCCATTGCTGCGCTGCCGGGCGGCATTGGCAATATGCCGGTGGCGTTGGAGCTGATGGTTGTTGGCTGGATGCTGCGCATTGTGAACATCGTGGTCAACACCATTGTAGCAGCACGCTTTATAGAGTTGTATGTCTACAATGCGATGGCATCACTGTCCATAGCCACACTGTGTTATCAGGAGCTGCACGGCATTGCGGTGAACTTCCTCAAATCCTACCTCGCAGTTGCCTTGCAGGGCGCGGTGCTGTATCTGGTCATCGGCTTTTATCCGGCACTGGCCGGTTCGCTGGGCACCGGTGGCAGCATCACGGAGCAAGCGTGGGCAATGCTGGGGCAGTCGGTGATCCTGCTGGTGGCAGTGTTTATGAGCGGAAAGTTCACGAAAGCCATTACCAATGCAATGACCTAATACCATTTGGAGATTGAAAAGCTATGATTGCCACAAAAACAAACCTCGAAATTACAGAGTACAGAGAAAAGTTCTTTTTGGGGCTATCTCTCCGCCAGCTGGCCTGCTTTGCTGCGGCTGCGGTGCTGGCGATTGCGACCTGCTTTGTCTGTCTGCACTGGCTGCGGATGGATATGCAGGTCGTTTCTTATATCGTCATGGTGGAGGTGCTGCCTTTTCTGGGACTGGGCTTTATCCATCGTGACGGTTATCCGTTTGAAAAGCTCGTGAAAATTTACTGGGCATGGCACAGCGAAAATGCAGCGGTGCCGATCCGCCCCTATAAGGAGAGTCGAAATGTTCAAAAGAAAAGAACTCGCAGAAATTCCGAATGTGAAACCTATTGCCGCCGAGACGAAAAAGCAGCGCGCAAAGGAAGGAAAGCAGCGGTCAAAGCAGCTGCGCAGATCCGCAAAACAATCCGAAATGAATGCCGCGCAGAGCGCCCGCAGCATTAAGAAGCGCCGTGCGCCTGAGAAGGCTGCGGACTGTCTGCAATATGAGCGTATGTACGAAAGCGGCATCTGTGAGGTAGAACCGGGGCTTTTCTCCATGACAATGGCATTCACGGATGTCAATTTTCAGCTGGCGCGGCAGGAAGAGCAGAAAAGTCTTTTTACCCAATACAGTGAATTCCTGAACTATTTTGACCCAGACACGCATCTACAAATCAGTCTTGTGACCCGGCGCGTGGATGAAGCGGAGTTCCGCCGCGACACGTTTCTGCCGCTGCGCGGTGATGCCCGTGACCGGTATAGCGAGGAAATGAACCGCGTTATATCGGAAAAAGCGCTGCAAGGGCAAAATGGTCTGATTCGGGAGAAGTATATCACCATCAGCTTGCATGAGGATGATTACAGAAAAGCGCAGGTTCGGCTGCTCAAACGCGCCGAGGACATCCAAAACCTGTTCAAGCGCATGGGCAGCACTGTACGCAGGCTCTCCGGTATCGAGCGCCTGAACCTGCTGCATGGTATTACCCGCCCGGAAGAAGTCATGGCATTTTCTTATGATTGGCTGCTGGCAGAGGATTCCATTACGACCAAGGATTTTATTACGCCTAGCGGTTACAACTGGAAGCCGGAGCATGATGACTCCCGCGCTGTGTACAATGACCGCTACCAGTTTGGCGAGTATTATGGCAAGGTGCTGTATCTGCGGGATATTGCCCCGCAGATGAAAGACAATCTGCTTTCGCTGCTCAGTGACTTAGACTTTGATAATGCAATTTCCATTCATGTAGATGCCGTCGAGCAGCGCGAAGCCGTTGAGCAGGTTCAAAAGCAGTTGGCTTATATGCAAAAAGAAAAGGGCGATGGCATGGTCAATGCTGTGCGCATGAACCTGCCCGCCTACATGGGTGTGCGATATGAATTGACTAACCAGATTGAAGATGCCGAGGAGCTGCTGGACAGCTTACACAACTATAACCAAAAGATTTTCAAAGTCTGCATCCTGATCCACACCTATGGCCGCAACAATGCCGAACTGGACGAGCGTGTGCAGCAAATCTGCAATACTGTGCAGCAGCAGACATGCCGGTTCAGCCCTATCCCGTTTGAGCAGTGCGCTGCCATGAACAGCGTTTTACCACTTGGAAAGAAATGGCTGGCGCTGGAGCGCACTCTCCTGACAGTGAATACCGCTATCTATGTGCCGTTTACTACGCAGGAACTGTTCCAACCCGGTGGACTGTATGAGGGCACCAACGCCCGCAGTAAAAATCTGATTATGGTCAACCGAAAACTGCTGCCTGCCCCGGCTGGTATGGTGCTGGGCATGACCGGCTTCGGCAAATCCTTTGCTGTTATGCAGATGATGGCAGGTATCATGCTGCGCTGGCCGGAGGACGATCTGGTCATCATCGACCCCGAAAATGAATATGCGCGGCTGGTCGAGGCTTTTGGCGGTGAAATGATTGAAATCTCGGCATCGAGCAAATCTCATATCAATCCAATGGATATTTCGGAAGATTACGGCGATGAAGGTAATCCTATCCAGCTGAAAAGCCAGTTCCTGCGGGATTTCTGCCAACTGGTTTTGAACAGCAAAGAGCTGAGCGCCCAAGAGTGCAGTCTTGTGGACCGCGCAGCGCTGATTACCTACCAGAAATATTTGCTGCATCCGGAGCGTGAGCAGATGCCCTCGCTGCATGATTTTTACAATAATTTGTCTTTGCAGGGCCCGCAGGCAAAAGCGCTTACGATGGCGTTGAGTATGTATGTGGATGGCACAATGGACCTGTTTGCCCACCAGACAAACGTGGATTTGCAGAACCACTGCATCTGTTTTAATACCGTGAAACTTGGCAAAAGTATGCAGTCCATCGGCATGATGACGGTACTGGACCAGATTTGGAACCGCATCACCCGAAACCGTGTGCTGGGACGCCGTACTTGGATTTTCACCGATGAGTTCCAGCTCCTGCTGGGTAACAGCGCCTGCACGAACTACTACTTCGAGCTTTCCAGCCGTGCCCGCAAGTGGGGTGCAATCCTGACCTCCATTACCCAACACGTTCGCTCTGTGCTGAACAACGAGGATGCCCGCCGTATGCTGTCCGACTGCGGCTATATCAAGCTGCTGAATCAGGCCCCGGACGATGCAAACGACATTGCACGGCTGCTTCATATCTCCGATGAAGAAAAACGGTATATTGAAAATGCAGATGTAGGCAGCGGTCTGCTGATTGCAGATAAAGTAGTGGTGCCTTTCAACAATAGTTTCCCGCAGGACACTGAGCTGTTCCGTCTGATGGATACCAATCCCAACCGCAAGAAATAAGTCTGGAGCTATGAAATGTCAGAACTATTCACGCAAACGGATAAGCAGAAGAAACTCTTTCGGACAGAAGAGGATATTGTAGCGAACATTCAGACTCAATTCGGTATGCCACATACGGGGAAAGACCTTCTGCTTGATGCAAAATTGGGGCAAAATAAAGACCAGTCCAGTCGTCTGGACTCGGAACCAGATGCGCTATCTGATACAGGAATGTCCGATGATGTCGGTGACGGTGACGCATCAGGAATCCTGCATGATTCTGCTGGTAGTAAGAATACTATCACCGGCACAAACACACCGCGCGCCAGCCGTGCCAGCGCCTATTATGATTTGCTGCGCAGCCAGCACAAGAACGGTCACTATAAAGCTCATGCATACCGGGTTGTGGATGCCATAGAAAGCCCAATGCAAGCCGGAGCCAGCGCTTTGAATTATCACGATGACTTCGATACGGATGCCGTTCAAAATGCAGGGCTGCACATGGCAGTGGCGCAGACTGTTGTAGAGGGTAATATCATGGCCGCAGCGGCAGATAGCGCTTTTGTTATTGGCAAGCAGACCGGCAATATCCTGAAAGACCTGAAAGATGAGACAATAAATGCAAAAGACGCCTTGAAAGCTGGTGGAAAAATTCTGCGTCTGCAAGGTGGGAAATCTGTTGTAAAAATCGGCAGTGCAACCCTACGCAGTACAGAGCAGTATCTATCCTCTTTTCAGGTTTCAGCGGATGATTTCACCGGCAGTGTTCCGGGAAAGGTCAAAGAGGCTGCTACCAATACCGGAAATGTTCTGAAAAAGATAACCAACGTGGTCCTGCATCCGCTGCGAAATCTGATTGCTATGGGAAAAGTGATCCTGATTGGTGCGGTTATTTTACTGTTCCTGATTATTGTAAGCCTGTTGGGACAGATGAGCGGCACAACGTCCACCTCTGTGTTTGGCGCGAATCGTATTGAGGACGTTCAGACGCTTGTGCAGAAAATCAACGATTATCGCAATGCAGCGGTTACCGAGGGCATCTATCAAGCATTCCAGAATGACGTTGACCCCAATGGCAATCCCTATGGGTACGATTCCCTCACCGGGCAGCGCAGCAATAATTTGCAGCATGGTGTCACTTGGAACTATGCCAATGGCATCTACAATGACACGGCAGAGATCATCTCTCTGGCAGCGGTATATTACCAGCAGGATTGGCCGCGTTCGGAGCTTGTGTCTGCTTTTAGCGACAATGTGCCTTTTACAAAATTCTGCCGAGCATTGGCGGCGTATGGTCTGGATGTGACTGCACGAGAGTCGGCTCCTTATTCCTGCATGAGTTATGGCGGCTGCGTGAACGGTTACCGCAGCGAAGGCGAGGTGGTTTCCATCAAGGACTACCGCCTTGAAACCCATACTTGCAGTGAGGGTGACGATGCCTGCGGGCAGTACGATGCCGCCGCAGAGTGGCACTGGAATGAAGGCCATGCAGAAAATAAGAGTTATTCTATATGGAAAGAGGACGGCACACATGATGTGACCGTCTTTTTTCCTGTCATTTTCCCGGATGGTGCAACAGGCTCTGAACTTTCCGATTTGCCGGAAGAATACAACGCAGTTGCTGATGGAAAAATCAATGCCGCAGACTGCATCGGCAATATTGTGCTGGATGAAAGTGCTAACTTGTACAAGGGCGAACTGAATGAGTGGTTTTATGCCCCCGATGAACTGACTGTCACTTTTACTGTTGTAACTGGCGAGGGTGATGATGCAGTTTCCGATGATTACGAGGTTACGTTCTCCAATGCAACCGCCATACCTTGGTGCCCCGGAGAGTTGAACGATGGGCAGTACGGTCATTATGATCTAAACTGCACGATATATCTGACAGGATATGACCGCTACACAGACCCGGAAACGCAAGCCCCGAACGGTGCGGACGGCGGAACAGGAAATCTCGAAGCGCTGGCTGAAAGCTGCGATGCAGGAACTTTGACCCGGACAATCATCAAGCAGGATCAGTACGGTAATGAGTATGCCGGTAATGCGGTATCCGCCCGATATACAAAAACGATCACGCTACCCAACGGCGCGAGCGGATTTCAGGGGTGGTATAAGGATGGTGAAGATGCTTATGGAAATGTGGAATGGGCATCGCTTCTGTATCGCATGGACTGGGAAGAACTGTATGGAATTGTGGACGGCATAAAATGCCGTGCCACCGGCAGCGGTATGACCGAGGAAGAACTGCGGCAGCTATTTGCCAGCCTGAATATCGACGCCACGACCGCACGCGGTCAGGTGGTCGCCTTTGCGTTAAGCTGCCAAGGAAAGTTTGTCTATGCCCAGCCATCTTCGCTGCGCGGCGGGCCGGGCAATCCAAGCGTGGGCATCAATCTAGATTGTTCGAGCTTTGTCCAATATTGCTATTGGGCGCAGAACCTGCCTTTTTCCGCAGGCAGCACAGCCGCCTATCGTAACGCAGCAGACCTAGTCAGTATTTCCCCGTCTGAAGTGCAGCCGGGAGATTTGCGCGTAGTATATGCCTCTGGCGGTGAGCAGGGGCACGTTCAGATGGCGCTTGGCAGCGGTGCGTGGATCGAGTGCTGCTATGGCTATGGCGTTGCAGTGAATATGTCCAACGCATGGATGGAGAGCAGACCATGCTATTACTTCCGCTATGCGGGATTCTGAGAGGTGTTTTTTATGAGAAAATTTCTCGCATTACTTTTTGCGCTTTTACTTTGTACAGCAACAAAAGTCTATGCAGAAGATGCTGCTACTGTAACGGTGGTGGTCAAGGATTTGCCGCAAAAATTGCAGAACCGCACTGTGATTGTCACACTTGGCAATGGCCCATCTGATACAGAATCAACAGTTATTGTTCTAGATGGGTTGAACAACTACACGGAAACGGTGACAGTCGCACCGTTAGAATATTACTGCGCGGCTGCTGTGCAGTATGATGCCTTGGGCGATTATCCCTTACAGGAAATTAACCAGACGACATTTTTGCAAGCAAAAGGCGGAAACCACTACGACCTGATTTATACCTTGGCAGGCAGCAGCTGGTATGAGAGCGTGACCGGCCAGCAACGGCACTACACATTGCAACCGCTGGAAACGCCACCAGAGAACTATGAACCAAAACCGGCGCAAGTAGGAGCATACCTGACCGCACCGGTTGGCTTTTCCCAACACGTGATAGTTTACTTACAGAATTTGTACACTGATGATGTCTATGATTTGGAGCTTTATGAATCGAATGGGTTAGCCGCTGTTGAACCAAATGCACTGAGCGGAAAATATGCGTTTCTTTCTGCTTATGTTGTTGGTGATGCAGAAAACCGTTACCAATTCAGCTGTGAACAGAACGAACTTTCCACGGAAACCGGTGCGGATTTTCACTTGACAGTAACCGACACCGTAAATCCTGAACGCGAAATGAGCACACCAAGCCGAGATCAAAACAGCACGGTGCAGGCGGCAAACAGTTTCAACAACAAAAATACGGATGCACCGCAGCAGTCGACCGTTGAGCCGAAGACTGTTTCCCAACCTGTAAAGCAGATAGAAAAGCAGCTTGATCTGCTTTCCTTGCTGCTGGACTTTATGCCGGTGGTGCTTGTGGGGGCGGTGCTCTTTGCAGTGCGCTGCAAGCATCGCCGTTGAGACCCGCAGGGGTAACCGGAGCGTGAGCGACGGTTAGCAAGCATTGCATCTGGGTCCCACAGATGCAGATCAGGGACACCCTGAAACCCGTTTTGGGCAAACCCAAGCCCAATAGAGGAAGGTGACTTTATGACGAATCGCAGACGTCCTATACCGAAGCGCATCTGGTTTACGGAGGAGGAGTGGCACTTAGTTGAAGCAAAGATGGTTGAAGCTGAAATGACAAATTTCTCGGCGTTTGGTTTAGAGATGCTTTTGCATGGAGAGGTACGGCATTATGACTTTTCCAATCTGAAACAATTAAATGCTTCGATGGGTCGCATCGCGGGCAGCATTAACCAAATTGCAAAACGCTGCAATGAAAATAAGTCGGTTCATGTCAATGATGTGGAGCAGCTGCGCCGAGAATTTCTTGAACTGAAAGCAGACTATCTGGAACGTGTGGTTAAGCTGTTGAGAAAAATTTATTGAATAGGAGAATGACGATATGAATCAAAATGAAGAAATCCGTGTGTTGTATGTGCAGCCGGGTAAGTACCCAGAGGAAATCAAGATACCTAATACGCTGGAAACTTTTCAAAAATATGTTTGTGGGAGTATAGAAAGCGTAAGATTGGACAGGGATGCCTATATCATCTGTAATGATGAAGGAAAGCTGCTTCCATTACCACCGAACCGCTTATATGGTCCAACGGATTTCTTCGCAGGTCCGTTTCTGATATGCGGAGACGGTGGTGAAGATCTGATAAGTTTGACGGATAGTCAAATTACAAAATATGAGAAAAAATATCACTCACCTCTGATTTTCCTTGAGCTATATCCGAAGCCGATTACTCTCAAGTGCACGCCAGAATTGTATGCTAAATGCATGGGAGAGGAACATCAGCATGATGCACAGGAAAATGAGCGCGATGAGAGATAAGTCCATTTGTATGGAAAATCGTGAAAATGGGCTTTGCTCTTATTGAAAAGCATGATATACTATTCTTACATTGTACTGATGTAAGGAGAGCAGCGATGGCAGGCACAGAACGGTATGTTCGTAACAGCACAGCAGATTTTCTTGTGTTCACGAAAGATTCAGAGACAGATGGCATAGAAGTTCGCGTTCAGGATCACGAGGTCTGGCTGACGCAAAAAGGCATCGGGCAACTGTTTGATGTTGACCGCAGTGTCGTTGCCAAACATCTGCGGAATATTTTTGCGGAAAATGAATTATCCGAAAGTACAACTTGTGCAAAATTTGCACAAGTTGCAGATAATGGCAAGACCTATCACTACAAATTCTACTCCCTGCCCGCCATTATTGCTGTTGGCTACCGCACCAATTCCACCCGTGCCACGCAATTCCGTCAATGGGCAACCAAAGTGCTGGATACATTTACCCGGCAGGGATATGTTCTGGATAAGGATCGGCTTATTAACGGGCAAATCTTTGATGAAGATTACTTCGACCATTTGGTTTCCGAAATACAGGAAATCCGCGCCAGCGAGCGCCGCTTTTACCAGAAAATTACGGATATTTATGCTACTGCCGTAGATTATTCGGTAGACAGCAAAACGACCAAAGACTTTTTTGCAACCGTTCAGAATAAAATGCACTACGCTGTTCACGGCAGTACTGCTGCAGAGGTCATTGTGCAACGGGCAGACCACACAAAAGACCACATGGGGTTGACCTCATGGAAGAATGCCCCAAACGGGAAGATAGTCAAAGCCGATGTTTCTGTTGCAAAGAACTATTTGCAGCAAGATGAGTTACAAGAACTGAATGAGATTGTAACAATGTACCTTGACTATGCAACGCGCCAAGCACGGCGGCATATTCCTATGACGATGCAGGACTGGGCAGAGAAACTGGACGCTTTCCTGCAATTCAACGATGCCGAAATTCTAAAAGATAAAGGAAAGGTTACAGCAGCAATCGCAAAGGCTTTCGCAGAAAGTGAATTTGAAAAGTACCGCGTTATACAGGACCGGCAGTACCAAAGCGATTTTGACCGCCTTATGATGGAGGCGGAATCAACAAAACAATAATTACAGGCAGATGCCCTATGTGAGACTCATTTCACATAGGGCATTTTTCTTTTAGGGAGCTTCTATGGCTATCACAAAAATCCACGCGATAAAATCTACTCTCGGCAAGGCACTGGCTTATATTGAAAACCCAGACAAGACCGATGGGCAGATGCTTGTATCCGGCTATAACTGCGAACCTCAAACAGCTTCTATCGACTTTGAAATGACAGCCGTGCTTGCGCACAAAGCGCGGAACCTGAAAAGGAAGCGTTCGACAAATCTTGCCTATCACCTGATACAGTCCTTCTCGCCGGAGGATGCTGTAACGCCTGAGCAGGCGCATGAGCTTGGGAAAAAGCTGACATTTGAATACACAGGCGGCAAGTACGAGTATGTGGTAGCAACTCACATTGATAAAGGTCATATCCATAACCACATTATGATCAATGCAGTTTCCTTTTACGACTATAAGAAATTGAGAACCGTCCCCTACCGAACGGCACGTCAGATACGGGATATTTCCGACCGCTTGTGCATGGAAGCTCATTTATCCGTAATTGATGACCCGCAGAAAATTGGGCAACTATACTTTGAAAACGCAGGGAAAAAGAAATCTGTATCCAACCGGACGGAAATCCGAAAGAGGCTGAATTTTTGCTTGGAGCGGGCAACGGATTATAGTCAGTTTCTTTCTATGGCAAAGGAACTGGAAATCACACCTACAATTCGAGGCAAGCATATAAGCTATTTGCTGGAGGGCGCGGGTCGAGCTGTCCGGGATAATAGCTTGTCCGATACCGATACATTTACTTATGCCGGTATTTGCGCCAGACTGTCCGACAATGCACAAGAGCAAAAATACCTGCGGGAAACAATTACAGGTATCCTTAGCTCAGCAACCGGCATGGCGGACTTCGCAGATAAGCTGAAAGTGGCAGGTATCGAAACCAAAGTAAAAAAAGCGACTGGACAGGTGCTGTACCGAGCCGCAGTGCTGGATGGTGCATGGGTTCCCGAAGATGCCCTCGGTTCCGAATTCACCAGTGAAGGAATTGAGTATGCGCTGAAGAATGGAAAAATGCAGCTTTCTGATGGGGCAGAGAATTCGCTGCTCGACCGCTATCAGAAATTGACGATTCAGTATCCAGAAGTTTGTACGGCAGCAGTGAAGTTAAGCAGCCGCCAAATTCTGTCTGCGGGAAAAAATGGTTTGGTTCTTCAGGTTCACGATGACAATGGAAACCCCGCCAAACTAATGGTCAACAAAAGCGAAGTGACGACTTCGCCGGATGGCGAAATCACTTTCAATGTCGGAAACGACTTCTCTTATGACTTGGTTTATGAGGACGAAACCCACGGCACGATTCGAGGCGCGAAGCTGATCCAGCAGATTGACGAGGAAAACCACGTAAAGCCTGAGCAAGTCATCCCTTCGGAAAATCAGATAAAAGCTATGTCTATTCGAGGCGTGACGATCCATCTGCCGAAGAATGGCATTGAGCGACTATTTATACCTGAAAAATATGTACTTCGTGATTTGGATGCCGGGCAGTGTAAAGTGCTTTTATATCCCAACCAGCAATATAGTTATGTCCCCATCGGAGATTCAAAGAAAAGGCTGAACATACAAGGCGACCGTCTCTCTGAATTTCTGGGAAGTTCAATTAATCCTATAACGGAAAGCACTGGACTAAAGCATAAAATTGCTGCGGTAGAACTGCGAGCAGGAATTGAAAATGCGAAGTTCCTCGGCAAAATGCTGCAAGGCATGACCGATAGTCGGATCTACACCACCGGTGATTACGATAAAGTTATACATAATCTTGGAAAAACGCAGATTGGACTTACAAATGAACTGGCAGAGGTGAGGCAGAAGCGAACTACCTACGCAGCTGCTGCAAAACATTTGCAGATATGCAAGACTTATAAGCCTGTATGGATGGAGTATGCAGCAAAACCCTTAAATCAAAAGATGGAATATTTCAATCAACATAGTACGGAACTTCAAGCATACCGCAATGCAGCAGCATACCTCGAAAAAGTGGGCATCGACCAATCGGTAGAGATTGATAAGGTAAATGTCCTCGCACAAGAAATGGGGCATCGGATGGATGAATTAGTGGGACAATTACGAGACGTAAATTTGCAGGAACAGAAAGTCCGTCAGGAACGGCAAACTCTTGCTGAAATCCGATCGGATTTGGTTGAATGAATACCTGACTTGTACAAATTCTTGCAGAGAGTTCAAAGTACAAATTATCGGACAAGCGAGGATTTATAATAGAGTTGGCGATACTATGCGCTTGTATGGAAAATGTTGTGCTTAACCGTGCAAATGTGTGAATACACATTTAATATCAAGTCCGTAAGAGTAGAAACCTCTGAATACTAATTGTTAAAATTTTGTAAAATCGAAAAAATAGGCTCCAAAATTTCAGCCGGTTTGTTCTCTTACCTTTTGAGGGGAAGTGACAAACGTTTGCCAATTTTGGAGCCTGTTTTTTATTATACTATGTCTGTTTGGCTCAGGAATGGCCCGTGCGCCGCCTCCTTTACTTGCTCCTAAAAAACAAGTAAACGGAGGAAGTATTATGATTCAGGATGAACTTCGGGCATTATATGATCAAATGTCTGACGAAGAAAAGAATGAGAATAGCGTTCTGAAGGGGCTTCTTCACCAAGTACATTACGTAGCGGCTGGAGTAGCACGCAATTCGCTATGCTGCCCATAAGAGGAAAAGCATTGTAACGATTTCACTTGATAATATTCTGGATTGTGCCTATCGGAAAGGATTCAAAGTGCCACTAAATTTTCCCGTGCAGGCATCTGTCCTGCCGCTCTCTGGCGTATTCCAGCAGTGATTGCACACCGGACAAAGCGCCTCGCCCCTTGTCCCATGCACGCCACAACAATACCGGCGAACCATGAGGGTAACGGTTTCGATCTCCTTTTCCTTGTTCAAGTTCTGAAGTCCTTTCTGTTTTATACATGGTTAGTGCTATCTAACCATCTGGCGAAAGAAAAGGCAGGCCACCTTTATGCAGTCTGCCTTTTGCCTGATGCGAAAGCCCGCAGACACGCGGGGCTTACAGCACCAGCGAGGGCGCGGTGTAGACCCGTGCCTTCAGCTCGCTGTTTAGCATATACAGC